>Ga0265316_10002631_pt1 | contig 18495 bp, 12 predicted proteins | sample 4522metaG_FD_202092 | JGI IMG/M metagenome (GOLD analysis project Ga0265316, IMG submission 202092) | Rhizosphere microbial communities from Carex aquatilis grown in University of Washington, Seatle, WA, United States - 4-5-22 metaG | ecosystem: Host-associated > Plants > Roots > Rhizosphere >... | reverse complement strand
ACACATTTTTCGGCCAGGATCTATCTTTCAAACCGGGAACAAACAACTGGTATTTCGTTTTCAACTCTCTTGGAAACTCAACATTTCACAGAGCCAGATTGTATATGGTAACAAGCGCAAGCTCAACCCCGGTTCTTATTTGCGATTCAACAGTAGTGCCGGCTCTCTGGCAGGGACTTAATAATCTTCCTGGTGGAACTGCAAGGACATTTGCTGGAGTCTGCGGAATTGACCATCCATCTTTAGGCTGGTCAGCAGACGGAAACATATTATATTGCTCATATTCTGTTGCAGGCAACGATACCGGCGCAGCAGGCTGGAACACGAGAGATATATATTACCAGTTCTCAACAAATAACGGCGCAACATGGTCGGCCGCTATCCAGATCACTAGCACTCCTCTTTTTGACGAAGGTTATGCAAGCGTATCAACATGGAACCCGGGGAATTCGCCGGGAACTTATGAACTTTATATGGTTTACATGAAAGATCCGGGAGACGGCCCGACATCATTTAATGCAAGTCAGTTTGCAGCTCCTGTGTCTCATAATCATCAGATATTCAGAAAAATTACTGAAGCTACTAATCCTATTGGTATTACCAATCACGGAAACCAGATACCAAAGGTATTCAGTATGAGCCAGAATTATCCGAATCCATTCAATCCTTCAACGTTGATCAATTTCAGCGTTCCCAAAACATCATATGTATCCATCAAGGTATATGATATAATGGGAAGGCTTGTTACAACTCTTGTTAACGGAACATTAGAAGCCGGTAATAAGACTGTTGATTTTAACGGTACAAATTTTGCAAGCGGTATATATTATTACACAATTACCGCAGGCGATTTTAAGGATACCAAAAAAATGGTTCTGATAAAATAATTATTTTATTTAGATAAATATTCAAAGGGCGGCTAAATGCCGCCTTTTTTATGGAGTATTTTTGAATTTTTTTTTTATAATTCCGGGAGTATTGTTTTTAAATTCTGTTCGGTTCATTCTTTTTGCCCCAAACTTAATGAAATCTGAACATTATTTAGTTATAAGATCAGTCCTTAACCATAAATCAAAACCTCAAATTTTCTTATTTTTTTCTTAAAATATGCTTGACAACATATATTAGTTCTGTTATATTCGGGTTAGTATATTCGAAAAATAAATTTATTTTTACTAACTGAAGGAGACAAAAAATGAAAAAAACGTTTTTCCTATTTTTGATTTTATCCTGTATTTCTTTAAGCATAGCCTGGATCAACTCCGATAATCATAGGATCCCGACAAAACATAATGCCGTTAAAGAAACCGGGCAAAACCAAGTTATTGACCATTCTATAAATAACGTTCCGCTGAAGCCGTTTTCAGTAAATGTAGATTCAAGTCATGCAGTGCCAACTTTATCGAATTGGTATGATTACAGAACCAACGGACAGAATCCGCATGGACTCTGGGTTTTTGGAGACACAGTTATTATTGCTTGCGACATGACTGATTCAGCCAGCGCTCAAACTTCGACGGCGCGTAATTCATATTACCAGGTAAGTTATGATGGAGGCGCTACATGGCTTCCGGATGCAATTCAGGCAAGCACGAACGGAAATGCTTATCCCGATCTTGATCCGTTAGTTATTTCAGGTCAAAGAGATGTCGCATTTAGCGGCAGGGAATTTATTGCGGGCGTTAGAACCGGGTATGTTGCCCCTGATGCTCAGCTTGGAGCAGGCTCAACAACAAGCTATTTACTCAATGGCCAGGAAAATTTTACAATGCCATTAAGCTCCACAACAATTGCAGGCGGATTTGAAAGCAAAACAACAGACTCTCTGTATTTTGTTAAATTTGACGCTGTAAGCAATACATATAGCGGAAAATTACTTTTGGCATCTACATCAGACGGCATTAACGCAAACTCAAGAAGTTATACCGCAGCCAGCACAAGCGGAAAAGTTGCAATTGCCTGGTGGGATGCTACTGCCGGAGATATGTGGGTAAGAACATCAACCGATGGCGGTACAACATTTGGAACAAAAGTAGATGCTATTTCTTCTACTGGATCTGTAAATGGCGATCCGGTCTGCGCATGGTTAGCGGCTGATATATGTATTTCTCCATCCGGAAATGTTTGTTTGGTAAACTCAACTTTAGAGCAGGGATTTTTCGGAACTGCAAGAGGCTCAAAATTATTATTCTGGTCTCCTGCAATAAACAGCGGAAACCCGGTTGTAATTGCTGATTATCATAATGCGCCCACTAACTGTATGTTATCAGACACAAACTATTATGATGCACATTATACCTCTGCCACAGATCAGGTTGGTATGACCGCTCTCTCTCATCCATCGCTTGCATATTCTGATGACGGAAGCAGGCTGTTCTGCGTTTATTGCGTTATACAAAGGGATACCGCAAGCTACGGATATTTTATGAACGATATTGCTGAATCATATTCAACCGATAACGGCGCCACATGGTCGTCCCCGGTTCAATTGACGAATACAGCATCTTCCGATGAAATATATCCGATAATTTCCCGCAACGGAAATACTGCAAGCTCTATTCACGTAACATATCAAATGTCAGGGTGTCCGGGTTCAGCAAGCTTCACGAATACGGCAACTCCTGTTTGCAGGGTATTTAATGTGTACAATACTTTTGATCCTGTAAGCGGTAACCCGATCGGGATAACAAATATTTCCAGCCAGGTTCCGTCCAAATTTACATTGAGTCAAAATTATCCAAATCCGTTTAACCCGACAACTAAGATCAGGTTTGCGCTGCCCAATACTGAAAATGTTACTATAAAAGTATACAATATTGTTGGACAGGTTGTTTCTACTTTGGTGAATAATACCAGGGTTGAAGCCGGAACAAAAGAAATAACTTTTGACGCTTCAAATTATGCAAGCGGAATTTATTTCTATACAATTAAAGCCGGTGATTTTACTCAGACCAAAAAGATGGTTCTTATAAAATAACGTTTGTTTTGTTATTTGTTTTTAAAAAAAGGCGTTCGAAAGAACGCCTTTTTTTCTTGGCAAAGTAATTCGTTTATTTTAGCTGTCCAAAATATTTGAACTCAGGTGAAAGAATTTTTTTGTTTTATAAATTAGCTGTTATGTTTGCCCATTTAACTTAATAAGTATACTTATAGAAGATAGTGATTTTGATGAGAAAGTGATGAAGCGAAGAGTCGTACATTTTTGCCCTTTTTTTGTGAAAAACAAGGCAAATTTCTTAATAATTTCTTAAAATATGCTTGACATCACGTTTTAGTTCTATTATATTCGAGATGAAAAATAATTCATGATATTTAAGAGAATTTAAGGAGAATTGCATGAAAGGTAAACTTACTCTTTCCGATGATAGGTCTTTAAATACAGAAACAGCTGCTGAAAAATTAATCGCTGTAAATTTTACGGATAGAGTCTGCCTTTACGCAATCAATGAAAATAATATAAGAGATAAAAAAAAATTATTCCGAAAAATAAAGTCAATTTAATTCACAGAAGGCCCTGGTGAGAACATAGTTCTAATCAGGGTTTTCTAATACAATATAAACCGGAGGTAAAATAATGAGGCTAATTAGACTACTTTCTCTAGCCCTGATTTCATTTTTAACAATTTACATTTCCGATGCTTACGCAGATCCTCTTTTCGGCACTACTGGTAAGATCTCGGGCGTAATTACCGACTCTAAAGACGGTACGCCGCTTGCGGGAGCTATCATTAGTATTGAAGGGACGCAGATCAAGGCCGGCTCAGACGATGGCGGGCAGTTTGCGATTTTAAACGTACCTGTTGGAAATTATAGCGTGAAATGTACTTATGTAGGATACGAATCTCAAGTACAGAAAGATGTAAAAGTAAGCGCTGACCTTACAACAACTGTGAATTTCGCGATGTCCGTTGGCGGCACAGTGATCGATACATTGGTTATTGAAGTTCAGAAAAGAACCGTTCCGACCGAGACTAGCGGTAAAATTATCGGGACAGAGACTATTGATAACCAGGGTATCAGAGGTATTGAAAATATTGTAGCGCATACTTCAGGCGTTGTGCAGGACGAAAAAGGACAGAACCTGAATATCAGGGGCGGAAGAACCGGCGAGACAAGCATTGTTGTCGACGGCGTTGTCACTAATAATCCTCTCAACAGAAATTCAACTGCTCAGGTTTCTAACAATGCGCTTGAAGAAATTGCCGTATTAACAGGCGGATTCAGCGCAGAATACGGTAACGTTCTCAGCGGCGTTGTTAATGTTACTACAAAATCAGGCGGAACTCAGTATTCGGGTTCGTTCGAAACTGTTTCCGACGTGATTGCGGGCAACTGGATCAATACAACTTCGCAGGGCTACAATGTTTACTCAGTCAGCCTTGGCGGACCGGTTATTCCAACAAAGAAAATGTCCGCTTTCTGGAGCTTGTTCGGAAGCTATGAAAGAACATTCCAGAATGTTTCACAGCCAATTTCGCAGGATGCCGCTTCCATGTGGTCTCCAAGCGGAGTTCTTCCTAATTTCGGTTCAGACGGAAATTCATTTACGGCTAAATCGATTTTTGATTTCGGATCGATTACAAAAGGCAAAGTGCCTATAAAAGTTACAGCAGGTTTTAATGGCAACATCGGCAAAGACCGCGTATGGATCGGTTCTATGGGATACTATGATTCATACCATATGCCGATAGAGAATAATAAAAATTTAGAAGGTTTCGTAAAAATAAACCAGTCTATTGGTTCTAAAACATTTTATGACCTGCAGGGTTCATACCTTCGTTCAACATATACTGAAGCTGATGGAATCTTAGGTCTGAACACGGCTATTCTGGGCACAGACGGTTACACATACCCGTGGTATTTAGCTTACGGCGATTCTAATGTCGTTCCGGGAATATCAGAGGGTAACCTCTCAACAAGCGCCGTTAATTTTGGCGTGTTCCGCGGGGCCAACAGAGTGTACCCGATAGTTAACAAGAATCAGACAGAGCAGTTTTCAGGCACCCTGAATGTTACTCACCAGATTCTGACAAAGAAATACGGCAACCATGAAATTAAATTCGGCGGCGAATATAAGCAGTATAAGATCAGGCAGTATTCTGTTCAGCCGGCGGGTTATGCCGTTATTAATCCAAGCAATAAAGACACGGTTAATCACACTATTGTCAATCCTACTGTAGATGAAACATCGGCAAATTCAAACTTTCTTACCGGTTTTGGATATGATCCGTTTGGCAATCAAACTGATGTAGATTATATTGACCAATACGGCAACAATGTAACAGAAGGTCCGATGAAACCAAGGGTAGGCGCGGCATATATTCTTGACAAAATGGAGTTCAATTATTTTAATACAAACATCGGTCTTAGAATGGATTACCTTGATCCTAATACTGTAGTCCCTGTTGATTTCAGAGCTCTGCTTGACGCAAACGGGCAGATTAATTATCAGAAGGTAAAGAAAACTTTTATTATCAGTCCAAGGCTTGGTTTTTCTTTCCCGATAACAGATAAGACCGTATTCCATGCGCAATATGGAAAATTCGTGCAGATGCCCGCTCTTCAGAACCTTTATACAAATGAAAGGACTTTGAGGCAGCTGGGGTCAGGTGGAGTAGGTTATTTCACTATCTTCAATAATCCGAATTTAAAACCTGAAAAGACGACAGCTTATGAATTAGGCGTTAAACATACTGTAGGCGATTATGTTACTTTAGGCCTCACAGCATATTATAAAGAAACATCTGATTTGATCCAGGCCGTGAATATTAAGGCTTACGATAATACGTACAGCTTCGCGATTTATGATAACGGCGATTTTGGAGTAGTCAGAGGTTTGGATTTCAGTCTTGATATGAGAAGATTCCATAGATTAAGAATGTCAATTTCTTACAGTTTAGCGTACGCTTCGGGCACGGGCTCTGATATAAATACGCTTTCAAACGTTGCTTACAACGGGACAGAACCACCGAAACTTCCTTCAGCTTTGAATTATGACCAGAGGCACACAGGCACCATAGAGCTTGATTACAGGTTTGGCGGTTCGGATGACGTTCCGAAAGGAACCTGGGGAGCAATTATTCAGAGACTTGGTATAAACCTTCTCTTCAACTTTAATTCAGGCAGGCCATATACTCCGGAAGATAATTCAACCGATCCGCTGTCTGTAGTATCAAGCAATCTCGGAAACCATCCGACAGGCAGTATCAATTCATTATATGGACCATGGAATTTGGAATTGGATCTGAAGATCGATAAAACTGTTACATTGTTCAAAAAACTTAATGTAGACATTTACTTATTGGCTACGAACGTTCTGAACAGCGAGCTGGTTAATGCGGTATTTAACGGAACCGGAGACCCAGGCAATACGGGCTGGCTGGATAGTTATGCAGGTCAGCAGTGGATAAATTCAAACGGTCCGGATGCTGTCAACCTGTACGATATCAGGTCACATGCAATTAACAATTATGGCCCTCCAAGACAGGTAAGGCTTGGTTTGAGAATGTTCTTTTAATAAAAATTATGGAGTCTAATAGATTATGAAAAATATAATTAATATTAACAAAATATTTTTAAAATGCTGTTCGGCGGCGCTGCTGATATTGTTCATAGCGACGCTATCATTCGCCGGAAATGCGCCGGATAGGAGGACCGGAAAGATCCCTCCGAATATCCAGTCGTTAGCCCCTGTCAATAATATATTTATGCAGGCTAATAACCTGAATACATGTATCAGGAGCGACGGTATTTTTAATTATGATAAGGTTACATACACTTCATCTATAGCCGGGTTGATTTGGCCGGTTACGGTCCCTACCAGGCTGGCTTGCGATTACGCTACCGGCATTTGGATAGGCGCAAAGGTTGGTGGTGATTTAAGAACAGCTGTTTCATTGTATAATTCAATTTTCACTCCGGGAAATATTCCGGTTGTTGGAGCGGTGCCTCCGGCATCTGTTTGCGGAGATCCGAAGTTTAAAGCATATCATGTTAGTCTTTCGGACCCGAACCTGATAAATGGCGGTTCTGTAAACAAGATAGCCGGCGGACATACTTATGTTGTTACTTATGACCCATGGAGCACATGGCCCGTCGATCTGGGCGCTCCATATGTTGAAGTGAACGGAATACCGGGTTACCAGCCCGGTCCCGGCGGAGACAGGCCCGGTATCGGAAACAGCGATGCCACTCCGGACGACATAGTTTTTTGTTCTTTTATGGATTATTCAAATTGCACTAATAATATACATAACCATGAGATCTCATTACCGGGAGGCACTTTGCCTCTTGGCGTTGAAATTCACCAGGTTGCTTTTGCATTTAACTCTCCCGGATTGCAGGATATGTATTTCAACAAATTCTGGATCATCAATAAAAGCGCTAACAGGTGGGACAGCACATATTCATGTATAGTTAACGATGTTGACCTTGGAAACGCAGCAGACGATGCTGCGGGATGCGATAGCGCTGTGAGCCTCGGGTTTATTTATAACGCAACAAACTTTGATCTTGAATATGGCGCGGCTCCTCCCGCTACCGGATCAAAATACCTGCAGGGTCCCCTTATCAACACAGGAAATCCTGCTGACATAGTTTACTTGCCTTATGATACTTTAATAGGATACCAGGAAATGGGAATGACAGGGTTCAACGTTTTTGATAATGTAAACGACGCATGCCTTGGAGATCCGGATAATGCTATAGCAGGGTATAACTTTATGAAAGGTTTTAATGGCTGCGGTGTGCCGGCGAAAAACTGGGTGAAAGGTAATTATGAAACGCATTATATCTATAATACCGATAGCACAGCCGGTTATTGCAGCGGTAACAGACTTGGATGGTTTGACAGTGTAGGTTCTGACAGAAGATTTATCCAGGCAAGCGGTCCATTTACTATGAATTCTACCGATACGCAGGTTGTGGTTATTGGTATATTTGTGGATCGTGGTGGAAGTAATGTTTCAAGCGTTTGCAAACTAATTCAGAATTCTACTGTTGTGCAGTCAATTTACAATCGTAATTTCCATGCAATTCCTCTTCCGGTTCCTCCTAAAGTGCAATCTGTAGCCGATGGGAATGGAAACATTACGCTCTATTGGGGCGATACTTCAGAATTCTACCATACGTATGATTTTATAGACTCAACAGGTTTCTGGACATTCCAGGGCTATGAAGTTTACCAGATAAGACCGGGAACGGGCGGAGATAATGCATCTGACAGAACATTGCTTGCAGTTTATGACGTGATAGACAGCATAGATATTAATGGTCAGCATGTTTATGACAGCATACTTGTGGCCCAGCCCAACGGTGAAACCCAGGTTGAATATATCCCCGTTACATATGGATTAAACACCGGAGTTTCAAGGATCATATCTTTGACCCATAATGCATATCCAAATGGAGTTAACGATTTCTTCATTAACGGACAAAACTACAAATTCTCCGTGGTAGCTTATGGAGTTAACACCGGAATTAATTCCCATGGACATAGTTCTATAGGATTTAAAGTTTTGAAAAACGCAATTTCGGCTCAGCAGTTTACAGTCACGCCGAATTATCCGGTAATGGGCTCCAATTTTATTAATAAAGATCTTGATACGCTTGTTTCAAACAGGACTGATAGAAGTTTCCTGCCGGTTATTGTTGACCCCAAAAAGGTAATTACGGCCAGATACCAGATGGTTTGGCAGTCTGATACTTCATGGAATGTCGTCAGGATAATGAATTCACAGGTAGATACGCTTGGAAAACAATCGTTGAATATGAGCGCATTTGATAACAGAGCGTTTGTATTTGACGGTATTATTTTCAAAGCCGATTCGATTTTAAAAGTCAATTTTGGAGTTATAAAAGATCCGGGCGCCGGAGCGCAAACAAGCTCAAAGGGCTGGACTTATACAGGCGGCGCTCTGAATCTCCAGGGCGTTGATACCAGTGTGTTCCTGATCAACCCTTCGGGGAACTACGTTCCGATGCAAAGCATGTCGATGGGTCTTTCCTGGTTTACAGGTAATAACTTCAAAAGATCGTTTACAAGTAAAATTGATACAAATTACTTAAAGACGTACACGCTTCCAAGGATAAGGCTTAACTTTGGGTCTACCCAGAAGGCATACCGGTACTTAGGCGCTTTGAATAATGCCCCGTATAAGGATTATGTTGATGTTCCGTTTACCGTTGAAATGTTCGACCCGTTAGATTCCGCAATGACAACCCCAAGACAGTTGAACTGCGCATTCTATGACCACGATAGCAGCGGCACATGGAATCCACAAGCTAAACCTGATGGCGGATTTGAGATACTCTATATATTTGCTTCTAATTATTCATCTACGCCTAATGCATTCTATCCTACAAAGAATATAAACTTCCAGACACACTTTAAGACGCTGGACGTTTATTATGCCTGGTGGCCCAGGTTGATCAATGCAGGTCCTGCATTCACAAACGGCGACGTATTAAACATTATTCCATATACGAAGCTGCGTCACTATGCAACGCCTGGTTTTGTTACTGTTGCGGAAGTTAGTACAACTGCTCCTACTATTGGTAATATCAGTTTAGCCCAGACAAACGGCGAACTTCAAAATATCAGGGTTGTACCGAATCCATATTATGGCGGTCACTCTCAGGAAACCAGTTCTACCGACAGGTTCGTAAAATTTATGAGAATGCCTAAAACTGCTACTATATTCATATATTCGCTGAACGGCAATCTTGTAAGAAAATTAGTCAAAGACGACAATACTACGACTATTAATTGGGACTTGCTTAACACTGATGCGCTTCCGGTCGCAAGCGGAATTTATATCGCGTATATAAATGCTCCGGGTATCGGGACAAGGGTCATTAAGCTAGCCATATTTACGCCTGAAGAAAGACTTCAAAGTTTCTAATGAAACATTTAATCAAAATTTTAAGGAGCAATCATGAATTATATTAAAAATATTAAAATAGTGGTTAAGTTGGCGGCTGTCATACTCCTGATACTTACCAATATTTCGGTTGCAGGTGACCGGAGCAAATATGGAACATCTGCGGCGCCGGAACTATTGATTCCGGTAGGTTCCATCGGAACCTCGCTTAGCGGCTCTAATTTATCTTCTATTACAGGTATCGAATCAATGTATTGGAATCCGGCAGGACTTTCAATGCTTAATTCGAAAACTGAGGTTATGGCTTCGCATTTAAAATATATTGCTGATATCAATATTGAATATTTTGCGGGCGCCGTTGACCTCGGCGGACTCGGCGTGATTGGCGCAAGCATAAAAACGCTTGGTTTTGCAAACCCGGAGCTAGTCACAACTATTGATGCGCCGGATGGAACTGGAGAAACATGGACGCCTACTTATCTTACCACTTCTCTCTCATATGCGAGAAAGATGTCAGACAAGATATTATTCGGCGCGACTTTCAAAATGATCTATGAGCAGGTCGCTTCAGTATCATCCACCGGTTTTGCAACGGATTTTGGTCTGCAGTACATTGCGGGAAAGAGCGGACTTAAGTTCGGCGTTGCATTAAAGAATTTCGGACCGTCAATGAAGTTTGACGGAACCGGGCTTGATGCATACTACCAACCGGCAGGTACTCCTGCCGGAACGGCAGGGCAGCCGAGAAGAATTACTCTGCAGAGCTTTAACTTGCCCACAACGCTCGAGATCGGGCTCTCATACGATTATCCAATAGGCAAGAAAAATTCCGTAGAACTTTCTACTACATTCCAGAACAATAATTATTCAAGCGATGAATACAGGGTTGGTTTGGAATATGTTTATAACAAGATAGTGTACCTAAGAGGCGCGTATACTTTCTACCCGGATATTATTGCGGGAGATAACATTGATATAAACGATGCCAGGATATACGGGCCATCGTTCGGCGCAGGTATACATTATCCGTTTGGCTCTGTAAATTTAGGCATCGATTATGCTTACAGAGTTACCCAGAACTTTTCGGCGAACCAGTGGTTTACTTTGTCCGTCGGGTTCTAATAAATTTACTATTTTAATGTAAGAATGCCATCCTGCTTAAATGGGATGGCATTTTTACTTTACATTCTAATCTTATTGAGCTATGAAAAAAGTATTGTTTTCCCTCATTTTCTTTTCGGTTCTTTTCTTACAGAAACCGGTATTCTCAGATCCAAACTTCAGTTTCGAATATGATTATTCCGTATTCAAAGACGAAAACCCTTCAAAGGTCTACTTTGAATTGTATTATTCATTTAACCAAAACCAGCTGATATTCAAAAAAACAGACGGCGGTTATACCGCGGAAGCTAAACTCTTTGTGGATGTTCTCAAAAAAGACATAGGCAAGTCTGTTTTGAATAAAACTTACGGTATTCCGTTAACCGTAAAAGATACGGCGGGCTATAACAAAAATGCTAAGCTCGTAGGGCAGATCAATATGCTGCTTGATGCCGGAGAATATAAATTAACGCTCTTGGGAAGCGATTTTTACGATACAAGTTATGCCATGAAACATACGGAAGACATTGATTTGAAGGCCTTTTCAGCCAGCGACTTAGCGGCGAGTTCAATAGAACTTGCCTCCGGAATTGAAAAATCATCCGACCAGCAGAATTTGTTCTATAAGAATACTCTTTTGGTTACTCCAAATCCGTCGTTACTGTTCGGCAATAATATGAATTCACTTTACTATTATCTGGAATTCTACAACATGAAGAGCGATGCGGTCGGGGATAAATACACCCTGGCAATTACCGCAATAGATTCGAAAGGGAATGAAGACTATTCGGACAATAAAAGTTATAAAGTGGTAGCGGCATCCAAAGTTGAATTCGGGTCAATCGATCTCTCGAAGTTTACCACTGATAAATATAAACTGAGCTTCAGTATAAAAAATGACGCCGGGAACGTGCTTGTGGAAACATCCAAAATGTTTTATGTTTTTAACCCGGCTGTAAAAGATACAAGCCCGCAGATCGTGGGCGACCCCGGGTATGACCTCAGCGATTTTGCTAAGTACACTGAAAACCGTGTGAATTCGGATTATGAGAAGATGATATATATTGTTACTGATGCGCAAAAAGCCCAGTTCGAAAAGCTAAGTACGCTTGATTCGAAAAGATTATTTCTCTATAATTTTTGGAAATCAAGGGATGTAAACCCGATTAAAGCGCATAATGAATATTTCAAGAGAGTTGATTTTGCCAATAAAAATTTTCGGAACCAGTTTATAGACGGCTGGAAATCTGACCGGGGCAGGGTATATATAATCTATGGCCAGTACGACGATATTGAGAGGCATAACTATGAATCTCAAACAAAAGGTTACGAAATCTGGACTTATAACAGTATACAGGGCGGCGCCATTTTTGTATTCATTGATATGAGCGCAGGAATTGGAGATTACCAGCTGGTGCATTCAACCGCCCAGAATGAGACCCGCGATGACAACTGGCAGTCAAGGCTGGATATTAAGAGCCATTGATATTCATTCAATAGGCATTTAAACGATTTAAATAAACAATCGCCGATTCTTCTATGTATTGGCGATTTTTTTTTGCATAAGAAAAATAGGATTTCAAAGTTACTAATATTTTTGAATATTAGCAGATTATAGCAGTTAAAATTTGATAAGGTATAAATATCATATTATCATAGTTTCGCTGATACTTTCAGCGCTGCTGTGGATTTCATTGAGTTTGAACCAAACTTATGAGATTGATAAGTCTATTCCTGTAAAAATAAATATTATTAAACCTTATGCAGTTTCAGGAAGCATACCCCTCCATTTGGAAGTTAAGTTCAGGGGAGTTGGATGGTCATTAGTTAGATTGTTCACTTCTTTAAATCCGGAATTCAACTATAATGTTATTCCAAGATATGACGAAAAGACTATAATACTTACCAAGCAGTATCTGAACGACAACCTTGGACTCTCTCAAAACCTGAATATCACCGAAGTTTATCCTGAATCGCTATCGGTTGTTGTTGATAAATATGAAGAAAAGTATGTAAAACTTCTGCCGAGAGTTAAAGTAGACTGCCGCAACGGGTATCAGGTTGTGGGTAAACCCACGGTTGAGCCCGACAGCATAAAAATTGGCGGCTCAAGTAAAATCTTAAACGCAATTAAGAATTTATATACCCAGGAAATTTCGGTCAGCAACGTCAACTCAAGCATAGTGATGGATGTTAATATATCCGATAGTCTGTCAAATATTTTATGGAAGTCCGAAAATATTGTTAAGCTTGCAGTAAATGTTGAGCTGTCTGCCGAAAGAGAATACCAGGGAGTGCAGATCCGCGTTACTGATATTCCCGCGGATAAAGAAGTTTTGCTTATACCCGAAAATGTTACCGTTCATCTTAAGGGCGGCGTTAACCAGCTGGCCGCGCTGGATGCATCTAAAATAAAAGCAGCGCTGGGATACGGCGGTATATTTGCCGATACAACCGGCTCCGTTACCCCAAAATTCGATCTGCCTGAGGGAACAAGCCTAATTGGCGTTAAGCCTGAAAAGATCCAATACGTAATTAAGAAAAAATATTAAATTGGTCAGCGGAATTAAAAAAGAATATAACGATCTGATAGGCGCAATAAAGACCTTAAGCTTTAAAGAGGTTTTTATTTTCATGACTGTGGCGTTTATTACATTTCTATCCATGTATTATGCCTCGCCCCCTTTCTTCAGGCAGATGTTCAAAACTGACGATAATAAATTTTATTCTACCCTGTACTGGTTCTCAGCAGATGGTTTCCTTATGTTTATAGTCCCGATGGTTCTGATCTTTCTTGTGCTTAAGCAGAAGCCGTCAGATTTTGGGTTCAGGATCGGCGATTATAAATTCGGCCTTAAAACATACGCCGTATTTATGATTGTCATGATACCGGTTTTGTGGGTATTATCAGGAAGCAAATCGTTTGCCGAAGCCTATCCGCAGGGCGGATTCATGGTCAGGGAAAATGTATCAGTACTGCTTTACTATGAGCTTTTTGTTGGATTTTACATGCTGGCGTGGGAGTTTTTCTGGAGGGGCTTTATGCTCTTCGGGCTGAAAGAAAAATTTGGCTTCTATGCCATTTTTATCCAGATGATTCCGTTCTTCATTCTCCACCGGGGCAAACCCGAGCTTGAAACTTTTTCATCGATATTCGGAGGATTGATATTAGGAATCCAGGCATGGCGTTCAAGATCGTTTATTTATTGTTTCCTGACCCACTGGTCCGTTATGATCTTTGTGGACCTGATTTCTGTTTTGCGTTATAAATCGCAGTCTTATGGCATCGGTTTTGACGCATTCCTAAAATTATTTAATCAAAATTAATCAGCATAATTAAAATGAGACTTTGTATCAACATAGACCATGTAGCGACCCTCCGTCAGGCAAGAAAAGAATCTGAGCCCGATCCGGTTACAGCCGCCGCAATATGCGAGCTTGCCGGAGCCGATGGAATTGTGTGCCACCTTCGCGAAGACAGAAGGCATATGGTGGATAGAGACGTCAGAATACTGAAAGAGACCGTGAGAACCAAGCTGGACCTCGAAATGGCGGCAACCGATGAAATGGTGAAAATCGCATGTGGGCTTAAGCCACAAATGGTTACGCTTGTGCCCGAAAGAAGAGAAGAAGTTACAACTGAAGGCGGGCTCGACCTTGTTGCCGGCGAAATAAAGATTTCATCTGCAATTGATAAGCTTCAGGAAGCGGGAATTAAAGTGAGCGTGTTCATTGATCCATTACCCGATAACGTTGATGCCGCTCTGGAAGTAGGCGCCGACATGATAGAAATCCATACAGGGCAATACTCGCTCATGCAAGAGCCTGAAGATATTATCAAAGAGCTTGAAAAGATAAGGATATCGGCTCAAACAGCTAAAGAACTGGGTCTGGGTGTTAATGCCGGACATGGTTTGAATTATCAGAATATAATCCCGATTGCAAATATGGCGGATATTGACGAAGTCAGTATCGGGCACTGCATAATTTCAAGAGCGGTATTCACCGGTTTGCATAAAGCTGTGGAAGATATGCTGACAATTATCAGAAGAATCAGGCCTTAGCGATGAATTTCTCAAATGAGCTGGCCGAAAAGCTCAGGACAGCAAGTATTGTTTCGGTTTTGACCGGAGCGGGGGTTTCAGCCGAGAGCGGTGTGCCTACATTTCGTGACCCGGGCGGGATTTGGGAAAAATTCAGGCCCGAACAGCTTGCAAATTTCGAAGCATTTATGTCCGATCCTGATTTTGTATGGAGCTGGTACCAGCACAGGCGTGAAATTATGCGCGACGTTAAGCCGAATGCAGGCCACTATGCGCTTGCCGAAATGGAAAAGATTTTTGATGAGTTTAATCTTGTCACGCAGAATATAGATAATCTTCATCACAGAGCGGGCAGCAGAAGAGTTACGGAACTTCACGGCAATATTGAACGTAATTACTGTATCAAGTGTAAGAAGTTTTATGAAGAAGTTGATGTGAAACAAAAGTCCGTACTTAAGTGTGATTGCGGCGGACTCATCCGGCCCGATGTGGTGTGGTTCGGCGAAATGCTGCCGTACAATGCGCTGAAACACGCAGAGGACTGCGCTAAAAATTCAGAGTTATTTTTTACTATTGGCACATCGGCGGAAGTATACCCCGCGGCCCTGCTGCCGCTTATGGCAAAATCAGCGGGCGCTTATGTGGTTGAAATAAATACAAAACCAACTGCGATTTCATATGATGTAGATGAAGTTCTGGAAGGCAAAAGCGGCGAAATATTAGACGGTCTAGTCAAACATTTAAAAGAACTGAGGAAATGAAAACAATAATAGAACCATTTAAGATCAAATCAGTAGAACAAATTAAATTTACAACCGAAGAAGACAGGAAAAAAATATTAAAAAAAGCGTTTTACAATCCTTTCATGATTCCCGCGGAAGATGTATTGATTGACCTGCTTACAGATAGCGGCACATCCGCTATGAGCTCAAAACAGTGGGCCGGCGTTATGGATGGAGATGAATCATATGCGGGCTCAAAAAGTTATTTCAGGTTTGAAGAAGTGACGCAAAAAATATTCGGGTTTAAACATATCATACCCGTACACCAGGGCAGGGCTGCTGAGCGAATTTTGAGCGCGGCTGTGCTGAGCCAGGTTGATGAAGCCGGCAGGTTCATTGTAAACGGGAAGGGAAAATTTATCCCCAATAACAATCACTTTGATACAACCCGCGCCAACATTGAATTTAACGGAGCCGAGGCTGTTGACCTTGTAATTGAGGAAGGTAAGCATCCTTCGGTGCAGCATCCGTTCAAAGGAAATATGGATATTGAAAAGCTGGATAATTATATTGCTATGGTGGGTAAAGAAAACGTGCCTTTATGTATGACAACAATTACTAATAATACGGGCGGCGGTCAGCCGGTATCTATGGAAAATATCAGGCTCACCGGAAAAATATGTAAGAAGTACGGGATCCCGTTTTTCATTGATGCATGCAGGTTCGCTGAAAATGCTTATTTCATAAAATTGAGAGAAAAAGGTTACGAAAATAAATCAATTCTCGAAATTGCCAAAGAAATGTTCTCATACGCAGATGGATGCACTATGAGCGCAAAGAAAGACGCGTTTGCCAATATCGGCGGTTTCCTCGCGATGAATAACGAAGTTCTTTATGATGAATGCAGAAACCTGCTTATCATTACCGAAGGCTTTGAAACATACGGCGGACTTGCCGGCAGGGATCTGGAAGCGATTGCGCAGGGACTGGAAGAGATCCTTGATGAGCACTACCTTCAATATAGAATCCGCTCAACCGCTTATTTAGGCGAGAAGATATCTAAAGGCGGAGTGCCTATAATTCAGCCGCCGGGCGGACATGCAATTTACGTTGATGCAAAAGCGCTGCTTCCGCACATTCCTGTTGAGCAGTACCCGGGACAGGCATTCGTATGCGAGCTGTATATATCGGGAGGTATAAGAGCTGTTGAAATAGGCAGCGTTATGTTTGGCAAATATGATTCGCACGGGAAATTGATTCCGGCAGAAATGGAGCTTGTAAGACTGGCAATCCCAAGGCGTGTTTATACTCAAAGCCATATCGATTATGTTGCAGAGGTAATTCTGGAAATTTATAAGAAGAGAAAAGAAATAAAAGGATATAAGATTGTAGAGGAACCAAAATTCCTGAGACATTTTACATCAAAATTCGCGCCCGTTTAATGCCATCAGTACTTAAAGCAAATAATCTCGTTAAGGAATACGGTAAAAGAGCCGTAGTGGATAACATATCTATCTCTGTTAAGCAGGGAGAGATTGTAGGGCTGCTGGGGCCTAACGGCGCAGGCAAAACTACAACCTTTTATATGATAACGGGTATGATCGCCGCTAATTCAGGAGAGATATTTATAGATAGCGAAGATATTTCCAGTACACCGATGTATAAACGCGCGAGAATGGGCGTAGGTTACCTTCCGCAGGAAGCTTCTGTGTTCAGGAGAATGAGCGTTTACCAGAATATATACGCAGTGCTGGAATTCATGAAGCTTGACCATACCGAACGGGATGATAAGACCAGGAAGCTTATGAAGGAATTCGGTATCTCCGCTATTGAACATAGCAAAGGATTTGTTCTTTCGGGGGGTGAAAGACGAAGGACCGAAATAGCGAGGGCAATTGCAACTGATCCCAAATTCATTTTGCTTGACGAGCCGTTTGCAGGCATTGATCCTATTGCAGTTGAAGATATAATGAAAATTGTCGCCCGCCTTAAAGAAAGAGGCATTGGAGTATTGATCACTGACCATAACGTTCATGAAACATTATCAATTGTGGATAGGGCTTATATTATTATTGAAGGAAGAATTTTCCGGCAGGGGAGCGCGGAAGAACTGGCTAACGACGAAAAAGTGAGAAAACTGTATCTTGGCGAGAGCTTTAAACTTGACAGGTACGGTAATTAATGGGAAAAATCATTCTTGCAGTATCGGCGCACCCCGATGATATTGAATTTTCATGCGGCGGAACCCTTTTTAAGTTCAGGGATAAGGGATACGAACTCTATTATATAGTCGCGACAAACGGCGAGAATGGTTTCAAGATAGGGCACAAACCTAAAGCGGAACGCATCAAAACACGCTACAAAGAACAAATTAATGCGGCTAAGCTTCTGGGCGTTAAGAAAGTTTTTTTTCTGCATTATAAAGATGGTCTCCTCCCGAATAATACAGAACTACGCATAAAAATTGCTAAGATAATAAAAAAGGTAAAGCCAAATATAATTTTTACTTTCGACCCTGCTAATAAATCATATGAAAGCGTTAATCTTAATCACACTGATCATCGTGTAATCGGCGAGGCTGTATTTGACGCAGTGTTTGCCGCGCGTAACCGGTATATGCTTCCCGGCGTGTCGCATGCGGTAGAACAATTCTATTTCTTCGGATGCGATAAACCAAATCATTTTGAAAATATAACAAAACAAATAAAGCAGAAGATAAGCTTAATCAAAGAACACCGTTCGCAGTTC
>Ga0265316_10002630_pt1 | contig 18497 bp, 19 predicted proteins | sample 4522metaG_FD_202092 | JGI IMG/M metagenome (GOLD analysis project Ga0265316, IMG submission 202092) | Rhizosphere microbial communities from Carex aquatilis grown in University of Washington, Seatle, WA, United States - 4-5-22 metaG | ecosystem: Host-associated > Plants > Roots > Rhizosphere >... | reverse complement strand
AACCCCAGGAACCTGGCCTTGCCGGCTTTTTTCAGGATCTCGAACGCTTCGAACACTTCCGGAGTATGGGTGACCTCGTACGGGGTCTCGATTCCGCGCATCAGCAGGCAATCCAGGTGATCGGTCTCGAGCGATTTCAGGCTCCCGTCCACCGAATCCAGAATGTACTGTTTGTAGACTTTCTGCGCATCCACCTTATCGGCGTACTTCTGCGACAGAATGTTGGAGACGATGGCCGAGCGCATGCCGCCCTCCTGGCCATCGAAATACGGCCCCAGGTAGTTCGGCTCGGCGAGCTTCTTGGTCTTGATCTCGTCGGAAGCCTGCGCCGTAATCTTAGCCTGCTCGTCGTCCGGCAGCGCGCGGAAGAGCCGCGCGTAGGTCATGGTGCGGTTGGGGAAGACGTTGACCTTGGTGGACTGGAACGCCTTGTCGCGTCCGCGCGTTTTGTGAACCTTGGCGTAGCCCTTTTCGCTCATCCCGCGGGCGTATTGCGGCGCGGTATCGAAATAGTTGAGACCCATGTCCATGGCCCACAGAACCTGGTCGATGTTGTTCGGCTCGATATCGTCGCCGCCCATGCCAACGGAGGAGACCATGTACCCGGTGCGCCCCAGCCGGCGATAGGTCATGTTGGGCTGCCGGTTTCTCCACTCCTCGGCCGGCGCCGCGGCACTTTGGGCGCCCGCCGGCATGGCCGTGGCAGCCACTGTCGCGGCAGAAGCCGCCAGGAACTCGCGTCGATTCAATTCCAGTTTCATCTTGCGCACAAGTGTAACATCCGTCACTGTCGCGAGGCGGGCGCCCTGGGGATCCACCGGAACAGGCCGCTCATTTCCCCGGCGGCAGGCAAGGTCCCGCCCCGGCTGGGGCTTGTGATACAATTCTGTATATACAAAGTGGTTTTCGCCTGGGACGAAAATAAGGACCGCATCAACCGGCGAAAACACGGCGTCTGGTTTGGCACGGCGGCACGGGTCTTTCAGGATCCGCACGCCGTTTCATACCCGGATCGCATCGTAGGGACCGAGGAGCGATGGCATGGCGAAGCCCTTCTGGATCTCATCGCACCCACCGCGCCGGGAGCGTGCGCGGCAGCACTCTCAACCCTGCCGGCCTTCCGCGCCGGGTGCGCGCTCGGCAGCACTCTCAGCCTTGCCGGTCTTTGGCGCCGGCCTCCCCGCCGGGCCCTTCGCCGAATACGCGCGCGAAAATCTTGTCCACGTTGCGGAGTTGGCGCTCCACCGAGAAGGCTTCGGCGATGCGCTCCGGCGGCAGCGCGGCGCGCACTTCCGGATCGGCTTCGATCGCGGCGCGGAAATCGCCGTCCTGCTCCCAGGCGCGCATGGCGTTCGCCTGCACGATGCTGTAGGCCCGCTCGCGCAGCATGCCGGCCGCTACCAGATCCTGCAGTAACGGGCTCGAAAACACCAGGCCGCGCGTCAGGTCGAGGTTGCGGCGCATGCGCTCCGGATAGACCATCAGGGTGTCCACCAGGCGCGTGGTTTTGGCCAGCAAGTAGTCCGCGAGGATGGTGGAATCGGGCAGGATGACGCGCTCCACGGAAGAATGCGAGATGTCGCGCTCGTGCCACAAGGCCACGTCTTCGAAGGCCGCTTGCACGTTCGACCGCACCACGCGCGCCAGGCCGCAGATCTGCTCGCAGGTGACGGGGTTGCGCTTGTGCGGCATGGTGGAGCTGCCCTTTTGGCCTTTGGAAAAATACTCCTCGGCTTCGCGGACTTCGGTGCGCTGCAGGTGCCGCACCTCCAGGGCGATCTTCTCGCACAGCGCCGTCGTCAGGGCTAGCGCGGCCACGAACCAGGCGTGCCTGTCGCGCTGGATCACCTGCGAGGCCACCGGCGCGGGCTTCAGATTCAGGCGCGCGCAGATGCGCTCCTCCACCTCCGGCGCGAAATGCGAAAACGTGCCGACGGCGCCGGATGTCTTGCCAACTCGCAGGTCCTCGGCCGCGGCGCGCAGGCGGGCGAGATTCCGGCCTGCCTCTTCATACCAGATGGCCAGCTTGAGGCCGAAAGTGATGGGCTCGGCATGTACGCCGTGGGTGCGCCCGATTTGCACGGTGTGCTGGAACTCCAGGGCGCGGCGTTTCAGGACGGCGCGCAGGCTCCCGAGGCCGTCGAGCAGAATCGCCGAAGCCTGCTGCAGCAGCAGAGCCTGGGCGGTATCCACCACGTCGTTGGAAGTGAGGCCATAGTGCAGCCAGCGCGACTCCTCGGCGTATCCGGCGCGCGCCATGGTTTCGGCCACCGCGGTGGTGAAGGCGATGACATCGTGCTTCACCTCGTTTTCGATTTCGTGGATGCGCGCCACCTCGAAGCCGGCGTGTTGGCGCAGCAGGCGCGCGGCCTCGGCGGGCACCACGCCCATCTCGGCCAGCGCCTCGGACGCCGCCAATTCCACTTCCAGCCATTGCTGAAACCGGTTTTGGTCGCTCCAGATCCGGCCCATCTCGGGCCGCGTGTATCGGGGAATCATAAAGGCTTAAGGAAATTGGCCACAGATGAACACAGATGAACACGGATAAGAAAAGAATTTGTTCTGCCGGTGTTATCTGCGGCTGGAACCGGCGTGGGCCGCGTGGCGATGGTCCGGCAGGGGGCGCAGCTTGTTTTATCTGTGTTCATTCGTGTTCATTCGTGGCTAAAATTGAAAAACTTCCGTTGGAGTGTGCTGCGTGGCAATGGCCAGGCGGGTGCGCAGGCCACGCTGCTCCAGCGCCTCGCTGGCGAACATGTGGACGATGGCCGGATGGTTGTTGTGCTCGCTCAAATGTCCCAGCACCAAATTACTGGTGGAGGAATCCAGGTCCTCGGCCAGGTATTCGGCCATCACCTTGTTCGACAGGTGGCCCACGCGGCTCATCACGCGCTGCTTCACCGACCACGGATAGGGGCCGACCTTCAGCATATCGAGATCGTGGTTGGCCTCCAGCAACAGCAGGTCGGTGTGCCGCAAATGGAACTTGATGGATTCAGGTATGTAGCCCAGGTCGGTGACCACGCCGATACGCACGCCGCGGGCTTCGAACGCGAAGCCGACAGGATCGATGGCGTCGTGCGGGATGCCGAAACTCTGCACGTCGATGTCGCCGATCTGCAGCCGGGCGCCGGCTTGAAACGGCTCCAGGCGCGGCTCGCATTCGCCCCAGTCAATGGCCGGCGCGGTGAGCCGCGTCATGTAGATGGCGGCGGTGATTTTCCCGCTGCGCGCCAGCACGGGCAGGCCGGAGACGTGATCGGAATGCTCGTGAGTGATGAGGATGGCGTCCAGGTGTTCGAGATCCTCGCCGATGGCCGCCAGCCGCTTGGCCAGTTCCCGCATGCTCAGACCGGCGTCCACCAGGATGCGCGTCTTGTCGGTAGCCAGCAGCGCGGCGTTGCCGGAGCTGCCGCTGGCCAACACGCAGAACTTGACGATACCCGCCTCCCCTTGACTCTTCAGCATACAACGAATCCGGCGGAAACAGATTGCACGCGGAATGTTTTATGCCCGGATAGTGGCGGAATCTGCCCACAGTGCCTTCCGGTCCCACGCCCAATGGCGCTAAGTGCCGTGATTTCAATGCCTGTTCTGCGGACATTGAATTGCGGATAATGGTGTCATGAAGAAGACCATGGCTCTTTCCCTGCTGGCGGCGGCCCTGGCATTCGCCGACTTCCCGGGCGGCGACACGGCCAGGCGGCTGTATGACACCGGGATGCGGCAAACCGAAGAAGGCAGCTTCGCGGCGGCCCGGCAGACCCTCCAAAACCTGGTGAATGCGTACCCCAAAGATCCGCTGGCGTTGCAGGCGAAAGGCGCCATCGATGCCACGCTGCTGTTCGAAGAAGGCCAGGCGCGCAGCAAGGCCGGCAAGTACGAGACGGCGCGGCTGGCGTTCGAGACGCTGATCGCGGTCTACCCGGAGAACCCGCTGGTGAAACGCGCGCAGGCGGCCATCGAGGCGATCGCGGAAAAGGAAAAAGCCAACCGGCCGGTGGTGAAGGCGCTGGAGTTCCGCGACATCGGCACGGTGCCGGCGGAGGATATCCGCGCCGGTCTGGACGAGCGGGAAGTCCGTCTCAGCGCCGGCAGGCCGTACCGCACCCGCGACGCCGAACAGGCCAGGGCCGCGATCGGGGAGATTCTGGCCGCGAAGGGCATGGAGCATGTGCGCGTCGAGGTGCAGACGCGCGTAGCTGCGCCCCACGCTGTGGACGTTATTTTCACGGTGGAGAAACCGCGCGCCTCGCTGCTGCGGACTCCATGGCGGCTGGCTCCGCTAAGCTGGCTCCGCAGGGGACGCGCATAGCACCACCAGCGAGATCCACAGCAGGTCGGCCACGAGCAGGTGAACCATCTGCATCCAGACCGGCGCCTGCAGCAGGAAATTCACCAGGCCGGCCAGAAGCTGGATCCACACCAGAACCACGACGCGCAGCGCCGCCGATTTGGCCAGGCGCAGGCGGCCGACAGCATAGATGGTGAGCCACGCTCCCACGCCGGCGGCGAATAGCGGATGCAGGCCGCGCAGGCGGAGCAGCAGGCTGGAGGCCGGGTCGAAGTCCTGCGCCAGGCCGGCCGCTAGCGACGGGGCGGGGAAGAGCGTGTCGCCCAGCGCGGAGATGGCTCCCGTGATCCCCAGCAACATCACTGCGGCCAGGCTGATGGCGGCGAGCCAGGCCGCTTTGCCGCGCAGTTTGGCCGGGGGTTTCCCCGTGCCCCACCATGCCGTAAGCGTAAGACACGCGAGAAGCGTCAGGGTGTTCACCAGGTGAGTGGACAGGGTGTAGGCGTCGGCGTTCTTGGCCACGTGCTGCAGCTTCACCAACAGGGCGCCGAGCAGCGCCTCGGTCACCAGGAACATGCCGGAAAGCATGGCGGCCAGGCGCACGGGATGGCGGCGGGGGAACGCGCGGAAGGCCCAAATCAGCAGCCATGCCACGAGCGGCGTATCGAGGCCGGTCATGGCGCGGTGAGTGTATTCGATGAGCGTGTGGGCATTGGCCGAGAGCGGCGTCACCTGGCCGTTGCACAGCGGCCAGTGGTTGCCGCAGCCGGCGCCCGATCCGGTGGCGCGCACGTAGGCGCCCCACAACACCACCGCCAGGTTATACGCCACCACGCCCCAGGCGAAGCGCGCGAAAGCCGGGTTGCGCTGCGGGCCGCCCGGCGGCTCAGGTTTTGGCATGAATGGTTCCATTGTAGTCGCACACCGGGCGGGCCGGCGCTCGTGGAAAGACCAGTCTACGCCGTTGCGCGTTGTCTGCAATCCCAACTATCCTTAGATATTCCGCATATGCCCACCAAGACTCCCATCACCGTGGCCTATGGCGACGGCATTGGCCCGGAGATCATGCACGCCACGCTCGAGATTCTGGAAGCGGCCGGCGCGGCTCTCGATATCGAGACCATCGAGATCGGCGAAAAGGTCTATCTGCGCGGAAACACTTCCGGCATAGAACCGAGCGCCTGGGCGTCGCTGCTGCGAACCAAAGTCTTTCTCAAGGCCCCCATTACCACCCCGCAAGGCGGCGGCTTCAAGAGCCTCAATGTGACCACGCGCAAGACGCTGGGCCTGTATGCCAACGTGCGGCCGTGCGTCTCCTACCACCCGTTCATCGATACCATGCATCCCGATATGGACGTGGTGATTGTGCGCGAAAACGAAGAGGACCTGTACGCCGGCATCGAGTACCAGCTCACGCCGGAAGTGACTTCCTCGATCAAGCTGATCTCGCGGCCGGGCAGCGAAAGAATAGTCCGCTACGCCTTCGAATACGCCCGCCGGCACAACCGCGGGAAGGTCACCTGCTTCATGAAAGACAACATCATGAAGATGACCGACGGGCTGTTCCACAAAGTGTTCGACGAGATCGGCGCGCAATATCCGGACCTCCAAAAGGAAGTCTGGATCGTGGATATCGGGGCGGCCCAAATGGCCGATACGCCGGAAGCCTTCGACGTGATCGTGATGCCCAACCTCTACGGCGACATTCTTTCCGACGTGGCGGCGCAGATTGCCGGATCGGTGGGTCTCGCGGGGTCGGCCAATATCGGCGACCAGTGCGCCATGTTCGAAGCCATCCACGGCTCGGCGCCGCGGCGCGCGGGACAGAATCTGGCCAACCCGTCGGGCCTGCTGCTGGGCGCGGTGCTGATGCTAGTGCACATCGATAGGCCGGAAACCGCGGAGCGGGTGCACAATGCCTGGCTGCGCACCATTGAGGACGGCATCCACACCTACGATGTTTTCACCGAGGGCGTGAGCACCCAAAAAGTGGGGACCAGGGAATTCGCCGCGGCGGTGATCGCGCGCCTGGGCCAGAAGCCCAATACGCTGAAGGCGGTCGCTTACGCCAAGCGGGCGGAGACGGCACCGGCTGCGGCCGTCGCGCCGTTGGCCGTATCGAGCGCCGTCTCGTCCGCCGCGCCGTCCGCCAGCACCGCGCAGGTGGAGCTGAAGGGCATCGACGTGTTCGTCGCTTGGCCGTCGCACCAGACCGGCGACCTGGCGGCGGCCATCGGCCCACTGGCGGGCGAGGGACTGAGCCTGCAGATGATCGACAATCGCGGCGTCAAAGTCTGGCCGGACGGCAACGCCTGGACCTTCTGCACCGACAGCTATCGCTGCCGCTTCGTCGCGGATGGGAAGACCGATATGGGGCAACTGGCCGCACTGGTGCAGCGCGTGGCTGCGGCGGGCATCGACATCGCCGCCACGCAGACGCTGCGCACGTTCGATGGGAAGGCCGGGTACACCCTGGCGCAGGGAGAGTAAGCTATGACAGAGAACAGACCGCTGGTGGTTGTGCTGATGGGCAGCAAATCGGATTGGGAGGTCATGCGCCAGGCCGGCGAAATGCTGACCCGCTTCGGCGTGGCACACGAATGCCGCGTGCTCTCGGCGCACCGCACGCCGGTGGAAACGGCGGAGTACGTGAGCCAGGCGGAAGGGCGGGGAGTCGAAGTGGTCATCGCGGCGGCGGGCGGCGCGGCGCATCTGGCCGGGGTTTGCGCGGCGCACACCGTGCTGCCGGTGCTGGGTGTCCCCATGGAAAGCGCGTCGCTGAAGGGACTGGACTCGCTGCTCTCGACGGTGCAGATGCCGGCGGGCATTCCCGTGGGCACGCTGGCCATCGGCCCGGCGGGCGCGCGCAACGCGGCCCTGCTGGCGGTGGCGATTCTGGCCAACAGCCGGCCGGAATTGAAAGAGAACCTGCGCCAGTTCCGCCGCGAACAGAGCGAGAAGGTGCTGCGGGAAACGCTGCCGTAGCCTCACAGCGCCACGAGTTATTCGTAGTGCAACGACGTCACCGGGTCTATACGCGTGGCGCGGCGGGCGGGGATGTAAGCCGACAGCGCCGCGGTGGCGGCGATCCCGAGCGTGGCGAGAACCACCGTGGTTGGGTCGCCGGGAGCGATGCCGTAAAGCTGGCTCGCCAGCAGCCGGGTCAGGGCCAGAGCCGCCGGAAGTCCGATAGCGACTCCCACGCCCACCAGCAGCAGGACTTCCCGTACCACCAGCCAGACCACCCGTCCGGGCACCGCGCCCAGCGCCATACGGATGCCGATCTCGCGGGTGCGGAGTGCCACCAGGAACGCCATCACGCATCCTCATAGATGGGATAGGAGAGCGCATTGATGCCGGTATTCGAACCGTAGTGCGCGCCGGCCTCTTTGAGCTGCACCAGCTCACCCGGATTATGGACCGGAAGCTCGCTGAGCAGGAGGTGGTCGAGCAAAGTGAAAACCGCGGTGTTGGCGCCGATGGCGAGCGCCAGGGAGAGCACCGCGACCGAGGCAAAGACGGGCGATTTCGTCAGGGAACGGACGGCGTAGCGGGCTTCGGCGGCCAAGGGCATAGGGATTCCTCGCGGGTTCCGGAAGAAGCATATACGTGGGCAGGCGCGTTTTGTTCCGGCGGATGTGCCGGCGGCGCCCTCTTGCGCGCGCCATGGGCCGGGGCCAAAATAAGGGAATGATGGCATGCACTCGGGGCTTGCTCCTTCTGGCGATGGGCGCGGCCTGCGCGCAGCAAAACAGCTCCTGGACCACCGTGCGGGACACTCGGGAGCAGGCTTTTTCCGTAGAGGCGCCGGCGGGCTGGAAGGTGCAGGGCGGGTTGCTGCGCAAGGGGCCGCTCGATCCCCGCGCCCAGGTCGATATGGTGTCGCCCGACGGGCGTATCAATATGCGGATCGGCGATTGGGGCGTGCCGCGCTTTACGGTTCCCACGCGGCAGATGGAGCAGAGGGGATTCGTCGAGGGCCGGCCGTACAGCTCCGGCAAGCCGCCCACCACGACCATCATTGCGCGTTATCGCGAGGGACACGAATTTGCCGACCTCTACGGCCAGGCGCGCTTCAGGACCTTGTGCCAGGTGCTGGAGCCGAAGGCCATCAAATATGTAGACCCGATCTTCACCGCGGCGCACGACGGGCCCTCCAGCGCTACGGCGGGCGAGGTGATGTACCGCTGCGTCGAGGGAGGCCGGGAAATGGCGGCGTACGTGTATGCCGAAACTTCGCTATACCAGATTGAGGGAGCCGCGGTCTGGGCTACGGGATATCTGTTGAGCTTTCTGGCGCCCAAGGACATGGCGGCGAGCACCTACACGCTGCTGTTCCAGGCGGCCGCGTCGTTCGCCATCAATCCCCAGTGGGAGATGCGGCAGGAGCAGATCAACGCGGCGCAGGCCGCCGCCGCCGTGCGAAACTTCCAGCATACTCTGCAGGCGGCGCAGGCGCGCTACCAGTTCTGGTCGGCTACCGCGGCGAAGCGGGCGCAGAGTTTCAGCGATGCGTTGCTCGGCCAGACGCTGACCGTGGACCCGGTGAACGGCCAGCGGCGCACAGTGTGGACCGGCACGGGCGCCACGCGGTGGATCGATCCGTTGGGGGACGTGGTTTCGTCGACGCTGTCGCCGGGATCGTCTTTCCGGGCGCTCAAGGACATGGGGCATTAGCCGGGGTCGCGCTGCCGAGCGTTGCGGGCGCGCGCGCACCCTGGCTCGATGTTTGAGTCCTGTTCCCTGTTCCAGCTCCCCGCTCCACACACAACAGACCACACGCGTCCCCTCGCGTGATTCGCCGTTCCACAGTGCTATTATGAGGTAGTAGTTTGAGAAGGAGGACAGAAAACATCGATGGGACCTCTGGGTATGCCGGAAATCATGTTCATCATGGTTCTGGCCCTAGTCTTGTTCGGCCCCAAGAAGCTTCCGGAAATCGGGCGCACGGTGGGCAAGGCCATCAACGAATTCCGGCGCGCGTCGAGCGAGTTGAAATCCACGTTCGAGCGTGAAATGCAGAACCTGGAGCAGGAAACCAATTCCGTCAAGGAAATCGCTGCCCCGTATCAGTACGACGCCTACAATTACGACTATTCCGAACCCGCCGCTACCTCCGATGGTTCCTACGGTACGGAGAGTTACGATTCCACTGCTGTCATCCCATCCACTACAAGCGCATCCGCAACTGAGGGCGCTGAGTTGCCATTAGCCGTTACGCCGGAGGGCACCGTTGCCCGCGGCGACGAAGCGGCGTCTGTGCCAGAATCGAACGGAAGCGGGTACCAGGCTTCCGCCGTACCGGCCGAGTCCCACGATGCTCTGAGGGCCGACCTTAGCGCTTTCCAGCCGGCTTTGGATTCGCACAGCACTGCTGCTTCCGCGACGTCTGAACACAATACATAGACGATGAGTCAACCTCACGACCCGAAGGGAGCCGGTGCTCCCCGTAATGCCGGTGCGCCCGAAATCGAAACCGGCCTGGAAAGGCTCCGGAATCTCTTCGGCGGCGGAGGGGAGAGAACCCCCGGACCGCCGCGCCCGCCCTCCGACGAAGAGGATGCGGAAGAGGACGGCATGCTGCGGATGTCGTTCCTCGAGCACCTGGAAGAGCTGCGTTCGCGCATCATCAGGATACTCATTGGCTTCGGCGTAGCTCTGGGGATTAGCCTGACTTTCACGCTGCCGCTGTGGCACCTGGTGGTTGCACCCGCGAAAGAGGCTTTGACTGCCAACGGCTATCAGCCCACGCTGGCCCAGCACTCGCCCATGGATGCCTTCAACATCATCTGGTTCAAGCTGCCGATCGTGTGCGCCATATTCATCGCCTCGCCCTGGGTGTTATACCAAATCTGGGCTTTCATCTCACCGGGTCTCTATCGCCGGGAGAAGCGTTGGGCTGTGCCGTTCGTGTTGGGCACGGCGGGCCTCTTTATCCTGGGTGGCCTGTTCGGGTATTTCGTAGCGTTTCGTTACGGCCTGACCTTCCTGCTGAGCATCGGGGTCGGAAATGACGTCACCACGTACATCGGGATGACCGATTATTTCGACATGTTTGTGAATTTCATCCTCGGCGTGGGTGCGGTTTTTGAATTGCCGGTGCTCATTTTCTTTTTGATTCTATTGCGCCTGGTAACGCCGGGATTCCTGATACGCCACAGCCGTTACGCCATCCTGATCATCTTCATCATCGCCGCCGTGGTGACGCCAACGCCCGATATTTTCAACATGACGCTGTTTGCCATGCCGATGTTAATATTGTTCTACCTCGGCGTTTTCCTGGGATACCTCGTCATTTTGCACCGTGAAGGGCGCAAGTTCCCCTGGTACAACGTACTAAAGATAACGGTTCTCATACTACTCCTAATCGGAGCGGCAGTGTACTTGGCTATTACTAGATTGCACGTCAAGCCGGTACCGCATTGGCCATTTTTGATGCGCTGAGGTCAAATTCTATAGAATTAAGTCTTGTATCGGGTGTAACCTTGGATTTGTCCATCGGTTTGTTACGTTGGAAAGCCAAGGCGCAATGGATCTCACCAAAACTATACAGGACTTATACGCCGAGAAGGAAAAGCTGGAACGAGTCATTGCCTCGTTGGAAGACCTGCAGCGTACAGCGCAAGCGAGTCCCGCTGCGCCGGACCGGAGCAAGCGGCGCGGCCGGAAATCCATGGGCGCCGAAGAGCGCCAGGAAGTTTCCGAACGGATGAAGAAGTATTGGGCCAGCCGTCGCGGCAAGCAACGGAAAAAGGCTCGCGAGATCCGCGATGCCGACACGCGAGCCGCTAACGGAGGCTAGCTACTTCTTAAAGAACCAGAGCCAGTAATACTGGGTGCCCACCCCATACTGGTAGCGCAATTCAAATCCCGTGCGTCGCGCCATCTCAAGTGCGTCGTCTTCGCTGAAGGCTTCACCGGTCCAACTGTCATCCAAGTCCGGCTCGGATTCGGTGTAACCCTGCACTTGAAACTTGAAAAGTGCACCGGGCCTTAGCAGCCGGTTAACTTCGCATAGATAACTTTCGATAACTGCCCGGCTCGGGATGTGCTGGAAGACCAGACACGAAAAAGCGAAGTCAAGTTGGAGGCTCTCTCCGATTCCAAACCGATGCCACCAACGGGGGCGTAGCACCGAAAGATCCTTGCCATTGTTGCGGAAGACATGGGCTCCGGGGAATGTGGCCACGGCGAGGCGCGCCTGCCGGACCATGTGACGGCTGATATCCACCGCGTAGATCTCGCCGAAAAATCGCGCCAGCGCCCTCGTCACCCGGCCGGCGCCGCAGCCGATTTCGAGCACCTTCATGGCCTTGGGGTCCTTCCCCTGGCAGATGTTGCCGAGATCGTTGCGGATGTGCTCCTCGAGTTCTTTCTCTCCGCTTCGGAAGAACTCATCGTCCGACCATTCCGGTTGTCCCGTGGCGACATAGTGGCGGGCGTTTTCCTGGGCGCGCCGGTCCCAATCCTGCCGCATGCGGCGCAGTTGGCTCCTGATACTTCCGCTTGGCATTTTGCTATATTGTAATCGTCAGCCTTCGTGGGCGAGTAGCTCAGTTGGGAGAGCACGGCGTTCGCAACGCCGGGGTCGGGGGTTCGAATCCCCTCTCGTCCACCAATCCGAACTCTAAGCGGCCCTTCTATTCCTCCCGCAGCGCCACCATCGGATCGATCCGCGTGGCCCGCCGCGTACACCATCGCTTGCGCGGACACGGGGTCCAGCGGCGAGTTTCGCCTCCGCCAGTGCCCGTAGATCGTGGCCCTGACGAACCGGATACGAGCAGCCCCAGAATCCGGGATTGCCGGAATCGACCGCGTAGATTGCCGCCAGGCTGCCCGGGTCCCAAACCGGCACAGGCCGCAGCAGGACGGCATTCACCAGGGAGAGAATGGTGGTGTTGGCGCCGATCCCCAGCGCCAACGAAACGATGCACGCCGCCGTGAAGCCGGGGTTCTTGCCGGGCGCCCGCAGGCCGTAGCGCAGGTCGTCATAGATGCCGATCATCGCAAGGCGGTAATCGAGCGTCCAGCATAGCCGCCGGCTGTGCTTGCTATACTCGCTGTTTCGTGGCGCAACTGTTGCCGATCGTTAGCGTTATCTTCGGCGGTGCATTCACCGTGGGAGTGTCGTGGGCACTCGGTTGGCTGCTCCTGGGGCGGTTGCGGCTGAGGTTCCATCGTCTGGAGGGCACGCTTTTCGCCTTTGTCGCCGGATCGGCCTGCCTGAGCTTGGCGACTTTTGTCCTGTGCCTGATCCACCAGGCTCGCTGGCCGGTCTTTCTGGTTGGGGGCGCAGGGGCGATGCTGTGGGCCGGATGGGGCGCCCGGCATGACCCGCCACTGCCGCCGCTCGCCGCCATGCCGCGTGCCTGGCGGATCCTCTTCACGGCGGTTTTTGCGGCCTTCTTCGCCTGCTACTTTTTCAACGCATTAGCGCCCGAGATCAGCCCGGACGGCAGCGGCTACCACCTGGGGAATGTGGCACGGTATTGGCGGCATCAGGGTTTCGCCTGGGATTACCACAGCCTGTATTCGTCGTTTTCGCAGGGCATGGAAATGCTGTTTCTGGTGGCGTTTTGTTTCGGACGCCATCCGGCGGCGGCCATGGTCCACCTGGCATTCCAGGCCGCATTGCCGCTCCTGATGGTCTCGTACGGACGCCGTTTCGGCGTGCCGCGCGCGGGCGCGTTTGCGGCATTGCTGATCTACGCCTGCCCGGTGGCCGGAATCGCAGGCACATCCGCTTACAACGACCTGGCAGTTGCAACTCTTCTTTTTGCAGGATTTTACTTGATTCAAGTAGAGTATGATAATTATTGTTATAAGCTGCTGTTTTTAATAGGACTACTTGCCGGATTCTCCTATGCGATTAAATATACGGCCGGGATGGCGTTCCCGTTAGCCCTCGGCCTGACGAAGACCGCCAGAGGCCTGGCGCTGCCGCAAGCCGCCGGTAGCTTGGCAAAGACTGGCCCAAGTGCCGACGCGGAGGGGGCCGGAGCCGGGTCGGCGTCCCCGCCGGCTGCCGACAACGTGAGGAAGGCTGGCCCAGGCGTCGACGCGGAGGGGGTCGGAGGAGGCTGGTTGCGCCGGGCGTTACCCCTGACCTTGGGCGCCGTGCTGACCGCCGGACCCTGGCTCGTCCGCAACTGGATTTGGCTGGGCAATCCGGTGGCCCCGTTTCTCAACTCCTGGTTCCCGAACCCCTATTGGACTGCGGCCAGCGAACACCAGTACCTGGCTGGCCTGAGCCAGTATCCGGCATTCAAGTCTTACTGGGAATTCATTATGCAAATCACTGTATTAGGAGGACTTGTTCCTGGGATGATTGGCCCGGCCTTCCTCCTGTTGCCGCTTTCCTTGTTGGCCTTGCGGCACTCCCATGGCCGCCGGCTGCTGCTGGCCGGGGCGGTCTATGCCATTCCGGCTTGTCTCAATACCGAAATCCGGTTCCTGATCCCAGCCCTTCCCTTTTTCGCCCTGGCGCTGGGCTTGGCTATGGCTGAATCGTGGGGCGCACTGCCGGCGGTGGCCCTGTTGCAGGCGCTGCTCTGCTGGCCCGCCATCATGGACACCTACTGCGACCGCAACGCCTGGCGCGTCCGCGGGTTCGAGCTGCGTGCCGCCCTCCGCCTGGAGCCGGAGCCCGAGTTCATTTCCAGCCACGTCGGCGACTACGCTCTGAAGGCGGCCATCGAACAGGCTGTTCCGGTGCGGGGCAGGATCTTCTCTTTCGCGGGACGGGCGGCGGCGTATATCGACCGGGATATCGTGGTGAGTTACGAATCCTCCCAAGGCGTCCTGGTCCAGGAGACGCTCGAGAATGCCGCCGCCACCGATTCCGGGCAGCGCGCAGCCGCCCTCAAAGTGAAGTCGCTGGGCCTTGGCTACCTGCTGGTGAACGCTTCCGATGCGGTCGCGGAAAATATGAAGGATCACTTTAACATGTGGGGCCTAACTAAACTGGCAGAAGAAAATGGAACAACGCTATACGGTATCGACTAGCCTCGTGCTGGCGTTTCTGGCAGCGATTTTCGCGGTCGAGGTGTATCAGGCGGCGACGCACCCCATCCGCGCGCCGGAAGCCTATGTGTACGACCGCTTCGTGCGTCCCACAACGCGCCAGGTGCTGGCTCAGGAACTGCCGAACCGCGATGTCCTATATACCTTGCTGGAGAAGCGCAGTGTGGGACTTTTCCACGTCTCGCCGTTCTCCGTCAGGCTGCCCAGCCTCATGTTCGCCATCCTGTACTTCCGGTCGGCATGGCGCCTGGCGCAGCGCATTTTTGGAACGGGATGGCGATTCCTGGCAACGGTGACCTTGGCTGGGCTGTTCTCGTTGTGGTGGGGAGGGTTTGTTTGGGCCCAAGGCCAAGGAGCCGCTTTGGCCTTACAAGTGTCTGCGGCCCAATTGGCTCTATCGGTTAAGCCACGAAACCTAAACTTGGCTGGAGCCTGCCTGGGGCTATCCGTCGCAGCCAGTTTGGACTTTGCCATGCCGGCGGCCGCACTCGCTCTGGGGTTTCTTGCGGTCGACCGGCGCTGGGTCCTCTGGACGGACCGCATCCTGATACCGGCGACGGTCGCGGCGCTGGTGTTCCTGGTGCTGCCACTGAGCCACGCGCACGCCGCTTCCGAAGCGCCGCCGGATCCCGCCGCTTCGCCGGCATCCGCCATCCGCGCGCTGCGGTCGAGCGCCGGCGACCATCGCGTGCGAATCGGCGCCAGTCCGGCAATCGAGCCGATCCTGAACTTCTACCGCGCACAACATCGTTTGACCACCTGGGACCGGGCCGAGCGTTGGGACCGCGCCGGGCAGAACCCGGCCGCCGGGGATTTCGACTACTATTTGTTGACAAGAGCGGATGCCGGACTCGTCGATCGACGCCATCTCCTTGTGCTGTATCGGGATGCGGATTTCGTACTGGCGGCGTTCTCGATTGTGGAGCAGGTTGGCAAGAACGTGAAACGCTGGCACGGCGGGTGGCCGGCGGGAGCGATGGGTTGGATCGGCCCGTTTTTAGCAGGATGATCGAGGCGGGATGGATCGGCTTGAGTAGTCCGGGCCGGCGGGCATCGCGAACTTTGGAAGGAAATGAAGCACGGCTTTGTATCGAATGGATGAACACTTGCGCCGAATCTGTCGCACAATGGAGACATGGTTACGCTGGACACTTTGCGGGCGGAACGGCGGGAGGAGATCCTCCGGCTGGCTGGGCGACGCGGCGCACACAGCCTGCGTGTGTTCGGCTCCGTGGCCCGCGGTGAAGCCAATGAGAACAGCGACCTCGACCTGCTGGTCGCCTGGGAACCCGGCCGCAGCCTGATGGACCACGCAAGGCTGGTTCAGGATCTTCAGGAATTGCTCGGAATGAAAGTCCATGTCGGGACCGAAAAATCCCTCCACTGGTACGTGCGCGGCCGGATACTTCGCGAGGCGACGCCGCTGTGAAGGATGATCGGCTCTACCTCCACCACATGTTGGAGCGTTGCCAGCGCATCACACGCTTCATCGTGCCCGGTAGAGAGACGTTCATGGCGTCCGAAGAATTGCAGGACGCCGTGATCCGGAACGTCGAGGGGATCGGCGAGGCGGCCAAGCGGGTTTCGGCGGAGGCGCGGGCGCCTCGCATCCCTCGATTGGAAGGCGATCTGCGGCATGCGCGACGTTCTGATCCACGATTACATCGGCGTGGATCTCGACGAAGTCTGGAACGTGGCGTCCTCCCGGATACCCGAACTCCAGGCGGTATTGGAGCAGTTCTTGGGCGGCAAAAGCCCGGGCTCCGCGCCGACGCCATGACGTCCCACGCTTGGCCAGCTCCGACAGAGCGACCGGGCCCGCCGGAGCTTATGCTGCAATGTAGCCAGAGGTGGTGGTTTTCAGCCACTGTTGGGCCTCCCTTGGCTTCACAATCAATTGAAAACAAAGCGGCTTTCGTTTGGCAGGCACCGTGCTATGCAAAGTGCGGTCGATGGTATGCGGCGAAGTGCGGGAGGCTCTGCGGTGAAGCGCGAGGCGAAGTTCAGGTTCCTGGTTCTGTCGGGCGTGGTGCTGCTGGCGGCGGCCAGCGTAGCAATTCCGGTGCGCGCTCAGGATACCGACGATCTGAAGCGTGGCGTGGCTCGTATCAGTCTGATGGATGGGGAAGTTTCGGTCCGCCGCGGCGATTCCGGCGAGTGGGTTGCCGGGGTGATCAACGCCCCGCTGTTGACGGACGACCGCGTCGCGACGGGCCAGAATTCTCGTGCGGAACTTCAGTTCGATGCGGCTAACATATTGAGAATAGGCGGGAACGCAGAAGTCCACCTGGCTCAGTTGGAGTACGGCCGCTACCAGTTGGAAATAGCCCGCGGAACCATCACATATCGCGTCCTCCGGCCTTCCACGGCCAGCGTCGAGCTCAACACCCCCAGTGTTTCGGTGCGGCCGGCCAAGGAAGGAACCTTCCGCATCAGTGTGAATGAAGCCGGCGACAGCGAGATCACCGCCCGCCTGGGCGATGTGGAAGTCTTCACGCCCAAAGGTTCGCAGTGGGTCTACAACGGACAGACGATGATGGCCCGCGGCAGTGCTTCGGACCCCGAGTTTCAGATGGTCAGCGCCATTCCCTATGACGAGTGGGACCGCTGGAATGACAGCCGCGATCACGCTCTGCTGCAATCGACCAGCGATCGTTACGTGCCGCCGGGAGTCTACGGTGCGGAAGATCTGGACAACGCAGGCGTCTGGACGGAGGTCCCGCCATATGGGCCGTGCTGGCATCCCACGGCGGTGGCAGCCGGCTGGTCTCCGTATAGTTATGGCCGCTGGGTTTGGGAGCCCTGGTACGGATGGGTGTGGGTAAGTTACGATACTTGGGGCTGGGCGCCCTACCACTATGGCCGCTGGTTTTTCAGCGCCGGTATTGGCTGGAGCTGGTATCCGGGAGTGATGGGGGTGCGCCACTACTGGTCCCCGGCGGTGGTGGGGTTCTTCGGTTTCGGCGGCGGCATTGGGGTGGGTGTGGGCTTCGGTTTCGGCAACGTCGGTTGGGTGCCGCTGGCCCCTTATGAGACGCTGCATCCGTGGTGGGGCGCGGCTTACGCTGGAGGCCTCAACCGGGGCATTAACATTGCCAGCGTAAATGTAGCTGGCATATACAGAAATGCTCGCGTGGCAAACGGCATCTCCGCAGTCCGTGCGGAGGATTTCAGTGCTGGCCGGTTCGGGAATATCCAACGCGCGAACGGCGCCCAGATTCAACGGGCGGGTTTGGTCACTGGGCGCATGCCCATCAATCCCGGCGTGGCGAGCCGGAGATTTTCGGACCGTGCGGTGGCCAATATTCCGCGCTCCAGCGCTAACACGCAATTCTTCTCGCGACAGGGAAACGCTGCGGCGGGTGCCGCCAGGAACGGAATTGGGACGCAGGCCGGCACTCGGTCCGCGGGGAGCGCGCAACCGCAGTCCGGCTTCCGCCGCTTCGGCGAGCCGGCTGGAACGGCAGCCGCACAGAACACCAGGTCACCCCAGGCGGCCGGCAATGCCAATGGCGCGGTGGGGCGGCAGGGAGGTTTCGAGCGATTCGGCGAACCCGGTTCCACGCAAGGGGCGCAGCGCAACGATCGGCCCGCCTCCGCGCAGGGTGGTACGGGCAATTGGAGGAGCTTCGGAACTTCAGGTTCCTCGATCCCGGCGGTTCGGCAGCCCTATAATCCGCCCCCGAGCCGGCAGGTTCCCGCCGGTTCGGGCCAAAGCCGGCCGTCCGGGCAGTCCCCGAGTTACAGCGCACCGCGCCAGGCGCCCAGTTATAACGCGCCGCAGCGGTCAGCTCCGGCCCCGAGCCCGGCGTCCAGGGCGCCCAGCGGTGGCGGACATTCGTCGGGTGGTGGCAGCCGGTCGAGCGGCGGCAGCCATCGCTGAACAGATTTCGTAGGTTTCTCAGTTTCTTCCCTTAGGCCCGGTCCCATTCAGCGGGGATCGGGCCATTTTTTGGTTTGCCCGGCACGTGGGACCGGCCTCCTGGCCGGTCGTCCGGAGTTGGGACAAAGACGACCGGCCAGGAGGCCGGTCCCAGTGTGCCCAGCATGGGCTGGATGAAAGGAGCCAACCGGAGCCGATGACGGCAACCGTAGCGAAACGCAAGGCGTAGCCGCGAGGTGAAGCTGAAAGAAGCGGGTAGCAAACTCTCGACCGTAGGAACACGAACCGGCAGTGAGG
>Ga0265316_10002629_pt1 | contig 18501 bp, 18 predicted proteins | sample 4522metaG_FD_202092 | JGI IMG/M metagenome (GOLD analysis project Ga0265316, IMG submission 202092) | Rhizosphere microbial communities from Carex aquatilis grown in University of Washington, Seatle, WA, United States - 4-5-22 metaG | ecosystem: Host-associated > Plants > Roots > Rhizosphere >... | reverse complement strand
AATCACAAAGTTAACAACTGAATAATCTTTGCTATCGAGAGCGGTGGTTAGGGAATTGGCCCAATGACCCACCCGGCAACCTTTGAGACCTTTCTTAAAGGTGCTAAAGCCATCCCGTAAGGGAAACGATATGCCATTTACAAATATGGAAAAGGAAGGCAATAAGCCTCCGAAACATGGAGGTTTTTTATTTTCTACCGCCTTCGAAGCCGCTTACCCGATAGCCAATAATAAAACGGAGGTGGCGATGTTTTATTCACTGACGAACAGCGTCAGGCGAATGCAAAATTAAAAAAATATCATCAGCCGGGAACGGAATAAAAATAAAATATCAATAAAGAAAACAAGGAGAGTTAATGGGAAACACGTTTATGGAATCACCGAAATACCTGCTCGCTTCGGAATCCGTCACCGAAGGACATCCCGATAAAGTCTGCGACCAGATATCCGATGCGATTCTGGACGCGATTATGAAAGAGGACCCGATGGGCCGGGTGGCCTGCGAGACTGCCGTAACCACCGGTTTAGTCGTCGTCCTGGGTGAAATTACGACAAAAACCTATGTCGATGTCGAGGATGTCGTGCGCAAGACAATCCAGACCATCGGCTATACTAATCCCGCCTATAACTTCGATTACCAGTCCTGCGGTGTCATCGTCGGCATTAAAAAACAATCTCCGGATATCGATATGGGCGTCAGCAAATCGCTGGAAGCCAAAGCGAAAAAGAAAATCGACGCACTCGATTTGGAAGGCGCCGGCGACCAGGGAATGATGTTCGGCTTTGCCTGCAACGAAACCCCGGAACTGATGCCGCTACCCATCGCGCTGTCACATAAACTGGCATTGAGACTGGCCGAAGTCAGAAAGAAGAAGATTATCCCTTACCTGCGGCCGGACGGCAAAACGTTAGTCACCGTTGAATACAATAAAGGAAAAGCCAAGCGCATCACCAATGTAGTCATTGCCGCGCAGCATGACCCGGAAGCCACCAACGAACAGATTAGAAACGATATCATCGAGAAAGTAATCAAGAAAGTTATTCCGGCAAAATTGATCGACAAAGACACGCAATTCTATGTCAACGGCACCGGACGGTTCGTCCTCGGCGGCCCGGCTTGCGATACCGGTTTCACCGGCCGCAAACTGCTTGTGGATACTTACGGCGGCATCGCCCGGCACGGCGGGGGCGCCTTCTCCGGCAAAGACCCCACCAAAGTCGACCGCAGCGCCGCGTACATGGGCAGATATGTCGCCAAGAACCTGGTGGCCGCGGGCATCGCCGACCGCCTGGAAATTCAGATTTCCTATGTGATCGGTAAAGCCGCGCCGCTGTCTGTTTCTGTCGAGACTTTTGACACCAACAAAATTCCTAACGACGCCATCCTGAAATTAATCGAGAAACACTTCGACCTGCGGCCGGCAGCCATCATCAAGTACTTCGACCTGCGCCGTCCCATCTATACCAAAACCGCCGCCTACGGCCACTTCGGGCGGCTGGATGTCGACCTGCCGTGGGAAAAGACAGACCTGGCAGCGACCCTGAAAAAAGAAGCCTTCGGGAAATAATAATCAATTCCGGTGAGGAAGAGGGGGCCGCAAGCCCCCTCTTTTGTTATTACCATTGCGAGGAGTCCTTCAGCTGAAGGACGACGCGGCAATCTCACGATAGTAAAATAACTCAATGTTGACAATAAAATGAAAAAAACCAAAAACATTAAAATCATCAGTCTTGACCTTTTTCAAACTCTTATCAGCGTGAATGAGAGTATTGATTATGTTTGGAAGGAATTCCTAAAAGAAAATTATACTGACGAATTCGCCGGGAAATACTGGGATAGAGCCAACGAAATAGTGCTTGAAAATCTGCATCAAGCCGCTCTGAATGAAGACAAATTCGTGAATGTGCGCAGTATCTTCGAAAATTCCTATACGCAAATATTTTCAGAAATTCATCTGGATTATGACCCGAAACTGGCGGCCGGCATATTGATTCAGGGACATAAAATGAATCGGCTTTTTGACGATGTCAAACCATTTTTTATAGAAATAAATCAAAAATACACATTTTGCCTCTCTACCGATTGCGATACCGAGATGCTGGGAAATATCAACGAAATATACGATTTCGATAAATTGTTTGTGTCGGAAGATCTAAAGACATACAAATTGAATCCTAAATTCTTTAAACACGTAATCGAGTATTATCATGTTTCCCCCGAAAATATTTTACACATTGGAGATGGTAAATCCGATATTATTACGCCCAAACAACTCGGGATAAAAACCTGCTGGCTGAACCGTACCAATCATAAATGGGACCATGCAGTTAACCCGGATTTTGAGGTAAAATCACTGCTTGAAATCCCTGATTTACTAGATTAATCTTTAAGAAATAATTTCCAATTTTGTTTTAATAAACTTCCCTCAACCTCAAGGTTCGGGTATTAAGTAAGGAACAATATGAAAAAAGCTAAAAACATTAAAATTATTAGCGTGGATTTCTTCAGGACAATTATTGACGTTGAACCCACTTCAGAAACACTTTGGCAGAAATTTCTCAGAGAGAATTTCCCCGGTAAGATTTCGATGAAATATGGACAAAGAGCCGAGGAGATTCTGCGGAGAAGATGGGATACCGCTGGAATTGATGATAAACAGTTTAAAAGCGTCAGAACGATCAATGAAGAGACGGCCAGAGAATTATTTACAGAGATTGAATCGGATTATGACCCGAAACTGGCAGCGAATACGATAATCGACGCCCATAAAATACATAACACCTTTCAAGATGTGCAACCATTTCTGCACAGTCTCGGACACAAATATCCTGTCTGCCTTTCAACTGACGCCGATTTTGATATGCTCGAAAATATTAGTGACATTTACCCTTTTAATAACCGGTTTATCTCCGAAGAATTGCAGGCTTATAAACCAAATCCCCGTTTTTTTAAACATCTGCTAAATCATTACAAAGTAAAACCGGAGAATATCTTGCATATCGGAGATTCTAAATACGACATAATCGCCCCGAAAGGACTTGGTATCCAAACCTGCTGGCTGAACCGCAATAATAACCAGTGGGACCACGCAGTTAAACCTGATTTTGAGGTAAAGTCACTGCTTGAAATCCCCGATTTATTAGATTAATCTTAAAGAGATAATTGCAGTCTATATTTGGTATTAAAAAACCACGCGAGGTATTTTGTAACAGAATGGAAAAAGAAACTAAAAGCAAGTTGTACTGGTCGGCAATGATAACTTCGGCAGACCAAAACGGTAACCCGCATGAGGTTGAATTCAGGCTCTACATCCACAAATGGCGGATACCGGAACCTTACCCCCAGGCAATCTACATCAAAATAGAACCGTCGCAAATTCAGAAGAAGCCGAAGTTTTTATCCGTCGACGAAGCAATGGAAGACCCCGACCTGCGCACAAAACCGATTAATGCGATTCTCCATGGGTTTAAGCGTTATCCGGAGGCGTTTCGGTACCACCCTATCGAGGACCACACCGAATGGGAAATCGGGGAACCGTATATTCCTTATGATTTGACTCACGGCGAGGCCGAATATTTAAAACTCACCATCCGGTGGAACAAACCCACCGTAGACGGTTACCTGGCAATGACGAACGACTAGAGAAATTTTGATATTTTTGTTATTTGAAATTGTTTCGATATTCGAATTTCGTCTGGAGGTTGGAGATGAATAACCCCATCAAGTTCGGCACGGACGGCTGGCGCGCTGTCATCGCGGATGATTTCACATTTGCCAATGTGCGTTTCTGTGCCCAGGGCGCGGCTGACTATCTCAAGCAAAAAGGGCTGGCAAGCCGAGGGGTTTACATCGGCTACGACCGCCGTTTCGCCTCCGAAGATTTTGCCGCCGCCGCTGCCGAAGTCCTAGCCGGCAACGGCATCCATGTTTTACTCTCGCCCAAAGCCATCCCCACGCCATTTGTTTCTTTCGGAGTGATTACAAAAAAGGCCGGGGGCGGTATTGCGATTACCGCCAGCCATAATCCCGCCAGATGGAACGGCTTCAAATTCCGGGAGGAAACCGGCGCCAGTGTCTCTTCGGAGACTTCCATCGAAGTTGAAAAACATGTCGACCGGGCTTTTAATGCGAATAAAGTAAAATCAATTCCGCTGGCGCAGGCGCTGCAGGAAAAATCGGTGGAATATTTTGACTTAACCCCATCTTATCTCGCCAGCATTAATAAACTTATCGATATCGACTCATTACGGCACGCGGGTTTAAAAATTGCCGTTGATTCGATGTACGGTGTCGGCTCGGGTTATTTTAAAACTTTGCTCAGCGGCGGTTCCACCAATGTTATTGAAATCAATAGCGAGCGCAACCCGGCCTTCCCCGGTATCAATCCGGAACCGATAGCCGTCAACCTGCAAAAGCTGTTAGCCACGGTGACGGAGCAAAAAGCCAACGTCGGGATAGCGACCGACGGCGACGCCGACCGCATCGGCATCATCGATGAAAAAGGCGTTTTTCTGACCCAACTGCAGGTATTCGCGCTGCTTTGCCTGTATCTGTTGGAAGTGCGCGGCGAGCGCGGCCCGCTGGTGAAAACCATCACCAGCACCAGCATGCTGGACCGTTTGGGAGAATTATATAAAGTGCCGGTTTACGAAACACCGGTCGGTTTTAAATACGTGGCACCGGTGATGATTGCGCAGAATGCCCTCATCGGCGGCGAAGAAAGCGGCGGCTACGGCTTCCGCGGCCACATTCCGGAAAGAGACGCGATACCGGCGGGATTGTATTTTCTGGATTTTATGGTTAAAACCGGCAAGACGCCGTCACAATTATTGAGTTATCTTTACAGCAAAGTCGGGGAGCATTACTACGACCGCATCGACCTGCATTTCCCGGAAGAAAAGAGGCAGGCGATCATCAACCGGGTGCGCGAAGGTGAGCCGAAAAGCATCGAAAATATTAGAGTCGCCAGAGTGGACACTCAGGACGGCTTCCGCTTCATACTGGCAGACAACTCGTGGCTGCTCATCAGGTTCTCCGGCACCGAGCCGATTTTGCGGATTTACGCCGAAACCAACGATACCGAACGCCTGAAAAGGATGCTGCAGTTCGGACGGGAACTTGCCGGCGTGTAGGTCTGTCTGTATCTTTACATAGCCAGAAAACTAAATTTCTTGACACGCTAAGCCGCTAACATGTAACATATTACCTAATCATATGTTAGCTAAAGTTCGCAGTTGCGCCGTGGTAGGAATGGAAGGGGTCATCGTCGAGGTAGAAGTAGATGTCTCGGGCGGCCTGCCGTTCTTCGGCGTGGTCGGTTTGCCGGATGCGGCGGTGCAGGAAGCCAGAGAGCGTGTGCGTGCAGCAGTGCGTAATTCCGGTTTTAAATTTCCCGGGACGCGGGTAGTAGCAGCTTTAGCACCAGCCAATCTAAAAAAAGCCGGCCCGGCTTATGACCTGCCGATAGCCGTGGCCACGATTATTGCCACGGGCCAGGCTCCCGCGGAAGCGGACGGCTTAATCCTTTTGGGCGAGCTCGGTCTCGACGGCACTTTGCGCCATACCCCGGGTATTCTGCCGATGGTCGCCGCCAGTCATGAAAATGGCTTTTCACGCATTGTAGTACCGGAGGCCAGCGCGAGAGAAGCTTCGCTGGTGGACGGCGTCGAAATCCTGCCTTTCGCTAATCTGGCACAACTCGCGGCTTATCTCCGAAAAGAAATCAAACCGCTGCCGATACCACCGCAGACTGAAGATGAAGAATACATCCCACCGGAAATGAGCGGCATCGATTTCGCGTATATCAAAGGGCAAGAGCATGTGAAGCGCGCCCTGGAGATTGCGGCCGCCGGCGGCCATAACGTAGTGATGATGGGTCCGCCGGGCAGCGGGAAAACCCTGCTGGCGCGTTCCTTGTGTTCGATATTGCCGCCGATGACCAACGATGAAGCTATTGAAGTCACCAAAATATACAGCATCAGCGGGCTTTTACCCCCTTCCACCCCAATGATAAGACAAAGGCCTTTCCGTTCCCCGCACTACACCACTTCCAATGTCGGCCTGGTCGGTGGCGGTCACTTCCCCAAGCCGGGTGAAATCAGCCTCAGCCACCGCGGGGTGCTATTTTTAGATGAATTACCGGAATTCGGACATACATTACTGGAGGTGCTCCGGCAGCCGCTGGAAGATAGAGTCATATCGATATCGAGAGCGCAGGGGAGTGTTACTTTCCCCGCCAATTTCATGCTGGTCGGGGCGATGAATCCCTGCCCGTGCGGTTATTTCGGCGACCCGTTTAAACAATGCACCTGCGCGCCCGGGATTGTTTCCCGGTACCAGAAACGGATTAGCGGGCCGTTCCTTGACCGGGTGGACATTTTTGTCGAAGTGCCGCGCATCGACTATGAGAAACTGGCCGACGACCGGCTGGGTGAAAAATCGGAGAAAGTACAGGCACGGGTTACCGTCAGCAGAAAGAGACAACAGGAACGGTTCAAAGGTACGAAATTGAACAGCAACGCCGATATGTCGGCGGCCGATGTCCGGGAATACTGCAAAGTTGAAGAATCGGCGCAGAGCCTGCTGAAAGCGGCGATGAAACAATTGAATCTGTCGGCGCGGGCTTTTCACCGCATCCTGAAATTAGCCCGGACAATTGCCGACCATGAAGGGGCAGAGATTATAAAAGCACCGCATTTGGCTGAAGCGATACAATACAGACCGAGAAGCCTCTTGATGTAAAAATCCAAATTCCAAAATCCTAATTTTACTTCCTTTGCGAGGACCAAAAAGGGACGAAGCAATCTCACAGGGTATGGGCTTGCCACGCTTCGCTTGCAATGGTAATGTTTTCCATCGCGAGGAGCCAAGGCGACGTGGCGAACTCCCGGCAGAAAAGGTGGTTCTGTTTGACTGTAAAAGGCTGAATTGACGTTGATTTACTGTGTATATATCATGACAAACAAAACAAATACCGTTTTGTACACCGGGTTCTCCAGTGACCTGCCGGGTAGAGTAACGAACCATAAAAACAAAGTGGTTAAAGGGTTTACTAAGAGATATAATGTCAATAAACTGGTATATTATGAAACTTGTGAGTGCCGTGAAGGTGCACTTTTTCGGGAAAAACAAATTAAAGCCGGTTCACGGCAGGATAAAATGGATTTAATCGACAACATGAATCCAAAATGGGAAGACCTCTCCGGGAAACTTTAATAGGAGTGTGAGATTGCCGCGCTTCGCTCGCAATGGTAACCCTTCACGGGGCCGGCAAGGACGCGGCGAAGTCACGGCGGGAGATAACCCTCACGGCGCAAGAATTGAACAATGCAAGAAATGGGCGAAAACTAAGTGACACAATTTTCCTTTTCGGAATTTCACACTTTGAATAACAAGATCCAGAAAGCCTTATCAATCCGGCAGCCTTATGCCTGGCTGATTTGCCAGGGTTATAAGGACTTAGAAAACCGGAACTGGACCACCAGATTTCGCGGCAGGATTTACGTTCATGCGGGCGTTTCTAAATTATATCTAAAAGATGCTGAAAACGACCTGGGAAAACGCTTGTCCGGTAGTCAGTTAGCCGATTATTTGGCTAATATTAATTCGTTAACTTTTGGCGCGATTATCGGTGAGGTTGATATTATTGACTTTGTTACAGAATCAGAATCGCCATGGTTTACCGGCAAATATGGATTTCTTTTAAGCAACCCGGTTCTTTACGACCATCCGATACCCTGCAAAGGCAAACTCAATTTCTTCACACCTGAAATTTAATGCAATAGAGACCCATCGCGAGGACTGCAAGGACGCGGCGAACTCATGGCGGCAAAGAAACCCGTGGTTAATATTAGAATATTAACAATTGTTGCAGGAACAGTCTCCGTTCACACGCGTTTATCAAGAGTGTGGTACGTTCGTCCCATTGAAAACGGGACTCAGTACGACATTGCGATGTCGGATTGCCGCTCCCATAGCAAGTATGGGACTATAGGCTTCGCTCGCAATGGTAACTACTATTTTGCCTTGGTTTTCTTTTTCGCTTTTACCAATACGGCTTTGATAACTTCTTTCGAACCGCGCGGCCGGAAAACGATTTCGGCGTCGGCGTTCAGGGCATCGGCCATTTTGGCGATATAACTGATGGTCGGGGAAACGCGGCCGCTCTCCACCTTCGAAATATAAGCCTGTTTGGTGTTCAACTTATCTGCCAGTTTTTTCTGCGTTTCATTGCCGCGCATCCGCAGCTCAATTAAAGCGCGCTCGGTGGCAAATTCCGCATCCAGATCACTCCACGCTTTTTTAAATTTGGTATCTTTTAATTTTTCTGTGATAACTTCATCAAATGTCCGGCAGCCCTCGGGAATTTTACACTTTTTCATGTTGATCTCCTTCCGCCCGGGAAATATAATCGGCGTATCTTTTTTCGGCCAGTTCAATCTCTTTTTGCGGCGTTTTTTGCGTCTTCTTCATGAATGCCCTGACAAGGATATAGTGTTGATTTTCATATAAAAAATAGAGGACGCGGTATTTATCGATTTTTATCTCCCAGATTTTCCGGTCAATGTGCTTGATATGGGTTTCCAGCACCGCATGCCCGTATGTTTTCAACAGTTCGATAACTTTGAAAACTTTAGCCGCATTATTTTCGCCAAAATCATCTATTTCATTAATGACGGAATCCCGGCCGTCTTTACTCGAATAAAGGACCACTTCCCACGTTTTGTTCATCGTGCCTAATATTATAACCTATAAGTTATATTTGTCAATTACTTTTGTGACCCTGTTGATAACTGATAATTTTTCTTGACAGCTTATTACGGAAAAAGGCATTATGTAGGTTAATAATGCCGGAATACGCGGAAACAAACGGATTTAATCTGATATTTAATGAGGCGACGACTTATGAAGAATAAATTTTTCTTTTGGCTGGCGGTATTTGCCGCGGCGCTGATGTTCGTTTTCCTGGGCTGGGCATTCAGTCAGCACGGCACCATCGGGCTCGTCACGGTTAACGGCACCTTCCAAAAGTTGTTTATTATTCTGGGTCTATTCGGCCTGGTCCTGCTGGGGCTGGCTTTACTGGAATGGCGGCTGCAATCAAGAAAACAAAAACGCAGCACCAACATCCTTTCGACATCCGTAAGAATTCTGACAGTGCTGGGCATTGTGATCTTCGTTTTTGGCTTTTTCTACGTCGGGATTATTCCCGGCCCGCTGGAAGCCGGCCAAACGCCGCAGTTACTAATCGAATCCGGTTCCGGGACCAACGGGGTGCCGAATATGGCAGTTACTTACCGGACTCCAACACCAAGCAGCGATACGTTGATATGGGGTTCGGATGCTTCCGCTGCTACGCTGAAAGAAACAGCACCGACAAGAGAACATATTTTTTCACTTACCAATTTACAGCCTGATATCAGATACTGGTATCAGATTAACTTGGGACAGAAACAATATTTCAATTCCCTGCCGGCGGCTGGCGAACCGCTGCATTTTGCCATTACCAGCGACGCCCATTTCGGCGCCGGCGACAGTCAGAATAACCTCACCGCGGAAATGCTGCAGCAAATTGCCAACCCTGCTAACCACTATAATCTCCTTTTTTCAATGGGCGACCTGGTGGAACACGGATTCACAGACTCCCAGTGGCAGACAGCCCTGCAGGCGATGTCAGCCGCCACGGAGACCATTCCGACCAAATATGTAGTCGGTAATCACGATACTCTGCTGGGCGGATTGAACCGGTGGGAGACCTATTGCGATCCGGCCGGAATGCCGCTGCAAAACGGAACGCAACTCTACCAGCGGTTTGACGCCGGGAACGTGCATTTCCTGGTAATCGACCTGGAATGGAGCGCGGAAAACTTTAACGCGGCACAAAGTACCTGGCTGGAACAGCAGTTAGACGGTATACCGAAGGACGATTGGAAGATTGTCATCGGACACGGTTTCTATTATGCTTCCGGGGCAAATGTCGACGGCTGGAAATGGTATGACAATCCGGAAACAATCGATAAATTGACGCCGATTTTTGAGAAATACGGCGTAGACATGGTATTTTCCGGCCACGACCACCAGATGGAACTGCTGAAGAAAGACGGCATTTCGTATGTTATTGCCGGAACATTCGGCGGGGCACTGGACACCCAACGAACATACATCTCTCCCAAGAGTGTGTGGTATTCCAGCACAAATTTCGGTTTTGCCGATGTTACCATAAACGGGAATAATGCCGATTTGGTTTTCCGTGCCCCGGATGGCCAGGCGATTAATAGTTTTGTAATACCGAAAAATTAAGACGGCACCGGTTGGCTAGCCGATTTCCCGGCCTTTGAAAAGGTTACGCAGCTTGTGCCAGAGGCTGTTGGCCTTGTCGTTTTGTTTTTCCTCAACCGGATGGTCGCCATAGCGGGCATCGATATATAAACCGGTGATTTCGTCCAGCGGCTCTTTGCCATCCGGGACAACCTGTCCCAGACGCCGCGCATATTCGGAAGGCGTTTCATATTTTTCCCGCGGTATTTTTAAAAGCGACCCATGCCAGAGCAGATGCTGATATATTTCCCGGATATTTAATCTACGCTCAATATCGTCTTCCACCTGCCAGTCAGTCGCAATGTTTGCTTGCACCGGCTTATGTTTCCTCTTGAAGAGTTGAAATATCGATTTGAAAAATACCATTAAGTCCGCTTTGAACCCTTCCCAACTCCAGAGGGACTCCTGTACTTCTTCGATATCTTCAGACTGTTCTGTCTGATGCCGGCGCCTGATTGCTTTGCTTATCAGAAAAATCACACCGAACACTATCAGTGCCAAAAAGACCAATTTTACTATCAGTACCAGCTGAGGATTATAGTAGACACCCCCGGAACCGGGAGTAGTAGTTGTGGCTACCAGCGGAGATGTTTCCGGGGTAGTTGTCAGCGCTTTTGGTTTTGGAATCAGGTTGATTAAAAATTCTCCGATGTCATATATCAGTTGCACCAATAAACCGATAGCTAACAGGATGAAATTGATGACGGCTGAATAAGCGCCGGATATCGAATTCATGAATTTTCCCAGCAAAGAGACAAATTGAGAGGAGAAAATACTGGCGAACCCGACGCCTAGCATGATTACTCCGCCAATAACAATCAGAATAGTGGTTAGCCAGCGCCGGCCGAAATTTTTAGAGAGTTCTCCCTTTTTTCTAAATTTTTCCTGGATAACCCGCAGGTTAGTCAGCGCCAGCGCCAGCAATCCAAAAAAGAAAAATCCGACAACATAAATCCCGATACTGGATGTTATGTTTTTCAACGGTCCGCTTTTGTAAGTAAAACTCCACATGATAATTAAAAATACCAGAGTAGCGAGCTGTATCAGGAAAGAATGATAAATATCGTCGAAGTAAAGACGGGAACGGGCGAGATTGATACCCCGCCACCAGAAATACAAACCGGCAATAATCCCAAAGACAAATGGGGGATATTTAGTGAAAAAGCTGATAATCTCGTTGCCGTAGGTAGCGAACCAGCTGCCGTTGAATAAATTGTAACCGGCGCTGTATTCAATGCGTAAAACCAGGAAAATTGCAATCAGCCCACAGGCCATGATACTCAGTTGTATCCAGACCATCGGCCATTTCCGTTTCAGAAAATACCGGGTAGCAATGAAAGAGCCCACGAGAAGAAACAGGAGCGACCAAAACCTAAGCGGGGGTCTGTCACCTGTAACCATGGGCATACTGCCGACAAAAATCAACCACGGACATAACCAGAAAACCTCCATCAGAATTACGGCTAACGGAGGGAAGATTCCGGCGATCCAATTTACTTTTTTAAACCCGGTAAGAAATGACAATGTCTATACCTCAAAATCCGACTTTACCGTCTTGTCTCCAAACTCATGGCTTCCATTTTTTCCCAGCCGATATCGTCGCTGATATTATAGGTCGTGAGGCCCTCACTTTTGACCCCATCCTGGCTGCCGATGGTAATCAATACTACTTTACGCCCCACTCTTTTCATCTGGAACAGGGTCGCCAGCAAAGATTCGGTAGGCGATGCCGCAATGACCACCATCGTGCTGCCCCACGGCAGGTTTCCGGCTTCGGCCACTACCATCCGGGCAATGGGCATGACTTCTATCGGTTGAATCAGCGCCAGTGCTTCCAGAATGTGTTTTAGCTGCTCCGGATGGCGGCCGGGGGGGATACGGATGAGTTCTTGAGTATCAGGACTATTTTTATTCACATACAGGCCGACGCGGTAATCTTCGGATAAGGCTTGATTAGTCAGTGAAGCGGCCGTGACAATTGCCAGTTCCAACTTTTCAGGGTTAACGCTCCAATACGGCAATGAAACCGTGCGCACATCCAGAAAAATGCCCATATCTACAGTAGTCGTCGGCTCGAAGATTTTAGTCTGCAGGCTGCCGGTGCGGGCAGTACTTTTCCATTCAATACTTTTCAAACTGTCACCATAGCAGTATTCTCTGATGCCCAGCATTAACACCGGGTCGTGAAACAGATGTTTTGAAGTGCGGATTTCGCCCAGCGGCTGCCTTGAAGGGATGCCCAGTTTTTCCAGCGGCACCATTTTCGGATAAACCATTAAATGGTCGATGGTCTCGATTTCCTGATAACGGTTGAAAAAGCCGAAAACATCGCCGGAACTGATTTTGGTCGGGCCGAACATGAAATAACCGCGGTGGTTGCATTTTATCGGATAATATTTTTTGACCCGGTGGTACCAGCTCAGAGAAAAAAGAGCTGTGAGGAGCTGGTGTGTGGTGGAAAAAACCGGCGAAGCTTCGCCTTTTATCATTGTTACCTGTTCCGGTATCTGTTCTTCAACCTGCAGCCACGGCAGCGGCAATATTTTACGGTTGGATACCTCCACCACCATTTTTATTTCTTCTCCAAAGAAGACGCGGTTTGAGCTTAAATGACGGTGGTATTCCACGCGGTTCAGCGAGTAACGGGCCCATAACCGGGCAATCGCCCCGGCGATAAAAAAAAGCAGGGCGACAATAAACAGCGGCACCTGCTTTGTCAGCAGGCTGAAAATCAATAATACGACAGTGAAAAATAACCAGAGTCCGCCGATCATGTTTTTCCTTACCGGGCCATATTTTCGTTTTCAACCGGGACAGAAACCGAATCGATGATTTCCCGCAGTGCCTGTTCGGCGCTGTTGCCCCTCAAGGAGCTTTCCGCTTTCGGGATAATACGGTGCGATAATGTACATACTGTCAAATACTTTACATCATCGGGGATGACAAACGACCTGCCCCGCAGCGCGGCCATGACCTGCGAAGTGTGATAAAGCGCCAGCATGGCGCGCGGACTGGCGCCGAGCTGGAGCGAAGGGTGTTTACGGGTGGCATGGACGAGGCGGATAATGTAGTCTTCCACATCGGCGGCTACATGCACATCACGGCAGGCCGCCTGCATCTGCATCAGCTCTTCGGCGGAAACGACCGGCTTCAAATCTTCCAGCGGGTCGTCCTGACGGAAACGGGCGAGTAGCTTCTTGTCGTCTTCGGCAGAAGGGTATCCGATTTTAATTTTAATCAGAAAACGGTCGAGCTGCGCTTCCGGTAAGGGGAAAGTCCCTTCCTGTTCGATGGGGTTTTGTGTCGCCAGTACCATAAACGGCCGGGGCAGCATTTTGGTCTCACCTTCGGCAGTAACCTGGCGTTCCTGCATCGCTTCCAGCAGCGCGGATTGAGTCCGCGGCGTGGTGCGGTTGATTTCATCGGTCAGTACGATTTGGGCCATGATGGGGCCGGGCCGGAATTCAAAATCAGCGGTTTTCTGATTGAAAATGTAGGTGCCGGTGATATCCGACGGCAATAAATCAGGCGTGCACTGAATGCGGTGGAAACTGCAGCCCAAAGAGCGGGCGATAGACTTGGCGAGCACCGTTTTGCCGACACCCGGAATATCCTCGATGAGGACGTGCCCTTCACACAACAGGGCCAATATTACCAGTTCCACGACATCGCCTTTGCCGATGATGACCTTTTCCACATTCTCTTTGACTTTACCGCCAAAGGTCCGGATTTTGCCGATTACCAGTTCGTCCATTTATCGTTCTCCCACTTGCGTCATTTTTATTTAAAGTAAGAAAAGTCAGCCGCCCTTAAAATCGGGATTTTGTTCAGATAAGAAAGCGACCGTTATCACTATTGCAAAGTCACGTTTAAATCACAATGCATAATTTATGATTGATTAATAAATTGTTCTAAGTTTAAAGAGTATCCAACTTATTGTCAATAATAACACTAATATCCCTAAGAATATTCATTGACATTGTTATTTTCAAGATAATCCGGATTCAATTTCTCGAAAATAGAACGCGAAATATATTGAGGATAATCTTGATGTATTTTTTTCACCGCGTTTACCCGCTCCGGGAGTTTACCAAAATTCATTTATTTTACCTTTTTTTAAAGATAATTCTATAATGATATAAATTATTTAAATACATGCTTGCCTGAGTATTTATTCCATTAAGCTAAAAAGTTGCATTGAGTTTAACATTGTTCTAAACTGATGACAAAATCAACATCCAGCTATTTTGGAGGCGTAACATGCAGCATACCGAAGGGAAGTTCACCGGACGCAATAATTTTAACCTGTACCGGCAAGCATGGCTGCCGGACGGCACTCCCAAAGCAATTTTGTTAGTAGTTCACGGCATTGCGGAACACAGCGGGCGCTACATGAACCTGGTAAATTATTTTGTGCCCAAAGGCTATGCCGTCTATTCGTTCGACCTGCGCGGGCACGGGAAATCGGACGGGAAGCGCAGTTATGTCGAACGTTTTTCTTATTATATCGATGATTTGAAGACTTTTTGCGACATGGTGCATGAAGAGAACAAAAACGCGAAAGTATTTATGATCGGGCACAGCATGGGCAGCACCATTGCCATCGACTACGCTCTCGAACACCAGAGCGAACTGCAGGGACTGATTATTTCCGGTACCACGTTAAAAGCAGGCTCCAGCATCAATAATGCTTCAATCCTGATGGCCAAAATACTTTCAGTGCTCATGCCCGAAATGGGGGTCACTGCGCTTGACTCCAACGGTATCAGCCGGGATAAAGCGGTTGTTGAAGCTTACATTAACGACCCTTTGAATTACACCGGTAAACTTAGCGCCCGTGTTGGAGCAGAACTGCTAAAAACGATGGCCATGCTGCAATCCCGATTATCTGAAATAACTCTCCCGCTGCTAATCATGCAAGGCACGCAGGACCGAATTTCAGACCCATCCAGCAGCAAAATGCTGTTCGACGGCGTCAGCTCCAAAGACAAAACGATAAAACTTTACGAGGGTTTCTACCACGAAATCTTTAATGACCCCGAACGCCAGCAGGTTTTTTCCGACATCGAAGCCTGGCTTAAAGCACGTGTGTGAAAATCAGGTTTAACAACCCGGGCTGATTAACATCAGCAAAGATTGGCCAATTATTTGTCCAGACTGGCTGTATATGCGGCCCGCACTACCTCTGTGGGCGTGGTGATCCCCAATTTTACCTTCTGCATGCCGTCGTTTAACATTGTGACCATACCCTCTTTCAGTGCCTGGTTGCGCATTTCATCGCTGGTTGCCTGGTGATGGACCATCATTTTCATCGTATTGCTCATCATTATTACTTCATATATGCCGATACGCCCCAGATATCCGGTATATGAACATTTCTTGCAACCTATTCCGTAGAGGAACTTGGTCCGCTTTTCTCCTATCTCTTCTTCGTAGGCAATCTGCTCCGGAAGCGGCGCTTCAATGTTATGCTGGCAGTGCGGGCAAAGTCGCCGTACGAGCCGCTGAGAAACAATACCAACCACTGATGATGCGATCATAAAGGGCTCAATTTTCAAATCGGACAACCTCGAAAGGACACCGGTAGTGTCGCTGGCGTGAATAGATGACAGCACCAGGTGCCCGGTCTGAGCCGCTTGAACAGCGATCGTGGCCGTCTCCCCATCGCGTATCTCACCAATGAAAATAATATCAGGGTCAAGACGAAGGATAGACTTTAACCCGGTGGCGAAAGTGACGCCGGCCTGAGGATTAACCTGAATCTGGGTGATGTCCTTTAGCCGGTATTCGGCCGGATCTTCAACGGTGACTATTTTCCGCTTCATACTGTCGAGCGTGTTCACCGAGGCGTACAGAGTAGTCGTTTTGCCGCTGCCCGTAGGACCGCTTATCAGTATCATCCCAAATGGGATTTTAAGCATTTTTTCATATTTTGCCAGAGCATCCGGCAGGAAACCAAGATCGGATAATTCAAATAATGCCAATGACTTATCCAGGATACGGAGAACTGCTGTTTCTCCATAAATAGTAGGAGTGGTGGAAACTCTAACGTCGATCGGCCGGCCTTTGACACTTGTACTGAACTGACCGTCCTGGGGACGCCGCGATTCGGCGATATTCATACTCGCCAGCACTTTAATGCGGGAAATCAGCGCCCGGTTTAAATTGAGCGGCAGTGAAAATACGTCTTCGAGTTCACCATCAATGCGAAAGCGTACCCTGAACCGGTTTTCCTCAGGTTCCAGGTGAATATCAGAAGCCCGGGCTTGTCCGGCTGCGTCAATTATCATATTCAGCGCTTCCACCACCGGTGTATAGCTGGCTATTTTAGTGGCGAGGATGCCGTCGTCGATACTGCCGGTGGGAATATTAATATGCGTAATCTGTCTTTCGATTTCGTTATTTCCTCTGTAGTGGAGGTCAATAGCATCCCGAATCTCTTTTTTACCCGCTGTTAGGGTTTTGATTTTTTTCTGACTGATAGTTGCTAATGCTTCTAAAGCGATCATACTGGTCGGGTCATCCATCGCGACCTCAAGAGTATCGCCTGAAACAGCAAGAGGGATGGCATTATAGCGTCTGGCGACGACTTCCGGAATTAAATTGATTGCCTCAAATTGGGAGAATAGTGGAACCGACCTGGACACCGGTGATTTTACCGGCACACCTATCTGCGGGGCTGCTTGGGCCTTCGGATGCTCTCCGATTCCGCTTTTCATCTGATAAATATGAATATGCTGCTGGGTGGCAAATTTTTCGGCGGCGTGATTAAGTTTAGACTTAACCACCAGTACTTTATAATCAGCGCCACTGTCAAAAGCCTTGGTATCAAAAAGAGAGACCTGATCCAGATTAACCTCAGCCGCACTATCCAGAAAATCGATAGCGACACTATAGCCAAAATTATTGATATCGTTGTAGCATAAAATATCAAATACATAATCGACACCGGACCTGCCCTGTATCCGGGCATTTTCCTGAACACGATAACCGTATTGAGTCAGCGATTTGGCTAATTGTTCCTTATTCTCGATAATCAATTTTTCTTTCGAAACGGTATAGAGAGGCTTGGGAGTTGATAACTTATTCATTGATTCTATTTGTCTGATATCGATGATTCTGATCCGTTTCTGCCGCGCCAGTTCCTTAACTTTCTTGTCTATATCATCATCAATGACTAAGATTCTCTGGTTTATTCCAGCATCATAAGCCTGATTGGAAAAATTAAAAATCGAGCTTCCTATCAAATCTTTCTGGCCGTTCAGTGCAAAAGAAATGACAATAGTATTGCGAATTAAGTATTCATCGGCTTCTGCCAGCATATCAAAGAAATGCTCAACTCCGGACTGCCCGATGATTTTAACCGCCTTGTTAACTTGATAGCCCTGCAGCTGCAGATATATCGTAATTTTCTCTTCTATTTCCAGGCGATCCGTTGGACGCATATCATTTCTTTGCATAGACATAACCGTTCCCTTTTGTTTTAAAAATGATATTTAAGATAAACCGAGTATTGTCGAGCGGTAAATCAGCCGCAGTCCGGTATATCTATATTATTCACCAAAAGCAAGTCATTTTACCAGAGTAACTTTAACACTTATGGCTAATGTACGCAAGGAAAACCATAAAGATTGGGAGTTTGTAATTATCTCTTCGATATGTTTTTCCAAAGGCTGAAAGTTATATAAAACGCCGATGATGGGTATATAATAGTTATTACTAAAACAATCAGGGGGTTATCGTGGCGAAAATTGTTCTCATCGGTGCCGGAAGTCATGTTTTTTCGAGACACCTTATTACAGATATTCTAACGTACCCGGAGCTCAGGGAAAGCACAATATCGTTGATGGATATCTCGCAGGAAAACCTGGACCCCGTCGCTGCTTTTGCAAAAAAACTGGTGCAGCAGCAGGGCTATAGCACCAAAATCGAGTCCACCACCAACCGCCGTGAAGCGCTGACAGGCGCCGATTATGTTTTTGTGACAATATCTGTCGGAGGGCCCAAGTGGACCCACGCCGACAGCAAGATTGCCGCGAAATACGGCGTCAACGAAGGTGTCGGCGATACGCTCGGGCCGGGCGGTGTCTTTTATGCGGCGCGTCACGTCCCGCCCATTTTAGAGATTTGCCGTGATATGGAAAAAATCTGCCCCGATGCGTGGCTGATGAATTACACCAATC
>Ga0265316_10002627_pt1 | contig 18515 bp, 11 predicted proteins | sample 4522metaG_FD_202092 | JGI IMG/M metagenome (GOLD analysis project Ga0265316, IMG submission 202092) | Rhizosphere microbial communities from Carex aquatilis grown in University of Washington, Seatle, WA, United States - 4-5-22 metaG | ecosystem: Host-associated > Plants > Roots > Rhizosphere >... | reverse complement strand
GCCAGCCGCCCGTCCGGCGCGGAAACGGCGCGGACGGTTGGAGGGGCGGGTTTCTTCGGTCTGGGTGCGGCGGCACCGGCCATGATCGCCTTGGCCCGCTCCGCCGCTTTGGCCGGTTCGTATGCGCCGGACAGCGCCTCGCGCACAGCCTGGGTAATGACCTCAGGCGGGCAGCCGGATTCGGCCAGCGCGGCGAGGTCGGCGGCGGCACGCGCCCGCAACGCGGGCGGGCCGACGCTGGCGGCATCTGCCAGTGCTGCCAGGGCTTCCGCCGGCAATCGGCCAAAGGACAGCAGCCGGTGAACTTGGGACTTGCCCCACGGCGTCAGCGCCGCCAGGTCGGACAGCCCCGAAGGCAGGCCGTCGGCTTCCAGCGCCCCCTTGGCCGTCACCAGCCCCTGGTATATCTCGTAATCGGACATTTCCGCGTGGAAGAAATTGTCGGCGACCAGCCGCCGCGCCGCCTCGCCGTCGGCCATCGGTCGCACGAACGCCGGTATCGCCGCCTCGCCGTTGAGGCGGAACGCCGCCGTGCGCGTCTCGCCGGCCACCAGCTCGTAGCGCCCGTCGGGCTTAGGGCGGACGACCACCGGGCTGTTCAGCCCGTTGGCTTTGAGATCCGCCGCCAACGCGGCCACCGCATCCGGCGCGGGCGGCACGCGGTTCTGGTAGGGGCTGCGGTCGATCTTGTCCAGTGCAACCATTAACGGGGACTCGGGCGCACTCGCATCCTCCGGCAGGGGCGGCAAGCCGCCGGCGAAGACGCCCGCAGTCGGCGGCGGCGCGGTCTCCCCGGCGGCGGCGACCAGCCCGCTGGCTTTCGACCAGCGTTTGGTGGACGCGCTCATGCGGCCTCCCCGGCTTCAGCCTGGCTGTCGAAATCGAGGGGCGACGGGACCGCGCCGCCCAGCAGGATGGCGTAACGCGACGCCAACGACCGCGCCAGCTCGGCGACGGCCTGCGCACTGTCGGAACTAGGCTCGCGCTCCATCACCGTGCCGGAACTTAAGGGATCATCCGGGTCGATCTGCCGCTTGAACGCCGCCGACCAGGGCAGCACGGTCGAGTTGATCCGGCCAGGGTAAAGCCGCAACAGCGACTCCAGTGATTTGCGGTAAGAAGAGTAACTGCCATGCCAGCCGTTGGCGACGACATGGAAGCCCATTCCTAAGCCGGGAATCGCCGCGTTGATCTCGTCGATGTTCGCCTCCAACACTTCCATCGCCTTCACCGACGAGCCGTCCAGCATGGCGACCGCCAGCGCCTCGGGCGAAGCCATCATTAAGGCATTGGTCAGCAGCGAGGTGGCAGGCGCGGTATCGACAAGAACAGCGTCGTAACGCGCGAAAAACCCCGCGTTCTCGCGCAACAGCCGGGCGAAGGCGTATTCCCGGCTGACCGCGCCCATCATCCAATGGTCGGCCGCCGTCAGCGAAAGGTCGGCGGGTATGATGTCGAGGTGGCCGCCCGGCCAGACGGGAACGACCGCCTCGTCAAGGCGGGCCGGTTCGCGACGGTAGGCGCGGTGCATCAACTCGCCGATGTGGGAAAACCCATCGGCCCAAGGATCCAGGCCCATCAACAGGGTCAGCGAGGCCTGCGGATCGCCGTCGATCAACAGGATTTTATGGCCCATCATCGCCAGGGCGGCACCCAGGTTGCCAACCAGCGTGGTCTTGCCGACGCCGCCCTTCGCCATGCGGACGGTGACGACCTTGGGCGGTGGCGGCTCGGCGGATGGCGGGGCGGCACGGCGCAAGCGGGCATCTCGCGCCTGTGCCGGGGACAGCGCCGAACCCGGAGGGAAGACGGCATTCAGGCCCGGCAGCAACATGCGCACAGTGGACGGTTTGATCGCTATGTCTCTCATCAGAAGCCTCGCTTTAGGTTAGCGGTCTTGTTGGTCATTGGGGCAGGGCGGGAAGATCCTATTACAAATCCGGCAGGCGGCAATCCGCAACGCGGCCACCGTCCTTTCCGCGTTGCCGTCATGGACGGCCACATTCCAGACAGCCTTGCGCCGCAAGGCGCCAGGACGCCTTGGCGGTGCAACATGTCGATGGCGTTTTGATTGCTGTTTGGCGTGTCGCCATGCCTGTGCCGGGCGGGGCATTCGCCCCGCTCGTAACGTTTGATGCCTTCGCGGTGTGTCGGGGCAAGCGCGAAACGATAGAGGCGGGCGAATGCCATGTCCCGCATCGGGATGTGCCGATGAAAGGAAACGCATCAATCGATAAACACGAACGATGCACTTCGTTCCCAAGCGCATCTATGGCCCTGTCTGACCTCAACGAGATGCGCGCGGGCAAGAAGGAGGCGTGTCTTTTTACCCCTGCTATCAAAGCCATATAATACTTGTCAGGCACAATGAAACCTTGCCTGATCTACGCAATTCGACTTCACGACAGTTTGCCCAACCAATGACACAATCTGCAAATCCACCCTAATCCCCAACAGGTGAAACCATGGCCCATATCACTAACAAACCGCTCTGGACGCTGGCCTTGCTGGCGCTGGTATGCCTGCCCGCCTGGGCGGCATCCGACCCAATGCCGAACGAACTTCGAGAAGCGGTGGACGCCACACTGCGCCGCGCCGAGCCGGATGGGCCTAACCGATACCGCGCCAGCAACCCGGACAACCGTTTCGCGCTGCAATTCGGGCCGCAGGCGGTCAAGGTCCAGCCTTTCGGGAAAAGCGGCTGGCGCTTCGGCCTCAAGCTGACCGGTTATGGCACGCCGGGCCACGTCCAGCCGGTCAAGCCGGCGCAACTCGCCATGGAAGACCAGCGCGTCGAATACCGCCGGGGCGCAATCACCGAATGGTATGAGAACCGGCCTGAAGGCTTGGAGCAAGGCTTCACCTTAGACGAGCCGCCTGCCAACACAGGCCGGTTTGTATTAGCTCTGAAACTGGAAGGCGGGCTGCGCCCGAAACTGGACGCCCATGCGCAAGCCCTGAGCCTGCAAGCGGCAAACGGCGCGACGGTGTTGCGCTACCACGGCTTGAAGGTGACGGACGCCCTAGGCAAAACCCTACCCGCCAAGCTGGCGCTGGCGGGGGATGCGATCCAGATCCGCGTCCATGCGCAAGGCGCGGCCTGGCCGGTGACGGTCGATCCTTTATTGAGTAATGAGCAAAAGCTTACCCCCAGCGACGGCGCGGCAGATGATCGTTTTGGCTCTTCTGTGGCCCTGTCGGGTGACACCGCGCTGGTCGGCGCTCCTACTGCGGTGATTGGCTTTAATGGCTTACGAATCACGGCAGGCGCGGCCTATGTATTCACCCGTTCCGGTACAGTGTGGAGTCAACAGGCCAAGCTCACCGCCGCTAGCGCCAACTTTTCGTTTTTGTTTGGTTCGTCGGTAGCCCTGTCTGGCGACACCGCCTTGATCGGGGGGATTAACTCTTCCGGTCAGGGCGTGGCCTATGTGTTCACCCGCTCCGGTACGGTATGGAGTCAACAGGCCAAGCTCACCGCTAGCGACGGGACGGCGGATGATGGTGGCTTCTTGGTGGCCCTATCCGGCGACACCGCCTTGATCGGGGTCAGTAACAAGACGGTAGGCTCGAATTCCAAGCAAGGCGCGGCGTATGTATTTACCCGCTCCGGCGCGGCGTGGAGCCAACAGGCCAAACTCACCGCCAGCGATGGCGCGGCGGATAACTATTTTGGCTGCTCGGTGGCCCTGTCCGGCGACACCGCCTTGATTGGGGCTTATAACAAAACAGTTGGCTCGAATGAGAGTCAAGGCGCGACCTATCTGTTTACCCGCTCCGGCACGGCGTGGAGCCAGCAGCAGGAATTGACTGCCAGCGACGGCGCGGCGGGTGACTGGTTTGGCAACTCGGTGGCCCTGTCCGGCGACACAGCCTTGGTCGGGGCTGATAGCAAGACGGTAGGCTCGAATTTCCGGCAAGGGGCAGCCTATGTGTTTACCCGCTCCGGCACGGCATGGAGCCAGCAGACCGAGCTTATCGTCAGCGGCAGAAGAGTTGGCAGTTCGGTGGCCCTGTCCGGCGACACCGCCTTGGTCGGCGCTTACAGCAAGACTGCTGATTTCACTAGCCTCGAGGGCCCCGAGGGCGCGGCCTATCTGTTTACTCGCTCCGATACGGTGTGGAGTCAGCAGCAGATCCTCAACGACGGCGCGGCGGGTGACTGGTTTGGCTCCTCGGTTGCCTTGTCCGGTAATACTGCGTTGGTAGGGGCGTTTGGCATAAATAATCTCCAAGGCGCGGCCTACCTCTTCCTCCCTGCATCATCCACAGCCCCTCCTTCTCCATCTATCAACGCCGATGGTACCACGCTGAAAATCTCGCTTGCCTCTGGCAGCAATGCCGGAACCGGCGCAGACTGGTGGGTCGTAGCCTATGCGTCATGGGGGCATTGGTATTACTACGTTTATCCCAGCCAATGGGTGGATATGGGAACCAGCCTAAGTGGCGTCAAACCCGCCTACCAAGGCCCGCTGCAAGACCTGTCCGGCTTAACGCTGTCGAATCTGGCCGGCCTACCCAGCGGGCAATATGTGCTCTATTTCGGGGTGGACACGAATTTGAACAGCACTCTGGATTACGACCAGTTGTACTCTTCAAAATTCACCTATAACGCCCCTTGAGCAAGGGGTATTTGTTCTGGTTCCCAAGCTCTGCTTTGGAACCCAAATATTGGAAGCTTTAGCTTCCCGAAGTATTACGATAGAGGCCACCACGGGAAGCCGAGCTTCCAAAGCCGGGTTCCCAACATAGACGTTAGGAACCCGCGCAAGCCTTCCCGTTCCATACAGCAGCCCGGCGCGGTAGCCGAAGAAGCCATTTTTTCCGGTAAGCTACGCATTCAAGAAACACCAGGGTTATCGCCCCAAAGCCTACAGATGAAATCCGCGATCCCCAGATCCGGCTCCAAGGAAACGACCTAAACGACATGCTAAAGCTGGAAGACATCAAAAAAGACGCAGCCATAGCGGGCCTGGAACCGGGGCAGGTGGTTCGCATCGTGACCACGGAGCCGGTCGGCGATAATGCCCTCACGGTCTATTACAAGACGCCCGATGGGCGCTTGCAGGAACGGATGCTGTTCCGCCCCGACGAGGCCAATCTTTCCCTGGCCGAAGCGGGGCGGCCTTGGGCGTTTGATGCGCCGGGCGCGGATTTCAAGCTGGTGGCCGAGGCTTACCGCATCAATCTGGCCCATTTGTTCGATCCCATGATGGCCGTCCACACCTCCAACGTGGAACCGTTGCCACATCAAATCACCGCCGTCTACGAGGCTATGCTGCCGCGCCAGCCGCTGCGTTATGTGCTGGCCGACGACCCCGGCGCGGGCAAAACCATCATGGCCGGCCTGTTCATCCGCGAACTGCTGATGCGGGCGGATGCCAAGCGGGTGCTGATCGTCGCCCCCGGCAGTCTGGTTGAACAGTGGCAGGATGAACTGTTCGAGAAATTCGGCCTGTCTTTCACGCTGTTTTCCCGTGAGCAGGTGGAGCAGTCTCGCAGCGGCAACCCCTTCGACGACATCGACCTCATGGTCGCCCGCGTTGACCAGCTCGCCCGCAGCGAAGACATCCAAGAAAAGCTGCAACTGACCCAGTGGGACTTGATCGTCGTGGACGAGGCCCACAAGCTTTCCGCGACTTGGTTTGGCAACAAGGTGTCGGAAACCAAGCGTTTCAAACTCGGCAAGCTGTTGGGTTCGATTACCCGACACTTCCTGCTGATGACGGCGACGCCCCACAATGGCAAGGAAGAAGACTTCCAGCTATTCCTGTCGCTGCTGGATTCCGACCGCTTTTACGGCAAGTTCCGCGACGGGGCGCACAAGGTGGATGTGTCCGACCTGATGCGCCGGATGGTGAAAGAGGAAATGTTCCGTTTTGACGGCACACTCCTGTTCCCCGAGCGCCGCGCCTACACGGCCAACTACAAACTGTCCGACCGGGAGGCCGCGCTTTACGAAGCCGTCACGAACTATGTGAAAGAGGAGATGAACCGGGCGGACAAGCTCCTGGACGGAGCGCGTAAGGGAACGGTGGGCTTTGCCCTCACCGCCTTGCAGCGCCGTCTTGCCTCCAGCCCCGAGGCCATCTACCAATCGCTCAAACGCCGCCGGGCCAAGCTCAAACGTCGGGTGGAAGAGGAAAAGCTGCGGCAGCGCGGCCAGTCGCTCGCCGAAACGCTCAATCTGAACGGCTTGGCGGAAGACATCTGGGAGTCGGCGGAATCGCTAGCCGCCGAAGCTTACGAGAATTTTGAAGAGGCGGTTGTCGATCAAGCCACCGCCGCCCAGACCATCCAAGAACTCGAAGCCGAGATATTCAGCCTTGAACACCTTGAGGAACAAGCCAAACAGGTGGTTCATTCCGAGCAAGACCGCAAGTGGGATGAACTCTCCAAGCTGCTACAGAACCCGGGAGTGTGGGCGTCTCGCCCGCAAGAAGCGGCCAAGATGGCCGCGCTCCCAGGCGGGACGCTCGCGCTCCCAAAGCTGATTATCTTCACCGAACACCGCGACACGCTGAACTACCTTGCCGTCAAGATTCGTGGCTTGGCCGGCAACGAAGAATCCGTCGTGATGATCCACGGCGGCGTCAAACGCGAGGAACGGCGTAAAGTCCAGGAACTGTTCCGCAACGACCCGGCAGCGCGTGTGCTCGTCGCCACCGACGCGGCAGGGGAGGGCGTCAACCTGCAAAACGCCAACTTGATGGTCAACTATGACCTGCCGTGGAACCCCAACCGCATCGAGCAGCGTTTTGGCCGCATCCACCGCATCGGCCAGACAGAAGTCTGCCATCTCTGGAACATGGTGGCCGCCGAAACCCGCGAGGGTGATGTGTTCCAACGCCTGTTCGACAAACTCGAAATCGAGCGGCAAGCGCTAGGTGGCCGGGTGTTCGACATCCTGGGCGAGGTCTTTGAGGACAAGAGCCTAAAGGATTTGCTCATCGAAGCCATCCGCTACGGTGAAGACCCGGAAACCCGCGCCCGCTTGCAACGCAAGATCGAGGGTGCGCTCGACACCGAACGCCTCGAAGCCATCATCCAACGCAACGCACTGTGCGAAGAGGTCATGGACGAGAAACGCCTGTTCGCGGTCAAGGAGGAAATGGAGAAGGCCGAAGCCCGCAAGTTGCAGCCTTACTTTATCCGTTCTTTTTTCAACCAGGCTTTCCAGCAATTGAGCGGCGAGTTGCGCGGGCGGGAGCCGGGTCGATGGGAGATTACCAACGTCCCCGCCAGCATCCGCGAGCGGGATCGGCGCATCGCCGGGCGCGACCGCCGCAATCCAGACCCGGTGCTGCGCCGCTATGAGCGCGTTTGCTTTGAAAAGGACTATGTGCGATTGCTGGATCGGGTGGGAGCGCCGATGGCGAGCTTGATCCACCCCGGCCATCCGCTGATGCAGTCCGTCACCGACATCGTGCTGGAACAGCATCGCAACAAACTCAAACAAGGCGCGGTACTCGTCGATCCGGCTGATTTTGGGCTGACGCCCAAAGTGATGTTCATCATCGACCACGCGGTGAAGGAAGGCTCAGACCCCAGCCGCACACTCTCTCGGCGCATCCATTTCATCGCAGTTTCCCCCACACAATCGGGAATCAGCGTGGAAAACGCCGGCTGGGCACCGCACCTTGACCTCGAAGCGCTGGACGAATCCGACAGGCTGCTGATCCAGGATGTACTTAACGCAGCTTGGCTAAACTCCCCTCTCCCGCAGCCGGGAGAGGGGCAGGGGGTGAGGGCCAATCTTGAACAACAGGCCATCGCCCACGCCTCCACCCATTTGGTGCCCGAACATTTCGCCGAAGTGCGCGAACGCCGCGAACACAGCGTCGATAAAACCTTGCGGGCGGTTCACGAGCGGCTGGTCAAGGAGATCAACTTCTGGTCTGACCGCTACCTGAAGCTCAAGGACGACCTGGCGGCGGGAAAAGACGTGCGCCTGACGTTGGAGAATGTCCGCCGCACCATCGACGATCTGACCGCCCGGCGCGAAGCGCGGGAAAAAGAACTGCTCGCCCTGCGCCATGTGATTTCAGCCACCCCCATTGTGGTCGGTGGCGCGTTGGTGATTCCGGCTGGATTGTTGGCGCAACGCAAAGGCCAATGGAGCGCGGGCGTCTCGCCCGCAGAATGGGCCGATGCCCGCTTCCGCGTCGAGCGTATCGCCATGCAAGCCGTGATGGCGCATGAGCAAGCCTTGGGGTACGAAGTGTTCGACGTGTCGGCGCAAAAATGCGGCTGGGACGTGACCAGCCTGGCGAAATCCATCGACGGCAAGCCATCCTCCACCCGCCATATCGAAGTGAAAGGCCGCGCCAAAGGGCAAAGCACCCTCACCGTCACCCGCAACGAAATCCTCTACGGACTCAACCAGGCAGACAAATTCATTCTCGCCATCGTCCTCGTCGATGGCGACCAGCATGAAGGGCCGTACTATTTAAAGAACCCCTTCACCCGCGAACCCGATTGGGCGGTGACCAGCATCAACCTCGATTTGCGCGAATTGCTTGCCAGGGCGGAATGACATCAATGTAGATACTGTTAATCCAGTCAAGCCCCGTGAAGCGCCGGATCGAAGGCTTTGCCGGTCTCGGCGCACACCGTAACCCGCCATGCTGCTTGCCAAAACGAAAGGGCGGTCTTACAGTAAGAACGCAATGCAATTCTTTCCAAGGCAAACCCCATGACCGCCATCGCCAAAATCACCAGCAAAGGCCAAACCACCATCCCCCAAGACATCCGCGCCGCGCTGCACGTCGGGCCGGGCGACTTGATTGCCTGGGATGTGGCCGAAGACGGCACCGCCCGCGTCCGCCGGGTGCAGCCGCTGGACATCGAATACCTGCGCGCCGTCGAAGGCACGCTCTCCGAATGGGCGGGCGAAGCCGACGAGGAAGCTTACCGTGGGCTTTGAGCAATTCACCGTCGTGCGCGTCCCGTTTCCGTTCACTGACCGGGAGGCTGTGAAAAACCGCCCCGCGCTGATCCTGTCCAGTGCGCCCCTGTTCAACAATCTCGCCGGGCATTCCGTCATGGCGATGATTACCTCGGCCAGCAATGCCCCTTGGCCGCTGGACTGTGCGCTGGAAGACCTGGCAGCGGCGGGTTTGCCGTCGCCTTCCAAAGTGCGCTTTAAGCTGTTCACCCTCGACCACCGCCTGGTGCGGGGTGAATTGGGCCGCTTGTCTCCGACCGACGAAAAAAATGTTCGCCAAGCCTTGGCGCAACTACTCGGAACTCGCTTGTGATGCTGATTAAATATTCAATACAATCCAAGCCATGAAAATCCGTTCTTTGCAAGTAACTAATTTTCGCTGCTTTGAATCCTTGGCAGTCGAATTTGACTCGCAGTTAACCGTTCTCACCGCCAGCAATGGGATGGGAAAGACGGCGATTCTTGAGGCTTTAGCCACGGGCCTTGGGGTGTTTTTCTCATCGTTGCCTAATATTCCGGGAAGAAATCCAAAGGAAACCGACTTTCGGGTAGGCGATGATGGCAAAAAGCCGCCTTATATGCGTATCCGAGTGGAGACAACTGACGGCATTGCATGGGATAGAACCGAGCGTAGGGACAAAGCACCCAATACATTGAAGTCGATTCCAGAAGGTATAGGCTATAAAGCAATAACACAATATGCAATCAAAGTTTTTAACGAATGGGGTAATTTTGGTAATAAGCTTCCATTGATTGCCTATTATGGCACAGGAAGGGCTGTTTTCGACACACCCAAAAGCAGGCGTGGATTCAAAAAGAACACATCCATCAATGATGCTTATCGAGGCGCTTTGGATGCCAAACCGAACTTCAACCGTTTTTTTGAACACTTCTACTTTCTCGAAGATTTGGAAAGACGCGAGATGCAAGAGCGACGGGATTGGGATTATCGATCTTTTGAAATGGAAATCATCCGCGAAGCTATTTCACGCATGATGCCGGGTTTCTCAAACCCGCACAGCAAGCTTCGCCCGTTGCGATTTATGATTGACTGGAAGCATGACGACAATAAGCAACAAACCCTGCGCATTGAACAACTGAGCGATGGTTACAGAACCACACTTGCTATGGCCATGGATATCGCCTCCCGTCTTGCAGGATTAAATCAAGCCAGCACCATAAGTCAAGCCCTGGATGCGGAGGGGGTTGTTCTTATTGACGAAATCGACCTTCATCTCCATCCCTCATGGCAACAAAGTATATTGCCTGATTTGATGCGGACTTTCCCCGGCATTCAGTTCATCGTCACCACCCACAGTCCGCAAGTCCTGACTACTGTCAAGCGGGCTAATATCAGGTATCTCGAAGTAAACGAAGAAGGAATAATTGTTGCTATAACACCGCATGATGAAACTATTGGAGTTGCAAGCCAAGTCATGCTAAATGATGGCATGAAAGTCAATCCAATTCCTCCTGTTAAGGAGGCTGATTGGTATGCCGATTATATTGCCAAGATAGAGAGCGGTTGTCACAACGATGAAGAAGGACAACAGTTACGACAAAAACTTGTTGATTTGTATGGGCCGACTCATGCGCTTATCCGCGATGCCGACCGCTTGATCCGGTTTCAAGAGTTTAAACTTCGCAAGAAAATTGATTCAAAGGAGTGATTTCGATGCACAAACTAGACCGTTCTATCGTTGCGGAGCCTGTTTGCCTTGCAGAGTACAGTTATCCAGAGAAAACTTGGGAAGATTTCAAAGGGCCATGCAAGCGGAGTGTGCGTTTAGCCCTTCAAAGAATCCAAGGGCAGCAAATTGATTCCGAAGATGCAGACGACGAAGCGGAATATATTCTTGGACTTCGTTGCGCCTATTGTGAAAACCAGATTTTTCATGGCGGACACATAGAACATTTTAGACGCAAAAACCCGGCCCATTTCCCAGAGTTGACTTTCTCATGGACAAACTTGTTTCTTGCGTGTGGATCGATAGACCACTGTGGGCATTACAAAGATAAAAAAGGAACGCCATATAACCCAAACGAGCTACTTAAACCAGATGAGCATAATCCAGATGATTACCTGTATTTCCATTCGTCTGGCAAAGTCAGAGTCAGGAACCAACATCAACTGCCTGAGGCTGACCAGCGCCGGGCCGAAGAAACCATTCGGGTATTCAACTTGGACTGCGGAGTCTTGAGGGGCAAGCGAAAAGCCGCCGTTGACGCTTATAAACAAAAAAACATCGATATATTTCAAGAACTGGAAACATTTGACCCGCAAGACCGCGAAGAATATGTCCGGCAAGAGATAGAAGACACCCGTTGGGAACCTTTTGCCACCGCCGTAAAGCACTTTTTACTGAATCTCGCCTAATGTCCGATTACCCCGTCAAGACCCCGAAAAAACTCATCGAAGTCGCCCTGCCGCTGGACGCCATCAACGTTGCCGCCGCCCGCGAGAAGTCCATCCGCCACGGCCATCCGTCCACGCTGCATCTGTGGTGGGCGCGTCGGCCTTTGGCGGCGGCGCGGGCGGTGATTTTTGCGCAGATGGTCAACGATCCCGGCTACGAGCGGCATCTGGGCCGGGGTGTGAACAAGGAAAAAGCCGCTATCGAGCGGGAGCGGCTGTTCGGCATCATCGAAAAGCTGGTGCTGTGGGAGAACACCAACAACGAAAAAGTGCTGGACGAAGCCCGCGAGGAAATCCGGAAATCCTGGCGCGAGACCTGCGAACTCAATAAAAAACACCCGCAAGCCGCCGAGCTGTTCAATCCCGACAAGCTGCCCGCCTTCCATGATCCGTTCGCCGGTGGCGGGGCTTTGCCGCTGGAAGCGCAACGCCTAGGGCTGGAAAGCTACGCCTCCGACCTCAACCCGGTGGCGGTGACCATCAACAAGGCGATGATCGAGATCCCGCCCAAGTTTGCCGGGCGCAAGCCGGTGGGGCCGGAGGTCAAGGCGGACAAGCAGAGCAAGAAGAACTCCACCCACGATGCCTTTGAAGACTGGAGCGGGGCCAAAGGCTTGGCCGAAGATGTGCGCCGCTATGGCGCGTGGATGCGGGCCGAGGCCGAAAAGCGCATCGGCCATTTTTATCCGAAGATCGAAGTAACTGCCGAAATGGTTGCTGGGAGCGCGGGCGTCTCGCCCGCCAAAAGTGGCGTCGATGTCCCGCCCGCTTGCGGCCAAGATGGCCGCGCTCCCAGGGAGGACTTGAGGCCACTAGTCGGGGGGAAGCTCACCGTCATTGCTTGGTTGTGGGCGCGCACCGTCAAAAGCCCGAATCCGGCGTTTTCCCATGTTGAAGTACCTTTGGCTTCCAGCTTTGTGTTGTCCAGCAAGGAAGGCAAAGAGACGTGGGTTGAACCGGTCATTCAAGGCGATCAATACCGCTTCACAGTGCGCGTCGCCGGGAGCGCGGGCGTCTCGTCCGCTCAAGACGCGGCCAGGATGGCCGCTCTCCCGGCTTATGAAGCTGCGAAGAACGGCACCAAGCTGTCACGCGGGTCTAACTTCCAATGCCTGCTGTCGGGTTCGCCCATCGAGCCGAAACACATCAAGGCCGAAGGCATGGCGGGAAGGATGGGGGCGCGGCTGATGGCGATAGTCGCGGAAGGGACGCGGGGCCGGGTTTATCTGGCACCCACCGCCGAACACGAGGCGATGGCCTTGCAGGCCGTGCCGGGATGGAAACCGGAAACGCCGCTACCAGATGATCCGCGCAACTTTTGGACATTGAACTATGGCCTCGCCAAATTCAGCGACCTTTTCACCCCCCGCCAATTAGTGGCGCTGACCACCTTTTCCGATCTAGTCCAGGAAGCCATCGCCAAATGCCAAGCCGACCACCTGGGAGCGCGGGCGTCTCGCCCGCAACAAGCGGCCAAGATGGCCGCGGTTCCAGCCGGCCCGCAACAAGCGGTCAAGATGGCCGAGCTTCCGGCCCGCCCGCAAACAATCTGGCACAGTCGGGGCTACCTTCCCCACTACGAAGGCGGTGAAATCCCGCAAAGTATCACCTTCCGTCTCTACGATAGCTTGCCGCAAACTTTGCTTGACCAATGGCGCGACGAATTGGAGCGGCTACCCGAAGACAAGCGCCAAACCGAACGGCGCAAGCGCATCGACGCCGCGCTCGATGCCGGTTACGGCGAATGCTGGCTGCGCGATCCACGCATAGGCCAACGGGTGGAAGACGCGCTGCTGCATTTCGACGGGCAACGTTATCGGCTTCACGCCTGGGTCGTCATGCCGAACCATGTCCATGTGCTGGCGACCCCTCTGCACGAATACAGCCTGTCCTCCATCCTGCATTCTTGGAAATCCTTCACCGCCAAGGAGGCCAACCGCTTGCTTGGGCGCAACGGAGCGTTTTGGCTAGAAGAATATTTCGACCGGGCCATCCGCGACGAAACCCATTTCAGCAAAGTCATCGAGTATATTGAAAACAACCCGGTCAAGGCCGGGCTGTGCGTTACGCCTGCGGATTGGCTGTGGGGCAGCGCTTGCCATGGGGAAGAAAAGCGGGCGAGACGCCCGCGCTCCCAGGATGAGATTCCGCTGGACGAGGGCGGCAGCGGGGCTTTGGCTTATGCGCAGGCAGCAGGGGTTTATTTGGCGTTCGTTATCGAAAAATTAGCTGAATCACATTCCTCGCTTTGCACATGGAGTAATTCCACTAAGAATGAACTGGTTGTCAGCACATTTCGGCGACAAGCACTCCCTATGACCTGGGATTTTGGTGAAGCAAACCCTTTTGCCGATTCTAGCGGCAGTTTAGCTAAAATCACTGAAGCTATAACGAAAGTACTGTTGATGTCTTTGCCTGCTCTGGCCGAAGGAAGCAGTATTCAAGCCGACGCAGCGGGCCTGGGAGCGCGGGCCTCTGGCCCGCAAGCGGGCGGGACGCCCGCGTTCCCGGTGATTTCAACAGACCCTCCCTATTTCGATAATATAGGGTATGCCGACCTGTCAGATTTCTTTTACGTCTGGCTACGCAAAGGTCTAAAACCGGTTTTCCCAAATCTTTACGCGACTTTGGCAGTGCCTAAAGCCGAAGAGTTAGTCGCCACGCCTTACCGCCATGGCAACAAGGATAAAGCCGAAGCCTTTTTTCTAAATGGCATGACCAAGGCCATGCACAATTTGGCGGAACAGGCTCACCCAGCTTTTCCAGTCACCATCTACTATGCCTTTAAGCAAGCAGAAACCAAGGGTGAAGCGGGTACGCATAGCACTGGCTGGGAAACCTTTCTGGAAGCTGTGCTGAGTGCAGGCTTTGTACTCACCGGCACTTGGCCGATACGCACCGAGCGTGATGCCCGCTCTATCGGCATCGGCACCAATGCCCTAGCCTCCAGCATCGTCCTGGTCTGCCGCAAACGCGCCGCCGACGCGCCCACGATCTCCCGCCGCGAATTCCTGCGCGAACTCAATGCCGTGCTGCCGGATGCGCTGCTGGACATGACCCACGGCGGCGTGAATTCGCCCGTCGCGCCGGTGGACTTGAGCCAGGCCATCATCGGCCCCGGCATGGCGATCTTCAGCCAATACGCCGCCGTGCTGGAAGCGGACGGCCAGCCGATGAGTGTGCGCACGGCCTTGCAGCTTATCAACCGCTTCCTTAGCGAAGACGACTTCGACCACGACACCCAATTCTGCCTGCACTGGTTCGAGGGGCTGGGTTGGGCGGAAGGCAAATACGGCGACGCCGATGTGCTGGCCCGCGCCAAAGGCACCAGTGTCGGCGGCTTGCAAACGTCCGGCGTCGTCGAAAGCGGCGGCGGTAAGCTGCGTCTGCTGCGCTGGGCCGAACTCGCTGGGAGCGCGGGCGGCTCGCCCGCTAAAGAGGCCACCGCCAAAGAAGCGGCCAAGATGGCCGCGCTCCCAGGCAGTATATGGGAATCGCTGCATCAACTCATCCTCGCCTTGAACCAGCAAGGCGAAACGGCAGCCGGCGCACTCCTCGCCCGTATGCCCGCCCGCGCCGAATCCATGCGGGCCTTGGCCTACCGGCTCTATACCCTGTGCGAACGTAAAGGCTGGTCCGAGGATGCCCGAAGCTACAACGAATTGATTACCGCTTGGAGCAATATCGAATCGGCAAGCCATGAAATCGGCCACGTCGGCTCCCAGCCTGATTTGTTTGCATGAAGATTGAGAGGAAAAACTGCCATGCCAACCGCTACCGTTTCAGAACAAGGGCAGGTTGTAATACCCGCCGACCTGCGCCGCCAATTGGGCATCACGCCCGGCTGCCAACTCGATTTCTCACTGGAAGGCAACACGCTGCGGGTTGAAGTCAAGCGACGCATCCAGCCTACTCGCATTGAAGACGGCTATGGCATGTTGGTGTGCAAGCAGCCGGGGGAAAGGTGTCTGTCCGACTTCGATGTCGCCCAAGCCATGCGTGAAGCGGATTCCCAATGATCGGGCTGGATACCAACATCTTGGCTCGGTTCTATGTGGATGATCCCCATGATGTGGAAGCGGTTAAACAACGCCCGCTGGCGCGAAAAATTCTCACCGAATCCGAACAGTTGTTCGTGCCGCTGACCGTGGTGCTGGAATTGGAATGGGTGCTGCGGGCTTTTTATGGCTTTGCCGTCCAGGATTTCATCCGCGTCATGGAGCATCTGTTGGGGCTTGCCAATGTCAGCGTTGAAGAATGGCCGCGTCTGGCCGATGCGCTGGCTTGGCATGGAGAAGGGCTGGACTTTGCCGATGCTTTGCACCTGCAAGCCAGCCGCCATTGCGATGCTTTTTACAGCTTCGATGACCGTCGCTTCGCCCGCCGCGCCAACCGGATAGGGATCAAGCCACCTGTTTCTGTGCCGATGGAGTAATGGAGATGAGCCTCAAACCCTGGCGTGAAATCGCCGTCCCCCACGAAGATGTCTTGAAAGGCACCTTTCAGCAAGCCGAATTTGCCGCCGACCTCTCCCGAGTGCATGACGGAACAGCTACGCCTGAGTATCAAAATCCGGTGCTGTTTTACCAACGGACGTTCATTACCGAAGGAATGCGCCTGTTATTGGACTCGGTGCTGAAACGCCTGACAGGGCAGGGCGGCGATCCGGTGATCCAACTCCAGACCGCTTTCGGCGGCGGCAAGACGCATACCATGTTGGCGGTGTATCACTTGGCCAAGGGCGATGCCCCCGCCAGCGAGTTGCAAGGCATCCCGCTGCTGCTGGACGCGGCAGGCATCAACGAACTGCCCAAGGCCAATATCGCCGTGTTGGACGGCAACAAGCTCGCGCCCAACATGCCGCAAAAACGCGGCACTTTGAATATCGGTACACTTTGGGGCAGTCTGGCTTGGCAGTTGGGACAGGAAGTTGGCTACGCAAAAGTGAAGGAAGCCGACGAGAGCGGGACTTCGCCGGGCAAGGAAGTGCTGGCCCAGCTTCTGGCCGACCATGCGCCCTGCGTCATTCTCATGGATGAGCTGGTGGCCTACGTGCGGCAGTTTGAGGAAGGCAAATCCTATGCGGGCGGCACTTACGATTCCAATCTGTCGTTTATCCAAGCCTTGACCGAGGCGCTAAAGGCCGTGCCGACCGCCGTGTTGCTGGCTTCATTGCCGGAGTCTGACAAGGAGGCAGGCAGCCAACGCGGCATCGCCGCCTTGGCGTCGCTTTCCCATTATTTCGCCCGCGTCCAGGCGCTGTGGAAACCGGTGGCGACGGAAGAGGCGTTCGAGATCGTGCGCCGCCGTCTGTTCTCCAAGATCAACGAACCCAAAGCGGCGGAATCGGTTTGCCGTGCCTTCGCGGATTTCTATGTCGCCAACAGCGGCGACTTTCCGCACGAAACGCAGGAGAGCCATTACTTCGACCGGCTCGTCCATGCTTATCCGATCCACCCGGAAGTATTCGACCGCCTGTTTGAGGATTGGTCATCGCTGGACAATTTCCAGCGCACCCGTGGCGTGTTGAAGTTGATGGCCAAGGTGATCTATCGCCTATGGAAAGACGGCAACAACGATTTGCTCATCCTGCCGGGCAGCTTGCCGCTGTATGAAGCCGACACCCGCAACGAGGCCATTTATTACCTACCGCAGGGTTGGGACCCGGTGCTGGAAAGGGACATCGACGGTGAACGCGCCGAGACGACCGACATCGAAAACCGCGACACGCGCCTGGGCAGCGTCCAGGCTTGCCGCCGCACTGCCCGGACGATCTTTCTCGGCAGTGCGCCAACCACCGCGAGCCAGATGGTTCGGGGCTTGGAATTGGAACGGGTGATCCTAGGCAGTGTCCAGCCAGGCCAACAGATTGGCGTGTTCAAGGATGCGCTACGCCGCTTGGGCGACCGTCTGCATTATCTCAACAGCGCCAATAACCGCTTTTGGTTTGACACCCGGCCCAACCTTCGCCGCGAGATGGAAGAGCGAAAGCGGCGTTTCCAAGACAAGGAAGACGTATTCCCGGCGATTCGTGACCGTTTGCAAGCAGTGCTGGGAGCGCGGGCCTCCGGCCCGCAAGCGGGCGGGACGCCCGCGTTCCCAGCTCATATCTTCACCGCCAGCGGCGATGTGCCTGACGACTGGTCGCTTCGCCTGGTTGTGCTGCCGCCGGATGCTGCCTACAGCAAGACCGCCCCAAGGCTTGCGCTGGATAAAACCACGGAAATTCTCAAAAACCGTGGGGATCAACCCCGCCAGAAACAGAATCGCCTGATATTCCTGGCGGCTGACTATGACACTGCCAACCGCTTAAAGGATCAAGTGCGTTCGATGTTGGCGTGGCAGTCCATCGTGGCCGACATCAAGGAGATGAAGCTTAACCTCGACCAATTCCAGGCGCGGCAGGCTGGCAAGAGTCTCGAAGACGCCCAAGCCGCCTTGCAGCGGATGATCCGCGAGACCTATCGGTGGCTGCTGGCCCCCATGCAGGAAGTCCGACCGGGCAAGGGCATTTCCGAACTGCAATGGGAACATTTCCCGCTTAATGCTGGCGCAACGAACTTTTCCCAGGAAATCGAGCGGGTGTTGAAGGATAACGAACTCCTGATTAACGAGTGGGCACCCATCCATTTAGCCAACTTGCTGAAGTCATGGTTCTGGAAAGAAGGCGTCAAAGAGGTCAATGCAGCGGAAGTTTGGCGTTCGACGTGCTGTTACCTGTATATGCCCAGGCTTAAAAAGGATGATGTGTTGCGGCATAGCATCGCCGCCGGAGCGCAGAGCCGAGACTTTTTTGGCATTGCCCAAGGCAAGGAAGAGGGAGTTTACAAGGGGTTTGTGTTCGGCCAGCCGACTACGCCGATTTTGGATGACTTCCTGTTGCTCATCGAGCCTAAGGCAGCGGCTGCTTTTGAGGCAGCGAAAAGGGTGGCGGAAGAAGCCGCCCGTTTGGAATTGGTAAAGAAAATTGAAGGTACGGGTGATAAAAATAAACCGGGCAAAATTGAGGATACTTCCAAGCCACCCTATACTCCAGACAAAGTGCCGCCAGTTCCGCCGCCACCGCCTGCAATCAAGCGGAATTTTTACGCCAGTATTGAGCTTAACCCGATTCAATCCAAAAAGCAGTTTGCCGACCTTGTGGACGAAGTG
>Ga0265316_10002625_pt1 | contig 18526 bp, 17 predicted proteins | sample 4522metaG_FD_202092 | JGI IMG/M metagenome (GOLD analysis project Ga0265316, IMG submission 202092) | Rhizosphere microbial communities from Carex aquatilis grown in University of Washington, Seatle, WA, United States - 4-5-22 metaG | ecosystem: Host-associated > Plants > Roots > Rhizosphere >... | reverse complement strand
GTGCATTCATTGTCAGGGCATCGTCACGCGCATCGTGGGCGCCGAAACGGAAAGCCCGCGCGTAGCCTTACGCGTGAATCACATGGATTTTCGTTCTTTTCCCGACAAAATCAGCACTCTGGAGGCTTTGGAGCCCATGGCCAACTCCTGGATGGCCTGATCTATCATGCAAGCCCAACGTTCCCAATTCGCCGTGAAGTGCCTGCCGTCGCTCGCGGACTTCGCCTTCCTCACGCCCATCGCCTTCCTGTTCGGGCGTCTGGACGGTGTACACACCCTGCTCAGCGATGGCGACACGGGCTGGCACATCCGCACCGGCGAGTGGATTGTAGCCAACCGCCTGGTGCCGACCCACGATCTGTTCTCCTTTTCCAAGCCGGGCGGCGTCTGGTTCGCGTGGGAGTGGCTCTCGGACGTGATCTTCGCCGGGCTGAACGCCATGGGCGGCTTGCGCACGGTGGTTCTGTTCAGCATCCTGCTGCTGGCGGTGACCTTCGCGCTGCTGTTCAAGCTCGTCCGGCGGCATGCCAACCCGGTGGTGGGAGTCCTGGTCACGGTGGTGGCCGCGGCCGCCTCTTCGGTGCACTGGCTGGCGCGCCCGCACCTGTTCACGTTCCTCTTCCTGGTGCTCTTCTATTTCGTCCTGGAACGCGCGCGGACTGGCCAGACCCGCACGGCCGGCATCCCGTATTTCGTGCTGCTGCCTCTCATCACCGTCCTGTGGACCAATCTTCACGGCGGCTTCGTGGCCGGCATCGTGATGGCGGGCACCTATGGCGCGGGCGAGCTGCTGCGCGCCGCCTTTTCGGCCGGCCGCGAGGCGCGCCGCCCGGCCGCTTTACGGGCGCGGGCCTATTTCGGCACTACCCTGGCCTGCCTGGCCGCGAGCCTGGTGAACCCCTACGGCTACCACCTGCAGGTTCACCTGTTTCAGTATTTGCGCGACCCGTATACCTCGCAGCACATCACGGAATTCTTTACGCTGAGCTTCCATCATCCGGTGGCGATATTCTTCGAAGGCCTGCTGCTGACGGGCGCGGTGGCGGCTTTCTGGTACGCCTCCCAGGCCCGTTTCACGGAATCGCTGCTGCTCCTGGGTTGGGGCCACGCGGGCCTGCTGGCGGCGCGCCACATTCCGCTCTTCGCCATTGTGGCGGCTCCGCTGGTGGCCGGAGCGGTCGAGAACTGGCTCCTGCGCCTGCCGCACCTGGAAGTGGCGGAATGGCTGCGCACCGCGGCCGCCCGCTTCAACGCGCTTGTTGCGAAAACCGCCGGGACCGACGCGCTCCCCCGCTGGCGCCTGGTGAGCTTCGCCGCGGTAGCGGCGGTGGCCGCGCTCCTCTACGCGCCCCACCCGCCCAAGGCGTTCCGTGCGGAATACGATCCGAAATCTTACCCCGTGGCCGCCGCGGAGTTTCTGCGCCGCGATCCTTCGGCCCGCGTTTTTGCTCACGACGAATGGGGCGACTATCTCATCTGGCGCCTGTATCCCCAAGGCAAGGTTTTTGTGGACGGCCGCAGCGACTACTATGGCGACGATTTCGAATCGAAATGCCTCGACGTGCTGGGCGTCAACCACGACTGGGAGAAGATCCTCAACGGATTCGGCGTCGACACAATTCTATTGCCCGCGAGCGCTCCGCTTTCCGGCGCGCTCAAGGAAACCAGCCGGTGGCGCGTAGTCTACGACGATGGCTCCGCGCTGATCTTCCGGCCAGAGGGCAAACCACTTTCCGCCGCCGCCCCGGGCAGCGGACCAAGCCGTGATCGCGAGGTCACGAAAACTACGGCAGTGATCGAGCGATCACAGAAAAATACCAACAACTAAGGAGCGAACACACGATGACGTTTTTACGCACATTCTGGGACGACGAGCAGGGGCAGGACCTTATCGAATACACCCTGCTCATGGCGTTTGTAGCGCTGGCTTCGGCGGCCCTCTTTCTGGGCGCCGGCGGCAGCATCAAGGGCATCTGGACCTCGACCAACACGCAATTGTCCAATGCCAACACGCAGGCCAGCTAGGATTCCGGATGGGGGCTCGCCGGCGCATCGTGCGCCGGTTGGCCCCCGGCTGGGATGGACCGGCGGGACTGCGTCGAGCCCTGTTGCCAGCCGCCTTGGGGCCAGCGCGGCCATGGCGCGGGCGCTACTGGCCGAAACCGCTCCCTGACGGTCGCGGCTCGGACGCGGGCGCGTTGATTTCGCGGGGTTACTGAGCCGCGAGCGTGAGCGAGCGGTTAGCGGCCCCATCGCCAGCCGCGCGGACCGGGGAGCCCACGCTCGCCGCGGCAGGGCGCAACCCCGAACGCCCCTTCGGACCAGTGCGCGCGGCAACGTTCGGTGGAGGCTGGGGCAAGGGTAGGCGAAACGGGAATTGTTATGAACAAGAGAATGGTAGGGGTTCTGATTTTCGCGTTGGTGGTAGCGGCGGTGGGAGGGCTGATCACTTACCAGCTTTCCAACTCGCGGCCGCAGCCGGCCAGTGCCGCGCCGCCATCGGTGCAGATTGTGGTGGCGTCGAGAGACCTGGAAACGGGGTCGATGCTGAAGGAAGGGGACATCCAACTGGTGGATTGGGCCGGACCGGTTCCCGCGGGGTCCACCAACAAAGTCGCGGACCTCTATCAGCGCGGCGTCACCACGCCCATCTACGCCAAAGAGCCGGTCATCGAGTCGCGGCTCGCTCCCAAAGGAGCCGGCGGCGGGCTGGCGGCCATGATTCCCCACGGCATGCGCGCGTTTGCAGTCCAGGTGAACGAAATCGTGGGCGTGGCCGGATTCGTGACGGCGGGGTCGCATGTCGATCTGCTGATCTCCGGCAACGCTCCGGGACAGAACGGCGCTCTCGGCACGCTCAGCAAAACGCTGATTCAGAACCTCGAGGTGCTTTCCGCCGGGCAGGATTTCAAAAAAGACCCGGAAGGCAAACCCGTGGGAGTGCAGGTGGTGAACGTGCTGGTCACCCCGGAACAGGCCGAAATACTGACCCTGGCCAGCGGCCAGACATCCATCCGCATGACCCTGCGCAATCCTCTGGACCACGACATCGCCAAGACGCCGGGCTCGGCCATGAGGTACGTCTGGGGAGGCACGGGCAACCTCAAGACAGCGGGTATCACGGACAACCCGGACGCGATGGCCACTGCGCCCAAGCCGCGCAGCGTTTCGAGCGCCCCAGCGGCGCCCAGGGAACCCAAGGCGATCGCACCAGCACCGCCGCCGAAAAAGGAAGCGCCTTTCGTGATGGAAATCCTGTCGGGCGCCGCGCGGTCGGAAACCAAGTTTGACAGGACGGGAGAGGGCAAATAGATGATCGGAACCGGGCACATCGCAAGAAATCAACTGGTCGCGGCCTGCCTGATTGCGCTGCTGTGGCAGCCGGTGGGCGCCGCGCCGGCCGAACAGAAGCCTGCCGCCGCCGCGCCGCAGCCGGACGCGGTCGCGAAGCAGGCTACGCCCAATGGCGTGGTGGGCCAACTGGTGGTGACGGTGGGCAAGTCGCTGACCATCGACAGCCCTCTGGCCATCAAGCGCGTGGCCACGGCCAATGGCGCTCTGGTGGACGCGCAGGCCATCAGCCCCAAGGAACTCCTCCTCAACGGAAAGACCCCCGGGGAAACCTCGCTGATCATCTGGCAGGAGGATGGCACCCGCCTGATCTACGACTTGACGGTGCGGGTGAGCCCGCAGCGGCTCAACGCGGTGCGCGAGCAGATCGCCCGCGACTATCCCGACGCCGACATCAACGTGACCTTCGACAACGACGTGGCCTTCGTGCGCGGCACCGTGAAAGACGTCATCGCCGCCGACCGCATCATGGCGATCGTCACCACCATGTCGCGAGCCGTCAACCTGCTCCACGTGGAAGTGCCGCCGGTGGAACCGCAAGTCCTGCTCAAGGTGCGCTTCGCCAACGTGGATCGCAGCGCCAGCATGCAATTGGGCGTGAACTTCGCGTCCGGCGCCGGCAATCAGCAGTCCGCCATCGGAACCGGCCCCGCCATCAGCACCGCGGGTGCGGCGGCAGTCGGCACGTTGACCCAGACCGTCAACATTTTCGCCTTGCGCTCGGACATCAATCTGCTGGCTGAAATCACGGCCCTCGAAAACAAGAACCTGCTGGAAATGCTGGCTGAGCCCAATCTGCTCACTTTCAGCGGCACGCGCGCCAGCTTCACCGCCGGCGGCGAGTTTCCCTTTCTGGCGCCCCAGCCCTCTGCCAACGGTTTGCAGTACACCGTGCAGTTCAAGGAATACGGCGTGCGGCTCAACTTCCTGCCGCGCGTGACGCCGCAAGGCACCATCCACATGCAGGTCAACCCGGAAGTGAGCGCGCTCGATTTCGCCAACGGCATCACCATCCAAGGCACCACGGAACCCGCCCTGACGGTGCAGAGAGTCACCACTGAAGTCGACCTGGAAAGCGGCCAGACATTCATCATTGCCGGTCTGCTGGACAAGCAGACCACCAACACTATGTCCAAGATTCCCGGCCTTGGCGACATTCCCATTCTGGGCAAACTGTTTCAAAGCAAGACGGTCACCAAAAACAACTCGGAGCTGCTGATCATCATCACGCCCGAGCTGGTGCGGCCGACTCCCGCCCAGACGCCGGTTCCGGATTTGAAGTGGACCATGCCTTTCATGACCGACAACAGCCCCTTTCCGTTGCATCAGCCGGGGATGGATACCACCGGGCCGGTGCCCGTGCATCCGCCCAGCCAGACCGTGCCCATCGAACAGTTGATCCAGCAACAGAAGCTGGGGCAGCCTTCTCCGGCGCCTACCGTGCCGGCGGAGGCACCGGTGGCGCCGCCTCAGGCTCCGGCGCAGGCGCCGGTGGGAGCCCCAGCCGCGGCCGGCGGCAACGGAGCTAGCGGCAGCGGGACCGGCGGGGGCATTGCCGGCCTGGTTTTGTGTCCAAGAAATGACTGGACCGGCGTTCGGCGCTTTTGTGGGGCGGACCCCCTGGTCCGCGGCCGGCCCCCTGGCCGGCCTGTTCGACATGACGCGATGCCCTTGCTTGATAGCGAACAGGCCGACGAGGGCGTCGGCCGCGGACCAGGGGGTCCGCCCCACCTGAGCTTCAACAATCTGTCCAGTTATTTCGCGGACACCGCACCAGGCGGTATCGATGGAGCCGGCGGCGGCAACGCAGCCGCCGCGACCAACCCCGGCCAAGGAAACGGCTAGATTCTTATGTACCCACTGACCATCGGACTGGCAATCGAAAACCGCGAGCTCTGGGAGCAGGCGCAGGCGTGCCTCTCCGATCTGCCGTTCCGCATCATCGTCGAGCACCAGGATATCGGCGACGTGAGCAATTTCCTCGACCGCCTGGAACGGATGCGGCCCGATGTGGTGCTGATCGATATCAGCGGCTGGAAGGAACCGCTGGAGGGTCTGGTGGCTTCCATCCGCGCCAGGATCGGCGATCCGATGATCGTCGCCCTGAACGACAGCGCCGAATCGGACGCCATCCTGGCGTCCATGCGCGCCGGGATCAACGAATATCTCTATCCGCCGCTGCGGGAAACCCTCCAGCGCGCGCTCGAAAAGCGCTCCGCCGAACGCAGCCGCCGGCGCGATGCCGGAGCCAAGGGCGGCGGCAAGAGCTTCGGCTTCCTTTCCGCCAAGGGTGGTTGCGGGGCTACTACGCTGGTCACCCACGCGGCCGCCGAGCTGGGCCGGCAGAATCAAAAAGTGCTGCTGGCGGACCTGGACCTGGATTCCGGCATGGTCGGCTTCATCACCAAGACCAAATCGGTGTACTCCATTCTCGACGCCGTCAATAATCTCCATCGGCTGGACATCCACTATTGGAAAGCGCTGGTGTCCAACGGCATCCCGGGCGTCGAGATCATGTCCGCGCCGCTGGCCCTGGCGTCCAAGCAGCAGATCCAGGACGAGCAGGTTCGCCACGTGCTGGCCTTCGCGCGGCCCCACTACGACTGGACGCTGGTGGACCTGGGCCGCAGCCTCAGCCACACCGCCATGGCCGCGTTGGAAGAAATCGACGAGGCTTGCGTGGTGACCACGCTCGAAGTGCCGGCCCTGCACCAGTCCAAACAGATCATCCAAACGCTGCTCGACAGCGGATACGGCAAGAACCGCATCCGGCTCATTCTCAACCGCGCCCCCAGGCGTCTGGAGATCACCCCCGGCGAGCTGGAAAAAATGCTGGGCGTGCCCATTTTCGCCATGATTCCGAACGACTATTCGGGGTTGTACGAAACCTACGCCGAGGGCCGCATGCTCCACCGCAATTGCGAGCTCGGCAAACAGATCGCCCGGCTGGCGCTGAAGCTGGCCAGCCTGGAAGAAGAAAAATCCGCAAAGAAACGATTCGCACTTTTTGGCTAAACAAGGAAAATCCATGGCCGCCGTGCTACAGACCGTTCCCAGATCCACCGAGAGCCGCGAGAGCGGTTGGGTGAACCGCCTTTTCGCCAAGGAGGGTTACACTCCCGAATACCAGGACCTGAAATTCACGCTCCATCGTAAGCTGCTCGACCGCATCAACCTGGAGGCGCTTTCTTCCATGGCCAGCGAGAGAGTGCGCGCGGAGATTCGCGCCGCCGTCGCCAAACTGGTGGAGGAGGAGAAAACCCCGCTCAGCCTGGTGGAGAAGGACCGCGTCATCGAAGAGATTCTGGACGAGGTCTTCGGCCTCGGTCCGCTGGAGCCGCTCTTGCAGGATCCCACCATCAGCGACATTCTGGTGACCACCCCGAAGCTGGTTTACGTGGAGCGGGGCGGCAAACTGTACCGCACGCCGGTGGAGTTCAAAGACGACGCGCACCTGCTGCGCATCATCGAAAAGGTGGTTTCGCGCGTGGGCCGGCGCGTGGACGAATCCTCGCCGCTGGTGGACGCCCGCCTTCCCGACGGCTCGCGCGTGAATGCCGCCATTCCGCCGGTAGCGGTGGACGGGCCGCTGCTTTCCATCCGCCGTTTCGGCCGGAACGCCATGAAGGGCGAAGACCTGGTGGCCAGGCTGTCCATGACCGAAGGCATGCTGGAGCTGCTCAAAGCTTCCGTGAAGGCGCGCCTCAACATCATCGTCTGCGGCGGAACCGGTTCCGGTAAGACCACCCTGCTCAACGCGCTTTCCTCCTATATTCCCGAGGATGAGCGCATCGTCACCATCGAAGACGCCGCCGAACTGCGCCTCCAGCAGACCCACGTGGCGCGCATGGAGACCCGCCCCGCCAACGTGGAAGGCGTGGGCGCGATCCACATCCGGCAACTCGTCATCAACGCCCTGCGTATGCGGCCGGACCGCATCATCGTCGGCGAGGTTCGCTCGGAAGAAGCGCTCGACATGTTGCAGGCCATGAATACCGGCCACGACGGGTCGCTCACCACCATTCACGCCAACGCGCCGCGCGACGGTCTGGGCCGCCTGGAAGTGATGGTCGGCATGGCCAACTCCAACATGGGCATTCGTTCCATCCGCCAGCAGATCGCTTCGGCCGTGGATTTGTTCGTCCAGACTTCGCGTTTCAGCGACGGCACCCGCCGCATCACCCACATCACCGAAGTGGTGGGCATGGAGCAGGACATCATCACGCTGCAGGACATTTTCCTGTTCGAAAAGACGGGGCTTTCGGAGACCGGCAAAGTGCTCGGAAGGTTCCGCGCCACGGGCATCCGGCCCAAGTTCTACGACCGGTTGAAATCGTGCGGCATCGTCCTGCAGCCACAACTCTTCCAGATGGTGGTGGAGATCAACTAGCATGCCCATCGCAGCGATGGTTTCCTTCGTGGTGGTCTTCGTGCTGGTGCTGATCGCCGCTAGCGCCGGCATGAAATTCCTCGATGCGCGGCGGAAAAGACAGGTGTCCAACATGTTGCAGACGGCCTCCGGCGCGGAGGCGGTCCAGGTGGCCAACCTGTTGAAGGACATGGACCAGGACAAGCCCAGCGGCTTCAAGAACCTGCTGAGCAGGCTGCAGTTTTCGCAGCACGCCGCCGAACAGATCCAGCAGGCCGGCATGAACTGGTCGCCCAGCAAGCTTCTGGTGATTATGGGCCTCGCGGCGATTCCGGGCCTCGTGATCGGCGCCTGGTCCGGAATCCTGCTGAACTCGACCACCAGCGCCGTGGTGTTCGGCCTCTTCTCCGGCTCCCTCCCGTACCTGGCGGTGCGCCACAAGCGCAGAGTCCGCCTGGATAAGCTCGAAGAGCAGTTTCCCGGCGCGCTGGACTTTCTGGCGCGGTCCATGCGCGCCGGCCACGCCTTCTCCATCAGTCTGGAAATGGTGGGGGAAGAGATTCCCGATCCGCTGGGTCAGGAATTCCGCGCGCTCTTCAACGAACAAAACCTGGGCGCCCCGCTGGACGTTGCGCTGCGCAACTTTACCGTGCGGGTGCCCTTGCTGGACGCGCGCTTCTTCGTATCCTCGGTGCTGCTGCAGAAGCAGACCGGCGGCAATCTGAGCGAGATTCTCTCGCGTCTGGCGTACGTCATTCGCGAGCGTTTCCGGCTCAAGGGCCAGGTGAAGGCGGCCAGCGCCCACGGGCGTTTAACCGCGACCATCCTGACCATGCTGCCGATCGCCACCATGGTCGGCCTGCTGGGGGTGGCGCCCGGCTATCTGCAAACGATGGCCGCGGACAGCGACGGCAAATGGATGATCGCCGGCGCCGTCGCCGCCCAGATCCTGGGCAATTTTTCCATCAAAAAGATCATCAACATCAAGGTGTGACAATGACGAGCCCGCTGATTTTTTCCATTTGCGCGTTCCTGATGTTGCTGGTGGCCATCGTAGGGGTGGGATACCGCATCTTCTACAAGCCCGGCAAGTTTCTGAAGCAACTGGGCACCCCGGTGATCACCGGCCAGAAGCAGGCGATGGTGGACCTCCAGTCCGAGGCCGAACCCGGCACGATCGTCACCGTGCTTCACCGGATCGGGTCCAAGGTGCCTTCTTCGGAGGGTGAGATCGCCACCTTGCGCGCCCACCTCATGCGCGGCGGGTTTCGTTCCGAGAACGCCGTGCCGGTGTTTTACGGCCTGCGCATTGTCTCCACTCTGGCGATGCTGGTGCTGGTGATTATGCTGGAACCGCACATGACTCCCAACCCCGTGATGAGGATTGCGCTGATGGTTACGGGCTGCGCCAGCGGCTGGATTCTGCCGCGTTTCGTGCTGGAGAAGAAGGTGGCGCGCCGGCAGGAGACGCTGCGCCTATCGCTGCCCGACGCCCTCGATCTGCTGGTGGTGTCAGTGGAAGCCGGGTTGGGTCTGGACCAGGCGATTCAGCACGTGTCCAGGGAATTGCAGGTCAGCCATCCGGTGCTCAGCGACGAGATGTCGCTGGTCATGCTGGAAATGCGTGCCGGGAAGCGCCGTTCCGAAGCGCTGCGGAATTTCGCCGGCCGCACCGGGGAAGACGAAATCCGCAAGCTGGTGGCGATCCTGGTGCAGAACGACCGATTCGGCACCAGCATGGGCGAAAGCTTGCGCACGCACTCGGATTTCATGCGCGTCGCCCGGCGGCAGCAAGCCGAGGAGCGCGCCGGCAAAGTCGCCGTCAAACTGGTATTCCCGATTTTCTTTTTCATATTGCCGTCGATGCTGATTGTGGCGGCCGGCCCCGGCATCCTGCAGATCTTCAAATATCTGTTCCCGATGATGAAACATGTGAGCGGTTAGGACGATAAGACGATAAGGAAGGAGCGGCACGATGAACGAAACTTCGATAGTGGTAGCGATCCTGGCAGCGGCGGGCGCCACACTCGTAGTCTTTTTCAGACGGCGGCGCGGACGCAAGGCGAGCCAATGAGGCACCCTCTGGCTGGCGGCGGGCATCGCGCTCTCGACGCTGCTGGCGTGCCGGCGCAAGCGTTGGGCGGCGTCCTAGCGCTGTGTCCAGGAAATAACTGGACAGGCCTTCGGCCCTTTTGTGGGGCGGACCCCTGGTCCCGCTCCCCGGTGCTGCTCTGTGGAGCGGACCTTCGGTCCGCAAGCCGGACCTCCTGGTCCGGCTGCCGGAACCACCGTATCGGCCTCTTTGAAGGCGCCGGCGGCCGGACCAGGAGGTCCGGCTTGCGGACCGAAGGTCCGCTCCACAAGAACAGCCCAAAGGGCACCCCCAGGGGGGGCCGCCCAGGGGGCCGCCCCACCCCCGCGGCGCAGACACTGCGGCCACTGGAGGCTGGGCGACAGTTGCCTCTTGCCCTATGACCATCGATATCCTTGCCGGTAAACAAAATCGCGACGGCGGCTGGCCCTATGTCCGCGGAGCTTCCTGGACTGAGCCCACGGTGTATTCCGTCCTGGCGATGCTGGCGGCGGGAGAGACGGAGCGCGCCGGCCGCGGCCTGGGATGGATTCTCCGCACCGGACGGCCCGACGGAGGCTTTCCACCGCACCCCGGCGTCGAGGAGAGCACCTGGGTGACCGCGCTGGTGGCGCTGGCGCCGCCCGAGCGGCTCGGCGTGGCGGCGCACGAGCGGGCCATCCGATGGTTGTTGGCGACCACCGGCAAGGAGTCCACCGCCATCTACCGCTTGCGCGAGTGGCTGCTGGGCAATGTGCGCCCCGCGGAAGATGAGTTTGCCGGCTGGCCCTGGTTTCCGGACACGGCGGCGTGGGTGGGGCCGACCTCGCTGGCGATTCTGGCGCTGGAAAAAGAGAATCGCCGCCGGCCGTCGGCGGAAATCGCGCGCCGCGTCGAGCAGGGCCGCGGCTTTCTGATGAACCGCATGTGCCGCGAGGGAGGCTGGAACCACGGCTCCGTGCGGGCACTGGGATACGAGTCGCACCCGTACCCGGAAACCACCGGGATGGCGCTGGCTGCCCTCGGTGGAGTGGACACGCCCGAGGTGCGGCGCTCGATCGATGTGGCCCGCCGCTTCCTGGCCGAATGCCGCTCGGCCGATGCGCTCAACTGGCTGCGCCTGGGTTTGCTGGCGCACGGCGGAATGCCGGCCGGCTACTGCCGTCCCAAGGCCGTGGAGTGCCGCGCAATTCACGAAATGTCGCTCGATGTGCTGGTGGGCGAGGCGCAGAAAGGGCGGAATATACTTTGGAACTGACCATGAATCGGAAGATCTCGAGACGCCAATGGCTGGCGGCTTCAGCCGCCGCGGCCGGAGCAGCCGGAGCAGCCGGCCTGGCATCCTGCAAGCGGGAGCGCCCTCCAGTCGCTTCGCGCGTCTCTATCGTGCGCGCGCCGGCCTACGATCAGCGCTTGTACGAAGCGGTCCGCCGCCTGCTGGAGGAGCACCAGGTGGATGTCCGCGGCCGCCACGTGGTGCTCAAGCCCAACCTGGTGGAATTCGAACCGGGAAGCTCCATCAACACCAACCCGCTCGTGGTCCACGCCGCGCTGGAGGCTTTCCGCTCGCGCGGCGCCTCGAGCGTCCAAATCGCCGAAGGCCCCGGCCATCGCCGCAATACCCTGGACCTCGCCGAAGCCGCGGGCTACTTCAAGATTGTCCCGCGCTTCGAAGAACTGTTCCAGGACCTGAACCTGGACGAAGTGACCCGCGTTCGTCCTTCCCGCCCGTTTTCGCGCCTGGACAAGCTGTACCTGCCCAATACCGCCTTGCGAGCCGGCCTGCTGGTCTCCATGCCGAAGATGAAGACGCACCACTGGGTGGGCGCCACGCTGTCCATGAAGAACCTGTTTGGGGTGGTTCCCGGCGGCGTCTACGGGTGGCCCAAGAACGTGCTGCACTGGGCCGGCATCACGGAGAGCATTGCCGACCTGCACGCCGCCTTTCCGCGCCAGTTCGCCATTGTCGATGGCATCGTCGGCATGGAGGGCAACGGTCCCATCCAGGGTGTGCCTAAATCCGCGGGTGTGCTGGTGGCGGGCGCCGACCCGGTGGCCGTGGACGCCACCTGCTGCCGCATCATGCGCATCAACCCCTACGGTATCGGCTACCTGAAGCTGGCGACGGGGGGAGTGGAGGCGCAGATTTCCGAGCGGAATATCCGGCAGTTGGGGGAAGCCATTGCCGCGGTGGCTACCCCGTTCGACCTGATCCCGGAATTTCAGGCGCTGCGGTTGGACAATAGTTAGATGCGAAAGAAAACGGCAACCCGCGCGACACCGCGTCCTGCGACGCGGCCGCCCGCCCGGCGGGCTACCCAGTCGGCCGCCCCGCCGCCCGCCCGGCCGGCCACCCAACCGGCCACCCCACCGCCGGCGCCAGCGAATTTCCCTCTGGCGGCGCTCGGGCGCAGCCGCTGGGTCTACGTCCTGGTGTCGCTGCTGCTCCTGGCGCCGTGCTATTGGCAGCCGCACATCGAGGCGGGCGATCTTGCGAGCCATATCTACAACTCCTGGCTGGCGCAATTGATCGAGCGCCACCAGGCGCCGGGGCTCAAGATCGTAGGCCAGTCCACCAACATCCTGTTCGACCTGATGCTCAGCGGGCTTTTCAAGCTGCTCGGCCCGGACGCGGCGCAGCGCATTTCCGTTTCCCTCGCGGTATTGATTTTCCTGTGGGGCGCGTTCGCTTTTGCCGGCGCGGTTTCCGGCCGGCGGCCGTGGCAGATCATGCCCTCGATCGCCATGCTGGCCTACGGCTGGGTGTATCACATGGGGTTCTTCAATTTTTATCTGAGCCTGGGGCTTTGTTTCTGGGCCCTGGCGCTGGTGTGGAACCCCAGCCCCCGCCGTCTGGCCGCTGCCGTGCCGGTTCTCGCCCTGGCTTATCCGGCGCACGCGCTGCCCGTGGTGTGGGCCGTCGCGCTGGCCGTCTACATATTCCTCGCCAGCCGCATTTCTGCGCGATGGCGGGCCTGCGTCATCGCCGGTTCGCTTCTGGCAATGGTAATTGTGCACGTGGCCGTCGGCAGCCTGATGGGCGCGCGCTGGTCCTCGCAGCAGATCGAAATGACCACCGGTCTCGACCAGGTGTGGGTCTTCGACGCCAAGTATAAAGCGGTGCTGATCGGGCTGCTCATCGTCTGGGCCGGCATGTTTCTCAACCTGATGCGCCGCGGCGGCGTCCGCCAGGTGCTGTCGGGCACGGCCTTCCAGATCTCGGCGCTCACCGCCGCCGGCATTTTCATTCTGCCCAGCACGGTCCAAATCCCCGGCTTCAACCATGCGCTGGTTTACATTGCCGAACGCATGTCTTTGGGCGTGGGCATTTGCCTCTGCGCCATGCTGGCGTGTGCGCGCCCGCGCCCGTTCGAGCGCTACGCCATGGTCGCGGTAGCGGTGGTCTTTTTCGGTTTTCTGTACCGCGACGAGCGCGCGCTCAATTCCTTCGAAGACCGCATGCACGACGCGGTAGCCAGCCTGCCGCCGGGCGAGCGCGTGATCAGCGCCATGGTCGACGATCCCGCCCTGCGGGTCAACGCCCTGGCGCACGTTATCGACCGGGCCTGCGTCGGCCACTGTTACAGCTATGCCAACTACGAACCCTCGACCGCGCAGTTCCGCATCCGGGCCACCGCGGAGAACCCGATTGTGGCGTACACCTACGAGGATTCCTGGCTGATGCAAGTGGGCGCCTACGTAGTGAAGGATCGCGACCTGCCGCTCTACCAGGTGGACGTGGACGCCGGCGGGCGGATGGCGATCAAAACTTTGCGGGCGGGAGTCCCCTGCGGAAGCACAACGTGGAAGCTGTTGCCGGATCTGCTATGACGCTGCGCCGCATTCTCGGAGAAGCTGCGTTGCTGCTGGCGATGGCGCTGGCGGCGTCGTGGATACTGCGGGGTTAGGCGTCGTCAGTGGACTTCTTCGCCTTCGGCAGCCATGCGCGGCGACAGGAATGTTGACGGCATTTCTCCCTCGCCTGCAAGCGTGCCACTCTTGAAGCGCTTGAACCACTTTCCCTGTGGCACGTCGGGATCGGATTCGAGCACAGCCAAGAGGGCTTCCGTTGCAGTTTTTGTCCCCGAACCGGCATGATTAACAGAAAGCCATTGAGTTTTTCACTCATTTGGCCGATAATGACAGGGAGTGCTTATGCCCGCTGCCACCGCAGCACCCGTGTCTCCCCCAACGGAGAAACCTCGTCGCGTGGAGAAGCGTTTCACCGTTCGCTGCTACCTGTACCGCGAAAAGTCTGGTCTATACGTTGCCGAGTGCATAGACCTGGACTTGGCAGTGAAGGCGCGTAAGCAAAACATGGCTATGCGGGAACTACGCGATGCTGTGCTTGGGTATGTTAAGGTTGCTGTGGAATCGGGCACAGATTCTGAGTTGATCCCTCGACTATCTCCATTAAGCCATCGGCTCCACTATTATGCCATCATGATTGCTTGCCGCCTCTCGCTACTAGATTGTGAACGATTGTTCAGCTACACCCCTACCACGCACACTCGCTGCCTCGTCTAACGCCGCCTGAAATACCGCCGTTCGCCGGTTTTTAGCCGCTTAAGTAGCGGCCACCACTCTACTGCAAGCGTAGGACAGATGATACGGAATAGCTTCATGCCAAAAGAACTCGCAGAATTCCGTTAACGCCCTTCTTGCGCCCTGCCTCTACCTAAATGGTGAGGGGAAGCGTCCGGCCCTGGCCAGCGCGCTCGGGCTCGCCTTATCCGCCTTGAGCGTTTTCGAATTGCTTGTGGAAGATCACACGTTCCAGTTGATCGGCAAGGCGGCGGATCTCGGCTGGGTTGTCCGTCGCTTTGATGCTCTTCAGCAGAGCGAGAAGAGCGCGGTCGGACGTGTCCACACGAGTGGTGGGTGCGGGCTTGGGGTTCATGGCCGCTTTGCCTGCTGCCCGATGGCCGCTGCCTTCTTTGGCCTTCGCCCATCGTGCCTGAACTGCTCTACGTGCGCTCTCGCTGCGTTGTTCGGCGGTGAGTTTGGCGGCCCGTGCAGCACCACCCTTTCTGCCGCCTTTGCGCCCCAACGCCACGGCGGCGGGGTCCTTCTTGTTCGCAGTCTTTACGGCCATGTCTTGCATTATACGTGAACGGTCAGGAAGTGACAAGTTCGATCCCCGTTAGCGCTACCATGTTTTCATAGAGTTACGGGCAATGCCCCATGACGCCCCATGACGCGGAACGGGCCGGCAGAGTCCTCCCCAATAAGCACCCAGTTGCCGCGCCACGCTCAAGTCGGGCGCGCCCGTTGCGCCGTGGCCCAGGCTTGGTAGGACGAGCCGTCTCGCCGCGCTGGAGCGCAACGTGGGCCAAGTGTGCGCGAACGGCGCGCAAACCACCGCGACTTCGGAATGGCGTTCACCTCGATTGCGGTGTGGCCGCGATGCGGACAAGACCCTGGCCCACCCTGCGTTTGGAAGGCGCGCGGTCTCGGCGACGCTATGTGATTCTTGGCTTGCGAGACCCTAGGTTCGAAACTCTTGTGCAGGATTGCCGTATAGTGAAGGTGGAGGAGCATCCGCCTGCGGCACAAATCTCGGCCAATTCTTCGTGCTTGGCCCTACGACTCTGGCTTTTTGTTACACTTCTAGGACAATTCGATGCTCAAGCAAATCATTGAGGCGACGCGACTCAGCCCTGAGTTTTGCGCCAGCCTGCTTCGCGTTCCGGCTGAGCAGTTCCGAGAGTGGATGGACGGGAAGCGCCCCATCCCGCAGTTCGTCGTACCCGAACTCTGTACCATTCTGGGCGTAAGCGAGAAGAGCCTCCTTGCGCGGGCGCCGGTCCGTGGCACCGACGGCGGCTCGCTGGCACCAGCCATCTGGTTCAAGCTTCGCACTGACAACCTTACGGGTGCCGATCGGGAACTTGTTGGTTTGGTCCGCCGGTTGGGTTTTTTCATGGCGCAACTTGAAGTAATCCGTGGCATTCGAAGCTCTCGGGCCTGGCGGGCAGTTGCGCAAGCCGTTCTTGAACAGATTGACCGCTCCGCGCCCCCGACCGTGCAAGGCAGGGACGCTGCTCTCAGTTTTCGCGCGGCTGCCAATCTAGAGCATGGCCAAACGGGTATCGGAGAATTGATTCGCCCGCGACTGCGGCAGATCGGTTTAGTCGTCATCGAAAGCCCCATCCCCAAGTCGTCGTTAGAGGGATGTTGCTGCGCCATTGGCCCGGAAGGTAGTCCAAGACCATGCGTCTTTGCGAATACGTTCAAGTCCACATGGTTTAGACGCAACGAGATTCTTCTTCACGAAACCTGCCACGCGATCTTCGACCTCGAGAACGATCCCGTAGCTTTGGATTTCCGCGATCAGTCAGGGGAGGCGGCAGCTTTATCCGAGGTGCGCGCTCGTGCGTTTACCCAAGAGACGCTTGTTCCGAGATCGGTCCTGGTCCATTACACTAATCAAGTTGGCCTGAATTGGCAGCGCCTGACCCCACAGCAGCTCGCGCAACTCATGGCCTCCATCCATGTCGAGCAGGAGACGTTGCTTCGGGCGGCATACGAATGGAACTTCATTTCGGACGACCTGTATTCCCAGTACTCGGATTACAACTGTGGTAGCGTTTTGAGAGAAATCAGTTTTCATGCGTGGTCGACTCGCGATTTTTTGCGTCAGCAGGCTGGCGAATCGCCCAAGTGGATCGCGGAGAACCGCAATACAACGGTCGGCGCCCGTTCATTGCGACTCCCTGCGGGCTACGTCCAGCAGGTCATCGATACGCTGAACACCGGCGAGATCAGCGTTGCAAAGGCGGCGGAACTGCTAATGATGGATCGGTATTCCTTCGCGGAAAGGTTCGGCGATCTCGTCGCTGAACCGATACCGGCGTGAGTTCGCCAGCCGCGCCACAGAACAATCCCAAGCTAATCATCATCGACAGCTCGGTCCTGCTGCAGTTAATCGCCACAGAGCAATTCGGCGTCCTTCGGCTACTGCGGTCCGACTTTGGTGTTCAGCCTGCGATTGTTCAGGCCGTCGAATCTGAGGTCACCTGCATTCTGCAAAATGTTCCGAAGTTCCGTGGGCGACAGGACCAGATGAAGAAGGCCATCGGCAACAAGACTTTGGCAATTGTTGACCGCGATTTGCTTGCTCCCATCCTCGGTAGCTCCGTGGACGCGTGGATTCGACAGATGGAGTTGGAAGGTGTACGCCTTTATTCCACCGTTGACCGGGGTGAAGCCTTCACGCACGCTGCTTCGATGGTTCTGAATGTTCCGACTGCGACGAACGACACCACCGCAGTTTCCCGACTTCTCAGAGGTGGCGAGACGATTCCCCGGCCAATATTTCGCTTTTGGGATTTTGTCGTCTTTGCGCATCAAGTCGATCTGGTAGATGCGGGTGCGTGTGACAAGGTCCGCCAGTTTCTGCACAAGATCGGCGAGCGACTACATCCGTGCTTCTCAAACTGTTCTTTCCATGACGGCCTCCCGTATTTTTATGCACGGCTTGCCTGCGCTAACCGGCCCACCGTTGGCGCAAGCCAACCTCAGGAGAGGTTCGACGATAGGCTCCTCTTGATCGCAACCCGATCCCCGACTGATGCCTTGGGCGAGCCGGACCAACATACCCCTCGGAACAAGTCCGATGTTCGGGCAGAATAGCGACACCGATATTTTCCTCGATATGCAGAAGCCGGCGTGCCTGCCCAGCCCGGCGGGCTGTTAGTTTAGGCGGCATCTCCTTATTCGCTTGCTGTGCGGGGTACTGCGACCCTTCAGCGTGCCGGCAACGGCTTCAGGAATCCATTCTGAATCAGACTCCCGAACTTCGACCGGATCGATTCCGCAACCCTCGGGTTGTCGCGGAACAGCACGCCGAGTTCGATATTCCGTTCATGCGCGGACTCCGTAAAGTTCGCAGACGTGATGAATGCGGTCGCTCCATCCACGAGAATGCATTTTGCGTGCTGGCAGGCAGGCGAGGCCGGAGTCCTCTCAGGACCTCGCGGATCGTAGAACACCGCTGGCTTCCTCGCCCAGGGCCAGTGATATTTCCAGAACACCTTTGCGCACTGATCGACTGCAGCGTCTTCGTAGAGTTCGTGCCTGTGATCTGGCGGGACATTCAGGATCAGGACGACTTCGAGTCCGGGACGGAACGACCAGGCTTCCTGAATAGGGAAAAATACCTCGTGGCCGTTGAAGATGTTGTACGTCGAGATCCAGAGCGACTGGCGCGCCTCGGAGAGGAGTTGCCCCACCACGACGCTCGTGTCGCGAACGTGCGGGCCTTCTTCATCGGGGCTGGTCCAAACCAACTGAACCTGATCGATTGCCCGTTGCCTGGCCGCGGCGTCCTCGGCGAGAGCTTCGAGCGTGATGGCGAGAGTGGTGGTAGTGAAGCCGCACGTCTGCAGCGAGACCAACTCGGCCGCCAGCGAATCGCGACCATATTGCGGCGCCCATTCCGCGACAGTAAACGCGGTATAAGGCGGCTTGAGGCGACCGCCCCGTAGCGCGTGCGCAATGGATTGCAGGGTGCTAGCGGGCAGCGAACGGATCGGCTTCATGGAAGCGCCAGGTCCTGATCGGTGAAGAACTCCGCGCCGGTTGCGCCGACGGTGGCCACCACCGTCCGCACGGCCTCATCCGGCGCGCCCTGGCGGCCCCGTGGCGCCAAGCCGCCGCGCCCCTGACCAGGCGGCCGTCCCCGGCCAAAATGGGCGCGGTTTTCTGCCGTTCGGCGCGCTTGTGTTTGAGGC
>Ga0265316_10002624_pt1 | contig 18530 bp, 10 predicted proteins | sample 4522metaG_FD_202092 | JGI IMG/M metagenome (GOLD analysis project Ga0265316, IMG submission 202092) | Rhizosphere microbial communities from Carex aquatilis grown in University of Washington, Seatle, WA, United States - 4-5-22 metaG | ecosystem: Host-associated > Plants > Roots > Rhizosphere >... | reverse complement strand
CACGCGTCCGATCTCGTCTTCGATGTGGCCGTTGGCCGCGAAGATGTCCGGATAGCCGTCGAGATCGTAGTCGAAGAAGAAGACGCCGAAGGTGAGCGAGAGCAGGCTGCTGCGGCCCACGGTGGACCAAGGCGCTTCATCCACGAACAGCCCGTTGCCTTCGTTATGGTACAGGCCCAGCATCTGGTTGGAGAAGTTGCCCACCAGCAGATGGGGACGGCCACTGCGGTCGTAATCGGCGGCATCGGCGCCCATGGCTCCGCGCGCCACGCCATCTTCGCCGTAGGCTACTCCGGCCGGCATGCCCTCGTCTTTAAACGTGCCATTGCCCAGATTGCGGTAGAGCTTGTTGGGCTGGGTGTCGTTGGCCACGAACAGGTCCGGCCAGCCGTCGCCGTTGTAGTCGAGCACGGTCACGCCCAGCGACTTGCTGGCGGGGTCGCCGAGCCCGGCCTTTTCGGTGGCGTCTTCGAAGCGGCCGTTGCCCAGGTTATGGAACAGGCGCGAGCGCGTGCCTTTGTAGGATTCGGGCGTGCAGTAGGACTTGGTGGCGCCATCGAGCGAGCACCAGAGGTCGCCCGCCGGGGTCCACTGCACGTAGTTGGCGACGAACAGGTCGAGCTTGCCGTCGCGGTCGTAGTCGAGCCAGGCGGCGCTAGAGCCGAAACTGGCGTTGCGGATTCCGGCGGCCTGGGTCACGTCGCGAAACTTGCCGTTGCCCTCGTTATGGAAAAGACGGTCGCCTTCTAGCGCGGTGATGTAGACGTCTTCGCGGCCGTCGTTGTCGTAGTCGCCGACGGCCACGCCCATGCCGTACATTTCCACGTCCAGGCCGCTTCCGGCGGTGACATCGGTGAAGGTTCCGTCGTGATTATTATGGTAGAGAGCCGCTATGGACCGGCGGCCGCGGGGGGTGAAATCCTTGCCATTGATCAGCAGGATATCGGGCCAGCCGTCGCCATCGGCATCGAAGAAGGCGCAGCCCGCGCCGAGGGTTTCGGGCAGGTACTTTCGTCCGGTGCGGCCGGCGTGGTGGGCGAAGTGGATGCCAGCCGGGGTGGTGATGTCGGTGAACGTGACCTGGGCGCGAGGGGGGGTGTCGGCAAGGAGGGCGAGGGCAGCGAAGGCGAGGGCCGCCATCGATGCCCGCGTAAGCAGGAATCGGTTGGCAGGCGGCACCGCCTGCCCCACCTTGGGGCGCGTGGCCTTTGGGGCTGGCTGGGCAGGCGGTGCCGCCTGCCCAGCCCGTCGAGCGCTCCCTGACGGTCGCGCCTCGGTTTGAGGCAGCGCGTCGGTCTGAGGCCGCGCGGTGTTGTGACTCCAGCGCCAGGTTCTCACTTTGCCTCCGCGAGGGCCACGCTCTCATGCTCATGGATCGCCTGACGCTCGTTGTTGTCTTCCGGGTTGAGGCGCCGGCGGGTTTCGGTGATGGATTGCGATTGCTCGTCGGCCTTGAAGCGGCGGAACAGTTTCTCTTCGCGCTCCGCGGCGGCCGTGTCGCCCAGGCCGCGCTCGCACAGCATCAGCGTGTAGTGCATTTGCACATCCTCCGGATCCACGGCGTTCACGGCGCTCAGCGTCTCTACCGCGGCCGCGTATTGCCGCTTGAGGAACTGGATGCGCGCGATCTGGTTCAAGACCACGCGGTCGCGGGGATATTGCGCCCGCACCACGGCGAGCGAACGGAGCGCGCCATCGTAATCTCCGTCGGCCTTCTCCACCGCGGCCTGGAAGAACATGGCTCGGCCCAGTTGCGGATGCAGGGCGAGGGCTTTCGCGAGATACGGTTTGGCGGCCTCGGTTTCGCCTTCCTGAATCAGCGCGCGCGCCACGTTGAGCCAGCCATCGGCGTACGCGGGCTCGGCTTCCGTCACACGCTCGAAGGCATATTGCGCGCCCTTCAGATCGCCTTGCAGCAGGAGGCCTATGCCCCAATCGTTCCAACGCTCGCGATCCTGCTTGCGGACTACCGGCGTCCAGGCCGGCTGGCCCAGCGGCAGCGTGGCATGCGCTTCCGCCAGGGTGACAATCGGCAGATCGGGAATGCGGGCGCGGATTTTCCCGGAGACGTTCGCGGGGATGGATGCCGGCAGGAAGCTGTATTGGAGGCTATTGAAATCCTTGGCGAGCAGCGCCGGGTCCTGTCCGGGCTTGGGCACGCCGGCATAGGCAAACTGCGTGTAGTACCAGGAAAACTTCCGGTAATTCAGCTTGGCCGTGAGGTGAATCGGGCCTTTGGCGTTCGGCGGTGTCTTCACCAGATAGTGCACCACGTCGGCCGCGCCGGGCGCGATCAGCCGCACATAGAGCAGGCTGCGGGATTGCCAGGCATTGCGCTTGTCGATGGGGTTTCCGGCGCCATCCAGTTGAAAGGAGCGATAGAAATGCGCGCCCGCTTCCACCGGACCCTTGCCATTGTCCGCCACCTTACCGCTCCAGAACAGGATGCGGCCATCGTCATCGGTGGCCTGCAATTCCAGCCAGGCGTCGAATGCGTCCACCGTTCCGGCCGGGAAAAAGTGGCCGACCTTGCGGGTTCGCACCACCACGTCCACGCGGGCCGTGGAGCCGGGTTCCAGGTGCGTGGCGGCGGCCCCAACTGGCGCCGACAGCTTGCCCACCTCCCGAACCACCGCGGGCGCCGATTGTTCCGCCTCCTCGCCCACGGCGAACGTGGTATTGGCTTGCACGGTGTCGCTGCGGCGCAGCATGGAAGTCTGTCCGCGGGCGGCGTCCACGGGCGAAACCGCGAAGATGTCCACGGTGATGAAGCCCGATTGCAGAAACTTTTCGGTGGCCGCGAGTTGGTCCTGGTCCTGTTCGACGGTGGGGACCGCCGTGTTGGCCGCGGCGAAGCGGTGCGAGTGAATCTTGCCTTCGCGGTTGCCCGCGTCGGTGGAAGCTACCAGCGGCATGTGGCAATCGGCGCAGGCCATGGATTTATCGGGGTAGTAGAACGAGCGGGCGCCCTGGCCGGAAACACCGCTGGCCTGCCAGTTGTCGTAATCGTCGAAGCCGCGGAACCAGCGGTAGTTGTTTACCGGCACGTCCAGGTGCACTTTGTGGCAGGCCGCGCAGAACTCGGCCTCGCGCATGAAGGGCTTCAAAAATGTCTGCCGGTGGGGCTGCGGATTGAGATAGGTCAGGAAGGAAGCGAGGGCGCGGACGGGCCGGCTGTGGCTGGAAGCCAGCTCGTGCAGGGGAGGGTAGCGCAGCGCGAAATCGGAGTTGCCCATGGTGCTGCCCACATGCACGATGGCGTGGCAGGACATGCAGCCCAGGCCCGCCTGTGCCTCCGGAGTGTCGATCTGTTCGGAGATGGGCCGGTCGAAACGGCCGTTGAAGAACACCGCGTGATCGTGGCATCCGGCGCACCATTTGCTGCCGCGCGTTCCGTTCACGCTCTGCATGTACTCGATGGATTTGCGATAGAACTGGTTGTTGAACGATGCCATGTGGTGCATCGAGCTTTTCCACTGTTCGTAGATGTCGTGGTGACACTCGCCGCACCCTTGGGAATCCAGGAAGAAGTTTGCGGGGATAATCTGTCCGCTGGTGGTGCGCGCGGACGATGGAGCGAATGGCGAATGCGCACCCAGGCCTTCCTCATCCATGGAAAGCGGAGGGGAAGGCGGGTTCACGATGCGGCCGTTCGGATCGGGGTGAACGCGGTTCCACACGAGGGCCGACGCCGGCAGCAGCAAGGCAACTGCACAGGCTGGAGCCAGTAGCGGCAGATCGCGGCGGAATCGCAGCGCCACCAGAATTGCCGCGGCCACTCCCAGGCTGACGTGCAGCCAAAGAATGCCGCGATGGTCGAGCGTGTTGCCGCGGATCGCCAGGAACAGGGCTGGTGCGCCGGCAGCCAGAAAGACGCCGCTTTCCCGCGGGTATCGCTTCATGGCCCAGAGAGCCGCCGCCATCAGCAGCAGGCCCACCGCCAGGTGAGCCACCACGTTTCCCATGTAGAACAGGGTTGCGGCCGGGTACGCCGCTATGTAGCCGCTATTGACCAGCAGGAACACGAATAGAGCGGCGGCGACACGGGTGGCGGTGCGGGTTTTCCTGTTAGACTCCTCAAGAGTGCGCAACACAGTGAGGGAAGCATACTATGGGCAGCGCGCAACGGCAATAATGGAAAGATACTAACCGTGGACCGAGGCCGCACACCGACATTCCGGCTGCTGGCGGGGCTTGCCGTAACGCTCTCCGCCGTGGCGGTGTATTCCGCTTACACGGTTTGGCAGTTGCGGACGCTCGAAAGCTTGCAGGCCGCCACCATCGACCGCAACCGCGTGGATTCGCTCCTGCTGCTGCGCATCCAGAATAATCTGAATTCCGTGGCGCTGGCCCTGCGGGACATGCTGGACCAAACCGAACCCTATCCTCTGCCTGCGTGGCGGGCGCCGCTCCAGCGTATCCGCACCGACCTGGCCGACGCCCTGGAGCGCGAGGCGAAGTTCTCGCCATCGACGGGATCTTCGGAGAGCCGCTCGTATCTTTCGAGCAGCGCCGCGCAGCTCTGGGATGCCATGGACCGCGTCTTCGCTCTCGCCGAAAGCGGCCAGACGGCGAAGGCCAGCGACACCATCCGGCTCTCGCTGCAGGCGCGTCAACAAGCCCTCACCACGGCGGTGGCGCGCCTTCTGGTGCAAAACAACGAAAGCGAGGAGCGCGCCGCCGAAGACACTCGCACCATTTACCGGCGCGCGGAGCGGAACGTGTACGTGTTCCTGGCGGCGGTGCTGATTGTGGTGGTGCTGACCAGCATCTACCTGATGGAATACAACCGCAGATTGTTCGAGCGGGTGGAGTCCCTTTCCCGCCGCCGCAGCGAGCTGGCGCAGCAGATGATTTCCATGCAGGAGAATACCTTCCGCTCCATCTCGCGCGAGTTGCACGACGAATTCGGGCAGATTCTCACCGCCATCGGAGCCATGCTGGCGCGCGCCGAACGGCGGACGCCGGCCGAAGGGGGCGCCGACAAATCCGATCTGCGGGAGATTCAGGAAGTGGCGCAATCCGCGCTGGAAAAAGTCCGCTCGCTTTCCCATGCCCTTCACCCCACGCTGCTGGACGATGCTGGCTTTGAAAGCGCCGTGGACGCCTACCTGCCCACCTTCGAGAAGCAAACCGGGATTTCCGTGCAATATGAAAAGAGCGGGATTAGCCGGGAACTCGATCGGGGCGTGACGATTCATCTCTATCGGGTGCTCCAGGAGGCGTTAAATAATGTGGCGCGGCATTCCAAATCCGCTACGGTTCGGGTGCGGCTGAATTATCTGCCAGTGTCGGTGGTGCTGGAAGTGGAGGATCGCGGAATCGGCATCGGTAAAGGAGAAAGCAGAGGGATGGGGCTGGTCTCCATGCGGGAGCGGGCCGAACTGGTGAATGGCAGCGTGGAGTTTCTGGATGCGGAGGGCGGCGGCACGCTGATTCGCATGACGGTCCCCGCGGGCTAGCGCAAGCCCGGCGGATTCAAACGATCGTGTGGAGATCTTGTGGGGCGGCCTCCGGTCGGCCGGACGGCAGGCGGCACCGCCTGCCCCACCAGGCAGCAAGCCCTCACGCACCGGGGTGGGGCGGGCGGTGCCGCCTGCCCGGCAGAAGGACCGGAGGTCCGCTCCACAAAGAAAGGGGCGCCGAAGGCCTGTGCAGGTGCCGCTAGAACACGAATTTGACCGCCAGTTGCAGCAGGCGCGGCGGGCCGGCCTGCAGGATCTGGCCGAACGCCGGAGATTCCAGGTCGTTCTCGGGCAGTCCAAGGTTCGCATGGTTGAGTAGGTTGAAGCATTCCGCCCGGAACTGCACACGCCTGGTCTCGCCGATCTTGAAGTACTTGAACAACGAAAGATCCACATCTTCGATCCCCGGCCCGCGCACCACGTTGCGGCCTTCGTTGCCGAACTGGCCCGCCTGCGTTGCCGGGTTCAGTTGCCGGAAAGGCGCACGGCTCACCCATTGGTTGGCCGTGTGAGGTTGCCCCACGTTTGGATTGGAAATCAGGTCGGGCCGGCTGGAGTAGAAGCCACTGATCTCGGGCGCGGCGCCCTGCAGGGAAACATCGGCGCTATCGTAGACCGTAAACGGCGTGCCGGTGGACAGGCTGGCGATAGTGTTGAGCTGCCAGCCGTTGACCAGGAAGGCCGCGGCCCGCGAAGCTCCGCGCCAACCCGGCAGGGCCCACGTTCCGCTAAACACGAATCGCTGGGTGGCATCGAACAGCGACGGCCCGTGCTCCGCCGCCAGGTCGAACGGGTTCTGCGCCAGATCGTTTTCGCCGGCAACCAGGGTGGGAGCCGAACCGGCGACGTTCAGCGACGAGATATAATCCAGACTCTTCGAGTACCAGTAGGAGGCCAGGAAGCTCAGACCGTGCGCGTACTGCCGCGAGAAAGCCACTTCCAGCGCGTGGTAAGTGGAACTGGAATCGCCGGCGATCAATCCGACCGATCCGTAATTGCAGATACCGGCGGAGTTGCACGTGGTGTACTGGCGAATCCCGTTGTTATTGTCCGCGTTGACGCCCGGCCCGTAGATGCTGGGATTGGCTTCGATAAACCGCGGCAGATGGGTGCCTTTGTTGCCGGCGTAACGAATGTCGAACAGATAGTCCCTGGCGATGGTTCGCTCAATGGAAAGATTCCAGTGCTGCGAGTACGGCGGCCGCATGCCCGATTGCACGGTGAGCACGGTGGCGGGCGCGACGAAATTCCCGGTGCCGAACGGGGTAGCGGCGCCGCCATAGGGATTGGCGAGGTTGAATCCCGGCCCGGGCAATTGATACGCCTGGGTCCACGGCAGCGCGCTGATGGAGGCCTGGAGCGGACCTCCGGTGCCGTTGGTAAAACCATCGTAGAAAATGCCGTAGCCCGCCCGCACGATGGTTTTGTTGCCGCCGAATGGATCCCAGGCAAGGCCCACGCGCGGCATGACCTCGCGATAGTCGACGGGCGCGATGCCCGCCGGCACGCCGGCGTCGCCGGGGAATAGCAGCCCTTCCGGCGCGTTCGGGTAGACCACCGATTGGTGGCCCGGCGACCACGCGTTCATGCGATTCCGAATGTCGGTGTAGGGCGTGTTCACCTCGTAGCGCAGGCCGAGATTGAGAGTCAGGCGCGCGCTGACGCGGAACTCATCCTGCGCGTACCCGGCCGCCACCCACTTCCGCAGCCCGCGGTTGAAATCGCCGCCGCCCTGGAAAAACTGCACCGATTGCCCCAGCAGGAAACTGGCGAAGGAATCGCTGGCGGGGAAAGGGGCAAACACGAAGAAGCCATTGGTGGCGATGCCGAGGAGGGCATCGATCTGCTGGCGAGTAAGATCGGCGCCGAACTTGAGATTGTGCCGGCCGCGAGTGGTGGCCAGTGAGTAAGATCCCTGGTAGTCGTTCTGATAAGTGTTCTGCGGCCCGGTAATCGGATTGCCCAGCGACGCATAGCCGCTGACGATCAGGTACGGAACGCCCTGGTTTAATCCCAGGGTGGGCTGATATTGAAACCCCAGGCTGCTGCCCGGCGTGTGGTTTACCGCCTGTCCGTTGAGGAACACATTGCGGAGAAAAGACGCGCGGACAGTCTGCACGGTCTTAGGCGAAACCAGGTGGACCCAGGAAGCAGTGGCGGAGTTGGTGACTATCTTGTCGGTGGCGGGAAAACCGGGGACGCCGGCTCCGGCGATGGGCAGCGGATCCAGCTCATTGAGTGACGACATGGAGTATCGCCCGAAGAGTTGGTCGCCGGCGCCAAAGTAGTGATCCAGCCGGAAGCCGCCCTGGTCGTAGTTAGTGGACCCGAGCTGGGTGGATTCAAACACGTTGCTACCGATATTGGGCAGCGGATACAGCTTTTCCGCCAGTAGCGCGATGGAGCTCTGCATATACGCCGGGATCAGATTCCCCGGGAAGGGCTGGCCGGCGAACTCGTTGATGAGGGGAGCCGGCTGCCCCGAAGAGGGATCGGTAAGCCCGGAGAAATCGCCCGCCCGCTCAGCGGCGGTGGGCACGATAGCGGCTTGTGTCGAGCCGGCGGAATCGCGCTGCCCTTCATAGTAAGCGAAGAAGAAATCCTGGTCCTTGCGGATGGGGCCGCCCAGGGTGGCGCCGTACTGATTGCGGTGCAGCGGTTCGGTTTGCGCGGCGAAGAAGTTACGCGAGTCCATGGCATTGTTCCGCAGAAACTCGTAGACATCGCCATGAAAGCTATTACTGCCGGACTTAGTGACCACGGATGTGGTGGCGCCGCTGGTATCGCCATATTCGGCGGGTGCGTTCAGGGTGAGAATGCGGAACTCATTCACGGCGTCCACGGGTATCCGCAGCGCGTATCCGCCGTTCACGCTGTCCACGTTGCCGGCGCCATCCAACAGATAGTCGTTCGATTCCGGCCGCTGCCCGTTGACCGCGTAGGCTTGGCCGCTGCGCGCGATACCACCCGCTTCGGCAAGGCCGGCCGTCATGGGCGCCACCCCGGGCTGCAACAGGCCCAGTCGCGTAAGGTCGCGTCCGTTCAATGGAAGATCGGTGGCCTGGCTCCCGGAAACGACATTGCCGAGAGTCGATCCGAGGTCCACCGTGGCGCCGTTGCCGAGGACGTTCACCTCGGTGTGCCCCGCTTCCACTGCGAGTTTGACGGGAACGCGGACGGTGCGGCCGATATCGATGCGGATGTCCGACGCCGTGAAAACGGCAAAGCCAACCGCGCTGGCGCGCAAGTCATAGTCGCCGGCGGGCAAGGACGAGAAGCGGAACGATCCCTCGCGCGTGGAGACCTGCCTCGATCCGAACCCAGTCTCGCGGTTAGTCACCGCGACTGCGGCGCCGGACACAACTCCGCCCGAGGCGTCTTTGATTTCGCCCTCCAGGACGCCGACCGGATCCTGCGCGCGCACGCACCAGCCCAGCGAAAGCAACAACAAGAAAGACAGTTTCCCCGAGTGCATAGATTTGGATCGATTCTACAGGCAACCGGGGAGCGGAGCAATAACTTAAAAGCATTAGAGGGCTGCGCGGAAGTATCCCACGCTGCGCCGCGTCGTAGGCGCGGCGCATGATGGATGGGGCCGGCCGCGCCGGCAATGGCGTACGCGGCTGTGAAGGGGATAGTAGATTTCGATTACTGCCAGTTCGCGCGAGTTAGTGTATTCTCGATATGAACATTGGGGGGGGAAGTACATGGCTCACATTCACGTGCCGGAGGGATTGCCGGGCATTCTCGGCCCCATGGCGATCAGTCCGGAAACTACCAAAGCGCTTCGCGAACTGGCGGAGGTCCTGTTGCGAGGCCCCAACACACTGACACCGGCGGAACGGGAAACCATCGCCTCGTACGTCTCTTCCCGGAACGACTGCCGTTTCTGCCAGCTCTCTCACGCCGCGGCAGCCGCGGAGCACCTGGGCGGCAACTACGAACTGATCGACCGCGTCATTAGTAACTATGCCGCCACGGAGATCCCGGAGAAGCTGAAAGCGCTGCTGGCGATCGCGGGCAAGGTTCAGAAAGGCGGCAAACAGGTGACCACGGAAGATGTCGAGCGAGCCCGCAGCCATGGCGCCACCGACAAGGAGATCCACGACACCGTGCTCATCGCCGCGGCATTCTCGATGTTCAACCGCTATGTAGACGGTTTGGCCACCTGGCAGCCGGCCGATCCGCAAGCGTACCGCGAGATGGGACAGAGGATGGCCCAGACAGGCTACGTCCGGCCGGAACCGGAGGCACGGGCGGCACAGGCGTAGTGGCCTGTAACCGGAGGATTGCCGATGGCCCACATTCAACTACCGGAAGGACTGCCGGGTATTCGCGGTCCACTTGTCTTTAGCCCCGCCACCACGCAGCCTCTCTGCGAGCTGGCCGAAGTATTGCTCCACTCACCGAACACTCTCACCAAGGCGGAGCGTGAGATCATCGCGACCTATGTTTCCGCCCTGAACGATTGCTACTACTGCCAGACATGCCATGGCTCAGCGGCGGCGCAACATCTGGGCGGTGGCCCCGGCGACTACGACCTGATCGGCCAGATCAAGCACGACTGCGAGGCGGCTCCGCTTTCGGACAAGATGAAGGCACTGTTAGCGATTGCCGGCAAAGTTCAGAAGGGCGGCAAGTACGTTACCCCGGAAGATGTCGAGAGGGCCCGAAGCCACGGCGCCACCGACAAGGAGATCCATGACACGGTGCTGATCGCGGCGGCCTTCTGTATGTTCAACCGCTATGTCGATGGCCTGGACACATGGCAGCCCCGCGACCCCGAACTCTACCGCGAGATTGGGAAGCAAACAGCGGCCTTGGGGTATGTAGCCCGCGATTGGAAACGGCCACTACGAACAGTGGCAATGGAATAGCCGGCGGCGCCTGGCCGCTAAGAAACGTGTATCAGGAGGCTTTCGACCATGTCCACCGTTCCCGTTCGAGCGCGCGCCGACAAGGCGCTCTACCTTCCCGGCGTCGAGACCGGCCTGAAGCCGGGTCTCTACAAGGATCTGATCGACTCCGCCCGCGGCCGCCACGCCGAATACTCCAAAATCTGGGACTTGTTCGCGTTCCAGCCGTCGTTTACGGACAGCCTCTCGCGCTTCACCCAGGGAGTTCTGCGGACTCCCGCCACGATCGGTCCGGCGATGCGCGAACTGATTGCCGCGTGGACTTCGTTCCAGAATGAGTGCCGCTTCTGTACCCTCGCCCACGCCGCTGCCGCGGCCGAACTGCTGGGTAGCGAAGAGCTTGTTCGCAGCGTTCTGGACGATCTCGAAACTTCTCCTCTGGAGGAGAAGGACAAGGCGATGCTTCGCTTTGTCACGAAGATCACCCGCAACGTGCCCGCCGTGACGGCCAGCGACGTCGAGAGAGTGCGCGCCGCCGGATGGGACGACGAAGCGATTTACTATTCCATCACTACCTGCGCGCTTTTCAACTTTTACAATCGCTGGATCACCGCCACCGGCGTCGCCGAAATGTCCCCGGAAGCGCATCGCCTGCAGGGGCAGCATCTTGCCCGGCACGGCTACGTTCGGGGGGAGGACTAACCTGGCGCCCGCCCTGCAGCCCGCGGTAACCTCCGCGCCGGACGAGCACAGCATCCGCTACCCGGGATGGCGCGTGGCCGCTCTCTCCGCCACATGCGTGCTGGTGGGCTTCGCATCGCTGTTCATCTACACTTTCGCCATTTTTCTGAAGCCGCTCGCCGCGGAATTCGGTTGGTCGCGCGAGGCGGTCTCCGTTGCCTTCGGCATCGCGGCGCTGGCGGTTGCGGCCTGCTCGCCGCTGCTCGGCTGGCTGCTCGACCGCTGTCCGGCCCGGCGCATCATCCTGCCGTGCCTGACTGTGTTCGGATGCGCGTTCGCATCGCTCGCCCTGCTGACGCGGCACCTGTGGCACCTGTACGCGATCTTCCTGATTCTGGGCATGGTGGGGAACGGGACCGCGCACCTGGCATACGCCCGTGTGCTGGCCACGTGGTTTCGGGAGCGCCGAGGCGTGGCGTTTTCCGTATTGCTGGGAGGCGGCGCGGCAGGCGCCATCATTCTACCCCCGATCGCCGAAGCTCTGATTCACGCCGCCGGTTGGCGGGCTTCCTTTGCCATTCTGGGCGCCGGGGTTCTCGCCATCGGGCTGCCATGCGCTTCCCGCATCCGCCAGCGCTCCCGCGCGACCCATTCCACGGCGGCCCGGGCCACCGGCGCCGGCGTGAGAGAGGCCGTGCGCTCGCGAATCTTCTGGATAATCGTCGCCGAGCTGTTTCTGATTTCCGTCAGCCAGAACGGCGCCATCACTCACCTTTCGGCGCTGCTGACAGATCGCGGGATCGCCGCCGGGAAGGCCGCTTTGGCTGTGTCGGCCATGGGCGGCGCCATCCTCGCAGGCAGGCTGTTCACGGGATGGCTGCTGGACCGCTACTTCGCGCCGCGGGTGGCCGTCTGCCTGTTCGCGCTCTCGGCGCTCGGCACCTTCCTGCTGGCCGGTGCGCGTTCCCTCCCGGTGGGGATCGGGGCGGCCGCGCTCATCGGATTCGGCATGGGTGGAGAAGGCGATGTCACTCCCTATCTGCTCTCCAGATACTTCGGGCTGAAATCCTTCGCCACCCTGTACGGCTTCACGTGGACCGCGTACGCCATTGCCGGCGCGGCCGGCCCCATCGTCATGGGCCGCGCCTACGACGCCACGGGATCCTATCGCGCGCTTCTGGTGCAACTCTCCGTCGCGACGCTGGCCGCCGCGTCGCTGCTGCTGCTGCTGCCGCGCTACCAGGCAACCTTCGCCACCAGCGAGGATTCACGATGAACGGGCGGGTGCTTATTAACCGTCTTGGGGATTACTGGCCGAAACCGCTCCCTAACGGTCACGGCTCGGCAACAAGTCCCGTGGAATCATCATAAGTTTTCCGAGCCGCGCGCGTCAGCAAGCGGTCTTGGCGCGTTTCATGACAGAAACTAATTAAAGGAGAACGCACTCATGGCGCACATACAGTTGCGAGAGGATCTGCCGGGCATCCGTGGGCTGATGGTGTTCCGGCCGGAAACCGCCGAGCCCCTCAACCAACTCGCCGACATTCTTCTCCGCGGACCGAACACCCTCTCGCCCGGCGAGCGCGAACTGATCGCGGCCTTCGTATCGTCGCGGAACGACTGCTTCTTTTGTCAGAACGTCCACGGAGCCGTTGCGGCACACCATTTGGGAGACAACGAGCAGCTCGTGCTGGCGGTCAAGCGCGACCCCGAAAGCGCCGCCATTTCGGACAAGATGAAGGCCCTGCTTGCTATTGCCGGCAAAGTGCAGCGCAGCGGGAAGGAAGTAACCGGCGAAGACATCGCGCGCGCCCGGGAATGCGGAGCGAGCGACACGGAGATCCATGACACCGTGCTCATCGCGGCGGCATTCTGCATGTTCAATCGCTATGTCGACGGACTGGGGACTTGGGCGCCCGCCGACCCCGAGGTGTACCGGCAGCGCGCGCCCATCACGGCCCGCGAGGGGTACGCGAACTCGATTCGCCGGATTCTGGAGCAACAACCGTAACCACCCGGCCGGCCGGCGGCGTTTAGAACGAAAGCCGGGCGCTCAACTGGAATTCGCGCCCCGGAGTGGCGGCTTCGGTAATGGTGCCAAACTGGGGCGTGTTCACGAAGCGATTGGGCGTGCCCCAGTTGGAACGATTCAGCGCATTGAAAGCCTCGCCGCGAAGCTCCATATGCAGTTTCTCCCCGAGGGCGATGGAACGCACCAGCGCGGCGTCCACAGTCTGCATGCCGGGTCCGTAAACGGTGTTGCGCCCCAGGTTGCCGAACGTGTATGCGGCGGGAGTGGCGAAGGCTTCCGGATTGAACCACTTCGCCGTCGTTCCCGTGCCCGCGCCGAAAACCGGCTGTCCGGTGTAGTTCGCGCGGACCGCGTTCTCGCCGACCAGCGTTCCCGTATTGGCGGTATCGCCAAAGACAGAGATGGTGAACGGCATTCCGGACTGCGCCTGATAGATCGTGGAGAACCTCCAGTTGCGGGTGATGGCCCGCGTCCAGTCCGTCGCGGTCAGCGGGTGCACGGCGTACACCACGCTGAGCGAGAGGCGCTGGCGGACATCGCAGGCCGGCCCTTTTTCCGCTTCCAGGTCGCTGTCGTTCTGCGGGATTGCGGATTCGAACATGGGCGACCGGAAGTCGGGTGCATTGGACAGGTTCTTCGCGAAGGTGTAATTGACCAGCAAGCTCAGCCCATGCGCATACCGGCGCCTCAGGTTGAGATAGCCCGCGTCGTACCAGCTTCGGGCGGTGTTCTGCAGCATGTTTACCGAGCTCACCGGGAACGTGGTGCTTGCCACCGTGAGGTTGGATGGCAGCACGGTGCCGCTGACGAAGGTGGCGTCCTGATACGGCCGGCGCGTTTGCAGCGTCCCCGGTCCCGGAGGGGCGTTGTTGATGAGGTCCGCGCGTTGCAGATGGAACCCGCGCTCGCCGTGGTAACCGGCCTCCAGCGTAGTGTCGCGCCCCAGGGTTTTCTGCAGGGAGGCGCTCCACTGCTGGACGTATTGCGACGGGGCGTGCGGATCGAAGGCGGAAAAACTCACCACCGTTTGGCCCAGCACCGGCTGCGGGAAGTTAAACCCCGTGATCTGCGGGGTGAAGTTGTTGCTCTGCTGGGTGATCGGAAACAGCACGGGCACATTGTGCAACTCGTTGCACCATGTGTTCATGTCCACCGGAGTGTAGAAGATGCCATAGGCGGAGCGCAACACAATTCCCGTTTGCTCGAAATGATGGGCTATGCCGAAGCGCGGCGCGAAGCGCAGCTTGTTGGTGTACATCAGGCCGCGCGGCATGCCGTCCTGTCCACCTATGAAGGCCATTAATTGGCCATTCTGGACCATCAGATTGGCCCACGGCTGCGAAGCGTCCGCCAGGGGCGTTTCGACTTCGTAGCGCAAGCCGAAGTCCAGGGTGGTGGACGGGGTCAGCCGCCAGGTATCTTGCGCGAACGCATTCGCGGTCCAGTTGCGCAGGCTCATGCTGGGCACGCCGGCCTGAAGCTGCCGTGAGGCGGGAAGGCCAAGCAGAAAGCTGGCCAGCGCGGAACCCGTGCCGTCGTTGTTTTCGGTCTCGGTGGTGAAGCCGGGGGTGAACTGATAATATCCGCGGCTTTGCACCAGCGCCCACATCGGCCAGATCACCCGCCGGGAACTGGCGCCGAACTTCAGGCTGTGGCTGCCCTTTTGCCAGCTCAGCGTCTCACGGCCCTCGACGGTGGTGTTCCATTGCTCCATCGGCGTGGCCTGCCAGGAGTCTCCGAACGGCGAGTATCCCTGCACGTTGAAATAGGGCGCCCCCCAGCCTTTCTGCCCGCCGAAGTTGGTTCCGGTGATTCCCAGTGCGTCCACGATGTCGTTGACGCCGTTGTTCTGCGACCAGTGCGACATGGCCAGGCGGGAGACGCCGGCGGAAGCCGTATTGACGACCGTGGGCGATATCACCTTGGTCCAGACGAGGGAGCCGTTCTGCGAGGCGTTATCGAAGTTGAAGCCGTAACCGGGCAGGTTCTGTGGTGTAAACCCCTCCTCGTGACTGGACGAATAGCGTACGTTGAGGGTGTCGCTGCCGAAAACCCGGTCCACGCGGATGGTGCCCTGGTTATTGCGCTCCTGCGCGTCGCGGACGTCCAGCAGGTTGTTGGAGTCCATGCCGGCGCCGAAGACCATGGGCGCGCCATTCATGGTCATGCCGAAGCCCATGTCCCCCATGGTATTGGGGCGCGGCACGTAATTCCGCAGCATGAGGAGGGCCGCTGAATTCATCCGGGTGGACGGAACGATGTTACCGGGAAACTGGGTTCGCAGAACCTGGGGATTGGCCGCGCTCACCGGAAGCGCCGGATTGTAATTCGGGTTGTTATAAGTGCTGTTAGGATCGTAGATGGCCGCTCCGCTGTTGCTGAAGTCGCCGGCCGCTTCCGCCGCCGCCGGCACGGTGTCCATCGCGGTCTGCGCCTGGGTCTGCCGGAAGCCTTCGTAGTTGGCGAAGAAGAATGTCTTCTTGCCGAAGAGCGGGCCGCCCAGAGCGCCGCCGAAGTTGTTCTGCACCAGGTGGGTGTTGCCCGGCAACTCGTTCCACGTGCGCGCGTCCAGCGCATTGTTGCGCAGAAACTCATACAACGTTCCATGAAAGTTCGTAGTGCCCTGGCGAGTGATGACGTTGATCTGACCGCCTCCGGCGCCGCCGAGTTCCGCCGAGTAACTGCCCGTCTGGACCTGGAACTCCTCGACGGCATCGGGCGACAAACTCAGGTTCATCGTATTGAAGGTGGGATCCGTATTGGTCACGCCGTCGAGAAGAAAGTAGTTCGCGTTGGGACGGTTGCCGCCGATGGTGATGGCGGAGCGCTGGCCGGGGCGCCAGTAGAGCGGGCTCATGTCGCCGGTTTGCGCTCCATGGCCGATGTGCGCGTCCGGGACGGTCAATGCCAGGTCCAACAGCATGCGGCCGTTCAGCGGCAAATCCTGGATCGACTTGGGCTCAACCACTTCGCCCAGGCTGACGTCCTCGGTTCGCAGCATGTCGGCGGACTCGACAACTTCCACGGTTTCGTGCTTTTCGCCGAGCGTGAGCGCAAGATCCAAGGCCATGTGCTGGCCGACTTCGAGCAGAACGTCGCGGTTCTGCCCGGCGAACCCGGGCGCGGAGACCTGAACCGAGTAGCCGCCCGGAAGCAGGTTGGGGATCTCGAACAGACCCTCATCGTTCGTGATTGCCGGCCGGACCGCGGCGGTGGCTTTGGACCTCACCGTGATATTGGCGCCGGAAACTGGCGCCTGCAACGGGTCCTGAATCCTCCCACTCAGCGCCGCGAAGTTACTCTGCGCACATAGAGATGTGCAAGCGATGATAATAACCGATATAAGTCTGAACATAGAGACGCCTCACTCCGCGCGCTGGCAGCGCCCCGCGCGGACCAGCGGCCACTCCGCGCGCCGAAGCCAGCGGAGCGTCCCGCGGCGGCGGAACCGAAGCCCGTGGAGGCGGCGCCTGCGAGTACACGGCGCCCGGCGCGAAATCGTTATCGTATTGCCTGTAAGAGAGAATAATATCTGTAACTACTTTATGTGGCAATAATAGAAACACATTAGTCTGGGGAACACATGGGCGGCAACGAGCGGCCGGCCAACAAGGTCCGGATATCGAAGCCGTTTTTCTTGCCGTCTCGCGTGCGGGGTGTGGCCGGGATTGGGCGCTCCACGGTACCATAAGGAGGCATGTCCGACGCCGTCATTACGGTTCTGCTTGTGGACGACCACAGCCTGGTGCGCCGCGGCTTTCGGCGCCTGCTGGAAGAGGATGCCGGAATTCGCGTGGTGGGCGAAGCCAGCGACGGCAATGAAGCCGTCGAGGAGGCCTGCCGTCTGCGCCCCGACGTGGTAGTGATGGACTTCGCTTTACCCAGCATGAATGGCGCCGTGGCTACGCGCAACATTCTGAAATCCTGCCCGGCAACCGCGGTTTTGGTGCTTAGCATGCACTCCGAAGCGAATTATGTGCGCACCTGTCTGGAGGCGGGCGCTAAAGGCTACTTATTGAAGAACGCTATGGACCTGGAGTTAGTGCAGGCGGTCAAGCGCGTGGCGGCGAATGAATCGGTGCTCGACCCGCGCCTGGGTTCGCTGGCCGCCGAGCCGGACGGCCATGCCGCACTGACCACTCGGGAACTGGAGGTGCTCCAGCTCATTGTGAACGGCAAGTCGAACAAGGAGATTGCCACCGTGCTGGGGTTGAGCGCGAACACGGTGGCCGTGCATCGCGCGAATATCATGCAGACCCTGGGGATACACAACACGGCGGAACTGGTGGTCTATGCCATCCGCCAGGGTTTGGTGAGCATCCCGTGAAACGGCGTGCGTTGCTCGGCGGTGCTCTCGCATGGCTGGGCCGGCCGCTCCTGGGGGCGCCGTCGCGCCTGGGGTTTTCGCTGACGGATGTGACCACCGCCGCGGGCATCGATTTTCATCACAACAGCGGCGCTTTCGGCGCCAAGTATCTGCCAGAGACCATGGGCTCCGGCTGCGCCTTTCTGGATTACGACGGCGATGGCTGGCTGGACATCCTCTTAGTGAATGGCATGGACTGGCCGGGCCACAAGCGCCAGCGCAGCACGCTGAAGCTCTATCGCAACAATCGCAACGGAACATTCAGCGACGTCACCGAACGCGCCGGCCTGGCGGTGGAAATGTACGGGATGGGGGTGGCCGCGGCGGATTTCAATAACGATGGGTTCCCCGATATCCTGATTACGGCCGTTGGCCAGAACCGGCTGTTTCAAAACACCGGCGCGGGACACTTCGTGGATGTCACCGAAAAGGCGGGGCTGGGCGGACGGCAGGGATTCAGCACTTCCGCGCTGTGGTTCGATTTCGACCGCGACGGGTTCCTGGACCTGCTGGTCTGCAACTACGTCAAATGGTCGCCGCAGCTCGACGTGTTCTGCAGCGTCGACGGCAAACGCAAGTCCTACTGCACGCCGGAGGCTTACCACGGAGACACCTGCTGGCTCTACCGCAATCGCGGAAACGGCACGTTCGAAGATGTCACCGCCAAGAGCGGCATTTTCGACCCCACGTCGAAGTCTCTGGGAGTTGCGCTGGTGGATTACGATCGCGATGGCTGGCCGGATGTTCTGATCGCCAACGACACGCAGCCCAACAAGCTCTATCGCAATCTGCACAACGGCACGTTCGAGGATGTAGCCGTGCGCGCGGGCGTGGCGTTCAGCGAGGACGGCAAGGCCCGCGCGGGAATGGGCATCGATACGGCCGATTTCGACAACTCCGGCCAGGAAGGAATCGCCATTACCAACTTCGACAACGAAATGATGGCGCTCTACCGCCCGTCGCGTCCCGGAATGTACACCGACGCCGCGGTGGCCGCCGGCGTAGGCCAGGCTTCGCGCGACAGCCTCGGCTTCGGATGCGCATTTCTCGACATCGATCTGGACGGCCGCCTGGACCTGGTGGCGGCGAACGGTCACATCGACGAAACCGTCCGCCAGATTCGCGGCAAC
>Ga0265316_10002623_pt1 | contig 18530 bp, 13 predicted proteins | sample 4522metaG_FD_202092 | JGI IMG/M metagenome (GOLD analysis project Ga0265316, IMG submission 202092) | Rhizosphere microbial communities from Carex aquatilis grown in University of Washington, Seatle, WA, United States - 4-5-22 metaG | ecosystem: Host-associated > Plants > Roots > Rhizosphere >... | reverse complement strand
CACACGCGGTTGCGGCCCTGGCGCTTGGCCTCGTACAGCGCCCCGTCGGCGCGCTTGAGCAGAGTCTGGGCGGTGTCGTCGGCCTTGGCAGCGGCGGCGCCGACCGAGATGGTCAAGCCAAGAGCCTGTCCGGGCAGGCGCAGATCGCTGGCTGCCACCATGGCGCGGAATTTCTCGGCCACCAGCACCAGTTGCTGGGCGTCGACGTCCGAGATGATCGCGCTGAATTCCTCGCCGCCCCAGCGCGCGACGATGTCGAAGCTGCGGCAGTTGGCGTGCAGAGTGCGCGCCACCAACTTCAGGATCGCGTCGCCGAGCAAGTGGCCGCATTCGTCGTTCACCTGCTTGAACAGGTCCACGTCCATCATCAGAACGCCGAAAGGCCGGCCGTGCCGCTGCCACTCGGCCAGACGGTGACTGAGATGGTCGTCGAAGTGCCTGCGGTTGGGCAAGCGGGTCAACTCGTCGATCAAGGCTAGACGCTCCAGTTCCTTGATTCGCTCGGCCTGCTCGATGCGCGCGGTACGATCGCTGAACACTTCCAGCGCGCCGACTGCGCGGCCCTGCGCGTCCAGGATGGGGGTGACCTTGACCCGCACCGGCACGCGGTGCCCGTTCTTGTGGTGCAGGAACACGTCGAGCTGGTCGGACTTGCCGGTCGCCATGGCCTGCTCCAGCGGGCAGCCATCGCTGCATCGGGCACGGCCATTCACGTCCGCGTGGCACAGGATATTGTCCGGGCAACCGCGGCCCACGACCTCGCTGCGTGCGAACCCGGTCAACTCCTCTGCGGCTTTGTTCCAGAACAGAAGCCGCCGATCTCGGTCCACGAAGTAGGCGCCGTCGTCCACGCGATCGAGTAACTCGCGGTAAAAGCCGCGGCCCTGATCGCTGATGGCAGCCAGCACCGGCTCGCTGTTGGGCAGTTGCTCGTCGGGCTTCGCATCTTGCTCGTGGCTTGCCATGGTTGTCGCTTCGGGGGTTCGCCGTGAAGAATAGCAGGACTGGCTCCGCCCGCAGCGCAGGATCGTCCTCCGACGCGATCCGGAGGTTCACCACAGAGAGCACAGAGGGCACAGAGGCCGGAAGGAAAGGGTTTCGGATCCGGATCCGAACCCTTCCTTTCATCCGATCCGTCTCTGTGCTCTCCGTGCTCTCTGTGGTGAAATCCGGGGCAACGTGCTGAAGCCCAACGTCTTTTCCAGGCCGAGTGCTATCCTGCAAGGAAGCGCCGTGGTTTAGAAAATGCACTCCACGAAGGATCTTGAATGAACAAGGCAATCAAAGATCGGCTGAAGATCCTGATCGGGCTCGTGGCGGGGTTGATGGCTGCCGATTGCGGAGGAAACTCGCATCCTGCCTCGCCGGTTGGGACCGGCGGGGCGCAGGCCGTGGGCGGCGTGCAAGACACAGGTTCCGTGGGCGGCGTGCAAGACACGGGCGGAACGTCGTCCACGGGTGGAGTGCAGTCTGTGCCGTCAACTGCGGGCACAGCGGGATCGTCCGTGGCAGTCGGGACTCCCGACGCAGCGACTGGGGGCGCCGGTGGGTCCTGGGATGCCGGCTTTTCGCCCGCCGAGGTAGCGGCGCCGGCCCAGTGTCCCGCGCCGCCCGCAGGCGCTTCGGCCGATGCGCTCACTGCACTTAACGCAGAGAATGTCGTGCGCGTGGCAATGGGAATTCCTTGCGCCTCATTGGTCCTGACATTGTGTACTTCCGCCCAAAATCACTGCAACTACTACACGACCAATCAGGGCAGCGCCACTTGTGCGGCCCCAAGTGCCCACAATGAGATTGCGGGATGCCCGCAATTCACTGGAGCGGATCCCGGCGCCCGCATCAAGGCAGCCGGATACACGGGCATGGGCTGGGCCGAGTGCATGGCGTTCATGGGCGATCCGGCCGGCGCAGTGAAGACCTTCATTGATTCGGTATATCACCGCACGCCGGTGCTCTCGCCTTGGTACCGCGACATGGGTTACGCTGGTGGGACTGGATGCGACACAATTGATTTTGGGCCGGGCACAACTGCGGAAAAGACGGTGACTGCATATTATCCCTACGACGGCCAAATCGATGTGCCGCTTTCTTTCAATGGAGCGCAGGAAGGCCCAACCCCACCGGTACCTTCCACTGGTTGGCCGAGTGGTTATCCCATAACCCTTTACGGTCAGGGGATCACAGTCAGTGCTCATCAGATCGTGGTAGATGGCACGACCACGCCGCTTGCCCACATTTGGCTCGACGGCGACAGCTCGCTCGGCACGACCGCAAAGGTGCTCTACACCGAGGCGCCGCTTGGCGCGAATACCACCTACCGCGTGACAATCGACGGGACCACTTCAGTGGGCAGCGTTCACTTCGAGTGGAGCTTCACCACCGGCGCCGCACCGACCAAGCTGGGCAGCGGCCGTCGAGGGTAGCCAGTTGGATCTATTGAACGTGAAAGCCCTGCGCGGGCCGAATGTCTGGGGCAAGGTATCGGTGCTCGAGACACGGATCGGCGTGGCGTCTTGGCAGCAGCTGAGCGCCGACGATGTCCTCGCGTTTCGCCAACGACTTTCCACCAGCCTGCCCGGCCGATCTCTGGAACGCGTGGCCAGCGCCGGCGAAGAGCCCGGCACCGCGCTGGCGGAAGCGCTACGAGACGTCGCCCTGGCGTTGCAGACCATGGTGAGCACACCCGTGAGCGCGGGCGGGGTCGGTGCGATTTCGGCGTCCGGCACGCTGGATGTCGCGGTTGAGTACGACGAGGAGAAGCTGGGGCGCGCCTGCCTCGACTCTGCTCGGCGCATCTGCCTGGCGGCGTTGGCAGCCCGGAACTTGGATGTTGTGACCGAGGTGCAGCGTCTTCGGGCACTGGCCGAGGACGTGTGTCTGGGCCGCGCGACCGGTCCTCTGGTGGCCGCAGCGCGAGCCCGGGGAATCCCATTTCGTCGACTGGACGACGAGAGCTTGGTGCAGCTTGGCCACGGCGGACAACAGCGGCGCGTCCGCACTTCAGTCACGGATCGCACCGGCAAGATCGCCGAGTGGATTTCGCTCGACAAGGATCTCACCAAGAAGTTGCTGGCGGAGTTGGGCCTTCCGGTGCCGCTCGGGCGCCCGGTCAGCAGCGCCGAGCGCGCCTGGGCCACGGCCTGCGAGCTGGGCCTTCCCGTGGTGGTGAAGCCGCGCAACGCTGACTACGGCCACGGCATCGGTCTGAATCTGAGCACCCGCGAGCAAGTCTTCGCCGCGTACGCCGCCGCCCGGGAGTACCGCGACGAGGTCCTGGTCGAACGATTTGCGCCAGGCGCACAGTACCGCATCACCGTGGTCGGCGATCGTGTGGTCGCAGCCGTGCGGCGCGAGCCGGTTCGCCTGCAGGGCGACGGCCAGCACACAATTTTGCAACTGATGGAACAGGCCAACCTCGACCCTCGCCGCGGGGACGACTTGAGGTTGCCGCTGGAGCGTGTGTGCTCCGACGACGACACGCCACAGGTACTGGCCGAGCAAGGACTCACCTTCGACACGCTGTTGCCTTCGGGAGTGGAGGTGGTCTTGAGCCGCATCGCCCATTCCTGGGCAGGCGCCGGCGTCAGCGACGTCACCGACCTGGTTCATCCGCGCGTGGCCGCGCAGGCTGTCCGGGCTGCGCGTTTGATCGGCTTGGATGTGGCTGGCCTGGACGTGGTCGCCCAAGACATCAGTCATCCCCTGGAAGACCAGGGCGGCGCGTTTCTGGAAGTGAACGCCGAGCCGACCATTGCTTTCCATTTCCCGCCTTTGTGCGACCGCTATCGGCCAGTGTGCGAGGCCATCATCGAGTCGCTGTTTCCTGGCGGCCGAACCGGCCGCATTCCATTGGCGATCGTCAGCGGTCGCGGCGATCGCGTGGGCGCCGGGCGTTGGCTGGCCGAGCTTGTGTGCAAGTCCGGTCGCGGGATCGGTCGAGCGTCAGGCGAAGGGTTGTATCTTCAGGGGGAACGGCTCAAGCCTGGCGATCAGGCCAACTTGGCAGGCAGCCTCGCGGCGTTGCTCTGTTCCGAGGTCGACATCGCGGTGCTGGAGCGTGATCTGGCGAGCATCCGCCACGAGGGTCTGGGATTGGATCGCGTGGACCTGGCCATCCTGACCCGACTCGCGATTGACGGCGAGCCCAGCCTAGATGTCGAACTGGAACGGGCTGCGCGAGTTCTGGTCGCCGCCACGGCCCCCGATGGCGTGGTGGTGATCGAGGCCAACGACCCGACCGCCGCGGCCATCACGGAATCCTTCCCGGGCAGCGTGGTGGTGGTGCTGGCGGCTACAGGTGCGGCTTGGGTCGTGCCGGCGGACGCAATCGCAGCGCGCGTAGAATCGGCGCTGCGCAAGCAGGGCTGAGGGCTCCGACCATGCCGGCAGACTACGTTTCCTACTTTCGCTCCGCCGCGCAGCCAACGGCCGGCGGACCCGTCACGCCGGGCCTGGCACTCATCGGCGGGCCGCCCGATGGCCCGCCCCCGGAAGTCGATGCGGCGTTTGCGTGGCTGTTCGCGAAGTCGGGCTGGGGCCGCTTCGTTGTGATCGGCGCCGACGGCGTCGACGAGTACAGCCACTACATCTACGACCACCTGCCCCGCCCCCACCCAATTTCCGTCGAGACGCTGATCTTTCAGACGCGAGAGGCCGCCGCGAATCCGGCCGTGGTTGCGAGCGTCAGTAATGCCGATGCGCTCTTCATCCAGGGCGGCGACCAGTGGGACTACCTCAGGTTGTGGAAGGACACGCCGGTCCAGCAAGCCATTGCCGACGTCATCACCCGAGGGGCGCCGGTGGGCGGTTCCAGTGCGGGCTTGGCCGTGCTGGGAGAGTTTGTGTTCTCTGCCCGCAACGGCACTGTGTATTCCAGCGAGGCGTTGGCGGACCCGTACCACGAGCGGGTCACCCTGGATCGCGTTCTCATCGATTCGCCCAACCTTGAACGGCCGCCCTACGCCTATCTGAGGAACCTCATCACTGACAGCCACTTTCAGGATCGCGATCGCATGGGGCGCCTGCTGGCATTTCTGGCGCGGCTGGCGCAGGACGGCTGGGCGACCGCAGCGCGAGCCATCGCCGTCGACGAGATGACCGCAGTGCTGGTCGAAGGCGACGGCCTGGCCACGGTGGTAGACAATCGCCCCGCCAGCAACCGCGGGGCGGCGCATTTCCTCAGCACGCCTGGGCCACCCGAGCTGTGCCAGCCCGGGCAGCCGCTGACCTATGAAAACGTGTCGGTCCACCGCATCTCTGCCTCGGATCTAGGAGCGGCGTTCGACCTTCGCACCTGGCAGGGAATTGGCGGAAAGCGCTACTCGGTGTCCGCGAGACAAGGGACGCTCTCGCGGAATGCCGCGATGGGGCGAGGTGTTGCGGCGACTTGAACCAAAATTGTTCCTGGCTGCTACTGCTGGTGGAGAGGATTCCTCAGGGCGCATAGGGCCATCGTCACTCACACCCATCAAGGAGATCGATAAATGCACCACGGACGCGCTGGAACAAATCTCGGATTGTGCGCGACGCTGCTCTGCCTGGCTGTCGCGGGATGCGGAAACAGCGGCAGCAACGCCCCGACAGCCGGCAACCCCGCAGGTGGCACAGAAAGCACGAGTGCCGGTGGCTCGCAGGGCGGTGCTGGCGAATCCGGAGGGAGCGTTGCCACGACCGGTGACACCGGTGGCACATCCCAGAACACCGACACAGGCGGGACGACCGACACAGGCGGCGCAACCGACACTGGCGGCGCGACCGACACGGGCGGCGCGACCGACACGGGCGGCGCGACCGATATGGGCGGCGCGACTGAGACAGGCGGCACGAGCGACACAGGCGGAGCATCCAGTACCGGTGGCGTGAAGACCTACGGTGGGGCGACGAGCACGGGCGGGGCCACCAAGACTGGCGGCGCGACCAGTTCAGGCGGCGCGAGCAACACGGGTGGCGCGACCAAGACTGGTGGGGTGACGAGCTCGGGCGGGGTGGCGACTACTGGCGGAGCCACGAAGACCGGCGGTGTGACGAGCTCGGGTGGAGTCTCAAGCCCTGGCGGGATCACGTCCACCGGCGGAAGGAACCCGGCGATGCAAGCCCTGGTCAAGGCCATGGTTCCGGGCTGGAATCTGGGCAACTCCTTCGATGGTTCTCCCAATGTGACCAGCTGGGGAAACCCTGCGCCCAACCAAACCCTGATCAACGCCGTGCACGCAGCGGGTTTCAATCTCCTGCGGCTCCCTGTCACCTGGGGCCCCCACCTTGGCGCCGCGCCCACCTACACCATCAATGCAGCATGGATGGCCTCAGTGGTGCAAACAGCGCAGTGGGCCATAGATGCGGGCATGTACGTCTTCGTCAATACGCACCACGATGGGTGGGTAACTTTCCCCGCCGACCCCACCCCGGTGGCAGCCGAGGCAGGTGCGGTCTGGAAACAGATCGCCACCGCGTTCGCGGGTTTCAGTAGCAAACTGATGTTCGAATGTTTCAACGAACCTGGCGGTGGCGGGGCTGCCCTCAATTCGTACCTCGAGGCGTGTGTCAACGGGGTCCGAAGCACGGGCGGAGCCAACGCTACGCGCGTCATCATGATCCAAGGTCAAGGCGCTAGCCCGTCTTCGACGGGCATAGCCTCGGTGTTGAAGATTTCCGTTATCAACGACCCCAATCTCATTTTCTCGGTTCACACCTATGAGCCGACCAATTTCGGTCTGGGCAACGCTGCCTACGCTTGGGGGAGCGCCAAGGACTATACCGACATGTCGAGTTCCGTTACGCAGATCCTGAACTGGTTGCCCGGCTGGGGCGTAGTCATCGGCGAATGGGGCTCAATGGGTGTTCAAGCAACGGCAAATAGGGCTACGCACGCTTACGCCTATTCTCAAGACCTAGCAGCGGTCGGCATGTGTCCTGTCTGGTGGGACAACGGGGGCTCGGGCAAGGGCTCGTACGCCATCTTCGACAGAACCACTGGCGCTCAGACCCAACCGACAATTATCACTGGAATCGTCACGGGAGCGCAAAAGGGTCTTGCGAATCCGGGTACCTACGCAACCCTCGCCAACCCCTGACGAGTTCTAGGCGCCTAGAGTTATCTTACAAGCAGCACCGGGCCGACGCTGGCATCGTTAGCGTCGGCCTTGGTGCTGTTACGGGTGGGTCGGCACGCCACTTGGCCGGTGCAGCAGCCTCAGAAACGACAGCAGAGCCACTGCGAAGACCAAGAGCGCGAGAAGGCTGACCGCCGCCGCCATGCGAGCCTGGCGTCGCGCATGCCCTGTCAGATCCTTGCGGGCAAGAGCCATCAGCGCCAGCACCAGCGCGTAGGGATGTGGCAGCGGCCAAAAGACGAAACCGAGGACAGCCACCCGCAGTGCTCGCTGGGCCAGCCGTTCCGATTGGGCAACCGCCTTGGGGTCAGACACGGGTTCGTCGTCGTCCGCTGACCCGTCCGGCGTGCGGTAGTCGTCCAGCATCGCCTGCGCCCGCTCACGATCGACGGTGCGCACTTGCACCCGCAGGCCGCCCACAATGCCGGCAAGACTCGTCGTTTGCGACAAGAGTTTCTCGTCGGGGATGAAGCAGTCGATACCTGTCGACTGCAGCAGTCCTTGCACCAGGCGCGCCGTTGCCAAATCAGGTGCCGTGGTCAGGGTTACCAGGCCTTGGCCCTGCGTAGGGGCGTCGTCGGACATCGGCGAAGTGTAACACGCGATCGAAGCGACCAGGATTGTCGTCAACCGTAGTCAGCGTCGGCGCTGGTAGCGATGGACGATCGCCGGCAAGAAAACAGCCGCCAGGGCGAGCTATAGACAAACGTCGATCTGCCGATACAATGCCGTCGGTCTTGGTCCTGCCCATCCGGGAAAAGGAGATCTCACGTGATTCTTCCCACTCGTTCGCTGATCGCTATTGGCCTGCCGTGCTTGGCACTTGGCTGCGCGGCACCGATGTTTCAGCTTGGCCCTGCCCCGCCGATCCGCCCAGCAATCGCCCCACCGGCATTGCCCAATCTGCGGCCAATCCCCGAGCGGTCGCTCGAAACCCAAGTCGAGATCGCGACGGCGAAGTCGCTGCCAGATTTCGGGCAAAGCTCGCTCGGGTTCCTGGGGTTTGAACCGCCATCCGACGCCGGGGTGGGCAATCGGCGCGCCTTTCTTGACCAGGCGTTGACCATGGGGGCCATCAATGCCGGGTTCAAGCACATCGCGGATCTTGGCCCTGCGCCGGAGATCCTGGTGGCGCTTAATCAGGAGAAATCAGTCAACGGCGTGCGCACCAGCACATGGTGGGCCGGCGTAATGGCCCAGATGGCCCAGATCGCTGACGTCGGCAGGGTGGACTACGTATTGGTCGGCGAATTTGGAAATCTGCAGACGAGCAAGAAAACGCGCGTGACTACCTTCGAGCTGCCAGCCGAGGAGCTGGCCAGCTACACGACGAGATACGCCAGGTACCGGGCCGATTCGGCCAACGCAATCCAGGCGGCGATGGCGGCTCGTCAGACCTACTCGGATGAGTTCAATCGTGAAAGAACTGGCTACGAGAGCGAGAAGGGGCGGAAGAACTGGTGGGAACGCGCATGGATGGATGAGCACGATTACAAGCAGAAGCGCGCCGAATACGAGAGCTTCAGTGCGGCCTCGGGAAACGCAATCGCTGCTATGCAATCGACTGAACAGAGCGTGCCAACGCCCGAACGGTTCAAGCAAGAGAATCAGAACAAGACGCAAGAGGCACAGGTTACGCTGAGCACAGTGGATGTCACGGTCAAGCTGCTCGAGGCAAAGACCGGGCAGGTCGTGTGGGCAGCGCGCTTGTCGCGAACTGCGCCCGAGGAGTTGTTGATGAGCGCCAACACTGTTGTGGCTCGTTTACTTGATGAATTGAAACCCAGAACTCCAGCGAAGAAGAGGAAGTAGCCATGCGGAAGCTAAACGCAATTGTTGTGATGGTTATTGTCTGGGCGGCTGGAGTGACAGCGCTCAGCGGTTGCGGCGCCACTTTCCCCTCGCTCGAGACGCCGCCAATGCTGTCGAACGTGTCCGGGAGTCCACCAGTGCCGCCGACCCCTCGCGAGCAGGATGTAAAGGAAGTGCTGACCTTCCCGACGAAGTCAGAAGTGGTTTCTGTTCGCCCGTTGCCGAACTTCAAACAACATTCAATCGGCCTCGGGACGGTTGACTATGCTGGTGCCGCGGCGTCTGAGTCCAATCCCGTGTCGTCATTGCTTGCGCTGGCCAGTCTCTTGACCAAGGGCAAGCTTGGCACGGAGGTCGCGCCGGCCTCGCCGGCTTCGGCTCGTGCGGGGACGGGAGCCGGAACCGCAACGCCGCCAAGGGTGACCGACTCGCTCATCTCCAGGTTGGTCAAACGCGGGGTTTCCAAGATCGTCGATCTATCCGCCGCCGGCAGGGGCGTGGCTGTGTCGATCGATCAAGAGAAGGGTTCGGCGGGAGGCAAGGGAAGCGTGCGCTGGACAGGCATGCTGGACAAGATGGTATTCGTCGGCAAGGTGTCCGACGCGGAATACATCTTGTATGGCGAAATTGCGTCGATGGACACCGGGGCGCAAGCGGTTGAGCTTCGATTCTCATACAGCAAGGAAGAAATGTCCCGCTATGCGGCGGCGTACGCCGGCTGGCGCCAACAGACCGAGAATCGTCTGGCTGCGAACGAGCACGCCTACGACAGCTACTCGGCGAAGTTCAACCAGGCCAGGGATGCCTACGTGAAAGACGGCGGCAAGTTCCCGCCGCCGGCCGATGAAGCAGGCAAGCCAGCAGCAAGACATCTAGGGGAATACACGACATTCAGCACCTCGGCCACCAGCCTGATAGCTGCGGACAAGCGAGCCCTCTCCGGAACCCCGGATCCCGGCACGTTGGAGCAACAGGCTCGTGCGAAGAAGAACAAGGTCGATGTCAACGTTGCGTCTTTGAGCATGGTCCTGAAGCTGATCGACGCCAGCACCAACGAAATTGTTTGGATGCAGACCATCAGCAAATCCAGCGAGACTGTCGCCGGATGTTTCGAGGCGGCGTTGGACAAGGTAGTCGACGAACTGCTCGTGACGACGCAATAGCGGGCATCAACCGGTAGCTGGACCACCGCCAGCCTTACGCAGACTAGTAAGGGTGGAGCCAGCAGCCGGGCGGTGCTGCCTGCGGTAGTAGGCATCGATGAATGCCGGGCAGCGCTCGGCAGTGAGAACGCGTGCCACCTCGTCGGCGGCGAGGATGAACGACTCTTCGATTTCGCACAGGGCCTGGTTGATGAGACCCAACTCGCCGGTCAGGGCCACGTGGCGACAGCCGCAGTGGCTCTGGCAGCGGTCGCGCAGGGCACAGGGAGCGCAGGTCTCTTCGACGCGATCCTTGGCCTTTTGCAAAACACTCGGCCGATATGCTCAGGATTCGATTGCACAGCCACCAAATCTAGGGGAATCACGACATTCGCGTCCGGGTTCGGTCGCGCGGCTTGGGGCCTCCAAACCAGATTTCTGCGGACTCCCTCTCGTCCCTTTCAGTTTTCTGAGGGGGCTGCGGTCCGTGCGATGGTGGCCAGAACTCGTGTCCGGTCAGGGCTGTAGTCCCAAGTCTTTCCTGATCGCCACGACCATCTGGCAGTGGTCGACAAGGATGTCCGCGCCGGTGGCTTCAGTGTCGTAGTTGAGGCCGTAGGGCCAGAAATGCATGCTGTCCGCATGAAGCTCGGTGTACAGCGGCTTGGCCAGGGTCGCGTTGATGGCTTGCAACTGCGCGGCGGCATTCGTGCCGACGAAGAAACCGCCCGACACATGCGACGCCCACTGTGAGGCCGTGCCAATGCCCTGGGTGTGCGCGATCTCATGCATGGAAGTCGCGCAGGTCATGTACTGCCGGCCAGCACCGAAGCGAATCGATCCATTGATGTTGCCATCGGCCGTGGCCACGCCGGTGTCGTAACTGACGCGGACCGATCCTGTGATGTTGGAGTAGCAGTTGTAGTACGCGACAGCCATGTCCATGGCGCAGGTGATGGTCTTGTAGGCGTCGGCTTGGTCAGCGCTCGGCGAGGCAGCTTGGGAAAGTGTGTAGCTGATATTGCCAGTGGGGGTGCACGCTGGGGCCGGCTTTCCGAGGCAGGTGCAATTGCTGACGAGCGCGTCTGTGGCACTGTCGGCTGCAGTATCGAAACCGACGCTGGCATCGCTCGACACATCTCGGGTGGCAGACTCGTTGCGACCCGCATCGGGCGATTCACTTGCACCATCGACCGTCGCGTCCGCACCAGCGTCCGGCCTCGAATCGTCGGTCGCGCCACCCGCCGCGCCGCCCGACGCATTTCCACCGCTGGTCGAGACCTCCGTCGAGCCGCCCGTTGCGCTGCTCGTGCCCGTCGTGCTGCCAGCGCTGCTCGCGCCGCCCGTTGCGCTGCTTGTGCTTGTCGCGCCGCCGATCGTTCCGATGGTGCTGGTCGCGCCAGCCGCGGTTCTTGCGCTGGTGGCGCCGCCGGTATTGCTCGCTCCCGTCGTGGTCCCAGCGCTGGTGGCGCCTCCGCTCCGGCCTCCAGCCCCGCCGCCACCCTGGCCGGCGCCGTTGCTACAGGCCGCAAGTCCGAGAGCGATGATCCCCAATGCAATACCGACTATCGGCCTGCGCATATTTTCTCCGGCCACACACTACACGCCTACAGCGTTCCGGCGACGCCAAAGATCATCCCCGCGCCGTTGGCGGTCGGCGCGATGGTGGGAACCATGCTCGCCATCGCACTTTGGGTCTGCCCGGTGCGAGGAAAATCCTCTTCCATGTGGCGCGTGAAGTACCAGGCAGTGGCGACCCCTGTTGCCATGCCGATCCCCAAGGAGGCGGCGGCTCCGCGCGGACTAGCGCTCTTGTCCGCCGCCGCGAAGTACAGCCCGCCGACAAGTAGTCCCCCGCACAGTCCCCCAAGATCGATGAATCGGACACGTGCGATGGATGGCGAAACCTCAGCCCCGAGCAAAGCCCCACCAATCGCCCCCAGGTTCAGCGCGATGCCGGCCGCGAGCAGGCCGGTGTCCGCCGCTTTGTCGATCGCGCCCGCCAAGGTGCCGACCACGGCGCCGCTCCACAATGCGGCCGATCCCATGAACGCGGCTCGCCCAGGGGTTGTTCCGCGGAGCGTGCCCACGATGCCGCCGGTGACGGCGCCCGCGGTGCCCAGTCCCCAGGTCAAGGTTGCCACTGTCTTGTCCCCCCACTTGTTGGAACCGGGGTAGTGCGCCTCGTGCCAGAGCAACCACGCCAGCGCCTCCTCGAATCCAATGTACATGCCCGAGACAGCGGACTGCGGAACGCCATATCTGAATCCGACGGTGTAGTCGACCAACGCAACAATTCCGGCCTCCACCCCGGCCAAGCCCAGGGGTGGCAAGATGGCGCCGGCGGCCGAACGGGTCTTGCTGTAGATGTCGATCACGATCCCCGCATAGACGCCGTTGAGCACGGCATTGGTGTAGAGAATCGCCAGTTCATCCAAGGTGCGGCGATTGGCCATCGGTTGTGTCAAGGCGAGCTGGGTTGGCGTGGTGAGTACGAACCCTCCCTGAGCCCATGTCTTGCACGCGGCGAGCAGCTCGGCTACCAGCATGCGGTTTGCGGGATCCGGGGCCGTGAGCAGGAGCGCTTCGAACTTCTGTACGGCTGCGGAGAAGCGGCCCGCCAGCATGTCGGCCCTGGCTTCGGCATAGGCTGCATCCCAGCCTGGGGCGCTGGATTCGGCCGTGACATCAGCCGTCGTGGATTGCTTGGGTGCATGACGAGCGCTGCCTGGCTTCGATGTCTCTGCGGTTGCAAGCAAAGGGGCAGCAGCAAGCGCAACAGCGAAAATGACTGTCTGGGCGGGGAGCATGTCCAGGGGCTGAGCAAAGCGGGTGCCATGGCCCAACTCTCGGAAATCCGAGCCCTTCCGCCCTGTCATTGCGTGCGGATGTGTCTGCTTTTCAACAGCTTCACCACGTGTTCAGCCAAGAGCGCCCAACATGGAGCCAGACGCTTGATTCACAAATGAGATACTATCGAGTGTAATTCTGGGCAAAGGAGTCTTCATGCGTTGTCCAAGTCGTAGTTGGGCTCGGTCAAGCGGCAAGGCCATCTGTTGCGGCACATTCATCGTGCTGCTTGCAGCTGGGTGCTCGAGCGGCGGCAGCGCATCTGATACCGGCACAGGTGGGACGGCAGGCTCGGGAGGACAGGGCGGAGTCACGAGCAGCGGTGCAAGCGGAGGCAACGTGGGCGGCGCGGGTGGCGGCGGGAGCGTGGCAAGCGGAGGGAGTGCAGCCAGCGGTGGCAGCGCAATCGGTGGCAGTTTAGGAAACGTAGGGAGTTCAGCCGGCGGCGGCAGCGCGGGGAGTGATGTCGGCGGCAGCGTAGGGAGCGGCGGGAGTGCGGACACCGGCGCCAGCGCAGACACGGGTGGCAACGCAGGAAGCGGCGGCAGTGAGTCGAGCGGTGGCAGCTTGGGCACGGGTGGCAACGCAGGAAGCGGCGGCAGCGCAGGCAGTGGCGGCAATGCAAGCAGCGGTGGCAACGCAGGCAGTGGCGGGGGCTCCGGCACCGGTGGCACAACAAAGGGTACGAGTGGGAGCACGGGCACAGGCGGGAGCGCGGGCACAGGCGGCGGCACTGGCGGCAAGGCGAGCGGCAGCGGCGGCACAGGTGGCAGCGGAGGCAAGACAACGGGCGCTGGCGGAGCAAGCGGCGGCTCAGGCGGTGCAACCGGCACTTCTGGCCCGCAGCCGTTCAAGGGCATCGCCGGCGGTGGATGTGATGTGCGCACCGCCATGAACGTTTCCTGGTACTACAACTGGTCTGCGGCCGAGGCGACCTCGGGGAACGACGCATGCCCAGCTCCCAACGGCATCGAGTATGTGCCCATGATTTGGGGTGCAGATACCGCGGCCAACATCAAGACCACCGTCGCGGGCTTCGCGAGCAAGGGCTCCAAGTACGTGCTCGGCTTCAATGAGCCGGACAACGTGGCGACGGGCGGAGGGTCCAACATCACCGAGGCGTCGGCGATAGCGCTCTTGCCTGCCTTCGACAGCGTGGCGACCATCGCCGTGGGATCGCCCGCGACTCAGGCCAACACCACCGGGCAAGCATGGTTCACGAAGTACATGGCGGACGTCGCGGCCAACACCACGCTGCGAACCGACTTCATCGCCATTCACTGGTACGGCTGGAGCGCCGGCTCGTGTGACCCCGCGGCCTCGACGCTGGAGAATTACATCAAGTACGCGGAAGGCTTTCCCGGCAATCGTCCCATTTGGTTGACCGAATGGGCCTGCCTAAACGAGAGCGCCCCAACGGCCGCGGGTGTAATCGCCTTTTTCAACGGAGCACTCGCAATGTTCGCCAAGCACCCCCGCCTCGCCCGCTATGCTTGGTACCAATGGTCGCCGAATTGCGAAATCTGGAGCACTGACAAAACCCCGACCGACCTTGGCAAGGTCTACGCCGCGGCGCCAGCGACGAAGTAGCCGCGTCGTCACTAAGTCATCTGACCTGGTCCGAGTTCAATGCGCAGCTTGCGCGCGCGGCTGCACATGCGAGGCGCGATGTCCACGCCCACGGCATCCAGGCCCAGGGCATTGGCCACGGCCAGGACCGTGCCCCAACCGCAAAAAGGATCGACGATGGTGCGGGTGCTGGTCTCGGCCTGCACGAATCGGCAGGCGTCGACACACGCATGCACGCCCATTGACTTTGGGCCGGACTGAAATCCACCGTCGGGCAGCACGTCGATGCGCGCCAGTTTCTGGCTACGGGCTGGTCCGCGCGCAAAGCCCAGCATGTGCGCGTAGGTTGCGCGGCCGAAGCTAGAGGTGCCGGGCGGTTTGCGACAGACGATCTTGTGAAACAGTTGGCTCATGCCCGCGCGTTCGGCGGCGCGACTGACCAGCGCACCCTTGTCGATCCACAGACCGCCGTGCTTGATGTCGCTTTGGAAGAAAATGGCCACGCCTTGGTCGCCGGTGCACGCCATCACCAGGGCCGCCGCGTCCTCGAACCAGCGCCGCCAGCCGTCGAGTCCCAGGCGCGGCAACTCGGACACATCCGGCAGCGACGTAATGACGCTTGCGCCAGCCAGCGTGCCCTGTGCCGGCAGCCAAGCGATGGCGTCGGCCTTGTGTACGATGCGCTTTGGGGCTGGGTGCATTCAGGCCAGCAATCGTGGCGTGAAACTGAAAGCCGCGGCCGGTACCACCACGCCCGCCGTGCGCAGTTGCTGGGCGCGCGTGATGACCGCCGCGCCTTCCAATAGATTGAGCGCGATCTGCACCACGCCGCGATTCGCTTGTGTCTCCAAGAACGATCCGCGCACCCAATCGTTGAACGCGCCCATGGCCGGGCCGCACCAGATTTGGTAGTCGAGGCGCCGGCGCGACTCGCCCACCACCGGCCACTTGCTGGCCATGCCCAAGTACCAGCGAAACACCAGGGCCATGCGGTGCTTGGGCTCGCTCTGGGCGCGCTCCAACTCGTGCGGGTCGCGCGCTTCGAAAAAGCGACGCACCTCGGACCACACTTCGTCGCAGGTCGCGCCCAAGATCTCGCTCTCCAGCCGCTGGCGAATTTCAGTCGGCAGCGCCTCCAGACTGTCGTAGGAACGATAGACATCGTACAGGCGCTGGGCGCGCACACCGTACATGGTTCCACGGCGCAGGATCTGCACCCTGACTCCCAGCTCGAACATGTCTGCGCAAGGGGCCATCATCACGTCGGCCAGGCCCGCCTCCGCCAGCATGCGCTTGCCGTCATCCGCCAGGCCGGACTCGACCGCGGCCTGGTTCACCGAGCCAGTGACCACATAGGCGGCGCCAAGAGAGAAAGCCGCTGCCACTGCGGCGGGCGTGCCCAGGCCGCCAGCCGCGCCCACACGTATCGGGCGCGGGTAGCGATGCTGCTGCGACACCCGGTCGCGCAAAGCGAGCAGCACCGGAAACAGCGCTGTCAGCGGTCGGTTGTCGGTGTGTCCGCCAGAATCAGCCTCGGCGGTGATGTCTTCAGCCACAGGGACATAGGCGGCCAGGGCGGCCTCCTCGGCGTGCAGCTTGCCCGCACGCACGAGCGGTTCCAGCAGCGCGGCCGGAGCAGGAGTCATGAACGCCTCGGCCACCTCGGGCCGCGACAGCTTGGCGAAGATGTGGTGGCAACGTTGGATGCGGCCCTCGGGATCGCGGCGCAGCCCCTTGGCCGCGCACAGAACCACCGCGGGCGTCAGCCCCATGAAGGCGGACACGCAGATGTGCCTGACGCCGCGGGAAAGATAAAGATCGGCGATCAGGTTCTCCAAGTCTGGGCTGTGCGGTGAATGGATGAGGTTGGCGCCCCACGGCGGGCCATCCTTGCCAAGCGCGGTCTCGATTTCGTCGAGGGCCGTGCCTACCTGGGTCGGCGCAAGCCCGCCCGCTCCGAAAAACCCCATCATTCCCGCGCGCGCCATCGCGACTACCATGCGCGCGGTGGTGATCCCGCGCGCCATCTCGCCCACCACATAGGGGAAGCGCACGCCATGGGTTTCGCAGAACGAACGATCGCCGAGCCATTCGGGGTAGAGCGCCGGCAACGTGCCGAGCAGTGGATACCCAGAGCCGTTGGGCGCCACTTGTCCGCCAAAGGACACGCCCAGTCTGCCGTTCGGTCCCTCGCGCACGACATGCAGGGGCTCGCGCACGCGCGCCACGGCGGCCGCGAGTGCGCCCGCGTCGAAACCCGCCGGCTCTGCGCCGGGATTCCAGGTGCCAAGGTGAGAAAGATCGGTGCTCATGAATGGGGCGAAGGATAGTACCTCGAAAAGAGGAAGGAGTGACATCCACGCAGGCTGCCTATATGCTTACGCCTTGCTGGAACGGCAACGCCAGCCCACATCAAGGAGCTGTCTATGCAGAAGCAAAGACGGGATTTTCTCAAGATAACGGCGGCGGGCGCGGCGGGATTGGCGCTTACAAGAGCGAACCGGGCATTTGCGGCGTGGCCCGCCACGGGCACGTTGGCGGTGAATCCGACCATCAGCAACATGCGCGTTGTTGGGTGCTACGACACGAAGATGATGAAGAGCACTCCGTTGTCGGCAACCTTCGCAGCGGAACATGCGGCGGTTGATTCGGCCCGAGTGCAGGCGAACATGGATGCCATGGCAATGCAACTGGCCAACGAAACCACGGCGGATGCAGCATGGAAAGCCATTTTCAGGACGGGCAAGACTGGCGCGACACCATGGGCATCCACGAAAGTCGCCATCAAGGTGAACAGCCTTGAGCCAGCGAACATGGCTCACGTCGCTATTGTGCAGAAGTTTTGCACGATTCTCGCTGGCTTCGGCGTGCTGCCCGCGAATATTATCATTTACGATGGGCACTCTGCCTATGCCGGCGCAACCTCGCTTTACACTACCTATTTCAGCGCGACTGACACCACCAAGACCCCAGCAGTTGTCAGCAATCTGAATGGCTCACTGGGGGGCACAGTCAAGGTCACGATTCCAGGCGGAGCCTCCACGACCTGCACCGCAGACATCGCCAATGGAGTGATCGACATTCTCATCAATATCGCGAACAACAAAGGGCACGACCTGATGGGCGGGGCCACCCTGTGCATGAAGAACCATTTTGGCACCTTCACTCCTACGCACGACATCAACTATCTATTCAACATCAACAAGAGCGATCCCATTCTCGGGGGAGCCGTCGTTCGGCAGCAATTGTGTTTTGTCGATTCCCTGTTTGCTAACAAATCACAAAACACAGGAACGCCGGAGCTCATGCCTTGTTATCTGACTATGGGCGTGTTTGCTCCCGCGGTTGACTACCTGACTATCAAGAAAGTCCGCGAGGAGGTTCTGGGGTTGACCCATGTCGACGCCACAATCAACTCGTACCTTACGACTTTCGGCTACGCCACCACCGACCCGGTGTGGGTCGTGGTGCCGCCCGCTGGCGTCGCAACCGGCGCCGACGCAGGCGCGGGCGGGGCTGGAGGCTCGGGAGGCGCGAGCGGCAGCGGCGGTGCCAGTGGATCCGGAGGGGCGCACAGCAGCGGGAGCACTGGGACCGGGGGAGTGCACAGCGGTGGAACCAGCGGGGCTGGCGGCGCCAACGCCAGCGGCGGCGCTAATGCCACCGGCGGCGCAACCGGCAACGGCGGAGCCAGCGAAATCGGAGGGATGCCGAGCGGCGGGACCAGTGGGTCGGGAGGCGAGGGCAGCGGCGGTGCTAGTGCTACGGGCGGTGCGACCGGCAACGGTGGCGCCACGTCGGGCGGTGGCACGGGCGGAACCAGTAGCGCGGCGACAAGCTCTCCATTGGCGTCCGGAGGGTCGACGGCGACCGGCGGAATCAGCGCTGGCGGTGGGACAATCGCCAGTTCAGCGGGCGGAGGTGGCGGCAAGACCGGAACAAGCGAAACTGCGGGGAGCGGCGCCCGCGCCGGAAATTCAGGGAGCGGCTGCAGTGTGGCCGGGATCGACCGCAAGGCCAGCCGCTGGGGAGCAGCGCTGGCGCTAGG
>Ga0265316_10002621_pt1 | contig 18546 bp, 14 predicted proteins | sample 4522metaG_FD_202092 | JGI IMG/M metagenome (GOLD analysis project Ga0265316, IMG submission 202092) | Rhizosphere microbial communities from Carex aquatilis grown in University of Washington, Seatle, WA, United States - 4-5-22 metaG | ecosystem: Host-associated > Plants > Roots > Rhizosphere >... | reverse complement strand
CGTTATACGCCCACAGGCCGTGAGCGGAGGACGACAATCCGCTTGAGGACTCACTTGAAGGAAGGCCGCTGACGTATGTGGCGGACCCGCACCCGACAACGAGAAGCATATAGCCGAGTAGGTTAGCGGAGAGAATTCTGCTTGCGAATCGCCTGGACATTGGTGCCCCCAATGTCCTAAATTTAGCGAAATCAGAATCTTAGCGAAAGATGTCGACTGGACGCCCCATTGGGTTATGCGAAGGGGAGAATTATGGCCCAACGGTCATCTCCGCAAGTTACCGGCGGAGAAGGAATGTTGGCCTGAAGTAATGCGATGGAGTGTGATTGTCGAAAGGTTGCGAACCGGTAAGCTGAGGCGATCGCTCGACTTGTTCTAACGAATGCCGGGGATGTCGTACCCCGGACGTCCCTATCGGCCGGCATTGGCCGCGCTGAACGGCCAGGTCAATACTCAGAAGTTGTTCTTTATATATTCGTTCAATTCATTGATCTGGAAGGTCAGGTCCTCGATATCGATCTGAGTTGTCAGTTGGTCGGCAGTCAGCTGATTGCGAAAAGTCAGAGCCGTGTCGGTGTCGACGTTCTCAATCGACTTGAGATTCTGGGCAATCGCATCGGCTTGCTCGTTCAAAGCGGTCAATTGAGATTGCTCGACGGGGACCGACTCTTCCATTTGCATTCTCAACAGGTCGGCCTGGTGAGCAACGTCAGTAAATTCAGCATCCTGCCATTGATCGTAGACGGGCAGTGATTTGTCCAGGTGCTTCTTGATCGACCGGCTCGCCAAATTGTAGGTGAAATTGACGGTACCGTAGGGGCCGGTCGGGTTAGTCGCCGAAGCCGAAGAACTGCCAACCTGCTGGTGAACGCCAACGCTCAAAGATACATCCCAACTGTTCTGCTTCTGCAAATGAACCATCGCCTTTTGATTCGCAGAATCGCTGCCCTTTTTATCTGCGATCAGATCCTTCAGCGGACGAGGGTTTTGGGGCGGAATATACGGCGAGGTGATTCCGAGCAGCGTGACGGTTTGATCGGCAACCAGGCGCAGCTTTGCGGATTGAAGCGAATAGATGCCCTGTTTTGTCATGTTCTGAGCTTCAACACGCTTCATGTTCTCGGCAATCAGCCCATCGAGCGTCTTGCTGGTCTGTCGAATCAGCTTGAGCCGATACTCCAACACGTCTTTGCGGATTTGCGGCAGCGCGAAGAGGATCTTGATGTTAGCTTCTTCGGTTGCAGAGTAAAGGTCGCAGTTGGTCCGGGCCACATCCATCGTGATCCCGCCCTTTCGCTCATTGGAAAGACTCTGGGTTGCGCCGAAGACAAGTTGCTGCGGCAGACCGGTTTCAGGTTGAGTGAAGCCGCCGGAGAAAGACGGTGTTTGCAGCAGTTCCTTTTGAGCGGTTGCCTGCTCCTTGAGGAACTGACAGTGCACTGAAGCTGCATTGGGTTGAGCCTGTGTGTAACCGAATTCGCAGAGCGCAAGCAGAAGCCCGGTGAGGATGAGTGTGCGTTGAGTTTTCATTTCCGTCAGATTCCTAGGGGCTTATTGCCAACAAATAGGGTTTTAGATTGGGCCACATTTTGGTCAGTTAGATCCAATTGGACGAGAAAACCACGCATATCAGTCTTGAAGATCGGATTTTGTAACTTCTCTTCGTTTGGAAAGATATACTTGACGCTTCCTACGTACCGGCAAGCGACGAAGTTCAAGTAGCAGTCATAGACCGGCGCGCCAATACTGACGGACTTTTGGTTATCGTAGGGAACGAATGCAAGATTGATGGTCGAGTTTCCTAGTGTTGAGCGGAAATAGGGAGTGTCAGAGGCGCCGGATGTTGCCAGATTGATCTGCTGTATCTGATCTGAGTCCGAATCGATTTCCTTCTGTGCCAGCTTGAGTTGCATATCCAGGGTTGCAATCTGAGACTGAAGATCGACTTCCTTCGAGACAGTTTCTACGGTATCGGTATTCGCGGCTGATTTGTCCTGAACGGTGTCGTAGAGGCTTGCGGCTTCGATCTTTCCGTCCGTCAAGCTATTCTCCTCTTGATTGAGTTGTGCTTCAGCCTCTGCAGCGTCTGCTTGTGTTATCAGGCCGGCCGCCAGGTCCAGGTCGATTCGGCTTTCAACCGTTTCGACTTTATTTAGGACCTTCGTAGTTCGGGCATTATCCGAATTCTTTTGAGCATAAAGATCCTTGAGCCTGTGAGCGCTGTCCTTGTCCTGCGCCCGCTTCTCGGAAATGGCACTTTTGATAATCGGCTGGAGCGCGGCCAGAGAGGTTCGTTGCGTACGGAGGGTCGCGATGCCCATCTGTTGCCGTTCGATATCAAGCGTGAGAGTGGCGATGGCGTTCCGCGAAGTGACCAGCTTGTCACTAACTCCGAGACTCATCTCGTCGGTTGGGTTAATGGTGGTTGGAGCGATCCAACTCGTGTTCACGGCATAAAATCCAAGGACCGAGATATAAGACAACACGCCGATCAATATGCCGTAGAGAGCAATGATGGCGACGGAACGGTAAAGGAAGAGCACCAGCTTGTGCATTAGTTGCATTACGCACCTCGATTAGCGGCGATGGCGGCTGCCAGGAGTGAGGCATGGGCAATTGAAAGCCGCCGGGTTGAGAGAGACGAAGCCGCTGAGGGCCCGAAACTGAGAGTGGCAAATGAGGGCACCGGGACTGGAGCCGGGAATGGCCTAACTCTAGGAGCCGGATTAGATGGTTCTGCAGTTGGCTGCGTAGGAGTCACCTTTGTTCTTGTTCCCCAATCCCTCGAGTCGAGCGTGAAGACTGCCAGGGTTTCAATGAGGCGGCCCGCAAATATCCAGACAGCGATTGCCATGACTGAGAGAGGGTTATTGATTTTTTGCTCCGGGTTGTACTTGGAAGTAAAGATATGGAATACCGCAATCAGCGCGACGTAGAACCCCAGCGCGGCAGGCACGATCGCGAACGGCATCGTGCCCTGTTGGATGACCAGGACCGCGGTGACGGAAGCAAGCGCCATAAGGGTCGGAACGAGCTGGCTGAACAGGGCATTCGGATGGATCGTGAAAACGTGCTGCTTGATGTTCTTCAACGTGATGAAGAAGTCCCTCACACCGGATCTCTGCCAGCGGATCTGCTGCTTGAACAACGTCTTCATATTGTTCGGAACAGTCGTCCAGCATTGCGCGTCCGTATTGATCACGGTTCCGTATCCTTCGAGGAGAATCTGGTGCGTGAGAAACCTGTCTTCTCCGTCGTTGACCGAGATGCCGAACCAATTCCGCGCTAAGACCTTGGGTTTAAGCTTAACCATCAGATCGCGCCGTACCGCGAACATGCACCCGCTGATGCAGGTCACAGTCTTGGTACAGGTTTCAAGTGATTTGAGGAAGTGGAAGCATATGTAGTAGACGAACGTTTGACATTGCGTGGCAAGGTTCTCATTCACATTGCGAACGCCGATCACGCCTCCAACTCCACCGATCTTCGGATCGGCAAAGCACGAAACCAGTTCCCGAATGGCGTTCGGCGAAAAGATGCAGTCGCTATCGATCGAGAGGATGATCTCTGCTGAGGATTCTTCCAGGGCGGCGAAAACAGTGTGGGCTTTTCCCGCATTCTCTTCGTTGCGGGAGACGCTGATATGAATGTTTGTGAAATCCTGTTGCGCCTTGACCAGCCACTCATAGCTGTCGTCTTTTGAGCAATCATCACGAGCGATGATCTCAAACTTGTTGTTAGGGTAATTGCTCTTGCAGATACTCTCTACAGTGTCGTAAACCGTCTTGCCTTCGTTGAAGCAGGGCAGCAGAATGCTGACGGTGGGCTGAAAAGAGTAGTCCTTAAGGAGTCCCTTGCTTGACATTCGAAGGAGTCCGGCCAAAACGTAACGAAACACGTTCGACACGAGCAGAGAGATCAATATGAAAAGTGACAAGAGGATTAAGGGCACTAAATCCCACCGACCCTATCGAGAGCTTGTCCGATCTCAACCCGCCATTTAGTTGCCCCATTCGAGTACGGAACGAACTTATATATGAAATTGAGCACAGCTACGAACCTAGCACCACCACTGTGCCATTGATGTGCCGAATTGGACATAGTCCCTACAACTTCAGCACCAGATAATATCCCAGAAGCCTTTATCTAAAGGATCCGCTAATATCTAGCCTCGCTGACAATTGTTACGAGTGGGGGAACTGTGGCTGAATAACTGGCCCCTCGACAGTTACCTTCGACTTACATCTATGCCCATAATTGTCGCTTGGGCGACAATAACGCGCCCGGAACAATCGAATCGGAATCGAGAAACCCTCAATAACCGACCCCTGGCAGGAAACCGGCATCCAATCCTGCGGAGTGGTGTCGGATGGCAGGGATGACTAAATGGGGTCTGCCCAGCGTGGTCTTGGTGACTGCATGGATGGTAGGGGGCTGCGGCACTGCCGTGGTGGCGAAGCCGGCTCCGCAGACTGAAGTGAAACCGGACACCCCAACCCCGATCGCGGTGAAGAAGGATGAGCTTGGCGCGCCATCCTGGGATCCAGCATGGGACAAGACGATTGAGCAGGCGCTGCCGCCCGAGATGCTGTCGAATCGCGTAGCGCGAGCCGTAAGGCCATTCTGCCCGAACTTCAAGGCAATAGGCGAAACGGACCGGCGGGCGTTCTGGGCTTATGTCTTCCAGGCGCTGGCCGGTGCGGAAGCGGGTCTGGAGCCGACGACCGACGTGCGGCACACGGAACCTGAAGTCGCCGTCAAGGACTCAGTGACGAAAAGAATGGTGCGCAGCGAAGGCCTGCTGCAGCTCACCTACGAGGATGCCAACCGTTACGGTTGCGCTTTCGATTGGGACACGGACAAGCAGTTGCCCGAGAAAGATCCGCAGAAGACCATCCTGAAGCCGGAAAACAACCTGAAGTGCGGGATCAGGATTATGAGCAAGCAGCTCATCGACAAGCACAAGCCGTTGGCGACAAGGTCGAGTTACTGGTCGACACTACGTCCTGGAACGGTGAGTTATGAAGTCTTCCTCAAACAGATGACGAATGTTCCCTCAGCCTGTCGAATTCCAACGCCGGCCGATCAGACAACAAGGGCGAGCTCCGGCCCCAGCCAGTAATCTCCAGATTGGCGGAATCCACGCCGTGCCTTTACGCCGTCGCGTCGGTCGCAGGGGGATACTTCGCGTCGACGGGCGTTTCGCTGCGAGCCTCAGCGGGAAGTACGGGAGACTTATCGCCAAGGTAGCCGTCGGCGAAAAGAATGTTACGCGCGAGGCCAAACTTCCTGAGCGCAAGAATGATCAAGCCGTTCAGATCTGTCTCGTTCTTGAACATTCCGTGGAAGGCCGAGCGCGGATAGCGGTGGTGGTTATTGTGGTACCCGTCGCCGAAAGTGAGCCACGCAAGAATGTAGTTATTCTTGCTGTTGTTCTTCATGTTGTAGTTCTCGTAGCCAAAGGTATGGCCCAGGGAGTTCACCGCCCAGACCGAATGCTGGAAAAGCACGGTCCTGAGGCACGCCGCAAAGAAACAGCCCCACGCATCGGTCATCCCGCCGAACGCATAGCCGGTGACCCAGGGAACAGCCACCGAGATTACCGGCCAGATGTAGTGCGTGCGCGCATAAAACCGGATGACGGGATCGCGGACAAGGTCGCGGCCGTAGACGTTGACGTCGGTGCTGGTGTCGTCGAACATCCACCCGATGTGGGCGTGGAACAGGCCTCTCAACGTGTTCTCGTGATCGCAGTGGCCGTCAACAAATGGGCTGTGGTTGTCGCCGCAATTGTCGGTGTGGGCATGATGCCGCCGGTGATCGGTTGTCCAGGTAAGCAGCGAGCTTTGAAAAGACATGGAGCCGAATGCACCCAGCATATAAGCCACCCACGGCGCGGTCTCAAAGCTCTTGTGCGAGAAATAGCGGTGGAAGCCAACGCCCGTGCCCATGCCAACAATGAAATAGCCGACAGCGAACGTAATGACCTCGACCCAGTGGATGGGGTGCGACCGGAACCAGAAGATGGCCGCCACCGAACCGGCCAGGGGAAAGCCGATCAGGAAGGTGTTATCGAGCCGCTTCTTGAGTCCAGACCGAACCGCAATCACGCCGGGAGGCTGACTCGCTATCTGCAGGTTTTCTCGGGAAATTGCCAATGCGCACGCTCCACTTTCTCTCTAACTTCTCAGGCTGGGTCCCGAAGGCCATGAGAACGGCCTCTTGTAACTTAGATGAATCTTTCGCCGGCGGAGTTACAGTAAATCAATATCGCCGCCGTGCCCAGGGACTGTCACTGTGAATTACCCTAGCACGCCCTCGGCCGTAATCTCGACCTTCGGCTGCAGCATCTTCGATACCGAGCAATACTTCTTGATGGACAGCTCTACAGCCTTCTGTAATTTCTTCGGGTCGATGGGGCCATACCCCTTGAAGCGCAAGTGAATCTTTGTGAACACAGCGGGAACCGCGTCCGTCCGCTCACCTTCCACTTCTACCTCCAGGCGCTCCAGATGCTGGCGTTGTTTTTTCAGAATTTTGATCACATCCATCGAACTGCACCCGGCCATTGCTGCGAGCAAGGTCTCCATCGGGCGCAATCCCGCATTCTCGCCGCCCAGTTCAGCGGGGCCGTCAATCACTCCTGTAGCGCCCGCGGCGTTGGTCGCGATAAATTTAGCCGCTCCTGCCTGCACCAGCTTCACTCGCGTGTGCCCAGCCATCAGTCACTTCCCTTTCTCGATCCCGCTTCCACATGCTTTGAAAACAGGTCGCTCGAAAGGTAGCGATCGCCCTGATCGCATAGCACGAAAACCACCACGCCCGACTTGAGCGTGGCCGCCAACCGGCACGCCGCCGCACAGGCCCCTCCAGACGAAACGCCTGCGAAAACTCCTTCTTCCAGCGCCAGCCTGCGCGTCATTGTCTCGGCTTCTTCCTGCGTCACATCCAGCGTCACATCTACGCGATGCGGCTCAAAGATGGCCGGCATGTATTCCTTCGGCCACCGGCGGATTCCCGCAATCTTTGCGCCTTCGCCAGGCTGAACGCCGACAATCTGCACGTCGGGATTCTGTTCTTTCAGGAATCTCGACGTTCCCATGATGGTCCCGGTCGTTCCCATCGCCGAGACGAAATGCGTAATGGCCCCTTTTGTATCGCGCCAGATTTCCGGCCCGGTCGTCCCATAGTGGGCGCGCCAATTGTCAGCGTTCCCAAACTGGTTGAGCATCAACATGCCCCCCTTCGCCACCTGCTCGCGAGCATAGTCGATGGCGCCTTCCATTCGCCGGTCGGCGGGCGTCAGCGTCACCTTGGCGCCAAAGGCCTCCATCGTCGCCACGCGTTCCGCGGTGGAGCTCTCCGGCATCACCAGTTCGATTTCCAAACCCTTCACCGCCGCGATCATGGCGAGTGCTATTCCGGTGTTACCGCTCGTCGGCTCAATGATGCGCACTCCTGGCTTCAGTTCCCCGCGCTTCTCCGCACCTTCGATCATGAACTTGGCAGCGCGATCCTTGACCGACGAACTGGGGTTGTTGCCCTCGACCTTTCCGAACAGGCGCACCCCTGGATTCGGATTCACCCGGCGCAATTCGACCAGCGGCGTATCTCCCACAAGGTCCACAACGTTCATTTGCCGCCTCCGCGAATCGCGTGCCTTAGTCAATTATCGCAACATTACAGGACGGGCACGATGCGCAGTTGCACACCGCGCTAATCGCAGCAGCCGCTTTCAAGCAATTCGGCGGTGAAAGGATGCTCGGCGTCGCAACGCATCCAATCGAGGGGAATAGATCCGGATTCGCCTGACCCGGTGATCTGAATTCGAGGAAATCGAATGGACGTCGCACCAACAAGCTCGGGACTGAGTGTTGATGGCTGAAAACGGCGGCTAGAGGCTACTGGTCGCCTCGCGCGCCACCGGCTTCTTCTTGCCTCCGTCCGCTTCAGCGGCCGCGTGCAGATCGCTTTGCCGATCCATCCACTCATCCAGCCGCGAGCGCTTGAAGCGCCACCGGTTGCCCAGCTTGAACGCGGGCACAAATCCATCCGAGGCGTACTTGTAGAGAGTGTCAGCGGAGATGCCAAGGTAATTCGAGGCTTGGCGAATGTCCATGACCTCGCGAATCTCAGGGACCAGCAGGTTGGAACGGACTTGGGCGTTGCGCATAGTTGCCTTCCGATCAAGCAGGATGCAGAGCGGTATTCTTGCGGCAAAAGGGGCCGGCACTTCTGTATTTAACCCGACTTGATCGGCTCATTCAAGGATTTTCCGTAAGTTACAGGATTTTCACGGGTTTCGCACGCATCTCCCCGCCGGGCATGCCTGTGGAAAACCCCATCCCCTTGGGCTCGAGAAACCGCCTGTACCCAACCTGTTGCGCCCGTGAAGCAGATGGTCCAGACTGATCGCTTGCCCTTCCGGCTTGCGCTTCAGAGTTGCGCGTGACAGTGGTTTGACAACATGTACCAAAATTGATACGCTCTGTCTCAATGCCGGAACATAAGAGACTGCCGGCTCGTTTCTACCGCTGAATGCGGGCCGCGAACCGGTGCGGGAATGGCTAAAGAGTCTTGAAGTGGAAGATCGCAAGGTGATCGGCGAGGACATTAAGGACGTCGAATTCTCATGGCCCATCGGTCTGCCACTGGTACGCTCGCTGGGCGACGAGCTATGGGAAGTTCGCAGTAGCTTGCCGCGGGGCCGGATTGCGCGAGTCATTTTTTGCATCGCTGACCGGCAGCTTGTCTTGCTTCATGGCTTTATCAAGTAGACACAGAAGATCCCGCAGAACGAGTTGGAAATCGCACTCAAACGCAAAAGGGAGGGCAGGTGAAGAAGAAGAATATCGGCTCGTCATTCGACAGTTGGCTCCGCGAGGAAGGCCTCTACGAGGAAGTAACGGCCAAAGCCCTTAAGCGCGTCCTGGCACGGCAGGTTGAAGCTGCCATGAAAGAGAAACAGCTATCCAAGGCTGAAATGGCGCGCCGCATGCGCACAAGCCGTGCGGCTCTCGGCCGATTGCTCGATCCTGAATACGATGCTGTCACTTTGAACACTTTGCGCAAAGCAGCAGTCGCGGTTGGCCGCGAACTTCGCCTGGAACTCGTTTAGACCGCTCAGGTTCCTACGATCTGCGCTTTCTGCCTGGGCACCTCAGACAGCGCGGTAACCACGGAGACAGCCGTAACCGCTGCAATCTTTTATGGCCAACCCGCGCTTTCTGGAGCGCCAGTCAGGTCCAACATAGACAAGCCCATCCTGGCCGCCAGTCAGCGCGCCCACATTCGCCCACAAAAGTAGAACGGCTTCCCTTCCCGGGAAGCCGTTCTACTTTTCTGATCCCTTGCTCCTGAAACCTGTTTCTCAGTTCTGATCGTCGCGGCGGTGCAGCGTCGGCGGTCCGTCGCCCGAGTCGCCGGAGCCACTGCCGGCCTGCGGGGTTGAATTCCCCGAACCGCCCGAACTCCCCGTCCCGTCTGTGGTGGTGCTCGCCCTGCGCAGTGACGGCTTCGCGCCATTCCTCGCGTCGACCAGCCTGCGTTTGTCTTCGATCCGCGCCAGCCGCGCCTTCACGTCGTCAAACTCTGATGTCGTCACCAGGTAATCGTCCTTGGCCGGAAGAATGCGCGCAATCTCCATCTGCGAGTGCAGAATCCGGTCCGGGGTCTGCGGATGGTCGCTGAACGCCTTGGCCACCAGTCCCGGCTTGCGCTTCTGTAGCGCCTGGATCTTCTCAAAGAATGTGATGAACGCCTGCGGGTCGTATCCGGCCCGGTACATGTACTGGATGCCGAGATAGTCGGCCTGCGCCTCATAGTCGCGCTGGAATTGCAGCATCGTGATCGGAATCGCCAACTGCGCCGCTTCGTAGATGCCGTACCCGGCCCAGTCATAGGGCAGCAGGATTTCGAGAGGAATCATGCCGATCTGCGCGTAACCTGCCCGCGTCGACTCGCGCGCCCAGTGATGTGCGCACACGTGCGCAATCTCGTGGGACATCACTCCCGCCAGTTCCGCCTCTTCGTCCGCAGCCAGAATCAGCCCCGAGTTCACGTAGAAGAAACCGCCTGGCAGCGCCATCGCGTTGATCTCATCTGTATCGATCACTTTGATCGTGAACGGCACTTTGCAGTCGGAGTTCTTCACGATGTTCTGCCCGACCCGGTTCACGTACTCATCCACGACAGGATCGGTGATGAACTTGGTGCTCTTCTCAATCTCGTCGGCGTATTCCTTGCCCACCTTGATCTCGCCGTCGGTCGAGTACCAGTTGCCCAGTCCGCGCTTGCCAATCTCGCGGTTGCCCACGGCGCTCACATCCTCGATGCTGCCCGTTTTGATGGGAATCATTTGGCTGCCGGGATCGATAATCTTGTTCGCATCCACTTGCGGGCCGGCGCAATCGCCTCCCACCGGCGTGGTGCCCGGCTCGGGGTCCTCTTCCTTGCTGTCTTTATCCTTCTTCTTGTCTTTCTTGTCGTCGCTCTTCTTCGTCTCGCACGGAGCGAGTTGCGCGCTGCTGTCGGCGGTTGCCGTTCCGCTGTCAGTCGTCGATGCCGTTCCAGAATCCGGCTGCTTGGCCGGAGCCGGCGCATCTCCGCCCACCGGCGTCGTGCCGGCAGCCGGCTGCGCCGTAGTCGATGCCGTCGGGCTTGCTGACGGGTCTGTCTGCACGCCGGTTGTCGGTGAGCTTGCCGGAGCCTGCGCCGCGGGTGTTGTCGCCGGCGTCGCGCTGCTTGGGGAATTGCTGGCTGAAGGCGCAGTCGACTGCGCCCAGACTCCAACGGTCATCGCCAGTGCAAATCCTGCCAGAACCGCCGTTCTATATCCCATGCGATCCACTGCCACCATTGACCTCACCTCCGCCGCCGAGCACCACTTCGCCGCACGCGGCCCCGCTTCGCTCTATCACTTAGACGCAAGTATGTTCCACTTCGGCATCAAAGGCAAAGCAGCATTTTTGGGGTCGGCGCCCAGCCCTCTTGCCCCCGGCACTACATCCCTGCTGATCAGGCCGACCGGCGCACATCTCGGCCATCCCGGGGACCGTCCCGGGTGAAATCGATGGATCTCTGGTCCGTCTGTCCCGGTCCCTCCGGTCCTTTGCCCCTGCCCCTAAGTACTTAAGTCTTTGCGTCCCATGTTCCCCAGATCCCTGTCTTTCCAGTACAGTGAAGAAAACAGTCGTGGAGGCGCTTTGCGGCTGAAGATTCTGGCATTGATCTGGATTGCCTTTTGCGGGGCTGTGCTGCTAGCCGGCCAAGCCGCTCCCCCGTCCCCAAATCCAGCCGCTCCGGTGGCCTCACCCACGCCTCACAGCCACGCCAAGCACAAACTGCCTGCCCCATCAACCGTTTCAGCGATCTTCGACGCCACCAGCATAGGCACTCCCGTCTTCCTCGACAAGAACTGGCGCGTCGGCATCACATCGGATCTCTCTGCATCTTCGCCCACCTACAATGACTCCGCCTGGGCCATACGCGATGCTTTGCCATCCATCGGCAATGTCCCCGATGAGGATGCGGTCGCTCCCGCACCCCCGAAAAACCAAACTGCGGAATCCACTCCCGTCCCCGCGCCGGCAACTCCCGCCCGCCGTTACGCCTGGTTCCGCCTCCACGTCCAGCTCGCGCCCCATCATGGGCCGCTTGCTTTGCTCTTTGAGCTTCCTGTCTCGCGCGGCACCTCGATGGAGCTTGGCTCTCCCGGGCTCAGTCCCACCCTCTTCGTCAACGGCAAGCAAGTCCAGCCCGAGGGCCCGCACGGAGATGCGCCCGACGAATATCAGCCCATCACACGCCTCTATAACCTGAATCTGGATCCATCGGTAACCTCTCTAACCGTCGTCGTGCGGGTCATCTACACCGCCTTCGGCAACGATGCTTACACCGGCTTCTTCGCCAACCACACTCTTCTCCTCGGCAACCCCGGCGATCTCGAGCGCGAACTCAATCTCTGGTCCGATCGAAATCTCTTCGAGCGCCTGCTCAATCTCATCTACTCCGTCCTACTGGGCGTGCTGGCACTCTTTCTCTTCGCGCTTTACTTCTCTGAGAAAGGTCACCCTGAATACCTCTGGCTGGCCCTGCACGAGCTCACCGCTGCCCCCATCGGCTTCATCGAACTGGCGGGAAGCTCTGCGCGCTTCAGCGCGTTTTTCTGCGCCACGATCGTTCTCCAGCTCCTGGTGATCTCTGCCTATCTCTTCTTCGAGTTTCTCGTCTCATTTCTCTCTCTCAAGCCGCGTTGGTACATCCGCACTCTGCGCTACACATCGCCGGTTTTGTTGGGAATCGGCCCGGCCCTGCTCTTCCTGTTTCACCGCGGAGCCATCCCCTATCTCGCCGCCATCTTCATTTCTTGCGGCCTCTGGATGATTGGTTGGTGCATCTTCGTCTTCGGCACCCTCATCGCCGCTGCCGTGCGCCGCAACTTTGAGGCCGGTCTCTTTCTCATTCCGATGGGATTCAGTGTGGTTGCCATTCTCGATGCCATGATCGGCAACGCCATGAATGGGGGAACCGGCACTCCCTATGTCTCTCCGCTCACGATCCAGGCCGGCCCCATTCCCATTCACATCTCCGCCGTCGGCGGTTATGCGGGCATTCTCGTCATCGTCCTCATCGTCTTCTTCCGCTACCGGCGCGTGCAGCGCGATAAGGAGCATGCCACCAACGAGCTGGCCGCTGCCCGTGGCGTGCAGGAACTCCTCATCCCCCAGGAAAAACTGGCCACGCCCGGCTTCGAAGTCGATTCCGTTTACAGCCCCGCCAGCGAAGTCGGCGGCGATTTCTTCCATGTGCAGACCATGGGCCGCAACGCTCTCCTCGTGGTCATCGGCGACGTTGCCGGCCACGGCCTCAAAGCCGCAATGAACGTTTCCCTGCTCATGGGCGCGCTGCGCAGAATGCAGGACGACAGCCCTTCCAGAATTCTGCAGGGACTCAACCGCGTCCTCTCTGGTACCGACAGCTTTACAACCTGCCAGGCCCTCTGGTTCGGCTCCAATGGCGAGATGGTCATCGCCAACGCCGGTCATCTCCCGCCTTATCTCAACAGCCAGGAAATTGGCCTGGCCGGCAGCCTTCCTCTCGGCGTTCTTGGCGAAATCACCTATGAAGAATCGCGCTTCTTCCTTCATCCCGGCGACCGTGTTCTGTTGCTCTCCGATGGAGTTGTCGAGGCCCGCCAGCCCAACGGGGAGCTCTTCGGCTTCGACCGTGTCCGCCAGCTCAGCCAGGAGTCAGCCGTCTATCTCGCGGATGCCGCCAAATCCTTCGGCCAGGAAGACGACATCACCGTTCTCACCGTCCGCCGCGAGGTTGAAGCCGTAAAACCTGAAGCGCCCGCCGCTGTGCTATCTTCAGCTTTCTCGTGATACCCGTGCAAAATCCTTCCGCGCAGTCTTCGTCGCCCAGGCTTTCGCCCGCGTTTTCCCTCACTCTCGAGGCCTTCGCCTTTCTCACCCTCCTCGCCGCCGTCATCTACCTGTTCAAAACCAATCCCTCCACCCTCCACTGGTCGCAGGGCTACAACCCCACCGGCAGCTTTCTACTTTCCACTCTCATTGCCGCTCTGCCCATCGTCATCCTTCTCGGCGCCATCGCCATTCTGCGCCTCAAAGCGCACGCCGCTGCTCTCGCCGGTCTCATCACTGCCCTGCTCGCCGCCCTGTTCGTCTTCCACATGCCCGTGAGGCTCGCCTTCACCACTGCCGCTTATGGCGCCGGTTACGGCATCTTCCCCATTGTCTGGATTATTCTTCCCGTCATCTTCCTCTACGACCTCACCGTGAAAACCGGCCGCTTTCGCACGCTGCAGGAAAGTCTCACGGGCATCACAGCCGACAGCCGGTTGCAATTGCTTCTCATCGCCTTCGCCCTCGGATCGTTCTTTGAGGGAACTTCTGGGTTCGGCACGCCCGTTGCCGTCTGCGCCGCCATCCTCATCAGTCTCGGCTTCCGCCCTCTTCAAGCCGCAGGCCTCACGCTGCTCGCGAACACCGCGCCCGTTGCATTCGGAGGCATGTGCATTCCGATCGTTGCGCTGCACGGCGTCACCGGCATCGATCTTCTCTCCCTCACGCGCACCACCGCCACCATCCTCGTGCCTTTCGATGTGCTGATTCCCTTCTGGCTCATCTGGGCCTTCGCAGGTTTCAGCGCCATGATTGAAATCTGGCCGGCGATCCTCGTCTCCGGCGTGACTTTCTCCGTCACGCAGTATCTGATGGCCGCTTATTCCAACCCTTCCCTCATCGCCGTCGCCGCCGCCGCCGCCACCATTGTCGCCCTCATCACATTTCTTCGCTTCTGGCATCCGCGCCGCACGCTCAGCGTCGACCTGACCGACATTACCGGCCAGACCCGCCGCCATCACGGCCATAGCGGCGCGGCCATCTTCAAAGCATGGCTTCCCTGGCTCGTCCTGAGCCTTGTCGTTCTCTTCTGGGGTCTGCCCGAAATTTCAAGCTGGCTCGACGCGCACTCTACAATCAAATTCGCCGTCGCCGGTCTCAACAAAGCCATTCAACGCGTACCGCCGGTCGTTCCCACACCCACCGCTGAAGCCGCAATCTTCAATCTCAACTGGCTCTCCGCCACCGGCACTGGAATCTTTATCGCTTCAATCCTCGCCGGTCTCCTCATGGGTCTTGGTCCGCGCTCCCTCGCCGCAGCCTTCGTGCGCACCATCTTCAATATCCGCTACACCATCGTCACCATCGCCGCCATGATGGCGCTCGGGTACATCACGCGCTATTGCGGACTCGACGCCACCCTCGGCCTCGCCTTCGCGCGCACCGGCGCTCTCTATCCATTTTTCGGGACCCTTATCGGCTGGATCGGTACCGCCAGCAGCGGCTCCGACACCGCCTCCAATGTCCTTTTTGGAAGTCTGCAAACCCTCACTGCCCGCCAGATTGGCGTCTCGCCCGTGCTCATGGCCTCAGCCAACGCTGCCGGCGGCGTCATGGGCAAGATGATCGCCGCTCCCAGCGTCGTCGTCGCCAGCACCGCCACGCAAAGCTACGGCCAGGAAGGCTCCATTCTCCGGTTCGTCTTTTTGCATTCGCTCGCGCTCGCCGCCCTCGCCGGTATCGCCGTCACCCTCCTCGCCTACGTCCCGCTTCTCGCCACACTCGTCGCGCATTGAACGCTTCGCTCTCTTTCTCCGCACCCACGGGCTCTTACCCCCACAAGAAACTGGGTGCCCAAGGTCTGAATTCTCAGACCTGGGATAGCCCCAGCCCTTTACGGTGTCATCCTGAGCGGAGGATCTGCGGTTGCCTTTTTCGTTCGAACTCCTTCCGTTCACTGTTCTCTCTTCCCTCTTCTCTGTCATAGAATTGTTTCGCATTTGAAAAGGACCTTATGACCCTCTTCAATCCCCAGCGCCGCGATCTGCTTCGCGTCGGCTCGCTCGGTGTTGCCGGCGCCGCCATTCCTGCCGTCTCCTTCGCCGCAGCGACCTCTCCGGCAGACTCAAACGCCGGTAGCGCGCCCGGGCTCGGCGTCCTCTTCAACGTCCACGCCTACGGCGCCATCGGCGACGGCAAGACTCTCGACACCGATGCCATCAATCGCGCCATCGATGCCGCGGCGTCCGCAGGCGGCGGCCAGGTCATCTTTCCTGCGGGCATCTATCTCTGTTTCTCCATCCACCTCAAGAGCAACGTGCATCTCCATCTGGAACAGGGCGCGACCATCGTCGCCGCGGAATCTCCCAAGCCCGGTGAAACCACCGGCTACAACGGCGGCACCTATGACGCAGCCGAGTCCAACGCGCCCTGGGAGCCCTTCCAGGATTACGGTCACAACCACTGGCACAACTCGCTCATCTGGGGAGAGGACCTCCACGACATTTCCATCACCGGCACGGGTCTCATTTACGGAAAAGGCCTGAGCTTCGGTGCCGACGGCGCCAATTCAACTCCTCGCGGCGTCTATCCAATCCATGTCGCAGAGCAGCCCGGCGTTGGCAATAAGACCATAGCCCTCAAAAACTGCCGCAACGTTCTGCTGCGCGACTTTTCCATTCTCAAGGGCGGCCACTTCGCGCTGCTTCTCACCGGAGTCGACAACCTCATCATCGACAACCTCACCATCGACACGGATCGCGACGGCATCGACATCGACTGCTGTCAAAACGTCCGCGTCTCCAACTGCACCGTCAACTCACCCTGGGACGACGCTATCTGCCCCAAGTCCAGTTACGCTCTCGGCTACGCGCGCGCTACGCGCAATGTCACCATCGCGAATTGTTTCGTCACCGGCTGTTATCAGCTCGGTACTGTGCTCGACGGCACGTGGAAGAAATTCCCTGAAGGCGGTCGCCCCTATGGCACCGGCCGCATCAAGTGCGGCACCGAATCCAACGGCGGCTTCATCAACATCACCATTACTGGTTGCGTCTTCGAGGGCTGCCAGGGCTTCGCGCTCGAAACCGTCGACGGGGCGCAGCTCGAGGACGTCACCATCTCCAACACCACCATGCGTGACCTCAACTCGGGGCCGCTCTTCATGCGCCTCGGAGTGCGCCTCCGGGGGCCCAAAGACACCACCAAAGTGGGCACGCTCAAGCGCATTCTGGTCAACAATCTCAACTGCCACAACGCGCCCATGCGCCTCAGCTCCATCCTCAGCGGAATCCCCTCGAACGCCATTGAAGACGTCAAGCTCTCAAACATTTTTGTTGAAACCGTCGGTGGCGGCACGCCCGACGCCGCCGAGCTCGTGCCACCCGAAAAAGAAGACGCCTATCCAGAACCCAGCATGTTTGGACAGATGCCATCTTCTGGATTCTTCCTGCGTCACGTTCGCAATCTAGAAATGAGCCACGTTGAAATCGCCAACGCCACGCCCGACGCCCGTCCCGCGTTTTACCTTCAGGACGTAAACCGCGCCGACTTCTTCGCCGTCACCGCACCGCGCATTGCTTCATTTCACGCGCCGCGGACTGACGGCTTCGCCTTCGCCCTCCATGACGTCCGCGACCTTCGCATCGGCTGGAGCCGCGCCGCCGCCGACATCTTCCTATCCACCGCCAACAACAAAACGCTCTGAGTTCAACCATCGCTCACGGGCGCCCCAAGTCCGATCTTGGGACCTGGGACGCCGCCGACCTCAATCCCGCACGACAAGCTGGCCCCTGTTCCCTGTCTCCAGTGGCTTCCGTCACATTCGCACGAATCCAGAAATCGTAATATTAAGGTGGCACCTCTCATGAAGAGCCCCACCAGCTCGCTCCCGCCGTCGAACGTCGGCACACCCGACGCGTCGCGCCTCCGCCTGCTCGCACTCTTTGACGATGCTGCCGGAAATCTTCGCGGCAAAGTCATCGGCATCTATGGTCTGCTCTTCGTCTTCAACGCCGGCGCATGGCTCTGGGCAATCGTCGCCTTCCGCCACTATCCCCTCCTGCTCGGCACAGCCCTGCTCGCCTACAGCTTCGGCCTTCGCCACGCGGTCGACGCCGACCACATCGCCGCCATCGACAACGTCACGCGCAAGCTCATGCAGGAGGGCAAGCGTCCGATCGCTGTCGGCCTCATGTTCTCGCTCGGCCACTCCACCATCGTCGTCATCGGCTCGGTGCTTATCGCCGGCGCCGCTCTCGCCCTCCAGCACCGCATGGACGCGGCTCGCGACATTGGCGGCCTCATCGGCACGCTCGTGTCTTCGCTCTTCCTCTTCGCCATCGCCATCGTCAACATCGTTGTCCTCGTCTCCATCTATCGCGCCTTTGCCCGCGTCCGCGCCGGAGAGCCTTATGTTGATGAAGACTTCGACCTCCTCCTCGCCAACCGCGGATTCCTCGCCCGCATCTTCCGCCCCATGTTCGCGCTCATCCGCCGCAGTTGGCACATGTACCCGCTCGGCGTCCTCTTCGGCCTTGGCTTTGACACCGCCACTGAAATCGGCCTCCTCGGCCTCTCCGCCGCCGAAGCCTCCCGCGGGCTTCCTCTCGGCTCCATCCTCGTCTTCCCTGTGCTCTTCGCCGCCGGCATGTCGCTCATTGACACCACGGACAACATCCTCATGCTCGGCGCCTACGGCTGGGCCTTCATCAAGCCCGTGCGCAAGCTCTACTACAACCTCACCATCACCTTCGTCTCCGTCGTCGTCGCTCTCGTCGTCGGCGGCATTGAGGCCCTGGGACTTCTCGCCGGTCAGCTCCATCTCACTGGCAGCTTCTTCGCCGCCATTCTCCACCTCAACTCCAGCTTCGGCACCCTAGGCTATCTCATCGTCGGCCTCTTCGCCCTCAGTTGGATCGTCTCCATCGCCATCTACAAATGGCGTCGCTTCGACGACCTCGAATTCGGCGACTAACGCGCGATTCCCTCGACTAAAATTGACAGAACTGCTGAATAAAGGGGGCGTGAGCTGTGCAAGAGAAGTACCTGTCTGTCGTTGTCCCCGTCTACAACGAACAGGCGACCCTTGCAAAAGTTGTCGAGAAACTTATTCTCCTAGCGAATCTGCTTGAGATCGTCATTGTTGATGACTGCTCGACCGACAAAACTCCAGAAATTCTCA
>Ga0265316_10002617_pt1 | contig 18560 bp, 17 predicted proteins | sample 4522metaG_FD_202092 | JGI IMG/M metagenome (GOLD analysis project Ga0265316, IMG submission 202092) | Rhizosphere microbial communities from Carex aquatilis grown in University of Washington, Seatle, WA, United States - 4-5-22 metaG | ecosystem: Host-associated > Plants > Roots > Rhizosphere >... | reverse complement strand
ACTGAAGAATACTGGGACACTACCATGGCGATCAACCTCAAGGTGCCATTTCTCCTTTCGCAGGCAGTCGGGAGGGAGATGATAAAGCGTAAAGCCGGAAACATAATCAACATCGCCTCCCAGGCCGGGATAATTGCCCTCGAAAGACACCTGGCCTACTGCACAAGCAAGGCAGCAATCATCGAAATGACAAAAGTATTGGCGCTGGAATGGGGAAAATACGGCATCAATGTGAATGCGATTTCTCCCACCGTTGTCCTTACGGAGCTCGGGAAGAAAGCCTGGGCAGGCGAGGTGGGTGAGAGTTTCAAGAAAAGCATCCCAATCGGCCGTTTTGCAGATCCTGAGGAGATTGCTGCCTGCGCCCTTTTCCTTGCAAGTGATGCCGCCAGGATGATCACCGGCTCGAACCTGGTAATCGATGGAGGATATACCATTCAATAGCCTTTTTTTCGTGCCGTCCGGTCGCTGATCCTGTATTTTTGATGTAGATGTCATTCACCTGGCCGCGAATGCTTTGGCTGCTCGCGCTTGTTCCTGTCGTAGTCGCAGTCTACCTCCGGGTTCTCGGGCGCCAGCGCAAAAATACCGTCCGCTACGCGGGCCTCGTTCATGTGACGGATGCGCTGGGCCGCCGACCGCGGTTCCGCCGGCACGTGCCCGCGCTGTTGTTCCTCCTGGGCGTGGCAGCCTCTGTCGTGGCGCTTGCCAGGCCATCCGCCACCCTCTTGCTGCCCGGGTTTCGGGGCACGGTAATCCTGTCCCTCGACGTATCGGGCAGCATGAGGGCAATGGATATCAAGCCGACTCGCATGGATGCGGTAAAGGATGCAGCGCGCACCTTCGTGAACGAGGAGCCGCAGGGTATGAGGTTCGGCATCGTTGCTTTCAGCGGGGCGGCGATCATCGTTCAGAATCCGACTTCCGACAAGGTGCAGGTACGGGCGGCTATTGAGAGATTGAGCCCGCAGATGTACACGGCCATAGGCAGCGGCCTGCTCACCGCACTGGACGCGATTTTCAAGAAACCCTTGGGGGAACAGGCGTACACGGCCGGTGCGCCGCTCGGGCCGGCGCCCCAGGATCAGGAGCCGCCGCCGGTGCCGCCGGGCAGCAACACCAGCGCGGCGATCATCCTGCTCAGCGACGGGCAAAGCAACCAGGGGCCGGACCCGCTGGATGCCGCCGAAAAGGCGGCCAACCTCGGAGTGCGGGTGTTCACCGTTGGAGTGGGTACTGCAAAGGGCGCCACCATCAATCTCGACGGATTCACCTTTCACGCCATTCTCGATGAGCCGACGCTGCAGAAAATCGCACTGATCACCAGGGGCAGATACTTCAAGGCAAGCAGCGCAGAGGAGCTCCGCGGAATCTATCAATCCCTCGGCACCCGCCTGGGACTGGAGGCGCAGAATACGGAGATTACTGTGCTCTTCGTCGCGGTGTCGGTCGCGTTGTTCCTTCTGATGGGAGTGCTTTCAATCCTGTGGTTCAACCGGCTCCTGTAGCGGCTGCCGTGCCCATCAGGAGCAGGACCGCGCCGCTGACGATCTCCGTCGTGATGGTGAACGTCTTGCGGCCTTCCTCCTTGTGGGGAAAGCTGAACGAAACCCCGCGAAGGCCTTCCCCCGTGACCCAGGTTGTCTCCACTGATCTCCTCAGCCTGCACACCAGGCACGCCACCGTCTCTCCGCAGCGGCCGAGGATCGGAGCGTACATGCATTCAAGCACTTCACCCAGCCTGTGCCCTGCAATTTCGCGGTGGGGCGCCATTCTCCGAAATCGTCCGTTGGACGAAAGCACGGTCTGATCCAGAGCGATAAGGGCCGCAGGTATACGGAGGGACTCCAGGTAGTTGGAAATCGCCTCGAGGGGAGAAGAGAGAACCGCGTTGAAGCATTTCCCGCAGGTTCTTGTCAGGAGATGGAGCTCATCTTCCTCTTCCAGGCTGCGCATACAACGGAAGCAGAGCGTTTGGCCCATCGCGTCGCCTTTCCTTCTGACTGGGTCACACTGGCATCGACTTTTTTCCGGCGGGACGATGGCGCAGCATCACATGCTCGCGAGAGTCGGCTACTTTTGGGGTTACCTCTAATATCGTCATGTGCAGCCCGCGTCGTCAAATGCCGCGGGCGCGGAAGCCCCTTCATCGGCCGGCGCATACCGGGTGAGGGCGAGCTCGAACCCGCGCGTATTCTCACGTGCTTCCAGTGATGCTCACCTGAGGATTCGTGGTTGACGGAATTTTCTGCATCACGCAGAACTGCTTCGTGGTCTTGACCCTGTACCACGCGTTGACGCGAATGGTCATGATCTGAATCTCACGTCGCACGACGACACTGGCAAGAGACCCACTCAGGATTTCTTCAGGCCGCCCTCATCTTCATCAGCTTCGAGAGAAAGCTCGTTACTGATCTGCATTCCTCGGGACTCTCAATTCCGAATCGAAGCGCATATCCGCCTGCGTATTTTGTCGCCGCCTGGAATTGAGGGTGAAGCGTCTCAAATTCCTTGCTGTCCAGGAAGTTCGCCCTTTCATCGTCACGAACGGTCAGACTTATTTCGATTCCCTCATCGAATGGCGCCAGGTAGAAAAAGGCTTTCCGCGTATCATCAACCTTCAGAATCCATCCATTGCTGTGGCTGTACTGCCACAGTTTTCGGTAGTCGCCTGACTCCCGGATGATGCCGTGATAGTAGCTCATTGCAGTGCCCAATTGCTTCCGAAGGCCGCCTTCCGTGGGAGCAATACTGACATCAGTAAACAAACGTCGCTTCACTCCCGCCTCCTTCGAAAATACCGTCATGAAGCACGATGTACGATGGCTCCGTTGGTGCGTCAAGATCGATAGCATATAAAATACAGCAAAACGCGCACAATTGATAGGCACGCTCGGGCGGCCCTCAAGCGGAGCGGCTATTTCACCTTGATCGTGGGAAACGGATTTCTCTCTGAAAACCCCATCTGGTGCCAGTATGGATACACAGGAGTCACCGCGCTTGCCTCGTCAAGCGCAGTCAAGTGTTCAGGCGTGAGATTCCATCCGATCGAGCCAAGATTGTCATGCAGCTGCTGCTCGTTCCGCGCCCCCAGGATCACCGTGGAGACGGTCGGCCGTTGGAGAAGCCAGTTGATTGCGATCTGCGGAACGCTCTTGCCTGTCTCTGTGGCTATTGTGTCGATGGCGTCCACTACCTTGTAGACGTTTTCCAGGGGAACAGGCGGCGCCACGGCAATAGTCTTGGCGATTCGGTCGTCTTTCGGGGCTGCCTGGTTGCGCCGTATCTTTCCGGTCAGCCTGCCCCATCCCAGGGGGCTCCACACCACCGTGCCCACGCCCTGGTCCTTTGCGAGCGGCATCAACTCCCACTCATAGTCACGACACACCAGCGAATAGTAGGCCTGGTGGGCAACGAAGCGGGAAATGCCGAACCTGTCCGAAAATGCCAGTGACTTCATCAGGTGCCAGCCCGAGTAGTTGGAGACGCCGATGTAGCGGAGTTTTCCCTCCCGCACCAGCTGATCGAGAGCGGTCATGGTTTCCTCGACGGGTGTCATGGCGTCAAATCCATGGAGCTGAAACAGATCGATGTAGTCGGTGCCCAATCGGCGCAGGCTCCCTTCCACCGAGCTGACGAGGTGATACCGGGAAGTGCCCACGTCGTTTGGTCCGGTTCCCACGCGGAACGTCGCCTTGGTGGAAATGAGAACCTGGTTCCGCCGCCCGCCGATTGCCTTGCCGAGGATCTCTTCAGCCAGGCCGTTGGAATAGCCGTCGGCTGAATCGAACATCGTCACCCCTGCCTCGAGACAAATGTCCACCAGCCGCGTTGCCTCCTGCACGCCGCTGGACCCCCATGCGCGGAAAAACTCATTCCCGCCGCCGAACGTCGCCGATCCAAAGCTGAGGACAGGAACCTTCAGTCCCGAACGACCGAGTTGTCGATATTCCATTCTTGCGTCCTCCGGTTTCGAAAGTACAACTCCGCACGCGGCAGCGGCAAGCGGCGGCCGGGGCTGACCGGCCGGTGGACAGTACGGATACTTCTTGTCTCTGCCGGGTTGAAATTCTATACTGCCGTGGAAAACGTGAGAGGTTCATGCAGGAGGTGGACGGGATGAACGGAAAGGTCGCGGGAGTAGCAGCCATTGTGCTGTCCCTGGTGTCGGGGATCATCGGCATCCTCTACTATGTCAACCATCACACGCGGCGTGGGCTGGTGCTTCTTATCGGCTTTGTCCTGCTGCTTGTGCTCGGAATTCTGTTCCTTGCTCTTTCAGGCCGCAAGAGGTGAGATGTGACGGTCGGTCTCACGTATGATCTTCGCTCCGAGTGGCTCAAAGAGGGCTACTCGGAGCTCGAGACCGCGGAGTTCGACCGCGAGGAGACCGTTGCCGCGGTGGAATCAGCGCTGCGCAAGGAGGGTCTCCACACCGAGCGGATCGGCAACTACCGCGGGCTGATTGCCGCCCTGAGCGCGGGGAAGCGGTGGGACCTCGTCTTCAATTTCTGCGAGGGAATGTACGGGCTGGGCCGCGAGGCGCTCGTGCCCGCCCTGCTGGATGCCTACCGGATCCCCTATACATTCTCGGATGCTGTCGTGCTTGCGGTGTCCCTGCACAAGGGGCTCACCAAGCACGTCGTGCGTGATGCGGGAGTGCCGACCCCCGACTTTGCGGTGGTGGAATCAGCCGCGGACATCGATCACGTGAACCTTCGCTACCCCCTTTTCGCAAAACCGATCGCGGAAGGCACGGGAAAGGGAATCACCTCCGAGTCCCGAATCGGCAGCGTGGAAGAGCTGCGAAGGATCTGTGAGTCCCTGCTCGACGCCTACCACCAGCCCGTGCTCGTGGAGGAGTACCTGCCCGGAAGGGAGTTTACCTCGGCCGTCATCGGCACGGGCGCGGAGGCCCGCGTCGTGGGGACAATGGAAATAATCCCGCTTTCCACTGCGGACGCGAACGCCTACACGTACATGAACAAGGAATACTGCGACGACCGGGTCCGCTACGAGCTCGCCAGGGGACCCGAAGCGGAAGCATGCGAGCGGCTTGCGTTGAACGCGTGGAAAGCGCTCGGTGCCCGGGACGCTGGGAGAGTGGATATAAGGATGGACGCGGGGGGAAATCCCAGCTTCATCGAAGCCAATCCCCTTGCCGGCCTTCACCCCGTGCATTCGGACCTTCCGATCATCTGCACAATGGTGGGGATCACCTTTCAAGATCTGATCGGAGCGATTGTCGTTTCAGCCAGGAAGCGCGCCGGCCTCTGAACCGAGGAGCAGGCTTCCCGTCTTGTTCCGTTCCCCGGATGCCAGCTTTGATCGTATGCAGGCGCAGAACCGGTCCACCACCCAGTCGTAACACGCCGGAGGCAGTTTTTCCCGGCGCACGTCAGGCACGTCATTGTAGGAATCGATGACGACCGGCGTTCCCTCCGGCGTCACGCACCACTCCACCGCGTTGAAGTCGAGCCCGAGCGCCGCGTTCAACGCAACGGTTTTCTCCGTGATGATCTGCCGCAGCCCATCCTGCCCATCCGGTCCTGGCAGCGCGTATTCCCCCATGTCAAAGGGCTGCGGCGTCCATCTCACGATGTAGACATCCTTCGTCCCCACGCAAAAAGCGCGGTAATACGATTCGTACTTCACAAACTCCTGGACAATGAGTGTCCGCGTCTCCTTGAAGCTTTCGTAGAGGCTGCGAAGGGCGGACAGGCTTTCGACCTTGAACACGTCCTGCCATGCATACCCGTCCACGGGTTTGAGTACGCAGGGAAACCCTACCTGCCCCTCGATCGCGCCCCAGTCAGGCTGTCTGACGATTTCCTTCACATCCTCGGTGCGGTTCATCCGCGGGAGGAGGACGGTTCGGGCGTGGCGTATGGACAGCCTGTCATAGACGAGGAGCTCGGAGAGCTTGTCGAAAATCTGCGTAAAGAAGGGGTTGTTCAGCACATAGGTGCCGCCGAGCGACCAGTAGCGCATGAGCTGCCGCAGAAACGGATCGCAGAAACTGACCCTGTCTACAATCACGCGAAAGGGCGATGGGGAGGGGTGGGGGAGCTGGCCGGATTGCAGGAATTCCGTCTGGATGTCGCCGAGACCGGCAACCACGCTGCGTATGAACTCGTTGTCACGGAACTCGAGGATGCCGACTTTCACTGATCTGCCGTACGGCCCGTGGATATGACACGAGGCCTCTATGAGGCCCCCGTGTGCTCTTAGAACCAGAACCTGAGGCCGACGGCCCCCTGGAGATGCCAGGCGAATTGCGTGGGATCCACGGAAATGCCGAAAGCGGGAGCCAGCTCGATGAAGACTTCGAGCGTCTGCCCGACGGGCCATACCTGCAGACCGAACGGGACCCTGCCCCCGAGCTCGAAGTTGGTGGGGTTCGTGAATATCTGGGCGTACCCGCCGACTCCGACATAATAATCCAGAATGCTGACCAGGTTGCCGCGCGCGAACCAGTAGTCCACGGTGAGTCCTATCGAGAACGGGCTGTTGAGTCCGACGCCGAACATCAGCGGGATCTTGGGGATGTGCAGCAGGAACATCGCGCCGGCGGGCAGACCGCCATTCCCTGCGAAGTACAACTCGCCCTCGCCGCCAATCGCCCAGCCGTCCCCTTTGGCAAAAGCGCCCGAGGTGGCCAGCAGCATGATGAGGCAAACGACAATGAGGATCTTTTTCATGTTCACTCCCTCCCTGGTGGAATATGGAAGCCTGGAATATAGCAGATTCGCTCTTTCGAGTGTAGCAACCGGGGCAGGATCTTCAGGATTAAGCCCTCTTCTACCGATAATCACACTGAGAGGCATGAAGCCATGGACTGGAAAATGCGCATGAAATGCGACGAGGCAGAGCTCAAGTCGATCATCGACAGGATCGCCAGGATCCAGGGCGGGAGCCCCCGCGCGCGGACCGAGCGGGAGTACGCAATGCGCTCCCTGTCGCGCAAGCTGGTGGAGATGCGCTCATTCGTGGACGACTGCCTGAGCGGGCGCAATGCCTATGAGCAGTCCCTGATGGAGTACAGGGTCCGGCTGGAGTATCCCCTGTATTCCCACCTCGATTCGCTGTCCGCCCTTCCCCCGGAATACATCGACTGGTCCTGCGCATAGGCACATCGCGCGAAGCGCGATATCCATCGGGCGGCAGGCGTTTGCGGAGCAAACGCCGGGAGCCCTGGCAGATGAGTCTACCCGGATCAGGCGGGCCATCGCTCGACACGCGCATAGCCCGCGCATATCGTTGACAGCAGGAGTCTCCGGGGAGTAAGAAAGTGGCTATCATGAGCCACACCAAACCTCCCCGCGCCCTGCTCTCCGGCAATGAAGCGATTGCGCGCGGCGCCTGGGAAGCGGGCGTCACGGTTGCCACCGGCTATCCCGGCACCCCCTCCACCGAAATCCTCGAATCTGCCCGTGCCTTTGCGAATGACATCTACTGCGAATGGTCGCCGAATGAGAAGGTTGCCCTGGAGGTGGCGGCAGGCGCGTGCCTTGCCGGCGCACGGACCATCGTCACCATGAAGCATGTCGGGCTGAACGTGGCCGCGGACCCGCTGATGACCCTGGCCTACATCGGAACGGTCGGCGGGCTTGCCATATGCGTGGCGGACGACCCGGGAATGCACTCTTCTCAGAATGAGCAGGATACACGCCACTACGCTCGGTTCGGCAAGGTGCCCATCCTGGAGCCTTCGGATTCTCAGGAGGCAAAGGACTTTGTCGCGCTGGCCATGCAAATCTCGGAGACGCATTCGACTCCGGTCCTGCTGCGGTCCACGACCCGGGTCAGCCATTCCAGCGGGGCCGTCGCTCTTGGTGAGCGCAGGCCGACAGCCCCCTTGCAGGGATTCCAGAAGAACCCGCAGCGATTTGTTCCGATCCCGCTGTATGGCCGCCCCATGCGGGTGCGGCTGGAAGAGCGTCTTGCAGCCCTGGCAGCCGCGGCAAACACCTCACCGGCAAACAGGATCGAGTGGGGAGACCGTTCCCTGGGCATCATCGCGGAAGGCATCGCCTATCAATACGTGCGGGAGCTTGCCCCCGATGCGTCGGTGCTGAAGATCGGCTGGGTCTGGCCCTTCCCTGACGAGCTGATCAGGGAGTTCGCCGCAGGCGTGCGGAGGCTGCTCATCGTGGAAGAGCTCGACCCCATCCTGGAAGAGCATGTGCGGTCTCTTGGAATTGCCTGCGAGGGAAGGAGTCTCGTCCCGGGCATCGGTGAGCTTTCTTCAGACAGGCTGGCAGCAGCCCTCGGGAAGAGCGCGCCAGCCTCATTCAAGATCGACGCGGACCTTCCGGCCCGTCCGCCAGTTCTTTGTCCCGCCTGCCCCCACAGGGGCATTTTCTCCGCGCTGGGCAAGTTCGACGTAGTGGTCACCGGTGACATAGGCTGCTATTCGCTGGGCGTGTTTCCGCCGTTGAAGCGCATCGACACGATCCTCTGCATGGGCGGGGGAATCTCGATGGCGCACGGCATGCAGAAGGCGGACGAGAAGAGCGGGGACACCTCGCGCACTCTTCCGAAAGTCGTCGGTATCGTGGGGGATTCCACCTTTTTCCACTCGGGCATCACGGGGCTTCTCGACATCGCCTACAACAAGGGCGCGGCAACGATCATTGTCGTGGACAACCGCATCACGGCCATGACAGGTCACCAGGACCATCCAGGCACGGGCCGCACGCTCATGGGGGAAGACACGATCTCGGCGAGCGTGGAGGATTTCGGCCGGGCCTGCGGCATCAAGAACATTGCAACCGTGGATCCCTATGACCTGAAGGAATCCATCGAGACAATCGGAAAGGCGCTGGGATCCGACGAGCCGTGGCTCATTGTGGCGCGCTCGCCATGCCCATTACACGCCAGGAAATCAGTAGGGCCGGCGCGCCGGGTGGACCAGGAGCTCTGCAAGAAGTGCAAGGCATGCCTGCGCCTTGGGTGTCCTGCAATCGAGTGGGCAAACGACGAAATCCGCGTGAATGAGCTCCTGTGCGGCGGATGCACGTTGTGTGAGCAGGTCTGCAAGGAAGGGGCAATCGCCATTGCCGCGGCGGGGGCATGTCATGAGTAAGACCACGAGCATCGTGATGGTGGGCGTCGGAGGGCAGGGCATCCTCCTTGCCACGCAGATCGCGGCCCGGGCCGCATTGATCATGGGATTCGATGTCAAAACCAATGAGGTCCACGGAATGGCGCAGAGAGGCGGCTCCGTGGTTGCGCAGATCAGGTTCGGAGAAAAAGTCTTCAGCCCGCTGGTGCCGGAGGGAACGGCAGACGTGCTCGTCTCTCTGGAACGGATCGAGGCCCTTCGATTTGCGGGCTTCCTGTCCCCGGATGGAATCGCGGTCGTGTCCAGCCAGGCAATCATTCCCGTGACCGTTTCCTCGGGGCAGGCAAAGTACCCGTCGGACGCAGAGGACAGGCTCCGAAAGACCTTCCGTCGTCTCGCCTACATCGACGCCGTAGGCGTCGCGGAAAGGCTGTGTGACACCCGGGTGGCCAACGTGATTCTTTTGGGCGCCATGTCCGCATCCCTTGATCTCCCTGCCGAGTGCTGGCAGGAAGCCATTGCGCAGTGCGTGAAGCCGAAGTTCAAGGAGATGAATATCAGCGCTTTCGAAGAAGGGAAGCGACTGGCCGTATCAGTGTAGGGACGCGTATGGCTGCCGCCCTTCGGGCAGTACGCCAGCGGTCTTCTGACCGACATGGCACGCCCTGAACTGCTGGAGGCGCTCGTGGATAGCGCCCTTCGGGCAGTACGCCAGCGGTCTTCTGACCGACATGGCACGCCCTGAACTGCTGGAGGCGCTCGTGGATACTGCCCTTCGGGCAGTACGTGTTAGGGTTGTGCGATCGAGGTGACCACCAGGAGCAGCGTAAGAAGGATGATCGCCGAAATCACGACGATCGAGACGCCGTTCAGTATTCTCTTGTTGACGAACTTCTCCCCCAGCAGTGTCTTGTCATTGACCAGGATGAGCATGACCACGAGGATGAACGGGAGCAGGATGCCGTTGAGTGTCTGGCTTGCGATCATGGTCTGCACCAGGGAGCGGATGGGCAGGAGGATGATGCCGGCTCCGATCACGATGAACGCTGTGTAGATTCCGAAGAAGGCAGGCGCCTCGCGTACTTTCCTGTTCACCCCCAATTCCCAGCCGAAGGCTTCGCAGACCACGTACGCCGTTGAAAGCGGCAGGATGGCAGCGGAAAACAACGACGCATTCAGAAGGCCGAGCGCGAACAGAGTCGAGGCGTACCGACCTGCAAGGGAGCGAAGTGCGAGCGCCGCATCTTTGGCGTCCTGGATGCGCACCCCCGCCGCATTGAGAGTAGCGGCGCATGAAAGGGTGATGAAGACAGCCACACCAATGGCGAACAGAGAGCCAAGGACCACGTCCAGCCGTTCATAGGCATAGTCGGACGGCTTCAAGCCTTTGTCCGCAATTGCGGACTGCTGGTAGAACTGCATCCACGGGGCAATAGTGGTGCCAATGATGGTGATGAGGATGCCGACGTATCCCTTGTCCATTGCGAATTGGGGCGTGACCAGCGATCCGCCGATGAGCGCCCAGTTCGGCCGCTCCATGATCCCCGCCGCCACGTAGGCAAGGTAGATGGCGCTGGCCGCCAGGAATATGCGCTCCACGACGCGGTAGTTGCCCCTGACGATCAGCAGCCACACCAGCGCTGCAGCAATCGGGACAGAGATGAACTTGGCAATACCGAAGATTTCCATGCTGGCAGCCACGCCGGCGAACTCGCTCACCGTGTTTGCCAGGTTGGCGAGGAGCAGTACCGCCACCGCCAGGGTCGTGACCTTTACCCCCATGCGCTCGCGGATCAGGTCCGCCAGGCCCTTCCCCGTCACTACGCCCAGCCGCGCGCTCATTTCCTGGACCATGATCAGCGCCACGGCAAGAAGCGGCATGATCCACAGGGTGGTGAACCCATAGTGCGCGCCGGCCACTGAATAAGTGGTGATGCCGCCCGCGTCGTTGTCCACGTTGGCCGTGATGATGCCCGGTCCCAGCACTGAGAAGAGGAGCGCGAGACGGGTCGCCAGCGGCCGGAATCTACGCCCGTACTTCATGAGAGGGGGTCATCAATGGTACAGGCGCGGGAGGCGCTTCTTCCACGCAGTGGGGATGATCTTGTCCAGCGCGTCGTCCGCCGTCACGATGCCGTGCAGCCTCCCATCGTCATCCACCACGGGGACTGCCAGCAGGTTGTACTTGCTCACCACCTGGGCTACCAGGTCCTGGGAGTCGCGGAGATTCACGCTCAGGACGCGGGAGTGCATGAACGCGGAGATCATTGTTTTCGGCTCTGCGAGAACGAGCTCCTTGAGGGAAAACACGCCATCAAGGTGGCCCTTTCGGTCCGTCACATAGACGTAGAAGATTGTTTCTGCCTCCGAGGCTTCCTGGCGGATGGCCTTCATGGCCTGCGCTGCGGTTCTGGCCGCAGTAACCGTGATATATTCGGTTGTCATGATCCCGCCGGCCGTATCATCCGGGTAGGTAAGGAGCTTCCTGACATCGGCCGCTTCCTCCTTCTCCATCAGGCGCAGCAGCGATTTGCTGCGCTCCTGGGGCAGCTCTGCCAGAAGGTCCGCCGCCTCGTCCGGTGCCATCTCCTCCAGGACGTCCGCAACGCGCTGGTCGGGCATTCCCTTGACCAGGCTCGCCTGGAAGTCAGGCTCCACCTCCTCCAGGGTCTCCGCCGCCGTCTTTGGATCAAGGGATTCCAGCAGCTTGCTTCCGTCAACCCTGTTCAGATCGCTGATGAGCTCAGCCAGGTCAGCGGGATGCAGCTCGGAGATCTTGTCTCCGGGCACCTTCAGCCGCAGCTTCCGGTTCTTGGATATCGGCTCCACGACGTCCCACGGGATGAAACCGGCAGGAGCTTTGCCGCCCGGTCCTGTGCGTCCCCGTCCGGGAAAGAACCGCAGGAGGCCGAGCCGCCGGAGCAGACCCGTGCGCCCTGCGTCGACGTTGGCGACATAGAACGTTTCGTTCACCCGGGCCAGCTCGATGTCGTTGACCCGTACGACCCGCACGTCGTTTACGTCTATGATCTGCTGGTCGAGGATATCCCGCATGAGAAAAAGATCATTTTCTGAAGGGGCGTATTTCTTGATCGAGGAAAGCTTGTGCACAAGAGGAACCGCAGGGGCCACGAGCACAGCCACCTCGGAGAACGCCACGAGGAGGGAGCGCCGGCCCGTGCGCACTTCGAGGGCCACCACTTCCGGATGGTGCATGCCGCCTTTCGCGCTTGCAATGATGTCATGGATGCGCCCCACACGGGTTCCGTCGAGGTCCGTGACGGGCTTTCCGATGAGCTGGCTGACATATGGCATCACACCCCTCCCGTCTTTTTTCGCGAGTATATACCCGCCCAATGCCAGTGTCGACAGAAATGTCGGATTTTCCGGAGAATCAGCGCCAGTCGGCCAGGGCGGTGAGAAAGCGCTCGAACGGCTCCTTCGGGAACGCGTCCTCCGAAATCCTCAGCCTGCGTCTTTCGCCGAACAGGACCACGGCCCCCCGCCTCCAGAGACGGCTGCGGAGGCTGACTGCGGTCACTGTCCCCCGGTTGATGCGCTGCATTTCCAGGGACGGACCCCGGTAAAGGGTGAGAGACTCGTCATCAAGCTCGATCGAGCGGATTCCCTTCAGGAACCAGGTCAGGACGTCGAAACCGAAGCCGATGGCCAGGCAGGTGATGAGGATGACCACGGCCAGCGGCGACAGAACGGAACGGATTCGGGATAGGAGCAGGATGAGCACTGCGGCGATGGCAAAGGAGGCCGCGTTAGTGGCAATGAGATAGCGGGAATGTGCGTCAACGGAAATGCGCGTGTCCATCGCAGCCTCTGCATACTCTATACCAGATCAGGCGGCCGCTAGTGAATGCCAGGAAGTACGCGAGTGCGCGAGTACGCGCTCGGCCCGAAGGCCGTGCGCGTACCGGGCGAACGCGGTACAGTGGCCGCCTTGACAGAGGGGGCCGGCGCCGATAACTTTGGGCAGCTTGAAGTGCATAAGTATGCAGGGAAATACGGAGAGACGTGGAAAGAGCAGTCCTGCTTCTTGAAGATGGGATGATTTTTGAAGGGGAAGCGCTCGGCGCACGGGGCGAGGCGTGCGGCGAGGTCGTTTTCAACACGTCGATTACCGGTTACCAGGAAGTTCTCACCGATCCCTCTTATCGCGGCCAGATTGTGACAATGACATATCCCCTGATCGGGAACTATGGCATCGTGCCGGGCGACAATGAGTCCCGCGGCACCTGGCTCGCGGGATTCGTGGTCCGGGAGGCCAGCAAGCGAAGATCCAACTGGCGGTCCACTGAGGATCTGGACTCCTGGCTTGCCGCGCAGGGTGTGGCCGGCATCCAGGGCATCGACACCCGGGCGCTGACCCGGCACTTGAGGATCGAAGGCGCCAAGCAGGGCATCATCTCCAGTGCCGACCTGGACGTGAAATCCCTTGAAAAAAAACTGGGCAAGGCTCCACGCATAGTCGGAGTCGACCTGGTGAAGGAAGTGACGTGCTCCTCCGCCTACGAGTGGGCAGAAGGCCTGCCCGGGGCCCCTGATCAGAAGCCTCTCCGGCACGTCGTGGTCCTTGATTGCGGGGTGAAACGCAACATCCTTCGACACCTCGTTTCCGCAGGCAGCCGTGTCACAGTCGTGCCTGCCGACACCAGGGCCGAAGGGATTCTCGCCCTGGGCGCGGACGGCCTGGTCCTTTCCAACGGGCCCGGCGACCCTGAGCCGGTCTCCTATGCCATCGAAACCGCGCGTGACCTGCTGGGCCGGCTCCCCATATTCGGCATTTGCCTGGGACAGCAGATCCTCGGGCTTGCACTCGGCGGACGCACCTTCAAGCTGAAGTTCGGCCACCACGGGGCCAATCATCCAGTAAAGGACCTGTCAACGGGGCGGATCGCCATCACCTCCCAGAATCACGGATTCAACGTGGACATGGATTCCCTTCCGCATGCGGGGACGAACATGACCCACGTGAATCTCTACGACGGCACGGCGGAGGGGTTGGAGAACCGCGCAATGTCTTTCTTCAGCGTCCAGTATCACCCCGAGGCCAGTCCCGGTCCCCACGACTCGCGGTACCTGTTTTCCCGATTCAGCCGCATGATGGATGAAAAGCCGCCGGCAGCGGCGCGCCGGAAAGGTTGAGCCAGTGCCGAAGCGGACGGACATCCACTCGATTCTCATCATAGGGACCGGGCCGATCGTGATCGGCCAGGCGTGCGAGTTCGACTATTCCGGCACCCAGGCGTGCAAGGCGCTGCGCGAAGAGGGATTCCGGGTGATCCTCGTGAACTCCAATCCCGCCACCATCATGACAGACCCTGAAATGGCGGACGCCACGTATATCGAGCCCATTACGGTGCCCATGCTGGAGAAGATCATCGAGGCAGAAAGACCGGACGCCCTTCTGCCCACACTGGGCGGCCAGACCGGGTTGAATATCGCCATCCAGCTCGCGGAGAAAGGCATCCTGGACAGGTTCGGCGTGCGCATGATCGGCGCGGACCGGAACGCCATCCGCAAGGCAGAGGACCGCAAGCTCTTCAAGGCGGCCATGGAGGGCATAGGAATCGAGGTGCCCCGCAGCGGTCTTGCCCATTCCCTCGCTGAGGCGAGGAAGGTTGCAGAGACCATCGGCTTTCCCCTGATCATACGTCCGTCATTCACCCTCGGCGGCTCGGGCGGCGCAATCGTCGCGGACCCGAACCGGTTCGAAGACCTGGCCGGCCGCGGCCTGGACGCGAGCATGATAAGAGAGATCCTGATCGAGGAATCGATCGAGGGGTGGAAGGAGTTCGAGCTCGAGGTGATGCGGGACCGGATGGACAACGTCGTGGTCGTTTGCTCAATCGAGAACCTGGACCCCATGGGTGTGCACACCGGAGACTCCATCACGGTTGCCCCTGCCCAGACCCTGACCGACCGGGAATACCAGCGCATGCGCGACGCGTCCATTGCGTGCATACGGGAGATCGGCGTGGAGACGGGTGGGTCAAACATCCAGTTCGCCGTTCACCCGGAAACCGGGAGGATGGTGGTCATCGAGATGAACCCGCGTGTGTCGCGGTCCTCGGCCCTGGCCTCGAAGGCCACCGGATTTCCGATCGCCAAAATCGCGGCCAAGCTGGCAGTCGGGTATGCATTGGACGAGATTCCCAATGACATCACCAGGAGCACGCCGGCCTCCTACGAGCCGTCCATAGACTACTGCGTCGTAAAAATTCCCCGATTCACTTTCGAAAAGTTCCCTTCCGCGGACCCTACGCTCACCATCCAGATGAAGTCGGTCGGCGAGGTGATGGCAATTGGCCGCACGTTCAAGGAAGCGTTTCAGAAGGGAATGCGCGGCCTGGAGATCAAGCGTCCCGGATTGACCGGCGCTCCGGGGGAAACGGAAGCTGGCCTTGCGGCACTGCTTACCCTGCGGCTTGCGGAGAGACCGTTCTACGTCTACGAAGCCCTGTGCCGGGGATGGTCGGTGGAGAAGCTTCACGAGCTGACACGCATCGATCCCTGGTTCCTTTCGAACATGAAGGAAATCGCGGATTTCGAGCCCACCATCTCCGAAGCCAATCTGCGGCAGGCAAAGCAAATGGGGTTCAGCGACATACAGGTTGCCGGACGGCTCGGGATGGACGAAGAGGGGGTGCGCACCCTGCGGGCCCGCAGAGGCATTACCCCGGCATACAAGCTGGTGGATACCTGCGCGGCCGAGTTCGAAGCCTATACTCCCTACTTCTATTCCACCTACGACGCGGAGGACGAGGCCCGCCCCTCGACGCGGAAAAAGATCATGATCCTCGGCGGCGGGCCGAACAGGATCGGGCAGGGCATCGAGTTCGATTACTGCTGCGTGCACGCCGCGTTCGCGCTGCGCGAGATCGGGTGTGAGACCATCATGGTGAACTCCAACCCCGAGACGGTCTCCACCGACTATGACACCTCGGACAAGCTCTACTTCGAGCCCCTCACGCGCGAGGATGTGCTGGCTATCGTGGACCGGGAAAGGCCCGACGGGGTGATCGTGCAGCTCGGAGGGCAGACGCCGCTCACGCTGGCACTCGGTCTTGAGAAAGCGGGGGTGCCGATCATCGGCACGAGCCCGGATTCCATTGACAGGGCAGAGGACAGGAAGCGATTCGCGGAGCTGGTACGGAAGCTCGGGCTGCGGCAGCCCGAAAACGGAGTGGCGGTGAACGAGGCCGAGGCGCTTTCCGCGGCGCACCGCATCGGCTATCCGGTCCTCGTGCGGCCCAGCTACGTGCTGGGCGGCCGCGCAATGGAAATCGTCTATGACGACGCGAGCCTTGCCCACTACATGGAGCGCGCGGTCTGGGCATCCCCTGAGCGGCCTGTCCTGATCGACAGGTTCATCGAGGACGCCATCGAGGTCGATGTGGACATGGTATCAGACGGCCGCACTTCGGTGATCGGCGGGATCATGGAGCATATCGAGGAGGCAGGCGTCCACTCGGGAGATGCGGCCATGGTCCTTCCGGCCCACACCCTGCCGCACTGGATGATGGAGGAAATCCGCAGGTATACGCGGCTTCTCTCCCAGGAGCTTCACGTCGTGGGCCTGATGAACGTGCAGTACGCGGTCAAGGGCAAGGAGCTCTATATCATCGAGGTGAACCCACGGGCCTCGCGCACGGTGCCGTTCGTCTCCAAGGCCATCGGGGTTCCGCTTGCCAAGATCGCGGCAAAGGTCATGGTCGGGATGACCCTGCAGGAAATCGGGTTCACGGAAGAGGTCACGCCGCGGCACATCTGCGTCAAGGAGTCGGTGCTTCCGTTCGCGAAGTTTCCGGGTGTGGACATCGTTCTGGGGCCTGAGATGAAGTCAACCGGGGAAGTAATGGGAATCGACACGGACTTCGGCCGGGCCTACTGCAAGAGCCAGCTCGGGGCCCTCCAGAACGTGCCCGTTTCCGGCACCGTGTTTGTCAGCGTGAAAGACAGCGACAAGACGCAGCTTGCCGTGTCGATTGCCCACCAGCTGCACGAGCTCGGTTTCTCCCTCATGTCCACCGCGGGCACCGCCGCATTCTTGAAGACCAACGGCATCCCTGCGCAGGTGGTCAGGCGCGTCAGTGAAGGCGCACCGGATCTGCTGGACAGCATCCGGGAGGGCCGCATCCAGCTTATTCTCAACACCCCTTCAGGCAAGGGTCCCCGCAAGGACGAGATTCCCATACGGGCGATGGCGAACAGCCGGGGGATTCCCGTGGTGACGACAATGCCAGGCGCCGACGCCTATGTGCAGGGCATCCGCGCCCTTATCCGCGGTGAGTTAGGCGTGAAGCCCATTCAGCGGTACCACGCAGGATAGCGTAGGGACCGCGCGCACGCCTGCCTGCACGGGACCGGGTCATGATGCGCTCGATCATATCCTGGACTTCCGCGAGCGGGTCCACTTCCCTGTTGAGAATGCGGTACACTCCGCCGGAGATCGGCAGGGACAGTTTTCTCTGCGCGGCAATGGCGTTCACCCACTTGGCGGTGACCACTCCTTCCGCGATGTAGCCGTAAACGGGCTGACGGGCAATCACCTCGTCGATGGACGCGCAGTCCTGGATGAGCCTTTTCAGTATGATCTCCCGGCCGAAGCGCCTGTTCCTGCCATGCACGCTGCGGCAGGTCACATCCAGGTCCCCGACTCCCGCAATTGATGTGAAAGTCTCGGGATGCGTGGCTCCCATGGCCCTGCCGAGCACCTGGATCTCGTTCAAGCCGGCGGCCAGGAGCAGGGATTCCGTATTGTCTCCGAACCGATCCGAGGATTCCTTCAATGCGTCCAGCATGCCGAAAGCCAGGGCCACGACGTTTTTCGCAGCGGCGCTGATCTGGACGCCTCTCACGTCCAGAGAAGAGAAGACCACCAGCGCGCCGCCGGAGAGCAGCTCCCTGACCCGGATCGAGTTGCGGCCGCTCCGTGAAGCGCTTATCAAGCCGGTGATTTTTCCGCAGGAGACCTCCACTGCATGACTGGGGCCCGACACGTAGACAAGCTTGCCCCTGTACATCCCGGGAAGGTAGTCCTCGAGTGCCTCGGTGATGAGCCGTATGCCGCCGCTCGGGCTTTCGATGAATCCCTTTGTGAGGATGGAGATCATCGTGCGGCCCTCTCTGATGCCAGCGCACCCGAGGATTTTTTTCACGTTGGAAAGCAGGAACAGGGAGGGAATGGCGATGAAGAGGTGATCCGCATCCTCGGCAGCCTCCTGCATGTCAGAGGTTGCGCGAAGCAGGGGCGGGAGACTGGCGCCGGGCAGATACCGCGTGTTGGTATGCGCGGTGTTGATCTCAGTGACCAGCTCCTCCTCGAAGCACCAGAGGATAACGGGAAGCCCTTTTTCCGCGAGGACTTTTGCAATGGCCGTGCCCCAGGCTCCTGCGCCGATCACGGCGATTTTCGCGGTGCCGGCCGAATGGTGTGCCATGTCTACTGCCGCTGGGCTTTCTTGAGCAGCTCGAGATC
>Ga0265316_10002616_pt1 | contig 18560 bp, 13 predicted proteins | sample 4522metaG_FD_202092 | JGI IMG/M metagenome (GOLD analysis project Ga0265316, IMG submission 202092) | Rhizosphere microbial communities from Carex aquatilis grown in University of Washington, Seatle, WA, United States - 4-5-22 metaG | ecosystem: Host-associated > Plants > Roots > Rhizosphere >... | reverse complement strand
CGGAACCTGCGGCGCCGGACGATGGATGGGCGCCATGGAGGCCGTCGAGGCCGACCTGCGCAAAGCCAGCGACTCCGCCCTCTGGGAGTTGCGCACCAAGGCCTGCCGCAGATTGATCGCGTACACCCGCAAGCGCCTGGCCCGGCAGCGGGCGGGGCAAGGCATGCCAACGCAAGAGGTCGCCGCGGCCGAGCGAATCTTCGATTTCGACACCCTCACGCTCGGCTTTGCGCGCCGCTTTGCCACCTACAAGCGTCCCAACCTGCTCCTCACCGACCCCGAGCGGCTGGCTCGCATCCTGACCAACAAGCAGCGGCCGGTGCAGTTGATTCTGGCCGGCAAGGCCCATCCGCAGGATCTCGCCGGCCAGGCGATGATCCAGCAGTGGAGCGATTTCATCCACCGCCCCGATATTCTCGGGCACGCCGTCTTTCTGGTCGATTACGACATGCTTATGAGTAAGCGGCTCGTTCACGGCGTGGACGTGTGGATCAACACGCCCCGGCGCCCCTGGGAAGCCAGCGGCACTAGCGGAATGAAGGTGCTCGTCAACGGCGGTCTGAACCTCTCGGAGCTTGACGGCTGGTGGGCCGAGGCCTATACGGCGGACGTCGGCTGGGCCATTGGCGATGGCCAGGAGCACCACGACGATCCCGGCTTGGACCGCGTCGAGGCCGAGGAGCTGTACTCTCTGCTCGAGCGCGAGGTGATCCCCCAGTTCTACGACCGCGACGAGCACGGCATTCCGCGGGCCTGGATCGCCCGGATGCGCGAGAGCATGGCGCGCCTCACTCCCCTCTTCTCGGCCAACCGTGCCGTGCGCCAATACACGGAAGAGCACTACCTGCCCGCGGCCGCGGCCTGGCGGGAGCGTTCGGCTGCGGGCGCCGGCTTCGCCGCCGGCCTGCTCGACTGGCAGCGCGCCCTGGCCGCGCACTGGCCGCACGTGCGCTTCGGCGGGGCCAAAACCGAGACCGCGGACGGCGCCCACTCCTTCGAGGTGCAGGTCTATCTCGACGAGCTCGATCCCGAGGCCGTCCGAGTCGAGTTGTGTGCCGATCCGGACGTCCGCCACACGATGACGCGCGGCCAGCAGTTGGTGGGCTCGGCGAACGGCTACCTCTACACCGCGCGCGTCCCCGCCGACCGCCCCGCCGGCGACTATACGCCCCGCCTCGTCCCCTACCGCGCCGGCGCAAGGGTGCCCCTGGAGGCGCCGCAGATCCTCTGGCAGCGCTGAACCCAGCTCTCACCCCGCCAGCCGTGGTGTCTGCGCGACCACGCCGAACTGAATCTGGCCCGCGGTCGCGCCCAGCGCCATGCGGATCCCGATCTGCTGCGATTGCCGCGAGACCGAATACAAGATCGCTCTGTCCACAGGCGGCTATTGCCAAGCGCGGCAATACCTGCCCAAACTGTTGGTGAGTCGCAGCATGGAAGAACTGGTTGCACGTCTCCGGAGCCGCCTGTTGGAATCGAAATCCACGGGCCGACCGCGGGTGCACCAAGCGCCGACGGGGGGAGGGGACTCATGAAGACGATCCTGCTGGTGATGGCGGCGTTGTGTCTGCGGGCGGAGCAGCCGGCGCCGGTGGAAGGCGAGTTCGTCATCCACGACTTTCAATTCCGGTCGGGCGAGAAGCTGGCCGAGTTGCGGCTGCACTACACCAGCTTCGGCAAGGCGGCGCGCGATGCGCAGGGCCGCGTAACCAACGCCGTCCTCGTCCTGCACGGCACGGGCGGTTCGGGGCATTCCTTGGTGCGGCCGGAGTTCTCGGGGGCGCTGTTCGGGCCGGGGCAGTTGCTCGATGCCAGCCGGTACTACATCATTCTGCCGGACGGGATCGGCCACGGAAAATCGAGCAAACCGAGCGACGGGATGCACGCGCGGTTCCCGCAGTACGACTATGACGACATGGTGACGGCGCAATACCGGCTGGTCACCGAGGGCCTGGGGGTCAATCATCTGCGGCTGGTGATGGGAACCTCGATGGGGTGCATGCACTCCTGGGTGTGGGGTGAGACGCATCCGGAGTTCATGGACGCGCTGATGCCGCTGGCATGCCTCACGGTCGAGATCGCGGGACGCAACCGGATGTGGCGCAAGATGGTGATGGACGGGATCCGCAACGATCCGGAGTGGAAGGGCGGCGAGTACACCACCGAGCCGCAGGCGGCGCTGCGTACGGCGCTCGATATCTTGCTGATTGCCGGCAGCGCGCCGCTGCGGATGCAGAGCATGTATCCGACGCGGGAGGCCGCCGATAAGTACCTGGTCGACTACATGAGCAGCCGTGCGGAGGGCCTGGACGCGAACGATCTGCTCTACCAGGTGAACGCCTCGCGCAACTACAACCCGTCACCGGGACTCGATAAGATCCAGGCGCCGGTGATGTACGTCAACTCGGCGGACGATTTCATCAATCCGCCGGAACTGGGAATCGCGGAGCGCGAAATCAAACGCGTGAAGAACGGGCGGTTCGTGCTGTTGCCCATCGGCCCGGAGACGCGCGGGCACGGGACGCACACCTATGCTGCGGTGTGGCAGCAGTACCTGGCGGAGCTGCTAGGCGAGTCGGGTCAGTGATGGATGACATAGCCGTAGAATGATCTCAATGGCACGGCCCCGGATCTTCCTCATCGACACTTTCGGTTTCATCTTCCGCGCGTACCATGCGCGGGGGCGGATGGCGGCGCCTTCGATGCGCACCGGCGCGGGCGTGCCCACCGAGGCGGTCTACATCTTCAACAACATGCTGCGGAAGCTGACGGCCGCCTACAAGCCGGAGTACATCGCCTCGGTTTTCGAGAGCGCCGGGCCGACGTTTCGCGAGCAGGAATTCGCCGAGTATAAGGCCAACCGGCCCGAGACGCCGCCGGACCTGACGGTGCAGATCCCCTACGTGCGGCGGCTGCTGGAATCGATGCGCATCCCGATTCTCGAATACCCGGGCTTCGAGGCGGACGACGTCATCGGTGCCATCGCGCGGCGCGCCGAGCAGGCCGGCTTCGACGTGGCCATCGTCTCGAGCGACAAGGACATGCTGCAGCTCATCGACGAGCATGTCTCGATGTTCAACCCGATCCAGGAAGACCTGTGGTACGACGCCGCGAAGGTAGTCGAGAAGATGGGCGTCAGGCCCGAGCAGGTGGCGGACCTGCTGGCCCTCAAGGGCGATGCCATCGATAATATTCCGGGCGCGCCGGGGATCGGGGACAAGGGCGCGCGGGACCTGATCGAACGCTTCGGCTCGGTCGAGGCGGCGCTCGATCGCGCGGGCGAGGTGGAGCGCAAGATGTACCGCGAGAGCCTGGAGCAAAACCGCGAACGCATCCTCATGAGCAAACGGCTGGCGACCATCGACGTGACGGTGCCGATTGAATTCAATCTGGACGCCGTGCGCGCGCAGGCGCCGGACACGGCCGCGCTCAAGCAGGTCTACCGCGAGCTGGAGTTTTTCAGCCTGATCGAGCAGTTGGGGCCGGAGGAGGACACGCGCCCGCGCGACTATGCCGCGCTCGAAACGGAGGAGGCCGTGGACGCGTTTCTGGGCGCGATCCCGGCGGGCGCGCTGGTGGCGGTGGCCGTGGCCTCACGGGGCGAGGCCGAGGGCGACATGTTCGAGGCGGAGCGGCATCCGGCGGTGGGGCTGGCTGCCGAGGCGGGGGTGGCGCGGTCGGTCGCGGCGGGGCTGGTGGAGCGGCTGCGGCCGTTCCTCGAAGACCCCTCGCGGCGTAAGGTCGCGCACGACGTCAAGCAGACGCACCTGGCGCTGGCCGAGTGGGAAATCGAGCCGCGGGGGTTCAACGACGACCTGATGCTGTATGCGTTCCTGCTGAACGCGGACCCAGGGGGCTGCTCGCTCGAGATGCTAGCGCGACGGCGCCTGGACCGCAAGCTCGACGCGGGGGTGGAGCCCCAGGCCGATTGCACCGTGGAGCTGGCAGCACCGCTGGCGCGCGAGGTGGACGAGCGAGGCTTCCGCTCCATCTACGAAACCATTGACCTGCCGCTGGCACACGTGCTGGCGCGCATGGAGGAGCGCGGAATCCGCGTGGACCCGGTCGAGATGCGGCGGCTCTCGGAAATGATGGACACCGAGGTGCAGCGGCTGACCGGGGAGATCTACGCGCTGGCAGGGCGCTCGTTCAACATCAACTCGCCGCAGCAGTTGGGTAAGGTGCTGTTCGAGGAGATGCACTTGCCGGTGCCGGTGAAGTACGGCAAGGGGAAGGCGGTTTCGACGGCCGCCGATGTGCTCGAAGAACTAGCTGCGGATCACGAGGTCTGCCGCAAGGTGCTCGACTACCGGCAACTGGTCAAGCTAAAGGGCACGTACGTGGACGCTCTGCCCGCGCTGATCAACCCGCGGACGGGGCGGCTGCACACCAGCTTCAACCAGACCGGCGCGGCGACTGGAAGGCTGTCGTCCTCGAATCCAAACCTGCAGAACATCCCGATCCGAACGGAGCTGGGGCGGGAGATCCGCGCGGCTTTCATTCCGCGGGCAGGCTGGAAGCTGGTGGTGGCGGACTACTCGCAGATCGAACTGCGGCTGCTGGCGCATTTCTCGAAATCCGACGTGCTGATCGAGGCATTCCGGAACGGCGAAGACATACACACGCGCACGGCGGCCGAGGTGTTCAACGTCCCGCCTCTGATGGTGACGCGCGAGCTGCGGGGACGCGCCAAAGCGGTGAACTTCGGGATCGTGTACGGGCTGAGCGCGTTCGGGCTGGCAGCGCAGCTCGGGATTCCGCGACATGAGGCGCAGACGTATATCGACAACTACTTCGCTCGGTATCCGGGCGTGCGGCAGTGGATCGATAAGACCATCGCGGAGGTGCGGGCGAGCGGCGTCACAAAGACGCTCGTGGGGCGCGAGCGGCCGATCCCGGATATGGACAGCCGCAACCCGAACGCACGCGGCTTCGCCGAGCGGACGGCGGTAAACACGCCGCTCCAGGGCACCGCGGCGGACCTGATCAAGCTGGCGATGATCCGCATCGAGGAGGAGATCGAGCGGCGCGGGCTGCAGGCGGGCATGCTGCTACAGGTGCACGACGAGTTGCTATTCGAGGCGCCGCCGGAGGAGATCGAGGAAGTGCGCAAGCTGGTCAAGGCGGGGATGGAGGGGGCTCACAAGCTGGAGGTGCCGCTCATTGCGGATGTGGGCGTGGGGGACAACTGGCGGGACGCGAAGTAGGGGCGGCCGTCAAGAATTTGTGGAGGTCTCGAAACATGCCCAAGGAGAACGCAGCGAGTAAGAAGCGCCTGAGCGGCGGAGGGAGGCTCAGCCGGGTGGGCAGACGTAGTTGCGGGATTGAAGGAAGTCGCCGCCCACATTCGGGGCGAGATCAAGCTCCCAACACGCGAGTACGAGGTGCCCGGCCCGGTGGACGTCAAGGCGATTCGCAGCAAGCCGGGGATCCCCGAGAAGACCGCGCCGTCCAGGGCCGTCTGCCTGCGAGTGATGTCCCACTTGTGACGTCCGTCGCGACTCCCGTTCTCGCGGTTCCATCCCCCCATCCTCCAGGGATTTATACCCTCATTTGCGGCGCTGTTCCCGGCGTCTTCTGTGCTATAGTATGAGAACTGCCTGCTGATTTTCTTAACGCGACTTAATGTTCGCGGCCGGGACCGATTCTAACGAGGTGCTGCGTATTGAGACAACTGCTTATTTGTGCGGGACTTCTTGGGTTGCCGGCGGTGCCGAGCTTCACCCAGCAGCCCAGCCAGCAGTCGGTCCACAAGAGCGATCCCCGGCTTCCTCTCCTCCAGGCGTTCTTCCGGGACGCACACAGTCCCCTCCATGCCCTGGCCCCGGACTTCCTGGAAGCTGCTGACCACCATAGCCTGGACTGGCGGCTGCTTCCCAGCATTTCGATGGTGGAAACCGGGTGCGGCAGAACAGCCGTTGGGAAGAACATCTTCGGGTGGGATTCGGGACGAAAGCAGTTTGCCTCGTTCCGGGACGCTATCCAACTGGTCGCTTCCCGCTTGGGTAACTCTAAACTATACCGTGGCAAGGACTTGGTTCAGATTCTCGCCACTTACAACCCGAGGCCCGACTACGCGGGCCTGGTCCGCTCCGTGATGAAGCAACTCGGCCCCTCTTACCAGGCGATGCCCCGGTTCCTCACCGAGGCCAGCCTTAGCCCAGTGAGTTCATCGCTATATAGAGCCCGCCCAGAACTACCACAGTAGCCAGGATTCCGACAATCCACGGCATTAGCCGAGACGCTGCCGAAGAAGACGCCTGGTCATTCTGTTTCATCGTATCGTCCAGAGTATCGAACATGGCCCATTTCCTCCTAAAGCCCAGTCGCCCGCTCCCCCTGGAGCCCGGCGGACTTGGTACTGCGAAATCATTCTAGACCCAATTCCGCCGGAAGGCACGCAAAAATTCTGGTCTCGGTACCGGGACCGGTAAAACTTCAGTCCTAGGCTGTTTGGCTTGCAACAAAAGGGCTTAGCGGCGCTCCATCGACCGCTCGATCTCGCCCGGCTCCCGTGGCAAGGCCGCGCTCAAATTGCGGCATCCTTCCTCGGTTACCAGCAGCGTGTCTTCAATGCGTATCCCTATCTTCTCCTCGGGGATGTACAGGCCCGGCTCGATCGTGATCACCATCCCGGCCTGGATAGGCTCGACCGAAGAGGCGGAAGGATAATCGTGCACCTCGAGCCCGACTCCGTGCGAGATCCTGTGGGTCAGATACCGGCCGAGCGGACCTCCGTTGAGGTCCCGTCCATGGCCATCGAGGTAATCGCGAGCGATCTGGTTGAGCTGCGGCAGGGTGACACCCGGCTTCAGCGCGGCTATCGCCGCCTTCTGCGCCCCGAGGACGATTTCGTACAACTCCCGCTGCCGGGGCGTGAACTTGCCGCTCACCGGAACCGTCCGCGTGATGTCGGTCGCATAGCCCGCGCACTCCGAGCCCACGTCCATCAGCACCAGCTCGCCCGCCTGCATGAGCCGGGCGTTTTCGGAGTAGTGCAGCGCTGTGGCCTTGGTTCCCGAGGCCACTATGGGGGCGTACGCGTCGCCCTCGCAGCCGCGCTCGAGCATCAAAGCGGTCGTGGTTGCGGCCACCTGGTATTCGAACAGGCCCGGTGCGATCCGCCGCCACGCCGCCCGGTGCGCCTCTACGCCGACGTCCGTGCTTCTCCGGATCGCCTCGATCTCGGCCGCCGACTTCTTCGCCCGCAGCGGCCCCAGCTTGCTCTCGGCGTCGGTCAGCTCGCGCAGCGGCGCGAGACTCTTCAGCCGGGTGACATAGGGTTCGCGCATTACGGTCGAAATGCGCGCGCTCGACTCCAGCGCCTTGGCCAGTTGGGACTCGAACTGCTCTACCGGCAGCACCTCCTCGAACCCTGTGACGGAGCGGATGTCCGAATCGCTCGCCGCGGGTTGCGGCCCGGTGTACTTTTCCCGATCGGGGTTGTGCCCCGGCAAAAAGAGGATGTCGCGGGCCGGCGAGAGGAGCAGAATTGCGCCCGGCTTGGTCCAGCCGGTGAGATAGCGGAAGTTCGGCTCCTGAATCACTGCCGCCGAGTGCTCCTCCATCTCCACCGCGGTGCGGCCGAACAGCACCAGCACGGCGCGCTCGAGAGTCTTGCTCGCAGCCTGGCGCCGCGACGGATACTCCTGTTGCGGGACCTGGGCTGTGAGCGCGCAGGCGGTCAAAGCGAGCGCCGCCGCGCCCCGGAAGTGGCTCATAGCCTCGACAGTAGCATTACCACCAGCGGAATGAGCAGTACGACGCCGAGGAAGACCCAGGCCCGCGGATTGCCGAAGTTCAGATCGTAGCCCATGCCGATGCGCTTTTCGATGAAAAGCACCGGGTCTTCCGGGTTGAAGTAGAAAAGGCCCGCGCGCCAGTAACGATCCGCCATGTTGTCGCCCGGGGCCGCGCTCAGTCCGAGCACCAATCCCGGCGCCGCGGACGGCGCCTGGTCCGGCTCGGGCTCTTCTTTGGCCCGCATTCCGAAGACCACGATCGCCACGATCAGCAGCGCGGCGGCGCCCATGATGATGCCCAGATTCAGCGGGCTCGGTGCGCCGTGGCCCAGCGGCAGGGCTGCCGTGAGCCACCCGAAGAGGACCGCCAGCAGGTAGGCCAGGGCGGCCATGGCGCGTACGGTCTGACGGCGCATCGCCGTGGATCCGCGGGAATTGAGGCCGACCTGCCAGGCCACGAAGACCATCAGTAGGCAAACCAGGGCGCCGATGGCCGGAAATTGATAGACGCCGCCCACGGTGCGGGCGGCCCAGCCGTTCGGTCGTCCACCAAAACCCCAGTGGATCGGGAAGCGCTCCGGAATCTCGCTCCAGTGCAGAGCGACGTAAGTGGCCGGAGCGGCGAGAATCGCAAAAGGGCCGGCCCATACCCAAGGTCCGCCGGGCAGCGCCCGTGGCCTCGGCCGCAGCGACGCTGTGCGAACGCTGCTCGCGGGCGCCGCATGGCGGAGCGCCGCGCGGTGCGCCAGAGCGATCGCGCTGAGCGAGCCCACGCCCGGCCACAATGCCGCAAACGCCAGCCCCGAAGGAGCATTGCGCGCGACCGCCAACACGCATCCGCAGAAACCGATAATCGAATGCGCCACGGCCTGGTTGCGATAGGCTCGGAGGATGCGCCGGGCCTCGGCCGTCTCGCGGAAGTCCGGCGCCACGGTCACGCCGAAGAACTGAGTGCGGCGGCTCAGAGAGGGCAGCACGTACATCACGATACATTCGAAGAAGAAAGGAAGTGCGGTGATCATCCAAATGGCGGTCATGGTTCAAGTTCCTCCGTCATTCCGCGCAACTGCTGCGCGATGGCTGCGACCGGCATGCCTTCGGCCCGGCTCGCCGCTACCAGCTCGCGCATGCGTTGGGCGAACCTCCGCTCGGATTCGGGCGGCGCCCGGCGCGGTGTCGGACGCTCGATGACCGTCGCCCCCCGCCCGCGTTTGAGATCGAGCCAGCCCTCGTCTGACAGGCTTCGATAGGCCTCGGCAACGGTGTTGAAGTGTACGGCAAGATCGATACCGAGTTGCCTTACGGGCGGCAGCAGGTCCCCCGGCTTCAGGGAACCTGCAACGAGCAGCGCGCGAATCGCGTCGCCGATCTGGCGGTACACCGGAACCGGCGAGGCGACGTCAATCCTGATGACAGCGGTCATTGTATGCCTACCCTATACAATATGTACAGAACCAGTATACAATCAGCCGCGCGCCTGTCAAGAAGAGAATCCCGACTATTGAGGTCACCCCGGGAACTTCCGCGCCATGACTGGCGCGCCGCCTATCAGGCTGCCGTCTCGGCACTCGCGCCGGGACAGACGTCCAAGCAGGCCCGGAGTCGGCTCGATAGCCGACGCGGCAGGCTGGATCATGCGCCACGAGGCTCGTCCCACCCGGCGCCACTCCCACCCCGCCTCCGCCGCCATAGTAGACTGCATAGAAGAAGGGGCCTGCGGTTAACCTCGCTGGTTAGGGTCGTGGAGATTCATATGCGAACTGAATGGACAGCGGCGCGTGAGGGCGATCCCGTGCGCACGCAAATGCATTATGCGCGGCAGGGCATTGTCACCGGGGAGATGGAGTACGTGGCGCGGCGGGAGAGCCTCCAGCCGGAACTGGTCCGCTCCGAGGTCGCGCGCGGCCGCATGATCATCCCCGCCAACGTCCATCACACGAACCTGGAGCCGATGGCGATCGGTGTGGCGTCCCGGTGTAAGATCAACGCCAACATCGGCAACTCCTCGGTCGTTTCGAACGTGGAGGAAGAGCTGGCCAAACTCCACTACTCGGTCCACTTCGGCGCCGATACGGTCATGGACCTTTCGACCGGCGGCGACATCCCGCGCATCCGCGAGGCCATCATCCGCAACTCGCCCGTACCCATTGGCACCGTTCCGATCTACGAGGCGCTCACCCGCGTGCGGCGCATCGAGGACCTCACCGCCCCGCTCATGCTGGAGGTCATCGAGGAACAGGCCCAGCAGGGCGTGGACTACATGACCATCCACGCCGGCGTCCTGGTGCAGCACATCCCGCTCACCACGCGGCGCGTCACCGGCATCGTCAGCCGCGGCGGCTCGATCCTGGCCGAGTGGATGGTGAAGAACCACCGCCAGAACATGCTCTACGAGTGCTTCGAGGACATCTGCAAGATCTTCCGGAAGTACGACGTGACATTTTCGCTCGGGGACGGCTTGCGGCCTGGTTCCATCGCCGACGCCAGCGATGACGCGCAGTTCGCCGAGTTGAAGACCCTGGGCGAGCTCACGCAGAAAGCCTGGGAGTATGACGTCCAGGTGATGATCGAGGGCCCGGGTCACATCCCCATGGACCAGATCCAGCTCCAGGTCGAAAAAGAGATGGAGATGTGCGCCGAAGCGCCGTTCTACACGCTCGGCCCGCTGGTCACCGATATCGCGCCCGGTTACGACCACATCACCTCGGCCATCGGCGCCGCGATGATCGGGTGGTACGGCGCGTCCATGCTCTGCTACGTGACGCCCAAGGAGCACCTCGGCCTGCCCAACCGCGAGGACGTCAAGCAGGGCATCATCGCCTACAAGATCGCCGCGCACGCCGCCGACGTGGCCCGCCACCGCCCGGGCGTCCGCGACCGCGACGACGAGCTATCCCGCGCCCGCTACCGTTTCGACTGGAACCGCCAGTTCGAGCTCTCGCTCGATCCCGAGACCGCGCGCTCCATGCACGACGAGACGCTGCCCGACGCGGGCTTCAAGGACGCGCACTTCTGCTCCATGTGCGGTCCCAAGTTCTGCTCGATGAACATCTCGGCGAAGGTGGAGAGCTTCACGCCGGCAGAGGCGGACGCCGTGGTCAAGGGAAGCGCGTAGAGCGAGTGTTGTGGCGCACGCTCTCAGCGTGCCGTGTCCCCACTCCTGGGGACACGTTCTGCGGGACTCCGCGCTACCCCCGCTCATCCGCCGATGGCCCGTAGATGGACGGCACCTTCCCGCCCATCGGCCGCAGATACGCCGAGAGCTGTCCCCGGTGATGAATCGCGTCGAACAGGATGAACCACAGGAAAGTCCCGACCGGCTGCTCGGAGACCATCTTGCCCCCGTAATAGAATTGCGCCGGCCGGTTCCAGGCCGCATCATCCATCTTCGAAACGCGGTCCGTCAGCTCATTCGACCACCGCTCGAACATCTCCAGCATCTCCTCGAACGGCGGCGCCGGAAGGTCCTTCCACTCCGCTCGATTCTCGATCACGACGTCCAGGCACGACCGAAGTTCGCCGGTGAGCGTCCAGACCAGTTGTTCCGCGGAGGGCGAGCGCTCGTGCGGTTTGTATCTGAGCGCCTCCTTCGGTAGCGCCCTCAGCACCCGCAGGAAAACCGGCAGCTCCGCCCGCCGCCGCTCCAGGTAGAACTCTTGTAGTGTCATGCCGCAGCCCCCTCTACGGCCTATTGTACCCGCGGAACCGGGGATGCGGACGGGGCGCAGTCATGGGGCGGACCGCGGCCCGCCCCACCACGGTGCGCCCTAGCGCATCTTGTACGTCTGCTGCTCCATGACGTAGGCGTTGTGAGAAGCGTTCTGTTGCATCGGACCCGGAATCTCGGCCGACTGCTTGCTGAACTTGACGGCTTCGACCACCATCGCCTTGTTATTCGTCATCGTGCCAAACTGGTAGTTCGCCACGCCCAGAAGATACAGCACCTGGGCTCTCAGCGCGTCGTTTCCCTTGGACAGAGGCAGAGCCGCGCGCAGGTTCTTGTCGGCTTCCATGTACTGCCCCTGGTCGTTCAGCGCAGATCCGGCAAGATAATAGGCGTGGGCCAGCACCGCGGTAGTCGCGCCTTCCGACTTGCCGCGCTTGTTGAGCACCGCGATCAGCCGCCTGCAGTAAGCCAGGGAGCGCGCGCCCTGCTTGTGGGTGTAGGTATAGTCCGCCATCCATAGCAGCAGGGCATCGTTCTCGGGGAAGTTCGACAGGCCTTTCTCGGCCGCCCCTGCCATCTTGGCGGTCGCACCCGTCTTCCTGAGCGACTCCAGGTAAAGGCCGTAACTCTGATCGAGGTACTTGCTCTTGGGATTGAGCTGTTCCAGGCTGGAGAGCAGGTCCACCGTGGTCGGCGCCGGGCCCGCCAGGGCGGCCGTCAGCAGCGCGTACTCGACGTGCACTTCAACCGCCTTGGCGTTGGCGACGGTTGCGTCCCAGGCCTCTTTATCGACGCCTTCCGGAGCAGTCGCCTCGGCCGCCTTGCGCGCCAGCGCGTAGGTGGCGACCGCCGACTCTTTCAGTTTGGCGCCGTCTTTCGTTGCCTCTACCTGTTTGAATTCCGTGAATGCGCTGTCCAGATCTTCGGAAGCCGCGAAGCCCGATCCGGCGCAAAGAAGAATGGCGAAACCAAATGCCGCCAGCCTCATGAAACCCTCCCTAGCCGTTCCTAGCCGGGGGTTCTCGCCCCGGTTTTTCGACCACATGACAGCATACACCCAACCGGCCCTGACGGGGGAGCCCTTCTTCGAACAGGAACCGGGCAGGAGGATAGCGCCCCGTTCCCCGCCTCCAGCCATTCTGTGGGTCTCGTTTGTGGCCATGCGGCGCGCCTGCGACCATCGCGGGCCCGCCGGGACGTCACTTGGCGGCCGGCTTCTTGTACCAGCTCTCCGGGACGGCCGGGTTTACCTGCACGTCCGTCACCGTCATGTCGGCCCCCACCTTGCCGCCCTGCCTGGTCACGGTCTTGAACGGCATCTTGACGCCCTTGACGTCGCGATAGTCCGAATACGACTCCTCGGTCTCCGCCGGCGGGCCCATCAACCCTGCCATGTACTGCTTCATCACGATCAAGTGGGTCGCCGGGTCGATGTAGACCTTCACCTGGAACGACCGCGCCGTGTCGCTCACCGCGACCACCTCGGCCGGCTTGCCATCCGCCTGGGCCGGGCCGAGCGCCTGGACCGTGTACCCGGGCTTCTCGAAGTCCTGGAGCAGCGCGATCGACTGGCGAAATAGTGAGGCCCCGAGTTCTCCGGTCTGCGATCCCGGCATGTCGCGCGTCTGCCCTCCCATTCCCATCCAGCCCGCCTGGCCGTCGTAGCCCACCGTCATCTCGCCCATCGGCGAGACGATCTTGTTCAGCATTCTTCCGGACAGGCTCACCGTCGATTCGGTCTTGAGGGAGACATCTCCCTGCGGCGTCGACATGACCGCGTCGGCCGCCACCGTTACGTCCTTCACCTTCATGAGCGCCGAGCCGCCCATCGCGGCCCGGGCCGCCAGCAGCAGCTCCTTCCCCTTGGCCGAAGCCTCCGGGGTAACGGCCGCAAGCGTGTCCTGCTTCGGCTGCGGGATCGCGATGTCGATCGCGGCCACCGGGCCCAGCGTGGAGACCGGGCCGTCGTACGCCTTCTCCTTGCCCAGCACCAGCACCGCGTACTGGCCGGGGGTCACGTACTTCTTGGCCACTTCCGCCACCTGAGCCTTGGTCACTTTTTCGATGCCCGCCCGGTAGCGCTGCAGATAGTCCGGCGGATACCCGTAGTATTCGTAGTTCATCAGGCGCGTCAGGATCTTCATCGTGGAATCGTAATCGAAGGCCATGCCCTTCAGGATGTTGTCCTTGGCCCGCGAGATTTCATCTTCGGTCGCGCCGCCCTGAACCAGCTTCTCCAATTGCTCCCGCATGGAATGGTAGATCTTGAGGGTCGTCTCGGGCTTGGTGGAGCCTCCCACCATGAACGTGCCCGGGCGGTCCCACCCCGCGGCCGCATTCGAAAAGACGTAGTAGGCCAGGCCCTGCGCCGAGCGCACGTTGCTGAACAGCCGCGAAGAGAAGCCGCCGCCCAGGATCTCGTTCATCACCTCCAGGGCGCAATAGTCCGGGTCGTCGCGCCGGCCTGCGAGCATTCCCATCACCACCCAGGACTGCTCCATGCTGTCCTTGTCGATCGAGTAAAAGCCCGCGCGGCTCCGGGCCGCTTCATCGACTTCCGGCGCCGCCAGCTTGGCCCCTCCGCCCCGCGCCCACCCGCCGAAGGCTTTCTCGATCTTGCCGCGCATCTCGGTGGCATTGAAGTCGCCCTCCGCGCCCAGGATCAGGCTCTCCGGTTGGAAGAAGCGCTTGTGAAACGCCACCAGATCGTCGCGCGTGATCGAGTCGATGGTGGCGTATTCGCTCCTGCGGGCGTACGCGCTGTCCTTGCCGAATATGACCCGGTTGAACTCGCGGAAAGCGATCCCGTTCGGGTTGTCGTTGCGCCGCGCGATGCCGTCGCGCTCCGCGATCTTGGCCAGGTCGATCTTGTCCTGCGGGAACGCCGGGTGCTGTAGCAGGTCAGCCATGATCGCCAGGCAGCGGTCCAGGTCCTCCTTGAGCAAAGAGGCGAACGCGCCCCCGCTGTCCTCACTAATTCCGGTTTCAACCGACGCGCCCAGGCGGTCGAGCTCCTCATCGAGCTGGTCGCCGTTCTGGGTGGTGCTGCCGCCGGTCCGCATCACCGCTGCCGTGATACTGGCGAGCCCCGCCTTGGCGGCCGGCTCCCACCGCGAGCCCACGCGAACCGTCGCGTGCAGGGTGATCTTGGGAAGCTCGTGGTCCTCCACCAGGTAGACTACGATCCCGTTGGGCAGTTCGAATCGCACCGGCTCGGGCACTTTGATCTGGTGCAGGGGCGGGTACTTCAGGCTCTTGTAGCTCGCGGCCGGCTCTTGCGCGGCGGCCGACAGGGCGAACATGATGACGAGAAATGGAAGAAATCGTGTGCGCATGGTTTTTGACCTCCCTACTTGGACGCTGCCGCCTGAAGCGGCTCAATCTCGGCGATGGTCCGGTTGTCGAAAACGAACGTCGCCTTGGCAACCCGCTGGATGTCGGCCGGTGTAACAGCCGCCATCTTGTCGAGCCGCGTGAACGTGGTCCGCCAGTCGCCGGTCAGCACCTGGTAGGCGGCCAGAGTTCGCGCCAGGGTGGCGTTGTCGTCGAGCCCGCGGATGATGCCCGACCGCGTCCGCCGCTTCACCCCGTCCAGTTCCGCCTGACTCACGGGCTCCGTCTTCAGCCGCTCGATTTCGCCCTCGATGGCCTTCTGCACCTCGGCATTGGTGTGCCCCGGCGACGTGAATGCGTAAAACAGGAACAGCCCGGGGTACTTCTCTCCCGGGAAACCGGGGAAACCGCCCGCCGTTGTCGCGATCTTCTTGTCGCGCACCAGCGAGCGGTAGAGCCGCGACGAGCGGCCGTCGCTGAGCAGGCTGCCGATGGCCTCGTAGACGGCGTTGTCCGGGTCGTTGATATCGGGCTTGTGGTAGCCTTCCACGAACACGCGCTGCGATTGCAGGCGCAACGTGACGCGCCGTTCGCCCGTCTGCGGCGGCTCGACGGTGCGCAGCGGCTCCTCCTTCTGACCCGCGGGAATCGAGCCGAAGTACTTCTCGGCCAGCTCGCGAACCCGCTGCGGCGTCACATCGCCCACCACCACGCTGGTCAGGTTGCTGGGCACGTAGTACTTCTTGAAGAACGCCGCGCCATCCGCCCGCGTGAGGTTCAGGAGATCGCTCATGTGGCCCACCACGGGCTCGTGATAGGGGTGCGCTTTGTAGGCGGCGGCCTGGAACTCTTCGACCAGGCGGCCGACCGGCTGGCTCTCGCCCAGACGGCGCTCCTCCATCACCACGTTGCGTTCCTTATAGAACTCGCGCAGCACCGGATCGCGAAACCGTTCGCCCTCCAGGTAGAACCACAGCTCCGTTTCGTTCGAGGGCAGGCTGAAGAAGTAGTTGGTGGCGTCCGAAGAAGTGTTGGCATTCAAGCCTCGGCCTCCGGCGCGCTCGATGGCCTCGCCGTACTCATTCGGCACGACGAACTTCCCCGCCGCCTCCTGCGCGTCCTTGAAATCCTGGTCGAGCTTCTTTATCTTCTCCGGGTCGGCCTTGGCCCCTTTGCGCCGCTCGTCCCGCAGGGCGTTGTAGGCTTCGTCCACCTTCGTCAGGGCTTCCTTCTCCGCCGCGGCGTCGTTGGTGCCGATGTGGCTGCTCCCCTTGAACGCCATGTGCTCGAACAGGTGCGCCAGGCCGGTGTAGCCCGTCACTTCCTGCGTCGCGCCGACATCGGCGTAGGTCAGGAAGGCGGCCACCGGCGCCTCGTGCCGCTCGAGCACGATGAACTTCCACCCGTTGGCGAGCGTGAACTCGTTGACCCGGGACTCGATCTCCTTGAACTCGTCCTGCGCCAGCGCGGAAAATCCCGTGGCCAGGATGCCCGCTGCAATCAGCAGGCGGACGCTGAGGTTCCTTACCGTCATGATTCCTCCATTAACAGACTACAGGAATTAGAGCACAAATGGACCCCTCTGTGTCAAGCAGACTTTACATGTTCCGTTTTTACACTTCTTTACAGCATTCGCGTGACGGTTTTACATGCGCGCCGTACTCTGGATATAGACGCTCGGAGCGAGTCTTTCCACAGGCTTCCGGGTTGTTAGAAGAGACGGAGAGAGTCAATGAACAAGATCGCAATTCACAAACTCGCGGTAACTTTAGTAGCGGCAGTCATCATCCCTGCGCTGGCGCTGGCCCAGGGGCCCGCGCCTCAGGATCAGGACGGTCCGGGTGGTGGAGGCGGCCAGATGGGCCACATGGGTCAGATGGGAATGATGCACCACGGCCGGGGTGAAGGTGACGGCCCCGAAATGGGAATGCAGAGGGGAATGCACGGCTGGGGCGAAGACGGCGGCCGCGGCATGGGCTTGGCCTTTCTAGTAAACAACCCGGAGATGCGCAAGCGAATCGGGATCACGGACGAGCAGGCCGCGAAGATCCGCCAGCAGACGCTCGATTTCCGGAAGGCCGAGATCCGCACCCGCGCCGACCTTCAAGTGAAGCGGCTCGAGATGCATAGCCTGCTCGCCGCCGACGCGCCCGACCGGGCCGCGATCGACAGAACCTTGCAGGAAGTCGGCACTGCCCAGATGGCCCTCGAGAAGAATGCCATCGACTTCCATCTGACCATGCGCGCCGCGCTCACGCCGGAGCAACGCGAGAAGCTCAAGGCGATGCGGCAGGAGTTTCATCCCCACGGCAACGGCCAGCATGGGCCGGGCGGTCCTGGAGGTCCCCGTCCCCGCGGCATGAGACGGCCCGGCGCCGAGGGCGCTCCGGAGCACCCCGCCCCGCCCCCCGCGCAGTAGGCGGCCCCTGTAGGACCTAAGTCGCGTAGATTCATGGCACAAATGCTGTGAGTCGCTCGTCCAGTCGGGGTTCTCCGGGCTTCGTATGTCTACGAATCCACAGAGACGAAGCTCATGAACCCCGCCAGGAGTCACCGGGCCACGGGCAATGAGCGGCATTCGCGCTATTCTGGAGCTAAGCGCTGAACCCATGCTATTGGCTGACGATATGCTCCAGATCAAAACTCCCTCCGCGGAAGACTTGAACCCCCAGGAGACAGCGGAGTGGGTGCAGGCGTTCGACCAGATCCTCGACGAGGCGGGGCCCGACCGCGCCTCCTTCCTGCTGGACCGGCTGGCCGGACGCGCGCGGGCGGCCGGAGCCCCGCCCCAATATGCAGTCAACACACCCTACCTGAACACGATTCCGGTCGAGCAGCAGGAGCCGTTTCCGGGCGACCGCGCCCTGGAGCGCAGGCTCAAAAGCCTGATCCGCTGGAACGCGCTGGCGATGGTGGTACGCGCCAACAAGTACGACCCGGGCATCGGCGGCCACATCTCGAGTTACGCCTCGCTGGCGACGCTGGTCGAGGTCGGGTTCAACCACTTCTTCCGCGCCTCCTACGGCGCCGAGCCGGGCGACCTGGTCTACCTGCAAGGCCACTCGGCGCCGGGCTACTACGCCCGCGCCTATCTCGAAGGCCGCCTCACGGACGAGCACCTGCGCAATTTTCGGCACGAGCTCCGGGAGCACCCCGGCCTTTCTTCCTATCCGCACCCCTGGCTGATGCCCGAGTTCTGGCAGTTCCCCACGGTTTCGATGGGCCTGGGCCCCATCAATGCCATTTACCAGGCGCGATTCATGCGCTACCTCGAAAACCGCGGCCTGCTCAAGCCCACCCCTCGCAAGGTCTGGGCTTTCCTCGGTGATGGCGAGACGGACGAGCCGGAATCGACCGGCGCCATCCGCATCGCCGCCAACGAGAAGCTCGACAACCTGATCTTCGTCGTCAACTGCAACCTCCAACGGCTGGACGGACCGGTGCGGGGCAACGGCAAGATGATCCAGGAGCTGGAAGCGATCTTCGCGGGCGCGAAGTGGAACGTCATCAAGGTCGTCTGGGGTTCGGACTGGGATGCGCTACTGGCGCGCGATCGGACCGGCCTGCTGGCGAAGCGCATGGAGGAGTGCCTGGACGGCGACTACCAGACCTTTGTCGCGCGCGGCGGCGCGTACATCCGCAAGGAGTTCTTCGGTAAGTACCCGGAGCTTCTGGACCTGGTGGCCGGCCTTTCCGACGACCAGCTAGCCCGCCTGCGCCGTGGCGGCCACGATCCCGAGAAGGTCTACAACGCGTACAAGCGCGCGGTCGAACATACGGGCGGCCCCACCGTGGTCCTGGCCAAAACCATCAAAGGC
>Ga0265316_10002614_pt1 | contig 18568 bp, 16 predicted proteins | sample 4522metaG_FD_202092 | JGI IMG/M metagenome (GOLD analysis project Ga0265316, IMG submission 202092) | Rhizosphere microbial communities from Carex aquatilis grown in University of Washington, Seatle, WA, United States - 4-5-22 metaG | ecosystem: Host-associated > Plants > Roots > Rhizosphere >... | reverse complement strand
AGCCCAGGCAACTTCGGTTATCGTGCAATACTGGCTGAGCAACACTCTCAACTTTGATCCCACTACGGCAAAGTTGATAGACACAGCCCCAACGATCCCAAGCCTCGCGGTGGGTCAGACAATTACAATCAATTCTCCGCAGACCTACTCGCTGAGCAAGCTCGGCATTACCACTGCAGGGACCTACTACGTCGTGGTGACTGTCGCGTCGGATCCGAAGAACTGCGAGATTGACCTTTCGGACAATCAGGCGCAGGCCGCGATCGCTGCGCAGGTGAGGCAGACATCCACTGTTATTCTGACGGTCAGCGTTTCCGGTCTCACTCCCGTGGACCTGTTTGGAACCTGGAGCTTCAACGCAACGGTGACGAACAGCGGAACGGGGACATCGAGCCCCGGTACCCTCAGCTACAGCGTCAATGGAAAGGTCACGCAGGTTTCGGTTGGCAGCATAGGGCCGAATGGGAGCCAGACATTCAACCTGTCCGGCAAGGTGAGCGATCTCACCAGCGCCTCGGGTACCTACCACATTACCGTCACCGACGGCACCAGCACGGCCGACGCCGCAATCGTGGTGACCTACGTGGACCTCACGGTGAGTGTTACTCCGGTCGCGCCTCTGCACCTGGGCGGGATCTGGAGCTCCAACGCAACGGTGACGAACTTTGGAACGGGGACGGCTGGTCCGAGCACCCTTGAGTACCTGGTGAATGGCAGGGCCACGCAGATTGCCGTTGGCAGCCTCGCGCCGCAGGGCGGGAGCCAGACCCTCAATCTGTCCGGGAATGTGAGCGATCTCACCAGCGCGCCAGGCACCTATCATGTCACAGTCATCGCAGATGCCCTCAACGCGGTGGCAGAAACGAATGAGAACAACAACACGGCCAATCTCGCCGTGCCGGTGATCTACGATGAGATCGTCCTCGACACTTATGATCCCGGGTCTCCGGGGAGCTTCGCCCCCTTCTATTCGACTTACATGGAGCTATGGAGCTCGGACGGCAAGACGATGCTCACCTCGGACGACAGCGGGGCCAGCAGGCCGGGAGCGGTCAGTGCAGGCTTTGCTTATATCGACTACGCACAGGGACTTGCACCTGGGGACTATTACGTCCTTGTCAAGGAAACCCCGTCAGACAATCCAACTCACGCGTTCGGCTATGCCATTCGTGTGATGACGGCTCCAAGCACTTCCTACGACGGGTGGGACTTCGGAGGAGCGTACGCTACGGAATCCACGACCGACACGCCTCTGGCGGGCGGGACTGGAATTCCTACCCTCTTCCAGACCATGCAGGTGAACAATCCGCCGCCTAATCCCCCGCCCAACGATCGGCTGAACCGCTTCCTCGTTGTCGACGGGGTCAACTGGGTGAAGATTCATCTTCCCTAAGATCTCCGTTTCCGAAAATGCAGCCCCGGGCACTTCTGCCCGGGGCTTTTTTTATGCGGTTCTTCTTGCGTCCGACAGGAGGAATGAGAGCGCCAGGCCGAGGATTACAAATCCGCCCGCGACGATAAAGGACCAGGTGGAGGCAGCGGCCGGGCTCAGGCGGTCCTGGAGCGCGGCGAAAATCTGCGGACCCACGACCCCTGCGGCAGCCCAGGCGGTGAGAATGAAGCCGTACACCGCGGGCATCAGCCGTGATCCGAACACGTCACCGATGAAAGAAGGCATGGCGCCGAACCCGCCCCCGTAACAGAGCAGGACCCAGCACACCAGCACGGCGAAAACCCACGGGTTCTTCGTCATCACGAGGAGGGCGAACACGAGCACCTCGGAGGCAAGCATCACGCGGAAAGTGCGGGACCTGCCGATGCGGTCCGACGCCGCGCCCCACAGGAATCGGCCCGCGCCGTTCCACAGGGAGCTGACGGCTACGAGCGTGGCACCGAATCCGGCCAGGGCGGCGGCTGCCAGCTCGGGGTTGAACCGCTTCCACAAATCCTGAAACAGCGGGGACTGGAAGCTGATGATGGAAATGCCTGCCGTGATATTGCAGAAGAATACGATCCACAGGGAAAGAAAGCGGCCGGACAGCAGGGCCTTTCCGAGCGGAATCTCTTCAACCTCGTCGCACGCGGCTTTCGCTGCAGGCTCCGCGCACCCTTCCGGCAGCCAGCCCGCCGGCGGGTTTTTCATGAACGCGGCAGATCCGACGCCGAGCACCAGGAACACCCCGGCCAGAAGGAGAAATACGGATACGAGGTTTCTGTGCGTCAGGTCAAGGAGGAGAGGGGCAAGGACCTTGCTCATGAACAAGGCCCCGAGGCCGAAGCCCATGACGACCATGCCTGTTGCCAGGCCCTTCCTGTCCGGGAACCACCTGGCGATGGTGGCAACAGGCGTCACGTACCCCAGGCCAAGGCCGATCCCGCCCATCACCCCGTAGCCTGCATACAGGAGGGCAAGGGACTTGATGCTGAATGCAAAGGCAGCAACGGCGCAGCCCGCGGCGAACAGCGTCCCGCCGATCATTGCCATGGTCCGGGGATTCCTCTTCGGGAGCTGGGCGCCGCCCCAGGCGGCCGTCACGCCGAGGAAGAATATGGCAAAGGAGAATATCCAGGCCACCTGCGAGTTGGTCCAACCGAAGACGTCTTTGAACTCCCTGACCAGGAGGCCCTGGAAGAAGCTCCACGCGTACACGGTTCCCAGGCAGAGCATGAGGACTGTGCCCATTGCGGCAATGACCCAGCGTTGTGCGGACAAGGTGTCTTTCATTTCATTTCCCCAGGAACGGCGAGATGCCCAGCCAGGCGCCAAACCCGATTATCGCCACCCCGCAGACCGAAAGGATCCCGGTGGTCAAGCCGCGCGGGATATTCCGGCGGCCAATGTGCAGAAGGATGGATACCGCGGAGTACCAGCCCAGGTCTCCGAGCTCGTGCCCGAGAAAGAATGCAGCGAGCGCCGGCCATCGCGCAAGGGTGATGTCGAACCGCAGGAGAAACGCCGCCCCCACCGTGACCCACCAGATCCACCAGTAGGGATTGCCCATGGACACGAGCGCCCCGGCAACAACCGGGTCCATGCGGCCCACAAGGCTCATTCTGCCGGCGGCTTCCCCGGCTGACCCGGGATCGCCGGCGATGAGATCGATGCCCCTGCCGCGCACGGTTTCACGGAGCAGCCCGATGCCCATGGAGAGGAGCAGGGCCGCCCCGCCTACGCCGATTATCTTCGCCGCTGCCGGGGCGCGGAGGAACCCAACGACACCGAGCACCAGGCTGCAGATCAGCACACCCTCCAGCGCGGCATGGCCCGCGATCACCCGTGCGCCCGTAAGCCAGCCTTTTTCCGCGGTTCGCAGTGTGCGCACGATCGTATACGTGAGGAGCGGTCCGGGCATCAGCGCCCCGCTCAGGGACAGGAGGAAAGAAAGTGAGAAAATCATCCAGAGCGCGCCGATCGACATCAGGGGAATCTATCACGGAGGACCGCACGGTCACAATCGAGAAGTTCCCGGCAAATGCTCAGGGCCGTGGCTTCGCTTTGACCAGCGCAGGCTCCAGGCCGGCCAGGGCCCGCGCGTCGAACCTGAAGGTATTCAGGTCAGCGCTGTCCGTGGGAAGCGCCTGCACAACTGTCGTGATGACGTCTGCCGGCACGTCGATCTCCCGGCTGAGGGAAGCTTCGTGTTCCTGCTTCCACCTTTCAATCTTCCCATACGATTCCTGGATTCTCTCTCTGAGCTCCCTGCCCAGAGGGGTGCCGCTGCAGGCTATTGCAAGCAGACCCTGGAACGTACGGGACGTGAGCGCTGCCGAGCCTTCCACGATGATGAAATCGTGGCCCGCGAGGATGGCGCGCAGAGCCCACGAGGATGTCCGATCGATGCCCGGCGCGTCAGGGTCTCCGGGAATTATCGAAAGCATTTTCGTGTCGGCATAGTTTCGGAGCATGAGGAGCCCGTCCGACATGAGAAGCCCCGTGAATCCGGTTCCAGAACGCAGCAGGCGGTTCCAGGCGGAAGAGAAAGTGACGATCCGAGGGTCCACCAATGAATCGTACAAATGGGTCGTCATCATTATCCCCGCCTCGTCTTCCAGCTCATGAAACACGGCGAAACGCCGCTGTACTTCATCCGGCGGCACCAGGGTATCCGGAGACTGCCTGTGCAGATTGGCGCGCGCGGGGAGGTAGGGGAAGTGCTTGATGACCGGCTCGAGCCCGAACTCTTTCAGCGCGCTGATCACCAGGCGCGCGCGGTCGGGGGTCCGCGGGTCGGCAGTGCTCGTGTCCACAGTGGGACCAAGGACCACGTTGATGCCCATGGCCGCAAAACCAAATGCGTTCAGGCGCGCGAGAGCTTCCAGCTCCGAATCCGGGAGGCGTTTGAACCTGCCCAGGAAGCCGCCGACATACCCGTCTCCGAATGTGCCGACAACGCCCGCGCCCTTGATCTTCACGATATCGGCGCAGACAAGGAGCGGCGGGCGTGTGAGCTTTTTCAGGGCGTGGTTGGTGCGTCGAATCCTCTCATAGCTGGTTGAGCCATAGTGCGGGATGACCCCGCCGACCTGGAGCTGGGCGATCATGGGGGCGAACTCCGGCTCCAGGGCCAGGGGTCCTCCGTACCCGAACCCGTCCACATTCACGATGAAGAGCTGGCCCAGCCGTGACTCGATGTCCTTCGCCTGCTGGACCGGGATGCCGAGCTTCCCGGCGGATGAAAGACTGTCGACAAATGTCGAATCAGCGCCGCACAGGCTCACCGCAACGAACGTGACAATTGCAAGGATGCAGAGGAGTCTCACTTCGGCATGCTCGATTCGCCCCGGACTATAGAAGAATCTGTGCATCATGGTATACTGTGGCTGTCTATGCATAGAACCATGCGGTACACATCATGATTGCAGTCATTACCGGAGCGACTGGCCATGTCGGGGTCACCCTGTCAAGGCTGCTGCTTTCCCGGGGCCATCGTGTCCGGGCGATCGTGCGAAAGGACGCGGAAGGGCTGAAAGGCCTGGAGGTTGAAAAGGTTGACGGGGATCTGGGGAACCCTGAATCCCTGGCGCGGGCCTTCCGCGGCGCCGACGTGGCCTTCCACGCCGCCGCGCGCATCTCCATCACCCGTGCCGACATGGCGCAGGTGGCGGAGACGAATGTCGGTGGGACACGAAACGTGATAGCCGCATGCCGGCAGGCCGGTGTGCGCCGCCTTGTGCATTTCAGCTCCATCGAGGCTCTGCAGCCGGAGCCGGTGGACTCACCCGTGGACGAGGAGCGCCCCTTTGTGGACGCGAATCCGGCTTCCCCCTATGCCATCTCCAAGGCGCAGGCAGAAGGCGAGGTACGGCGCGCCATGGCTGCCGGCCTGGACGCCGTCATTCTCAATCCCACCGCAATAGTCGGGCCCTGGGACTACAAGCCTTCTCTCCTGGGCAGTGCCATCCTGTCCATCGCAGGCGGTCGCCTGCCCATGCTCGTGGACGGCGGTTTCGACTGGGTGGATGTTCGGGACGTGGCAGAAGCTGCCCTGGCTGCCGCGGAACGCGCCCCGGCAGGCAGCCGTTACCTCGTGGGGGGAAGGTGGGCGTCGATGGCGGAGCTGGCGCAGCTTGTGTGTACCGTCACGGGAGCCCGGCTGCCGGGGCTGACATGTCCTTTCTGGATTGCGCAGGCGTGGGCGCCTGTCTCCGCTGCATTTTCGCGTGCCGTGGGGAAGACGCCCTTGTTCACAGGCTACTCCCTCGGCGTTCTGCGGGCTTACCGGACGGTGAGCCATGACCGGGCTTCGCGTGAGCTCGGCTATCGCCCTCGGGACCTCGAGGAGACCATCGGAGATGTGTGCGCGTGGTTCGAGGTGAACGGATACCTGCGCCCGAACCGGGGGAAGGCGGTCAGAAATCGAGCGGCCTCAGGGGGAGGGCGAGCGTAAACGTGGTTCCCTCCTCCGGCGTCGAGGTGAAGGAAACGCTCCCTCCCAGGTACTGCTCCGCCAGCAGCCTCATGCCCCATGTGCCAAGGCCCCTGTCCCTGCCTTTTGTGGAAAAATAGCGGCGGAAAATCTGCTTTTGAACGACAGGCTCGATGTACGTGGGGTTGTGCACGTTGAACCAGGCATGGTCGTCGGTGCCTTTGCCGAACCCGATCGTGACAACGGAACGCGCGGGGGAAGCCTCCAGGGCGTTTTTCAGCATATTGCCCAGGATCCGTTTCACCAGCGAATCATCACTCACGAAGGAAAAGGATTCTGAAAAAGGCGCAATCTGAATTGAGCGCTCCTTCGCCGCCTCGAGCCCGCCCACCTGCTCCATGAGCTGCGTGGCGATGCTCGTCGACTCGATCAGATTCCGCTGACACTGAAGGGTGCCGTTTTCCGCCGAAACGAACACCTTCTGGCCTTCTATCTCCTCCACGAGGGTATCTGAGATCACGGAGAGCCGTGATATGAGCCCCAGGCTCCCTTCATCGGCGGTTCCGCGCCGCAGCAGGTCCAGGTAGACCTTGAAGCTGGAGGCAGTGTTCAGGATATCGTGGAAAAAAATTCTCTCCAGCGACTGTCGCTGTTTCTGGTGGCTGATGTCGCTGAAGCTGATGAGAACATAGGGTTTGCCGCCGATCTCGAATGGGGACGTGAGGGCCTGCAGGTCATACGCAGGCTTTCGGTCCGCCGTGCCCACGGAGATATTGCACTCTCTGACGGCCACGCGCCGGGTCCGCTGGGTCTCCCGGATGGCCTGCGCGGCCCCGCAGAACTCGCAGGCTTCGGAGTCTCCACACGCGCCATTCGCGTTTGCGCATCCGAGGAGCTCGCCGGGCCGGTCCCCGCACAGATCTTCCAGGCTTCGCGCGCCTACGAACTCCCGGAATGCAAGGTTGGCAAAGATCACCTGGCGCTGCTCGTTCAGGACTGCGACGGGCATGGCCACCGCGTCGAGGCTGACAGGACCCTTCTCGATAGTGCGCGCCTCTCTGAGCTGGGAGAGTGCCTCTGCCCGGCTGAGCCTGTGGGATGGAGCGGCGGATCCGTGTTTTTCCATCTGCGATGTCATCATACACCGGCAGGAAGCCGCCGGGAAGTACTTCTCCCCCGGCGGTCACGGGAGTATACTCCCCGCCGGGAGGGACCTCGTGACAAAGCCAGACCTGCTCACCCAGATCCTCGGATTCCTCTCCACGATTGCCCGCTTCATCGGCTCAGTGATCGTGCATCTCGTGCAGTACATCCTCCCGTCGGTGAGGGACCTCGCCACGCTTGCGGAGCCGATCGGCTACCTGGCCCTTCTCACCCTCTTTGTCATACTGACCTCGGCAGCGCGAAAGGTCGCGCTCGTCATCCTCCTCGCAGGCTGGGCGCTTATCTTCATCCGCATATTGTTGATGGCATTCCGCGTCGGGTGAGGGCGCGCCTCCGCGCCGGGTAAGCGGGCCTCCGCGTTGGTGAAGGCGCCCTCCGCGCCGGTCCCCGCGGATTCAGGCGAGGGTCAGTGTCATGAGCAGGAAGATGCAGGGCAGGTACAGCACGGAAGCCTCCAACAGGAACCGGCCGTCCCGCTTTTCCTGGCGCACGGCTGTCCGGACGGCAGCAATGAGGAACAGCGCTCCCAGCGGCACTGCGAAGATCAGATAGATCGGATTGAGCAGTCTCATGGCAACCGGAAGAAGGCTCGCGGCGAAAAGGAGCACGGTGGGCGCGATGATGGCAACCGCCGTCCTGGTGCCGCGAAGGTCTTCCCCGGGCAGCACGCGGATGCCCGCGCGCGCATAATCTTCCCGGTACATCAGGTTGATGGCAAGGAAGTGCGGGAACTGCCAGAGGAATAGCAGAGCGAAGAGGATCCAGGCAGGGGGCTCCAGGGACCCGCGTGCCGCGGCCCATCCCAGCAGTGTCGGCGTGCCTCCGCTCAGCGCGCCCATGGTCGTATGATACGCGGTCATTGTTTTCAACGGGGTGTAGATGAGGACATAGCTGACCACCGTAAAGACGGCCACCGCCGCGCTGAGCAGGTTCACGGCAAGGGCAAAGAGCAGCACTGACGATACGGTCCCGGCCAGCCCGAACCACAGCGCCTGACCGGGGCGCAGCCGTCCGCTCGGCAGGGGCCTTCCCCGTGTGCGCTGCATGCGGCCGTCCCGCTCGCGCTCGAAGTACTGGTTGAGGCTCAGCACGCCGGCCGCCAGGAGAGCCACCGCGGCGATGAGGACCGCAAATCGGCCCCTGTCGAAGCTTCTCCCGGCGCCGAGGTAGTACGAGCAGGCGGCGACCGCGAGCAGCAGAAGGCCGATGCGGGGCTTTGTAAGCTCGGCGAACGCCCTGAGCCGGCCCCAGAGGCTGCCGCCAGGCGCGGGACTTTCCACGACCATATGTGTGCAAAGTATATAAACGGGTGCGCCTTCGGCAAGCGAGCGATCCGCCGGCAGGCTGGACAAAGGCAGGGGCTGCGGTGAAGGATAGCGCAGAATGACCCACGATGCCGCAGCAGATATGGCGCTGTACGAGGAACGCTGCCGCCGGGAGCTCGCCGTGGCGCTGGACCGGACTCCCATGTATGAAGCCTGGAGAGACCGCGACCCCGGGCCTGACCGGGATATTGATGACCGGTACCGCGCTCTTCCCCTGCTCACCAAGGATGACATCAGGACGCACTTTCCCTACGGGCTTGTCCCCCGCGGCCTGGACCTGGACGCGGCGCGCGCGCGAGGGGAGGTGAGCTTTGTCCGCACCAGCGGAACGGTGGATGAAGCACTCCAGAACATCTGGAACCAGCGGTGGTGGGACGCGTCGGAGCGCGCGTCGTGGAGCCTGAACCCGGTGAGCGCGCGCGTAGCCACGGGCACCCACCGGGAAGCTATCCTTGCCAGCGCCCTCTCTGTCGGACCACGTTCGGAAAACGCCCCCCTGGACCGGTCTGCCCGGATGCTGGGAAGATTCCTCTATCTGAATGAGCACGGCAGCACCGCACAGTGGCCGCAAGGCCATGAAAAGCGGATCCTTGCCGAGATTGCGGATTATCAACCTGCCGTCCTGGAGGCGAATCCTTCCCTGCTTGCCCGGGTGGCCCGCTGGGCGGCACGGAGCGGGGTGGAGGCCTGGCAGCCGCCCCTCATCACTCTCACCTACGAGTTTCCCTCTGCGCTTCATTTGAAGGCCATCCGACGCGTGTTCGTATCTCCTGTCGTGAGCTCCTATGGCTCCACGGAGGCCGGCTACGTTTTCATGGAATGCGAGCACGGAATGATGCACCAGAACACCGAGGCATGCCGCGTGGACATGGTGCCCTTGCCGGGGGAGCGGCAGGACGGGTTCGTCTGCCCCGGCGGCATAGGCCGCATTGCGGCAACAACCTTCGGCAATGCCTGGTGTCCGCTCGTGCGGTTCGAAGTGGGGGACATCGGCCGTATGGCGGCTGGCTCCTGCCCCTGCGGCCGCGGCATGGGCGTCACCCTCAGCGCGGTGGAGGGGAGACTGAAAAGTCTCTGCTTTGCGGCGGACGGGAGTCCTGTCACTCATGGGCGGATCGACCTCGCCCTTGCAGCTGTGGACGGACTGGAGCAGTACAGGCTGGACCAGGTCTCGCCTCGTCTCGTGCGCTGCGCAGTGATTGGAGAGCCGGGCTCCCAGGCCGCTCGCGGCGCGAAGGATGCGCTGGCCGGCGTGTTCGGTCCCAGTATGGCCGTGGAGGTGGCGGAAGTCGACCTGCTCCTTCCAGAAAAATCGGGAAAGTTCCTTCTTGCCAGGCGCTGGTTTTCCCTGGAGGAGGCCGCGCGTGTCTGAGAAGCGAGCCCCGCTGTACCTGATTGCCGGCGGTCGGCACTCCATACAGCGGAAAGGCCCTGACCCCCTTGTGCAGGCGGTGCTTGATCGCACCGGTGTTTCCCGTCCTTCCGTGGCATACGTGGGCGCTGCCTCGGGGGACAACCCGGCCTTTCGACTGCTCATCAGCCGCATACTTGAAAAGGCCGGGGCCGGGCGCGTGACCCTGGCCCCCCTCTGCGGGGCGCGCGGCAGTCTCCAGAAGGCCGGCTCGGTGCTGGAGAACGCCGACGTCATCTTCATGTCCGGCGGGGACGTGGAGGAGGGAATGCGGGTTATCCGGGCGAAGGGGGCCGGGCCACTTCTCCGCAGGCTGTGGAAGCAGGGGAAACCCCTGTTCGGCCTTTCCGCGGGAAGCATCATGCTTGCCCGACGCTGGGTGCGCTGGACCGACCCGCACGACGAAGAGAGTGCCGAGCTCTTTCCGTGCCTCGGTTTTGCGCCGGTGTTCTGCGATACGCATGGTGAAGGTGATGAATGGGGCGAGCTGCGCGCCCTCCTGTCCCTGTGCCCCCCGGGCGCAACGGGTTACGGTATTGTCTCCGGTGCGGCCCTTAAGATAGAAGAAGACGGCTCGGTCTGCGCCCTGGGCGGGGAGGTGCACGTCTTCCGCAGGCGGAAATCGAGCGTCGCGCAAATCGAAAGCATTCTGCCGCGCCCCGCCGAACACTAAATCCGCGGAATGCCGCGGCGCATGAATCCGCGGAATGCCGCGGCGCAATGAATCCGCGGAATGCGCGAGTACGCGCTCGGCCCGAAGGCCGTACCGCGGAGCGCTGAACACGCCTGCCGCGAATTTTCTTATCTTCTTCCCCAAAGGGGGAACGGAATGGAATATCGCAGGCTGGGAAGCGCCGGGCTGAAAGTGAGCCTCCTCTCCTATGGTTCATGGGTCACATACGGAAAGCAGATGGATCCCGACGCCGCGGGCGCGTGCATGCAGGCGGCGTGGGAGCACGGCGTCAACTTTTTCGACAATGCCGAGGCGTATGAAGCGGGCAGGTCCGAAGAGATCATGGGCGCTGTGCTGAAAAAAACGGGATGGCGCAGGGCAAGCTATGTCGTCTCCACCAAGATCTTCTGGGGCCTGCACGACGGTGTGAATGAGAAGAACACGCTCAATCGCAAGAGGCTTCGGGAGGGAATCGACGGGGCGCTGAAGCGTTTCGACCTCGACTACCTGGACCTCGTATTCTGCCATCGACGGGACCCTGAAACCCCGATTGAGGAGACGGTCTGGTCCATGCACATGATGATCGAGTCCGGCAAGGCCCTGTACTGGGGCACCTCCGAATGGGCCGCAGACGAGGTCAGGGAAGCCTGGGATGTCGCGGAGAAACACCACCTGCACAAGCCGCAGATGGAACAGCCGCAGTACAACATGTTCGTGCGCCGGAAGGTGGAACGCGATTTTGCGCGGCTCTATCCGGGCATCGGCCTCGGTCTGACCACATTCAGCCCCCTGGCCTCCGGTATCCTGACCGGCAAGTACAATACCGGGATCCCGAAGGACTCGCGCATGGCTCTTCCCGGCATGGAGTGGCTCAAGGACAGCCTGACAACGGTGAGGGTGGACGCGGTGAAGAAGCTCCAGCCCATCGCGAGCGAGCTGGGCGGGACCGTGGCGCAGCTTGCCCTGGCCTGGTGCGCGCACAATCCGAATGTCAGCTCCGTCATCACCGGGGCGAGCCGGCCGGAGCAGGTGAAGGAGAACATGAAGGCGCTGGATATCCTGCCCAAGCTCACACCGCAGGTCGTGGAGCGCATCGAGAAGGCCCTTGCCGGAGCTACCGATCTGGTCTAGGAGCGCACAGCCACCTGTCGAACCAGGCGAACGCGTCATTCTGCATCTTCTCATCGAACTTGTGGGGACCTGGATAGAAAAGCCCCGCGTACCTCTCAGGTGCCCCGAGCTTGGAGTAGACAGCGGCAAGCTTCGCGTCTGCCTGTTTCTGTCCGGCCGGGGTCCAGAGCTGGTCCTCGCGATTGTACTGGACCATCAACGGTCCGGGACCGTGCAGGGACACGACGTCCGGCAGGTCCATGAGACGCGAGAGATGGGGAACGTGGAACATCCATGTATGCTCGACTATTTTTTCCTCGAGCACCTCGCGCGCCACTGTCATGAAACCCACGCAGACCGCGCACTTCACGCGGGGATCGAGCCCGGCAAGGTAGACCGTGCGCAAGCCGCCGCCTGACAGCCCGCAGCAGCCCAGGCGCTGCGGATCTACCTCGGGCCGGCCCGCCAGGTAGTCCATGGCCCGCCTGTCCTCGTAGGCCATGACGCCCGGCCAGGTCGCGCCGGAAAGGAACAGGGTCTTTGCCACGAAGGTCTCATACTGCGCGGCAAACTCGTTGTACGCCTCGATGTACCTCCGGCTCCCCGGCTCCTCGTTCAGCACCCCTGTCACGAACCGGGCCGGGACATCGCGTGGATCCATCCTGCGGGAGCCCCAGAGAAAGAGGTCCGGAACGAACACGACATAACCCCGAAGCGCGAGCTCGTTGGCCCATGACCGGCCGCCGTACATTTCCGCCTTGAGCTCCTTCAGGATGGCAGGTTCCTCCTCCATGGCGACAAGCTTTTCTTTTCCGAAGTACTTGAAGGCGCTGTGGTCGTGCAGGGCAACCACCCCCGGCATCCTCTCCTTTGCAGAGGAAGGCCGGAGAAGAAACCCCTCGGTCCTCGGGCCGAAAGGCTGCGCGTAGCTCACCCGCTCGGTCACGAGCCCATTGCTCTCCCTTACTTCTTCAATGGCGGGCTGGAGGCTGCATGGAGGAGGATCATAGGAAAGGAGCTCATGCACTTTCGCCCTGGCCTGTCTCTTCCAGGCCTCGCTGTCGGTCCAGCCGGAATCGAGGAAGGAAAGAGGCCGGGTGCAGCTCGATTCCGACCAGAGGGCCAGCCCATGGTATGCGCCCAGGACCGGGTTACTCATTTTCGCCTCCCATCCAACCGCGTACCTCGTGCTCCACGTTCGGGGGCACCGGGCTCCTGGAGCCGCGGGCAAGCTCCTGCAGAATCTGCTCCGCGTCCATTCCAGCGGCCCCGGCGCGGCGCAGGGACTGCCGCGTGATGCGGAACAGCACGCCCACTTCCCTGCCCACCCGCTCGCAGTACCTTCCCAGCGCCGCCTCGAAGCCCGGCGAGTGGGAGAAAAAGACCACCTCGAAGTTCGGCTGCACGATGAGCGCGGGCGGCTCAGGGCTCGCGGCGTCCTCGGAGCCTGCTGCCCCGTCATGCGGCAGGCCCAGCAGGGTCCTGCCTGTGCCGCTCACGCGGAAACCCGGCTTTCCTTCCGCGGTGACCCCCGCCTCGGCGCCGCCCAGCGCAAGGAGACATCGGCCGAGGAAGATCCCGAGAAAGGACTTCCACAGCTCCTCCAGGGCTTCCTCGGTGGCCAGAGAGGAGGGGGGGGCTGAGCCTGTTCCGCGGAGTCCGCCTGATCCGGTGATCGCTCCCGAGGCCGCCAGGGGACTGCCAATAGCTGCCTGGTATTCGGCGAAGTCGCCGAACCGGATAAAAGTGGTGAGCGGCACGTAGGAGAAAGCCTGCATGAGCCAGGGCAGAATCTCTTCCCGGGCGCCGTCCGCCGAGCTTACTTCCTCTTCCATGAGGTCGAAGAGGCGCGAGGGCCGCTGCGGCGTGGCCACGAGCTCGTTGACCAGGAACGAGTGCCTATCCGTGAGCGGCTGCCTGATCCACATCGCCCCTATTCGGGCCGGAACGAGCGGCGCACCCGGGCCGGCCCCGCCGGGCACCAGCAGGCCGCTCAGCCGAAGGGCCTGGAAGGCGAGGTCTATCCGCCCCTCCATGGAAAGTCCCGTGAGTCTCTCCAGCCATTCAGGGAGGCTGAGCAGCATGGCGGCCGTTTCCTCCCTGAACCTGGCAAACGGCTTCTCGTCGCCCCGCCTCAAGGGAATCGGCGCGCTGCTGGCGGAGACGAGAAGCGTGGTCATGTCCTCCACCAGGAAAGGGTGGTGAAATACCTTGCTGACGCTCACCGGCTCCGGGGCCAGCACGACGGAAAGCCTCCGCAGCCGCCGGGCTGCCGCAGGCCAGATGCCCAGCAGCGGCTCGAGATCTGCCCGGCGGAGCCCGAGAAAGAACACTGCGCGCTGGAGGCCCAGCCGCGCTGCCGCGCAGAGCTCGTCCCTGTCAACTGTGGGAAAGTATTCTTCCAGGTCGCGCACCGCTATCCTGTCTCTCTGCTCGGTAAAGAAGGAAAGCATGACCCGCGCGGTTTCCCATCCTGACTCCTGGGAAGGCTTCCCCCTGCGCGCAAGGGCTGTCTGGAGCCACTCCAGGGACGAGACGAGCCCGGCGATCCGGGAAAAATCATTGGGCAGAAGGGCCAGCGACTCGTGCAGGTGAGACCGCTCCTGCTGGCTGTAGTGCTCACCGAGGTACGCGCAGAGGGCCGCGAGGCCTGGACTTTCGAACAGCGGGTATTTCGCCAGGGACTTCATGACCTGGTGAAATGGCACGTACCGCTTTGAGATGCCGAGAGAGCCGGGGCCGCCCGATTCCTCCAGCAATCCCGCGTCGTGGAGCTCCGCCACTGCGGGGTCTCCTGCGGCGGGCAGGAGCGAAAGCCCCGGGGCGGCGCCGTCAAGAAACGTCCGCCGGGCCGGTATCGACAGCCCGCCCCATGCGACCAGCTGTGCGAGAAATCCCTGCCAGTCGGACGGGAAGAGCTTCATGGCGCCGACGTATCCTGCACGGTACTCCGCGCGGTGTGAGGATTCGGCGCCGCGGCTTCCGTGTTTCGGATTGCGTAGGAGTATCCCTGCTCGCAGAGGAAGAGCTGCCTCTTCATGGCGAACTCCTGCTCGACCGTGTCGCGCGAAACAAGCGAATAGAAGTACGCCTGGTTTCCCAGCGTCTTGGGCCGCAGCACCCGGCCCAGGCGCTGCGCCTCTTCCTGCCGGGAGCCGAAGGTCCCGGAAACCTGGATGGCAAGGCTTGCCTCGGGCAGGTCCACGGCGAAGTTCGCCACCTTTGACACGGCGAGGATTCTTATCCGCCCGGCCTTGAAGTCCGAGTACAGACCGTCACGGACGCGCTGCGGCGTGGAGCCCGTGATGACGGGCAGCCCCAGGGGCTGCGCGATTGCGGCGAGCTGGTCCAGGTACATCCCGATGACCAGCGCGGGCTCGCCCTGGTGGGCGTCGAGGACCGCTTTCACCAGGTCGATCTTTGCAGGGTTCTCCGACGCCATGCGGAACTTCGTGCGCGCGTCCGCAACCGCGTAGCTCATCTGCATGTGTGCGGGCAGACGGACGCGGATTTCCGTGCAGACCGCCTTCGCGATCCAGCCCTGCTTCTCCAGCTCCTTCCACGGGACGTCGTATTTCTTCGGGCCGATGAGCGCGAAGACATCATCCTCCTTGCCGTCCTCCCTCACCAGGGTAGCGGTGAGGCCGAGCCGCCGCCTGGCCTGCAGGGAGGCGGTGATCTGAAAGACCGGAGCCGGAAGGAGGTGGACCTCGTCATAGACGATCAGGCCCCAGTCCCTCTTGCCGAACAGGGAGATGTGCGGGTAGGGGTGCTCCCCGGCATCCGCGGGCGGGCCCCGGTGAGTGAGCATCTGGTAGGTCGAGACTGTGATGGGGCGCACTTCTTTTTTCTGCCCCGTGTACTCGCCGATCAGGTCCGGGTCGATGTCTGTCTTGTCGATCAGCTCCGCGATCCACTGGCGCACCGCGGTGACGCACGTGGTGAGCACCAGCGTGGAGGTCTGCAGGAGGTCCATGCAGAGCATGCCCACGATCGTCTTGCCTGCGCCGCAGGGCAGAACAATCACCCCGGATCCGCCGCGCTCGCTTCCTCCTGCGTGGAACGCGTCCGCCGCGGCGCGCTGGTACGCGCGCGGTATGAACGGCCGGCCGCGGCCGAGCGTTGCGGGCCGCAGCGAGAGCTCGAAAGCCTCGCCCGCGGCATAGCCTGCCTGGTCGTCCACGGGGTAGCCGATCCGGATCAGGGCCAGCTTGAGCTGCCCGCGCGACGAGGGCGCCACGGCGAAGCTCGTGTCCGAGAGCCGGTCCCCGAGCAGGAGCGCCGCGTGCCGGTCAGCGGCAACGAGCTCCGCCAGGCCGCGGTCCCGGCAGCCAAGGACAAGACGCGTGTCCTCCCGGTGGAGCGTCAGGCTGCCGTAGCGTGCGGCATAGTCCTCGATCTCGAACGCGATGTGATCTGGAACGGGGTAGCGGGACAGGGCGCGCAGCATCGCGACGATCTCATCGGCCCTTTCCCCTGCCGCGCACGCGTTCCAGATTGAAAGCGGAGTGATGCGATATGTGTGGACGTGCTCGGGGGACTTTACCAGCTCGGCGAAGCGCGCCAGGGCGTCCCGGGCCTCCGCATAGCGCGGGCTTGCCACCTCTGCCAGTATCGTGCGGTCGCCCTGGACAATGAGGGGGCTGCTGGACTCAGTGGCACCCGTGGGTGGATCAGCAGTATTGTTTATCATGATGAAAGGCTCGAAAAGGATAGTGAGAGCCCTATTCAGGGTCAAGGGAGCAAGACCGCGGGCGCGTTTCTTTCATTTGCAAATGATAACTAAACGTATCTATTGACAGAAAACGATAAGATATGGTACTAAATAATAGAGGAAAGTTGAAAACGGGAGGAAAGAATTGAGCGAATTACACCTGAAGCCTGCAGTCAAGCCCACGATGTATTTCGTCGGGGTTTCGACGACCAAATCAATGATAATGCGCGTATTTCCCGAATGGGCACGCCGCCTCGAGCTGGGAGACTGCCAGCTCAAGGGCATAGACCTCAAGCAGCATGACCTCGTTGAGCGCTACAGGCAGGTCGTCGCCTTCATAAAGTCGGACCCCCAGTCTCTGGGGGCGCTGGTGACGACCCACAAGATCGATCTGCTGCGAGCGGGCAGGGACATGTTCGACGAACTGGACGATTTCGGCGCGGAAATGGGGGAGGTGAGCTCGATCTCGAAAAAGGACGGCCGGCTTTGCGGCGGAGCCAAGGACCCGATCTCCAGCGCCCTGGCCCTTGAAAGCTTTCTCCCTGCCCAGCACTGGGAAAACACCGGTGCGCAGGCGTTTCTCATGGGAGCAGGAGGCTCGAGTGTCGCCCTGTGCTCGTACCTGGCGCGGCCGCAGCACGAGGAAAATCGGCCTTCGAAAATCTTCGTCTCCAATCGCAGCCCGGCGCGCCTCAAGGAGATGGAAGAAGCTCATCGTCGACAGTCGATGGACGTCCCCATCGCCTACGTCCTTACACCTCGTCCAGAGGACAACGACGCGGTGATGCGCGGGCTCGCTCCCGGCTCCCTGGTCGTCAACGCAACAGGGCTCGGCAAGGATGCTCCTGGCTCGCCAATCACGGATGACGCGCCGTTTCCCGCGCAGGGCATGGCATGGGATTTCAACTATCGCGGCGACCTCGTGTTTCTTCGACAGGCGAAGAGCCAGGCAGAGGCCCGCACCCTGCGCGTGGAGGACGGCTGGCTGTACTTCATCTACGGCTGGCTCCTGGTGATCGGAGCGGTGTTCCATCGCGATATTCCGTTCATGGGGCCGGACTTCGATGAGCTGTGCCGGATCGCTGAGAAGGAAAAAGGCCGGGATTGAGACGGGCCCGGGGCCTTGCGCGGGCAGGGTTGATTCGATCAAATGGGGCGATGCAATTCGGCGCTCTCATCCTCGACATGGACGGCGTTCTGGCAGATACCGAGCCGCTGCACGTCAGCGCGTGGGACATCACTCTTCAGGGTATTGCGAGCACGGTCACGGGCGCCGCTCCTTCGGCGTCCGAGCTCCGAGCGGAGCGGGAGAAGATGACCGGCATGTCTACTCCGGAAATCGCGGAAAACATGGTTCGCGTGTTCCGCCTGTCCGTCACGGCAGACGATCTCCTGATCAGAAAGAGAACGATCTTCCGCACCATGGTCAACGGCGAGCTTGCCGCGTTCCCCGGTCTTCACGAGGAGCTCGTTCGATGGAGAAGCTCTCCGCTCGCGCTTGCCACCTCCAGCGCCCGGTTCGAGGCCGAGCTGATACTCGATCACCTGGGTCTTCATGACTTTTTCGATCCGGTGATCACCTGTGACGACGTGCCGAAGGCAAAGCCGGCCCCTGACTGCTACCTGCTGGCAGCCGACCGTCTGGGCGTGCGCCCCGCGGAGTGCGTGGTGATAGAGGACTCCGCGCACGGCATCACGTCCGCCCTGGATGCCGGAATGAAGGTATGCGCCGTGTCCCGAATGCAGCCCGGCCTGTTCAGAGGCGTGCTGGGCATCTTCCCTTCAACAGTGGAGGCGCTGAAATGGCTCAGGAGTTGACCACGGTACGGCCTGCGGGCAGGGCGGACCTGCCGCGGATCCTGTCGATCTACAATCACGAGATCCTTTTCTCCACCGCCACCTATGATACGAAGCCAAGGACCGAATGCGAGCATGAACAGTGGTTTGCTCATCATGATTCCGCGCGCCCGGTTCTGGTCGCGGAGTCCGATCAGGAGGTGTGCGGATGGGCGTCCCTCAGCCCCTGGTCAGACAGGCCTGCCTACGACAGCTCGGTGGAAGTGTCCGTCTACGTGGCGGAGGAGCACAGGAGCAAGGGGATCGGGAGGCAGCTCCTGCAGGCCCTGATCGAGGCAGGGCGCACGCAGGGCCATCACGCGCTTCTTGGCCGCATCTCGTCAGACAATATCGTGAGCATACGGCTGCACGAATCCCTGGGCTTTTCGGTTGTCGGTGTCTTGAAGGAGGTCGGCTTCAAGTTCGGCCGCTGGCTCGACGTTTCAATCATGGAGCTGCTCATATAGG
>Ga0265316_10002613_pt1 | contig 18572 bp, 14 predicted proteins | sample 4522metaG_FD_202092 | JGI IMG/M metagenome (GOLD analysis project Ga0265316, IMG submission 202092) | Rhizosphere microbial communities from Carex aquatilis grown in University of Washington, Seatle, WA, United States - 4-5-22 metaG | ecosystem: Host-associated > Plants > Roots > Rhizosphere >... | reverse complement strand
AGCTTCAACGCTTCCGGTTCGGCGGGGCGGTCGAAGTGTCCCAGCGCGCGCAGGATGTCGAGGTCGGGTTGGCCTTCGTACATCCGTGCGTAACTCGCCATCACCTTGCGCGCATGCCGGCCGGGTTTGATGTCATCCACCTGGAGATCCTTGATGTCCGCGCGCCGGCGAATGTCCCCATCGCAGAAAGTGACCAGGTAGGTGCCCAGCAGCGTGAGAGCGAGAGCGTGGTTCTCGTAAGCCTCCGACGCCGCGCGTAGCTCGTCCTCGGGGCCGCGCACGCCCAGATGCGCAAGGTACCGGGCGCCGTCGGCGGGGTCCAGGTTTTCGAGATCGAGCGACAGGGCGCGCGGTTCGTCATCCGGCACATCGCTCAGCCGCACGCGGGTGGTGGCGAGGACCATGCCCGGATTGCTCGCGGCGAGTTCCTGGACGAGCGATTTCAGGGCGAGGTCGCGCAGCCCGCCCTCGGGGTCCTGGAGCGGCTCGATGCCATCCAGAATCAGCAGCACCCGCTCCCGGCGCAGGCGGGCTACCAGCAGGTCCACCTTGGTGAAAATGGACTCCGTGGCCGGGACGGCGATGCCGAACCAGCGCAGCGCTTCCGCGAAGAAGGGGTCGGACGAGGTCTGGCTCTTCTCGCGCGTGCCCTGGCTGTAAAAGGACCAGCCGAAGATGGTGACCGCGTCCAGGTAGCGGCGGTACCAGCGGGTCATGAGGGCCGTTTTCCCGGCGCCGCCGGGCGCGATGATCTGCACGAAATTGGTGTGCGGATTCGACCAGGCCCGTTCGAGCCAGTCGAACTGGGCGTCGCGGCCGAAGACGTGCGGGTCCGCCGTGGGGAGCTTTTGGATGGAGGTGCGGGGCTCGACGGATAGGCGCGCCGGACCGATCGCTTCGAGCAGAGCCTGCTTGCGGAGCGGATCGTCGATGGCGACGAAGTCGACGTAGATGAGGTCCTTGAACGGATGCGGCAACTCGCATGCCGCCACGCGTACGGGAATGATGGGGAGCTTGCCGGCAGCCGCCGAGTACAACTCGCGCAGCGTAAACTCCTTCTCCAGATAGCGCGGGGAGAGGACCGCAATAATCCGGTCGGCCTTTTCCATGGCGAGCCGCATGTGTTCGATGAAGCTCCCGGTCTGGAAGTCCCAGTCCTGAAGCGTCGTGGCGTGGCCAGCGGCTTCGAGCACGCCGTCGATCCATTTAGCAACATCGCTGTCCTCGCCGGCGCGGGAGATGAAGAAATGGCTCATGCGTTCGCCTTCCTGGCTTTGGCGCGAAGCTCGGCGAGTTCCCGGTCGCGGCGATGGTAGCCGGTTTCGTTGATTAGGCGTTCGGCTTCGTCGAGATTGCCCTTGGCGAGGTGGTAGTCGGCGAGGTAGAGCCGCATGCCGGAGCGGGTAGCAATGCGGTCGACTTCGTCGAGATCGTGGGGCGTGCCGCGGGCGAGGAGAGCAAGAGGAACGTATTGGAGCTGCCCCGAGCGGCGGAGGAATTCGATGGCTTGATTGAGGTGTTCGATGGCCTCGGCGGAGCCGGCGGTGTGGGCGCGGCCGAGCGAAAGGTGATCGAGTCCGATGGCGAGGAGCAGCCGCTGCTCTTCGGCCCAGCGGAGCGCGTGGGAAGCCCGGCGAAGGACTTCGCCGGCCTGGCCATGTCCAAGGAGGAGGTCGCAATACTGGTAGCCCTCAAGCGAGCAGAGCGCCGGGTACTGGGACTGGCTCTCTGCCACGAGCCGCTCGGCCTCCGCGAAGAGGCGCTTCGCCTCGTCGATGTCACCGGATCGATGAAGCGCGTCGGCCAGGGTAGTGCGAGTAAACATCCTCCGCACCCAATCGCCACTTCTGTCGGCGAAATCGACGGATCGCCGAGCCGCTGCGACCGCGTCTGTGAGGTTGCCGAGGGCGACATGGAGTTCGCTTAGATTGTTGTAATAGATGGCCGCGTTCTTCCAGTCCTTCGACTCCACGGCGGCTTCGCCACTGGCCCGCATCGGCTTGACAGCGTCGGCCAGCCGGCCGACAGCGCCGAGGACAAATCCAGCGGCGCCAATCACCCAGGACTGGTCGGCGGCTGAAAGGGAGGCGACTGGCTGAGTCCACGGCGTCTCAAAGAAGTTCGCGAGCAGCGAAAGGTCGGTTCCGAAGGCGCCAAGTTTATGCAGCAGATAGGACTCGACACCCCGGTGTATCCGGTTGCGGTAGACGTCGCGGCGACACTCGGCATGCCGGCCGGCTTGGCAGCCGTGGTAGACGGCGTAGAACAGCGGCGTCATCTCTTTGGGCGTGTCAGGCCGGTGGGGAGCTTGCTTGCAGTAGTGCTCGTAGAGCCGGGCGTGGCCCTCGATAGTTGTCTGCGCGGCGAAGTGCTCGCGGACCAGAGGATGGCAGTCGAGCGGCTGCGCGGGATCGGTGGTCAGGATGAGGCGGGCCTTGTGGAGGCGGATCAGCGCAGCCCGATACTTGCGGTCTTCCATCACGGGCAGCACGAGTTTCAGTGCCTCCGGCTCGGCGGGACGGTCGAAGTATCCCAGCGCCCGCAGGATGTCCAGTTCCTGCTTGCCAGCGAACATCCGCTCGTAGGCAGCGACGACTCGGTGGGCGTGGGAGCCTTCATCCACCAGTTCGGGGATCTCGATCCGGCGGCGGACGTCTCCCTCACAGAAATCGACAAGGTAGGTGCCGAGCAGGGTCACCGCAAGCGCGTTGTTCCAGTACTCGCGCGAAGCCTGCTGTAGTTCCTCATCCGTTCCCTCGACCTTCAGACTGCGCAAATACTCCGCGCCCTGCCCCGGCGTGAGGTTGTCGAGATCGAGCGGAACGGCCTCAGGGATATCCATGCGAACGCGCGTGGTGCAAACCACCAAGCCGCGATGGCCGGTGGCGAGTTCCTGAAGCAGCGCTTTCAACGGCAGGTCGCGCAAGAACCCGCTGGAATCCTGTAAAGGCTCGACGCCATCGAGCAGCAGCAGCACTCGCTCCTCGCGCAAACGGCGCGCGACCTTCTCCGCCTTGATGTAGATGGAACTCGATGGCGCGACCTCAATGCCGAGCCACTCGATGATGTCCGCGAAGAACGGGTCGGACGAGGTCTGGCGATCTGCCGAGCTTCCCTGGCTGTAGAACGACCAGCCGAAGACGTCGGCCTCGCCGAGATGGCGCCGGAACCACTTGTCGACTAGGGCGGTCTTGCCGGTGCCGCCGGCGGCGATCACCTGGATCACGTTGGCGGCCGGGTCGGCCCAGGCGCGGTCGAGGAAGGCGAGTTGTTCCTCGCGGCCAATCAGGGTGGGATTCACGAGGGGCAATTTGGACGTGAAGGCGCGACGAGGTGCGGGTGCGGCGCGTTCGCCCAACCGGCTCAGGATCGCGGCGGCCACCGCGTCGTCGGTCATGTTGCGAATGTCCTGATAGCCGTCGATCGAGTAGAGGCCAGGGATATCGGAATCGTCGAGCCGGAAGAACATCAACCGGGCGTCAAAGCCGCGCTTCAGTAAATCGCGCCACGCGCGCCCCTCCAGGCTGGTCCACTCCTTCTCCTTGTACTCTTTCGACAGGAAGACGGCGATGAGGTCCGATTCGTCGTGATACAGCGTCGCGAGGTAGGTGTCGAGGTTCGCCAGGTTGAACTCCGCCGCGTACCACGGGTAGTACAGCACCTTCTCGCGTCCCAGCCGGCCCGCCAGCGCTTCCGCGATCTTCTCGACCCGCCCCCGGTGCTCTCCCGGGAACGACAACGCTACCCGAAATCGCTTCATCGGCTACTCTCGCACTTACACTTCCTCTGACACGCCCGGCAGAACTGCCTCTGACACTTATCACATGGCGCCAGACAGTTCTTACACAGAAAGTGCACCTTATCGTCGCACAGAAACAACGGACGCGCCGGCGCGGAGCAGCTTTCGCACCAGGGCGATTCCAACTTACCCAGCGCCGCGTTCCAATGGAGCTTAGTAACCCGCTCGGCTTTCTTGCGGATCACACGCACCGAAATCTCGCGCACCGGGAGCGGCGCCGTCAGCACGTCGCCGGGGTCGATGCGGATTTTGAGCGCATACTTCGCCGCCAGGTCGTCCAGCTTGGCGACGCGGTCCAGCTCCGTGGCGGCGGCGCGGCTGCGCTCTTTCCCCGCGGCGGCCGGGTCGCCTTTGTGGCGGGCGATCCGCTTCTCGATCTGGCGCAGTAAGTCCTGGTAATAAGTGTTGATTCGCGCCGCGTCGCGCGCCATGCGGCGATTGGCGCTGTGTTCCATGCCGATGGCAAGTTGGCGGATCTCCGGCTGCGCCGCGCGCAATGCGATGCGAAAGAGCCGGGGCAGTTCCGCGCGCTCCGCGGCGAAGTCCCGGTCTTCCTCCAATTCGTCGCGCACCGCATCCAGCAGCGATTCGGGCTGTTCCACCAGCGAGTTGGCCGTGGCGTTCAGACAGACCGTCCAGACACCCTGGCTGGTTTCGTCCGATTCGATGGTGTAGGGGAAGGTGAAAAAGTAGTAGCGGGCCGTGGCCTGGTAGTCTTCGAGCTGCCGGTAGATGCCGTTTTGGATCACCAGCTCGCGCTCCAGCACGGCGGCGGCGTCCACCGGCCTGACGGGTTGCGGATGGCGCAGGCGGGTACAACACACGCGCGCGTCCGGCGGCAGCAGGCGGCCGAATCGCTCCAGCCAATCGCCCGAATCGTCCGACCCCGCTTCCGTGCCGAAGCGCAACGACAGCCAATCGCTCGCCTGCAATACGCCGGCCAGCTCCGGCGAGAGCATGGCGCGCAGAGACCCGGCATCTTCCGTCTCCACCAGCGCTCCGCGGCTGACCAGAAGATCGCGCGCCCAATCGATTAGTTCCGCCACGGTTTACACCTCCGGTTACACCTCGACTTACACCTCAAAGTCATGCGCAAACAGGGCATCGTCCAGCTCCTGCACTTTCACGTGCTGCTTCTTGGCATCCAAAAGCCGGTTTGCCAGCTCCTCGAACGTCTGCTCCAGTTGGCCCGATTCGCGGCCCGAGATCCACAGGTCCATGACGATCTCGGCGAAGTCCCGGCTGTCGTCGAGCGTGCCGAGAATGGCGTCCATTTCTCCCACCACCAGCTCGAACATATTGATCTTGTCGTGCAGCACGCGCAGAAGCTGCTCCTCCACCGTTCCCTGCTGGCAGAAATTGAAGACGAATACGTCGCGGCTCTGGCCGATGCGATGCACGCGGCCGATGCGCTGCTCGATCTGCATGGGGTTCCACGGCAAATCGAAATTCACTACGGTATCGGCGAATTGCAGATTGCGTCCTTCGCCGCCGGCGCCGGTCGAGAGCAGCACGCTCGCGTGGTCGCGGAAGCGCGCGATGGCGGCGTCTTTTTCGGCGCGGGAAAGCTCGCCGCTGAATAGGGAGTAGGTGATGCCGTGACGCTCGCAGATCCCCCGCAGATGTTCCAGCGTGGGGAGGAATTCGGTGAAGACCACCGCCTTGCCCGGCCGGGCGGCCAGCATCTGCGCCAACTGCAGCCCCTTGCCGCCGTCTTCGATGCCCGAGGCAACATCCAAGATGGCTTCGAGCGCGCGGCGGTGCGCCGCGGGCACCCAGGCTTCGTCGCGCAACGCGTGGGTCACGGAACGGCGGAGCGCCGGCGGACTGCTGCCGGCCTGCCGCAACATCAGGTCGAACACACGCGGCGGCTGGCGCCTTTCTTGGGGCGCGCGGTATTGCGCGGCGACGAAGTGCGACACCATTTCGTAGACCTGCGCTTCGACAGCGGAAGGGGCCACGGGCACGGTGGCGGCAATGCGGCGCGGAAGTTGTACGTCGGCCGCGGCGCGGGTGTTGCGGATCATCACGTCGCCCAGCAGTTGCCGCAACTGCTCGGGATTCCTGGGCGCTTTCGGCTTACCGGGAGTCACGTGTTTCTTGCGGAATTCGGCTTCGGTTTCGAGCAGGCCCGGCTTGAGCAGCGTGATCAGGTTATACAGCTCCAGCAGGTTGTTCTCCACCGGCGTGGCCGTCAGCATCAGGATGAACTTCTTGTGCAGCGAGTCCACCAGGCGCCAATTGGCGCTGGTGCGATTCTTCAGGCAGTGGGCTTCATCCACGATCACCATGTCCCACGGGACGGCGGTAATGGCGGCGGCGTGCGCGTCCATGCGCGCCATGGCAATGGAGGCCACCACCAGCGGCTCGTCCTTCCAGAAACGTTCCGCATCGCGCCGGAACTCCGCGGTATCGGGCGACACGGGAAGCAGGCCGAACTTTTCGGTGAGCTCGCCTTTCCATTGCGAGACCAGCGAGGGCGGCGACAGCACCAGCGCTTTGCGCGCCAGGCCGCGAATCCAATACTCCTTCAAAATCAGGCAGGCTTCGATGGTCTTGCCCAGCCCGACTTCGTCCGCCAGTAGCGCCCGCCCCTTGAAATGCCGGAGCACGCGGCGCACGGTTTCCTGCTGGTACACGTAGGTGTCCACGCCCTGGAGCGACGGCAGGCAGAGCAGGTCTTCGAAACGTTGCGCCAGGCGCAGTTCGATCCAGCGGCGGCGCAGAAAGTAGTCGGTGAGGGCGCCCGGGTTTTCGAAACCCGGCGCCGCCACAGGAAAGAACTGCACATTGACGCGCGGCGGCTCGGGAGGCGTTTCCGGCGTGGGCGCGGGGGTGGGGGTGGGCTCGGGCGTTGGCGGCGGTGGTGCCGCGGCGGGCGCCGGGGGTGGCGGCGCGGGCGGCTTTTGGATGGAGGACGTAATTGTCGGCGCCATTCTGCGCAGCGCCTTAGCCTGCTCGCGGAGTTTCTGCCACTTGGGCTCGGTCAATGTCTTGGTAACAGCCAGGAAATCGTTTATCGTCCCGACGGCGCTCTCCCACTGTCCCATGTGGGCGTGAATTACGCCCGTGTTGAAAACTATCGTGGGATCGTCGCGCAGTTTCCGCGCCCGGCGCATGTATCCCAAAGCTTCCGCATAGTGGCCGGCTTGGTCATGGATTTGGGCCAGAAGGATGAGGGCGTCGGTGCAGTCCGGATCGAGAGCCAACGCCTTCCGCAGCGCCCGGTCGGCGCCCGGCGCATCGCCCTCGTGAAACATGCGGACAGCCGCCCTACAGATGTCCTCGGCACCTTCCCTGTTCCACTCCCGCTGCTCTTCGGCGCGCCGCTGTTTCAGCACCTGTTTGCGGTGCGCCGGATTGTTCGGCTTGGCCATCCCCACTATTATGGACGGCTCGCCGCCACCGTGGCTGCGCCCTCATAACCGGAGGCGCCAGCGGGGTCGGCGGCGTGATCGCCACGATTGCGGACACAGGCCGCGCCCGAGACTCGGCGCCGACCGGTGGAGGCATGGTGCACGTCCACTGCGGCGCGCGTCGGCGGCTGCCACCATCGGCGGGGGCTCACGAGCCGGCGCCCCGTTCGGCCCGATTCGGAGGGACACTGAAGCTATGCGCTGGCTGCTGCTATTGGCATTGGTCGTCCGCGCCGCCCCGGCGGCCGGAACCGCGGCCGACGTGGCGCGCGCCATCCGCGAGAGCAGCTTCGACCGCGACGAATGCTATCGCGTCCGCGATATCACCATCGTTAAGAACGACCTCAAGATCTATCTCACCGACGGCCACCTGATCTTCAGCCAGCCGGTAGCCGGTCACCGCATCGCCGCCGCGTTCGCCGCCGATGTCGAGGGCGGCGAGGGCGAAGCGATCCTGCTGCCGCCCAATCGCGCCGAGCGCACGTCGCTCGCGTCTTTCATCAACTCCCCCAACCTGGATGAGCGTTTTCGCCTGGCGCTGTTCCTCTTCACCGGCGCGGAGTACGACGGCATCATGTCCCAGTTGCCCCATAGCGCCGCCAACCGGAAGGACCCGGACGCGGCCGGCGGCATGGCGGAGGCGTGGACCCCCGCGCTGCGCGGCCTGGCAGCCAGCTTTCAAACCCGCGTGGCACTGGATTTGCTGGGCGGCACGGCCGGCCGCGCCGGGCTCTTTGCGGCACTCTTCGACGACGCCAGGCTGGGAAGGTTCGACATCATCTTCGACCCCTACAGCCCGGAACAAATCGTCGCCGGCCAGGTGCTGACGCACGGCGATATCACCTATTTCAACACCTGGACCAGTTTTCAGACGCGGTCCTCCCGCCGCAGTCCGCCGCCGCGGGGCGACGACTTCGTGCTGAGCGATTACCGCATTCAGGCCACCCTCAACCCCGATCTCTCGCTCGACTGCGTCACGCGCGTGAAAGTGAAACCGGTGGTGGATGGCGCCACCGCGGTGACCTTCGAGATCGCGCCGCAAATGGCCGTATCGGCCGCCACCATCGATGGCCGGGAGGCGGAAGTGCTCCAGCGCGACTCGCTGCGCGCCAACATCGGACGCGGCGGGAACGATCTGTTCCTGGTGATCCCGCCCGAGCCGCTCCACGCCGGCCGCGAATACGAATTTGAGCTGCGCCACTCCGGCAAGGTGATTCTGGATGCCGGCGACCGCGTGTTCTACGTGACCGCGCGCGGCAACTGGTACCCCGGGCACAACCTCCAGTTCGCGCGCTATGACCTGCAGTTCCGCTATCCGGTGGATCTCGATCTGGTGGCGGCCGGGGACGTGGTGGAAGACCGCACCGAGGGCGACTGGCGCATCACGCGCCGGCGCACGGCCGCGACCATCCGTTTCGCAGCCTTCAACCTGGGGAATTACAAGCATGCCCGCCTGGAGCGCGCCGGCATCGTGGTGGATGTGTGCGCCAACCGCTCGCTGGAGCGCGCCCTGCAGCCCAGGCCGCCGGAAATCGTCAACATGCCGGTGCCCGGGCGCTCGCGCCGGCCTACCGACGTGCCCATGATGGTCCCGTCGCCGCCGGTTCACAGCCCGCTAGAGCGATTGCAGGACTTGGCGGCGGACGTAGCTTCTTCCCTGGAATTCATGGTTTCCAGGTTCGGCCCCCCTGCCCTGCCCCACATCGCGGTTTCGCCCATTCCCGGCACTTTTGGCCAGGGCTTCCCCGGGCTCATCTATCTTTCGACGCTGGCGTATCTCAAGGACGTACCCAGCTCCGCCGTCGGCCCCGCGCAATCGGCGAAGATCTATCTGGAGGATCTCCTGCAGGCGCACGAAGTGGCCCACCAATGGTGGGGCAATCGCGTGACCGCCACGTTTTATCGCGACTCGTGGCTCATGGAAGCGTTCGCCAATACCTCGGCCCTGCTGTACCTCGAGAAACGGATGGGCGCACGCTCCGCGGAATCGATGCTCGATACCTACCGCGATCTTCTGCTGGAGAAAGGCCCCAACGGCCAGACCGTGGAGTCCGCCGGGCCGGTGGTATTCGGCCCGCGCCTGGACAGCTCGCTCGCGCCCACCGCCTATCGCACCATCACCTACGGCAAGGGGGCCTGGATTATGCAGATGCTGCGCCGCCGCATGGGCGACCAGCGTTTTCTGTCGCTGCTGGCGGAGGTGATCCGGCGCTACGATCACCGCAACATCTCCACCGAGGAGTTCCGCCAGTTGGCGGCGGAGTTCATGCCGCCGCGATCGGAAGATCCCCGGCTCGAAACGTTCTTCGAACAATGGGTCTATGGGACGGGCATTCCCAACTTGAAACTGGCCTGGTCGGTGAAGGGCCAGGCGCCGGTGGTACGGCTGACGGGGACCGTGACGCAGTCCGAGGTGGATGGGAACTTCAGCGCGCTGGTGCCGGTGGAGATCCAGGTGGCGCGCGGCCAGACCATCACCGAATGGGTGCGCACTGGGGACGAACCGGCGCACTTCACTGTGGCCCTAAAGCAGCCGCCCGCGAAGGTGAGTCTCGATCCGCACTACGCGGTGCTGCGGCGGCAGTAGGGCCCCTACTTCTCCGAAAACTCGAAGCTCTTGCCGTCGATCTCGTCAATCTGCACCAGGAATCGCTTGCGGTCCTGCAGGATTTTCTCCGGCGCGTTGAACTGCGCCACCAGCGTGTAGACTCCCGTGGCGCCAGGCTGCAAAGTTACATTGGTGTAGAGCGGCGGATAGTATGGCCCCGAATCCGGCAGCGCGTCAAACAGCCGCTCGGCATCGCTACGGGACACAATCTCCTGCGGAAACTGCTCGCCGGTTTTCTTCTCCAGGACGACCGTGACATTGTGCACGACGAACTTGTAGCTCGACGGGTTGGCGATCTTCAGATCGATCAGCGCCAGGGCGTCGTTCTCGCCGGTAGACACCGTGCGGACCTTGGTCATCCCTCCCGGCAGGTCTATGTGCGCCCCGCGCTGCATGTACAGGATGGCGCCCACGGCCACCGCCACGACAATGGCGCCGATGGCGAGCGCGCTGACGAATTGCTCCCTCACCCTCATGAAACCTCCCGTACGATGTGCACCAGTTGGTCCAGCGAATCCTGCAGCGCGGCCTTGCGCGGGCTGCCGGGGACGCCGGTTTCCAAGACGATCTTCCCGCCGTAGCCGTCGCGATCCAAAGCCAGCAGCATGGCTTTCCAATCCTCTGTTTCCGCGCCGCCGGGCATCAGGCCCCCGGCTTGCGCCCGGACGTTGAGGATGCGCTTTTTGGGCAGCAGCGCATAGCCCGCGGGAAACGGCTTTTCGAGCCCGCGGGCGCCGTGCGGGTTCCAGCCGATGCCCACCCACTTCGAGGGCACGAGTTTCATCACGCCCGCCAGTTCCGCGGAAGTGGCCGCGTTGGTGGCTGCGTCGTTTTCTACGAGCAGGGTGATCTTCTCCTTTTCGGCTACCAGCGCCATCTCGCCGATGGTATCGGCCGTGCGCTGGAGCATGGCGGAGGGGTCGGCCGTGCGCGTTCCAGCAAATATCCGCACCTTGTCCGCGCCCATGATTTGCGCGCAGCGGAGGGCCTTGTGCAGGTCGTCCATGCGGCGGTCCCAACGCGCCTTCTCCGCCGGCGTGGGCGCCGGCTCGCTGCCCGGCCAGGCGAATTTCAGCAGGCTGGCGTTGACGCAGGAAACCTTGACGCCTTCATTCACCAGATGCGAGGCATCGGCTTTGATGTCCGCTTCCCGGATGGCGGCATATTCTTTGTTGGTCCCCGGCTGGTTGCGGATCTCGACGAACTGCAGCCCGTTTTCGCGCGCGAAGGCGACGGCGTCATCGGGGGTGGATGCCAGTTCGTCGGTGATGGCGCTGATTCGCGAGCGGTCCCAGTGGCTCCGCGCCCACAGGGCGGACGCGCCTGCCCCGCCGGCCCATGCCGCCCCCAGGGCCAGCAGTTCCCGCCTGGTCACACAATCCCTTGTCACAACACGATTGTACGCGAAGTTCCTGTTCTATTCGGCGGGATGGCCTGCAGCGCGTCAGGCGTCTTGTTCCCGCTCCAGGCGCTCGATGCGATGCTCGTGAATCTCAGCCACGTGTACGAGGCTAGCCAACCCCTCCATGATTTCCGCCTGCCGCCGGTCGCGTTCTCTGTTCTCAATCGCCATCAACTCGACCGACTGCGTCAGCGCCTCGTGCCGCCCGGTCAGCCTCTCCAGCCGCTCGTCTATGGTCATACCTGAATTCTAGCAGGCACGTGCCACACGTCGGAATCCGGCGGAGAATAGACAGTATGGAATGGAAGAACGCCAGCGGACGGAAAATCCTTCTACAGGAAGGCGACATTACCCGCGTAGCCGTAGATGCCATCGTCAATGCCGCCAATTCCGCGCTGGCCGGCGGCGGCGGTGTGGATGGCGCCATCCATCGCGCCGGCGGCCCCGAGATCATGCGGGAACTGGATGCGATCCGGCCGGCGATCGGCTCCTGCCCCACGGGCCAGGCGGTGGCGACGGGCGCCGGCCGTTTGCCCGCGAGGTACGTTTTCCACGCCGTGGGGCCGGTGTACCGTGATGGCCGGCACGGCGAGCCGGAGTTGCTGGCGTCGTGTCACCGCCAGTGCCTCGCCATGGCGGAAGAGCGCGGGGTCCGCACCATCAGTTTCCCGGCAATCAGCACCGGCGTCTACGGCTACCCGCTGGAGCCCGCCGCCGCTATCGCCATCCGGGAAGTGAAGGCACACCTGGAAAAGCCGGACGCCAAGGTGCGGGAAGTTATCTTCGTGTTGTTCGGCAAGCGCGCCCTGGAGGCGTTTGCGGCGGCACTTGGCGGCCCGGAACCACCGCGTTAGTCGAAGATTTCCGCGAGTCCCAGGCTGACACTTAACTCCGGGACGGTGAACGAAGTAACTTCCGTCAAGCCGGTGTCGCAGGTGTACAGACGCCGGGAGTGAGGGTCCACAAGCCAGACATGAGTGACGCCCCACGCTCGATACTCTTGGAGTTTTTCGCGTACGGCGGAAAGGCGATCATCCGGTGACAGCACTTCGATAGCAACGAGCGGCGGCGAATCCGGCAGCAGCGGCGGTGCCGACGGCCAGAATACGGCAATGTCGGGGATCAGGTAAAGGTCTTCCCGCAGCTTCATGCGCGTTTCGGCACAGGCGTAAACCGAAAGCTTCCTTCGCAAGGCTTCAAAGAAGATGCCGAGCAAGAGCTGCGTCCGTCCGTGCAGGTAATCAGGCCTGGTGCGCTCCACCAACTCGCCTTTTCGGTACTCGGGATCAACGTCCGGGAAACTGGTGCGCAAGTATACCTCAGCGGGAATTGCCGTCTTTGCGCCCATAGCCATAGCGTAGCGCAGGGCTGTCACCTGGCCGTGAGCGTTCCTTCTCCAAGAATTCATACGGGAGTAACAATTGGCGCGTAGCATTGAGGCAGAGTCGGAGGTGCACCATGTCACGAACGATTCGCCCGGCAATGCAATACGCCTTTAATAGCGCAATCACATCCGTTTCTCTTTTGACGGTGCTGGCAATCTGGCCCGTCCTCAGCCTGGTCAGAGCGTTGCGCGCTTCTCACTGATCCGCTTCAGATCCCTGACCGCCGGCTGCCTCCGTGGTGTGCCGCTGCCTTTCCAGCACCTGCCCCAGTTTCCAGTGCGCTTCGGAGAGCGTCGGCTCATTGCCCTCGGGCTCCGCCGCCAGGTACCGGCGGAGATACCGTTCGGCGAGCGCCAGGTTCTGGCCCGACGCCAGCAAGGCCTCGGCTGCCCGGTAGCAAGGTAACAGGTCGTCAGGCACCTGCTGCTCCGCGGTCGCCAGAACCGCCTCCAGTTCGCCGGTTTGGTTGCGCTTCGCGTGGACCGCCGCCAGAACGGCGTACGCGTCCACGCGTGTCCCGTCCGTCCTGGCCGCCTCCGCAGCCTGCGCGCGCGCTTCCTCCAGGTTGCCGTGCGACAAGAGCCACCCCGCCAGGGCCACACGGGCGCGGTAGCTGCCCGGTCCGGCCTCCACCGCTTTGTGGAGAATAAGATCCACTTTGCCGATTTCTCCGTTTGCCTCCGCCAGACGCGCCTGTGCTGAAAAACCCCGCACCCGGTCCACGGCGGCGATCCGTTCCGCCGTCGCCCGCGCCTTGTCCTTGTCCCCTCCCGCGAGGCCCGGCGCCAGCAGGTAGTACTCCATCAGGTCTCCGAGTGCCTGCAGGTCGCGCGGATCCTGAGCCAAAGCGGTGTCGATTTCGTGCCGGAAACGCCGCGCCAGCACGAATTGCTGCAACCACCCGGCGTGCTGCGCCATCACGCCAACCGCTTCGGCCACCTGCCGGTGGTACTTAGCGACCTTGCCGTCCAAGGCCACAGCCCGTTCCGCCAGCGGCAGCGGCGATTCGCGATCGCCGAAGGCGTTGTGGATCTGCGAAAGCAGGAACGACGTCAGCGCATCGCCCGGATGGCGCCGCGCGCCGGCCTCTACCAGGGCGCGCGCCCGCTTCCAGTGGCCGGCTTCGATGAGCCGCTCGGCCTCGGTCGGAGGAGGGGTTTGCGCCCCGCAGTTCCCCGCCGCCAGCACCAGCACCCAGCCCCAGGTCCCGCGGAGGGCCACTCAGGCCGCTCCCCGGCAGGTCCGATGCCACGCCGCGAACGTAGCGGCGCCCGCTTTGCCCAGGTACCGTTCCAGGATTGGCGCTGGCGCGTTGCGCAGGTCCACCACGATCAGCGCGTCCAGGGCATTCGAGAAGTTGCGGTCCACATTGCACGCGAGCAATCTTCCGCCGGTCTTCAGATATTGCTTGACCAGGATCGGAACCCCTTTGCCGTCGCTCTCCAGTTCGGCGATCAGTTTCGAAAGGTCCTCCACATCCCCGGGCACGGGCATTCCGCCGCTAATGCGCACCACCCGGCCTGCGGGGCGGTAGGGCCGGCGTGGCGCCACCATGCCCGCCAGTTCGTGGGCGCGATGTGCTTCGAGGTATTGCACCAGCAGATAGCGCGACACGGCGTGATAGCGGCTGCTGATGCTCACCCCGCCAAACAGCGTGGCGCAATCCGGACGGCGGGTCACAAACTGTCCAATGCCCTTCCATAAAAGCAGCAGCGGCGCGTACTGTTTCTGGTACTCGATGCGGATGAACGATCGCCCCAATTCCACCGCCGGGCCAGTGCGGTCGAACAGGTTCTTGCGATAGCGGAACAAAGTGCTGGTGTAAAGCCCCGCCACCCCGTATTTCGGCAAAATATCCGCCGTGGGCCCCAGCCGGTAGGCGCCCACAACTTCCCCGGTGACCTGGTTCCAGACGAACAGGTGCCAGTAGTAGCGGTCGAAACGGTCCAGGTCTATCTGCCGCCCCGTGCCTTCGCCGGCCTGCCGGAAGGCAATCTCGCGCAAGCGGCCAATTTCGCGCAGCACGCTGGGCATTTCCGCGGCCGTGCCCAGCAGGACGGCCAGGTCTCCGGTTTCGCACAGTCTCCGCTCCGCGCCCAGGCGGCCTACCTCCTGCGCCAGGGCATTCCGCGGCAGCGCGGAAACAATGTGCGCCGCCTTGCGGAACGAGGGCAAGCGCGGCGGAAAGAAACGGACCGCCTCGTTGCCGTCTTCCCCGGCGGTATCCAGCAGGTAGGTTCGCCAGCGCAGATACTCCGTGGCCTCGCGGTCGCCGGCCTTGCTCCGTAGCTCGGCCGCGGGAATCGGCCGGCCGATCCGCAAGTGAATCCGGCGTCCGCTCTTTTTGAGCAGCTCGCGCGGCAGGCTGGCGGTGCGCAGCCGCGGATCCACCACCCCGGCGAGTTGAAACGCGATGCTGTTCGACCCGCGAAAGAAAACCGGCAGCGCGGCAGACCCGCTGAGCCGCGCCAGCCGGGCGATGGTGAGGTTCCACGGCGGATCGACCGTCGTTCCATCGCGAAAATTGAGATGGGCCACTTCCCCCGCCGGGAAAGCCGCCAGCAGGCCGCCCTTGCGCAACCACGCCAGACTCTCGCGCAGCGCGCCGGCATTGGCGCCCACCGAGCCCGGCTCGCCGAACGGATCCACGAAGATGCACAACTCGCGCAGCTCCGGGATTTGCGCCAGCATGGAATTCGTCAGAATGCGCACGTCGGGCCGGGCCCCGGTGAGAACGGCGGCGAGAATGGCGCCGTCGAGCAACCCGAACGGATGGTTGGCCGTGACCACCACCGGCCCGGACCGCGGAATACGTTCCAATTCGCCCGCGGCCACGCGGTAGTCCACGCCCAGCAGTTCCAGCATCCGGCGCACCGCTTCCACCCCTCCGCCGGCGCGCCGGGCGATTTCGAAGACCTGCCGGCAGCGTTCGATGCCGAACAGTTTCTCGACCAGTGGTTCAACTGGACTTAGGAAGCTGCGCAGCGGTTCATCGAGCATTCCGCACACAGACAAAGGCCGGGGATTTTCGTTGAGCACATATCAGCTTCGCGCCAGGACGGTTTCAATCCGATAAACAAGCTGTGAAACTTATATTGACAAGGCGGCGCCAAGCGGCCCGGAGCCCGGCTCCGCGGGATGACTCGCCGGCGGCTGCGGCCTTTCGATGACAAAACTCTTCGACAAGCGTAAAATCAGGACCAGCACCATCGCATTGCCGCTTGAAGCGCACGTTCGGAACAAGGCCAGAGCCGAAGGCGTCACGGTTGAGACCTACATCGAGCAGCTCGTCCGCGAGGATGAAGAGTGGACCGAGGAGTCTGAAGGACCGTTACATGAGAACGATCCGGAGTTCGCCGAGATCCGGGCGGCGGTGGCGGAAGGGCTAGAGCAAGCCGGGCGCGGTGAGGGCAGACCCGCTGAAGAGGTATTCGTGGAGCTGCGGGCCAAACATGGCATACCGCATTAGCCTCACCCCACGTGCCAAGCAGAACCTCGACAGAATTTATGCAGCGGTAATCCGTGAGGCTCCATGCCACGGGCCGCAGTGGTTCGATCGCTTCGAGCAATCGATCTTCTCGCTTTCCAACCTCCCTGAGTGGTGCCCACCCGTGCAGATCGAAGACGCGTCAGAGAGACCCGGTAATGGTATGGTACCCGGCAGGCTCCGACACGCCCTCAAACAAGAGTGTCCGTGCAGCCCGGTTGCCGAGCTGCGGTTGCCGAGCTGCTTGCCAAGTCCGAGGCAAAATGATACCTTGCACTAGGTTCACAAAAATGAGAACCTAAATGGAGGGGGCGTGGCCCAGACCGAAGTATTTTTCTATCGGGATCCGAAAGACGATTCCGTGCCCCTTTTACAGTGGCTCGACGCCCTGCCCATCAAAGTTCAGGCCAAATGCGCAGAACGGATTGACCGTTTAGGGGAACTGGGACACGAGTTGCGGCGGCCAGAGGCCGACTTTCTGCGCGATGGTATTTATGAGCTTCGCGCGAGCTATCAGGGGGTACACTACCGAATGCTCTATTTCTTCACAGGCAAAGCGGTGGTCGTCATCTCGCACGGACTGGCAAAGGAGCGCGAGGTCCCATCTCGCGAGATCGACCACGCGGTCGAGCGCAAGCAATTGGTTGAAACCGATTTCGATAAGTTCACGTTTAGACCGGAGTAGAGTCTATGGCACAGAAGAAGTTGCATTCCAAGGCCGCGCAGTTTCTTTACAAGCGCTATGTTGCGGGTGACCCCAAGCGTGAAGAAGAGTACGAAGAAGAGGTCATCAATGCCGAGATTGCGCGGAAGATTTACGAATTGCGCACGAAGGCGGGCCTCACCCAGCAGGAGCTAGCCGAGCGTGTGGGAACGTCCAAGTCGGCGATCTCCCGGCTTGAGGACGCTGACTACGAAGGCCACTCCCTGTCGATGCTCAAGCGCATCGCCGAAGCGCTTGACAAACGCGTGGAAATCCGGTTCATGCCGGCAAAGCGACTGCGAACGGCATAGAGATCGGCGCAAGAAGCCGATATCCCCGGGTGCGAGGGAGACCTCGCGACAGACCGCCAACTCGCGTTTGCGCATCTACTCCGCAATCTTCGGTGACGTGGTGAGCGTGCTCCCTGTGCGCCACTGCACATGGAAAACAACCGCGCCGCGTATCAACGTGTTGACGTTCTCGACAACTGGGGTTGCTGCTGGTAGCGCCGCTGGCATCGCCGGGAGAGGTCGGGAGGGGGAAAGCCTCCTGATGGAGTCGCAGGGGAGGTTCCGAGAGGAAGCACGTTGTCCACGGAGCCGCGCAATCGGTAAAGCGCCGCGCGACTACTAAGGCCCGGCTCAGTTCGCCGTCGGCTTCTCAGCGTGGTCGATTACCAGGACGGGAACGGGTCCCGGCTCGGCTTTCAACTCCAGGCCAAACTCTTCGCGCAGCAACGCCGGGAGCGAGGGGAGGGACGAGCTAACGTCTTCGTCGCCCGCCCACCTCAACATACCGAAAAAGGAAGTAAGCACCGATGAATGACAGCATGCTTCGAGAGCAGACCAAGCGCACCGTACTCATCGTCCTCTGGGCCGTGCTGATCTGCTGCGTCGTCATCGCATATGGTCAAAATACTCATCGGCGGCCAAGCCCCATGTGGCTCCGCCACTTACGGCTTATTGCCGCAGTGAGTTTCCTCCGATATTTTGTCGGGCAAGCGGCCACTTGTCTGAAATCAGGGCGGCTGTAATCGCGAGTCACGCTCCAAAAGCAAACGTCAGTCGCCGTCGGCATCAACGGAGGGCGCGTGACGAGCGGCAGGCGCGCACCGGTGACGTTGGACCAGCAGGGTTACGTGAGCAGATTGCGGTGCGGCGTCAGGCGGCCTTGCGGTAGTAGTAGTTCTCCATCCACCACTGATCCGGGTGGCGCGTGATGCCGGCGATTTCAACGCGGCGAGTCTCCACGTGGATGAAGAACAGGACGTAGTAGGTGACCAAACCACTCCAGGTGAGAACCTCGGTGGTGAAGAAGTCGCAGGCGGCAAGGACGGTCTTGTGTACTTTGAGGAATTCCGGCCACGTCGTTTCTTTCTCCCGCTCCGGAGCCGTGGGGAGATGGTGGCGCTTCAGAATATTGAGCACGGTCTGGTGCGAAATCTTGCGACCCAAATTGGCGAGCGCACCCAAGATGCGACGGCTTCCCCACTTCCTGTTCTCTTTGGCCATCTTCACGGTTAGCTTTTCCACTTCCGGGTCGACGTTGGGCCGGCCTGGGGAGCGGCGGTTCCTTGAGCCATCGAGTTCCACCTGGTCAGGCGGAAGGGCGCGAGGAATGGTTGATAGCCTCCAGTTGGCGACGCCGGGTACACATGCGGCGAGATCCTTGTCGATGTCTCCCCGATAACGCGCGAATCTCAGAAAGGATCTCAGCGCGGTCGTCATCAATTGAACCCGCCTGCTCTGAATGGCGACCGCACGACGCTGCAC
>Ga0265316_10002611_pt1 | contig 18577 bp, 16 predicted proteins | sample 4522metaG_FD_202092 | JGI IMG/M metagenome (GOLD analysis project Ga0265316, IMG submission 202092) | Rhizosphere microbial communities from Carex aquatilis grown in University of Washington, Seatle, WA, United States - 4-5-22 metaG | ecosystem: Host-associated > Plants > Roots > Rhizosphere >... | reverse complement strand
GAGAGCTGACCCTGATGGGCACTCTGAGCATGACCCCTCTTCGCACGGCGACCTTCAGGTCACTGGCTGGGACCAGGTGGTGGTAAGCAAACGCCTGCATCATGTCCTCAGCCGGAATGGCTACTCGGCTGACCGGGTGTCCCTGGATATTGGCGCGGCCTTCCAGGCTCAGGCTTTGAGGTTCCGGCTGAGGCTGCGGCGGGACCGTGAGCGTGAGCCGCACCTCATCCCGGCCAGCCGGCAGCAGGCCGCCGATCAGGGTGAATCCTTTCGGAGCGCCCTTTAACGCCAGCGCGATGTCGCCGGAGAATCCATCCTTGCGCACGGCGTGTACGGTGATGGGAATGGTCATGCCGCCGTTGACGTTGATGCTCGATGGCGTCACTCGCAGATCGAAATCGGGGCGCGGTGCGCCGATGCGCAAACGGTAGGTGTACTCCGCGCCGCCTTTCTGTTGGGCATCGCCCAGGTAAAGATAGTAGGTTCCGGTGGCGGGCAGGGTGGTCAGAATTCTGGAATCCGCGTGGTGCGTTTCCAATCCCGCGCCCTGGTCTTCGTAATCGTCGTTGAACGCCAATTGCGTGCCCTTGGAGTCGGTCAGCTTAAGCACGGAATCGAGCGGCGAATCGAGCCGGCGCGCATACACTTCGGCGACGATTGCCTGGCCGGCGCGGCCCTGGAAACTGAAGACATCCCAGTCCCCCGGTTGATCGATGCGCCCGTTCATGATGATGGGAAGCTTGACGCGCTCGGCGGCGGCGGGAGAGTTGTTCGGCTCCTTCTCGAAGCCTTCGGGCAGGGTATCCACCATGAATGCCGCGGAGTTGGCGAGCGGATAGACGCCGGGCGGTTTGCCTTTGGCGTTCATCGTCACCTTGTTCGCGGGGAGGTTCCAACCCGTGAGCTGGACGGTGGTCTTCGACCCGGTGCGTCCACCCAGTGGGAAAGCGCTGGTCACAAACGCCAGCTCGCCGATGGCTATGCGATACACGAAATCCTCGCGCCCGCGGTAGATGGCGTCCCGGATCTCGACGGAGTATTCGCCGTCCTTGGGGACGGCAAAGTGGATGACGGGGTCGGGATGGAAGCGGTAGTCGTCGTCATACGCCATCTCGTTTCCGCCGGCATCGTAGAGTGTGAGAACGGCTTGGAACCAGCCGGGAACGGCATCGGCCAAGTACGGGACCAATTCGCGAGCGCTGGCTGCAATCACCAGATCCTGCCCCTTATGGGCCTGGAACCGATACCGGTCGGCCTCACCGGGAGTGAACTGCTGGCCCGCCCGCGCCGGGAGCCGCGGCAGGCCGGGCTTGATGCGTCCGTTGACGGTGGCCGGGATGGCGATGCGCATATCGGTGGGGACCTGGCTGATTTGCGCCTGAGCCGGTTGATTGGCGTTCGATTGAACCACTCCGATGGATTCCTTCTCCGTGAATTCCGGCAGTTGGCCGACGCAGAAGACCAGCGGATTCGACAACCCTTGCGGCGTCGCCACGCGTAGCTCACGCTTGCCGGGCGCCGCGCCGGGAGCGATGGTCACCTGCAGCGTGACGGTTTCCGCCAGCACCGGGCTGGTGAGCCTGCTGGCATTGAAGATGAGCAGCTTCACCCTGGTATCGACCATCTCCTTGCGGACGGCGTCAGTCATCGGCTGCTTCTGCAACTCCTGCATACGGTCTCTCAACTGGAGGGCCTGCATGGCATTCATCGGCCTGGTGTAATCGCCGACCGTGGCTTGAACCCCGCTGCCGGAGACGTACACCTTGGACACGTTGGGAAGGAACTGTCCCCCGGCCTTGACCTGGAACGTGGCGCCTTGCTGGCCGCCCGCGGGCAAAACGTATGCCAGGTGCGGTGCGTTCTGCGCCAGAACGGCCGGGGCGGCGGCCAGGAAAGCCGCCAGCCAGCGGGTTCCGCGCTTCACATGATCTCCTTGAGGCGGCCACCCATCTTGATGCCGTCCGCCACGGTGGGCGTCATGCGGACGTCGAGCCCCTGGGAATTGGGCAGCTTGCCGTCGGAGTCGAAGCCGAGCAACTCATAGATGCTGCCGATGAGATCGCAAGGATATACGGGCCGGTCCCGCACCTGTTCCCCTTTGGCGTCCGACGCTCCCACCACGTGGCCGCCCTTGAAACCGCCGCCCGCGACCAGGGCGCAGAAGACGTCGCCCCAATGATTCCGGCCGCCATTCCAGGGCGCTTCCCACATGACTTTGGGCGTTCTGCCAAACTCGCCGCCCCACCACAGGACGGTGCTCGAGAGCAAGCCGCGTTCCGACAGGTCCTGGAGCAGCGTGGCCATGCCTTTGTCCATCTGCGGCAGCTTCTGGCGCATCACCTGGAAGTTCTGCCGGTGGGTATCCCAGCCTTCGTAATTGATGGTGATGTACGGGACGCCGCGCTCCACCAGCCGCCGCGCCACCAGGCAGGACTGCCCGAAGGTGTTGCGGCCATAGCGGTCCCGCATCTCGTCGGTTTCCTGTGACAGGTCGAACACCTTGCCGGCATCGCCCAGAATCAGCTCATATGCCTGCCGCTCGGTTTCATCGAGAGCCGCGAGCGAGGGATCGTGCGTGAGTGCCTTCTCCAGCGTATTCAGATTGTGCAGCAGCTCGCGCCGATCCTTCTGGCGCTGGTCGGTGACGCCCGGCGCCACCACGCCCTCGACGGCAAAGCGGACCTGCGCCGGGTCGCCTCCGGTGGCGAAGGGCCGGTAGCGCTCCTCCAGGAACCCGTTCTCGGAAAACCGGCCCTGGGGTTGCGTCAGCACGACGTAGGGAGGAATCAATCCGCTGTATCCGGCGTTGTAGCCCCGGAGCAGCGAGACCACGGCGCCGGCGCACGGATAGAGCAGGCGTTCGCCCGGCCGGCGCCCGGTCTGAACCATGTAAGACGCGGTTTCGTGAGCGTAGACCCCATGCGTCATGCTACGGATGATGGAATACTTGTCGGCCTGGCGCGCCAGCAAGGGAAGCAACTCGTTGATCTCAATGCCGCTTACGTTGGTGGGGATAGGCTTGGCGAATGGGCCGCAGTAGTCGTAGCCGGCGGCGGGTTTGGGATCGAGTGTGTCCACGTGCGCGGGGCCGCCCCACATCCAGATTTGGATGACCGATTTGGCTTTGGAGGCTTGGGTGGCGGCGCGTGCAGGACGGCCGGTGCCCGCCACGAGGAGGCTGCCCGCTCCGAAGAGGCCGCGGCGGAGGGCGTCGCGTCTGGAAATGCATACTGTTGCCGTAGGGGCCGGGCATGCCCGGCCCCTACCTGAGTTGTATAAATGTCGCATCCTAATGCCTATACAAAAACTCCGCGCTGTTCATCAGCGCCCACGCCAGATCCGCAATCGCCGGCCACTTATTGCCTTGGACTGACTGGTAGTACGCGGCCACGGTCTTCAATTCTTCATCCGTCGGGTAGCGCGAGAGCGTCGCCAGGTAGACGCGGTCCATGGGGTCGCGCGGCTTGCCTCCGGGCCGAACCTGCACCAGCGTCCGCAGCTTGGTGCTTTGTTGGATCTTGAGTTGAATATGACTCGAATTCAACATGTGTAAGCGCTGCTCGGCCGTCGACGTGTTGTTGCGTTCCGATTCGATCCCGGTATCGCGGGGCGGGCGGCCGAACATCTCCAGAAACCCACTGCTGATGCTGCCATCCGGCAGGGCGATGGCGCGCTGGCCCTCAGGCAGGAACGTGAACGGCTCCGGGATGGGGCTGGAATACTCTTCGGTGGTGCCGGTGATCTGGCACACGGCGTCGATCAGTGTTTCGGCATCCAGGCGGCGCAGCGGATAATACGCGAAATTGGCCGCGTTCCGGGGGTCGCTGGTTTTCGGAATCGAAGAGAGTTGATAGACCTGGGATGTCAGAATCAGACGGTAGATGTGCTTGAGGTCGTAGTGGGAAGCGACTAACTCGCGTTCCAGGAAGGCCAGCAGTTCGGGATTGGCGGCGGGGTTGTCCGGGCGGATGTCGTCCGGCTCCTGAATGATGCCGCGCCCCAGCAGCCAGTACCAGATGCGGTTCACGATGTTGCGCGCGAACCACGGATTCTTAGACGCCACCAGCCAGTTGGCGAACACTTCACGCGGGTCCTGGCCGGGGTCGAGGCGCGCCGGGGTGCCATCGGGGAAAACCGCCGTCGCACCGGGCGCGACCTTCTGACGATCGAAGTAGACGATCTCCTCTTTCCATTCCGAGGTGGATTTGTAACCGATCTGCGAAAAGAAGGCCGCCATCCCGTCCAGGCGCGCCTTCGGCCAGCTTCCAGCGCGCGCTCCCATGAAAGTCAACGCCACCGCTTGCGCGATAGTCTGGGGTTCCTTGCTCTGGACGGCGCGGTAGAAGTTGACCTCTGGCACGCGGAAATTGCTGCCGCTTGAAACCAGTAACTGCCGCACGAAGTGGTCATACGGCAGGTTGTTCCTGATGCTGGTGTGAATCCAGCGGTAATAGGCTTGCACCGCGTTAGGCCACAAATTAATCGGAAACTCCGATTTGACACGCAACAGGTCGCTCCACTTCATGGCCCAGTAATCCGCGAACTCACTGCGCGCGAGCAAATGGTCGATCAAGGCGGCGCGCTTATCGGGAGCCTGGTCCGGCAGGAACTGCGATGCCTCTTCCGGCGTGGGCAGCGTGCCAATGACGTCCAGGTAGACGCGCCGGATAAACACTTCATCAGAGCACGGATTTGCGGGCTGAAACCCCAGGCGCCTCCACTGTTCGAAGGCCAGGTCGTCTATTTTGCCGTGTGAAGCCAGCGCGGCGCGGCTCTCAAAGGGGAGCGCGGGCGGCTTGCCGGCGGCGGCGCTGGCCAGGGCGGCGGTCAGGATCAAAATGGAAAAGGCGTTCACGGCGGAATCCACTTATGCTAACCCCGGAACGTCGCGAAAAGCTCGGTCCCCGCCCTCGCTACCGCGATAGTTCACGCATGAGCCAGGCGCGCGCGAGTTTCCAATCGCGCATGACGCTTTCCGGAGAGATTTTCAGAACTTCGGCGGTTTCCTCGACCCTCAGGCCGCCGAAAAAGCGCAGTTCCACCACTTTGGCCTTGCGGGCATCGAACTGCGCCAACGATTCGAGCGTCTCGTCCAGATCCACCAGCCGGCTGTCCGGTTCGGGCAGGGCGTCGATGGATTCGTTGAGATCCAGGCGCACCGCCCCGCCTCCCCGTTTGCCAGACCCGCTGGCTCGGGCCGCATCCACCAGGATTCGTCGCATCATCTGGGCTGAGATGGCGAAGAAATGGGCGCGGTCCTGCCAACGCACACCGGTGACATCCACCAGGCGCAGGAAGGCTTCGTTGACCAGGGCGGTGGCTTGCAGAGTGTTCCCTGGATTTTCCCGCTGCATGTAGCGGCCGGCGATGCGGCGCAGTTCGGCGTAGACCAGCGGCGTCAACGTTCCAACGCGGCGTGGTCGCCGCCGCCCCAGGCTCGCAGTAAGCGCGTGACTTCCGCCGTGGGAGACCCCATCCAGAAGAAATTATAGCCTCGCTTTGTAGTATTCTCCTTGCCTTTCCGCTTGGCGGGCAGGGGGGAAAGAGATGAAAAGGGTTTGGATGGTGGTGGTGGCGATGGCGGCGGCAGCAACGGCGTGTTCCGGGGATCAAAACAGCCTCACGGTAGCACTGTACGACTACAGCGGGCTACCGCCATGGGTCCTGCGCTCCGCGGCGCAGGAGGCGCGAGACGCGCTGAGGTCGGCGGGAGTAGAGACGCAGTGGATCTTCGATCCGCACTCCGACCAACCGCTGCCCAGCCCGCTTGTTGTAGTGAACATCATGCCAACGAGGCGCGGGATCGTCCCCGAGGGGTCCGACGCTCTGGGCCTCACGGCTCGCGCTCCGATCGCGCAAGACAGCGCTACCTGCTGGGTGTTCTACCGCCCCATACAGAAATTCGCCACGAACGTTGAGCAGCCGTTAGAGGAGGTCCTGGGCTATGCGATAGTTCACGAAATCGGGCACGCGATGGGTTTGGGGCACAATGCCTTCGGGATCATGAAGGCCGATCTTCATAAGCGCGACCTGTGGAATGCCAGCCGGTTGCGGTTTCCGCCTGACGATGCCAGGAAGACCCTGCTAAAGGCTTGCCGCTGGGGAAGTGTCTGGACTACGCCGCGCAGATCGCCGGCGGGCTGGCCAAGGCCCACGCGGCTGGCGTGGTGCATCGCGATCTCAGGCCCGGCAACATCATGCTGACCGGGCCCGCAAGCGGGCGCCCCGGGCTGGTGAAGCTGCTGGATTTCGGCCTGGCCCGGCGCGTGGAACTGGCTGCGGGACAGGACACCACGCTGACGGTGGAAGGCGCCATCCTGGGCACGCTTGCGTACATGTCTCCGGAGCAGGCCCAGGGCAAACCGGTGGATGCCCGTTCGGACGTTTTCAGCTTCGGCTCTGTGCTGTACCAGATGGTTACGGGACGCCGGGCATTTGTAAATGCCGACAATGTTCGGATGATTCAGCGCGGAAGCGGCGCGGGCTTCCCTGAGCAATCGCTCCCGCCGCTCGGGGTCGGAGGCATACCCCGGCGGCAGGACCTTGAACGCCATCGGTCGGCGGAGTAGGGGCCCTACTCGATGTGGAAGGCGCCGTGGTGGTGCACCGCGGCTTCCTGCTCTTCCACGCCGCGCACGTCGGCCCAGCGCGGGCCGCGATACAGCAGGCCACCTAGTTGCGAGAGCTTGTCTTCGGCGCCGGCGGCGTACACTTCCACGCGGCCGTCGTCCAGGTTGCGCGCGTAGCCGGTGAGGCCCAACCCGGCCGCCGCGCGTTGTGCGAAATAGCGGAACCCTACCCCTTGCACGCGACCGCGCACGATCCACCGCCGCGCTGAATCTCCTTTCGCAGCCATTCCGGACTAGACCCCCGGCGGGCGCCGCTTATGCCAGTCGGTGCGGGCCTGAAACTCCTTGCCAATGGCCAGGAGCAGGTTCTCCGAAAACGGCACTCCCACCACTTGCAGCGCCAGCGGCAGGTCGCCGGCGAAGCCGCAGGGCAGTACCAGTGCGGGCAGCCCCGCCAGGTTCCCCGCTGGAATGATGGTACGGAATCCGGGATCCGCCGGCGCCGCGGCGGCAGTCGGTCCTCCGCGGTCGAGCGGCTGATCGATGGCCGTGGCGGGACCGGGCCGGCCCGGCGCCAGCAAGACATCCACCTCGGTGAACAACCTGGAGAAGGCCTCCTGGATCAACCTGCGTACGCGCATGGCCTTCAGGTAATCCTTGGCCGGAACCTCGAGGCTGGCTTTCAAGCCAGCGATCTGCGCGGCGTCGGCTAACTCTTCGACCTTCCCGCTGGCGATGAGCGACTCGAAAATGGAGGCTTGCTCGGCGGCCAGGATGGTCGAAAGGACCGCGCCATACGGGAACGGGGGCAGCTTGGCTTCCACCAGCCGGATGCCGGTTTGCCGCAATACGCCCAGCGCCGCATCGAAGGCCGGACGCGCCGTCGGCTCGGCCCACTGTGAGAAATCCACGGGGGCATAGCCGATTTTGAGATCCTTCAGGGGCCGCGCGTATTGGGGTGTGTAGTAGAAGCTCTTGCCGGCGGAACCGGGGTCCTTCGAGTCGCCGCCCGCGATCGCCTGCAGGATCAGGCCGCAGTCTTCGGCGCTGCGCGCGAACGGGCCGAGCTTATCCAGGGTCCAGGAAAGCGCCATGGCGCCATAGCGGCTGACCAGCCCGTAGGTGGGGCGCAGCGCGGTGACGCCGCAGTAGGACGCCGGCGTCACGATGGACCCCGACGTTTCCGATCCGATGGCGAAGGCGACCAGCCCGGCGGCCACGGCGGCGGCCGGGCCGCTGGAAGATCCGCCCGACCAACGCGTGCGGTCCCACGGATTCAGCCCGGGGCCGGTGAGCGATGCCGAAGCATAGCGGTATCCGCCTCCGCCCGCCAGCTCGACCATGGAAAGCTTGCCCGCCAGCACCGCGCCCACGCCCGCCAGTTTGTCGATCACCGTGGCGTTGTAATTGAAAACCTGCCCGGCATAGGGTTTGGCGCCCCAGGTGGTCGGCTGGCCGGCCAGGCTCAGCAGGTCCTTGACGCCGTAAGGAATGCCTTGCAGGGGGCCGCGCAGGCGCTCGCGCTTGATGTCCTGGTCCACGTCCCGCGCCTGGCGCAGAGCCTGTTGCGGCAAGGGAAGCGCCAGCGCGTTGTAGCGTCCTCCGAGCTGGGCCAGCCGGCTGTTGAAGGCCCGTGCCAGTTCCTGGGCTGAAAACTCCTTGGACTTCAGGCGGGCATTCAACTCCGGAATGGCGGCGAAGAATACGTCGTTGGCGATGTCGGCCATGGCGCGCCTCAGGCTTTGAACTGAAAGGCGGGCTCGACGGCCATGGGCACATCCTGCTTGTCCAGGGCCGCGCCGTTGGCCTTGACGCGGTCCCTGGCCGCCTTCAGTTCATCTTCGGGAGTGGCGGGAGGCCCGGACGTAGTTTGCGCCAGCGCTGCCGCCGAAGTCAGCGCCATTGCCAGTTGGCGTCGCGTGAGCTTCATTGTGTTCACTTGTAGTCGTGCTCCAGGGCTTCGGTGGCCGCCTTGTGCATGGCCGGGCGGGGCGCCGATTCGCCGGTCCAGATTTCGAATTGCCGCACGGCCTGTTCGATAAACATATCGAGCCCCGGAATCACCGTCTTACCCTGCTCCCGGGCGCGCTTGATGAGCGCTGTCTCGATGGGATTGTACACCATATCGAAGACCACGTCCGCGGGAATGGACCCGTCGAAGAAGCACTCGTCGACTTGCGGGTACATGCCCAGCGGGGTGGCGTGCACCACGGCGTCGAACCGCCGCGAATCGAGCTGCTCGCGCGCCAGTGCCTCGGCCCCGCAAACCTTCGCCAGCGCGCGCACGCGTTCGCTATTGCGGCCCATCAGGGCAACCTTCGCGCCCGCGTCCGTGAGCGCGTAGGCCGCACCGCGGGCGGCGCCGCCATTGCCCACGATCAGGATGGACGATTTCCCCAGACGCAGCAGCCGCGAAAGCGGGCCGGTGACTCCGGCGGCGTCGGTGTTGGTGCCGCGCCACTTGCCGGCCTTGCGCCATACGGTGTTGACCGCGCCGATGCGCCGCGCCAGCGGGTCCACCACGTCCAGATAGCGGATGATCTTCTGCTTGTGCGGAATGGTGACGCTGAAACCGGCCAGCGGCAGCTTGGCGGCCATGGTGAAGAAGTCGCGCAAGTAGACGGGCGAAACCAGGAAGGGCAGGTAGACGGCGTCCATGCGCCGCGATTGAAACGCCCGGTTGTGTACGGCCGGCGAAATGGAATGGCGGACGGGGTCGGCGATTACCCCGTAGATCTTGGCCGCCTTCCCGAGTTTCTCGACGTGGTACAGATGGCGCAAGTGTCGCGCGCTAACCTGCCCGGCCGCCGTCCCTTCGGCGAACATGGGGGCGGCGTAGGTGAAGGCGCCGCCGAACACCGGGGAAAGCACGCGCGTGGGAAAGCCCAGTTCGCCCATGGCCAGCACCACCAGCCGATGCTTGGGGAGCGCCTTGGCGGCCGCCAGCACGCGCATGTTATCGGAAGGCTTGCGCGCCGTGGTCACCACCTTGTAGGCATCGGCCTGCACCTGCATCACCCGGCTGAGGATGGTGTCCATGGGCGGGGTGGCCTCGAAATTGTGGTACGAAACGATGACCTGCGCGCGCCCGCGAAACTGGTGCAGCCGTTCCGGAACCGCCTCGGCGGTTTCGATTTCGAGATCGACGGCCAGTGCCCCGTTGCCCACCGCGCGGTCCAGCACCGCAAACTGCTGTTCCAAGCTGCCGTTGAATCTTCCGTGGTTCTGGTGGCGCCGGCAGGTGGCCAGGACGATGGAGTCGGGGAACTGGTCGAGAAAACCTCGAATGGCATCGGCGCCCTTCCAGGGTTCATCCAGAAAGTCCAGGCGGAATTCCAGAAACGTCTCCCCGGCTTCGGCTTCACGCCGCGCGTGGTCCAGCAGTGTGGGAACGTCCGGAAGGCCCAACGCGATGCAAATACGCGGGAGCGACCTGGTCTGCGCCATCTTCGGTTGAGATTTTAAGAATAACATGGCCGGTGAGGAGGCCGGGCGGGCTTGCCTGTGCCAAGTATATAATTAACTTGATCCTCCGGAGCAGAGTTCCTTCATGCAGTCTCGCCGTGTTTTCATGAGCAAAGTGGCCACTGGCCTCGCGGGCACATTGGCCGCCTCCAACGTGCTGGGCGCCAATGATCGTATCCGCCTGGGCATTATCGGGCCCGGGGCCCGCGGGACAGAGATCCTGCGTGAAGCGCTGGCCTGCGAAAACGTCGCATGCGCCGGCGCCGCCGACGTCTACACGAAACGGCTGGAGGACGTCAAGAAGATCGCGCCCGACGCCAAGACCTACCTCGACTACCGTTACCTGCTGGAAGACAAGAGCATCGACGCGGTGCTGATCGCGACCCCGCAGCACTTGCACTCGGAGCACTTCGTGGCCGCGCTCGAGGCCGGTAAGCACGTCTACCAGGAAAAAACCATGGCGTTCACCGTGGAGCACGCCAAGAAGATGCGCGCGGCCTGGCAGCGGGCCGGCAAGCGCACCGTCGAGATCGGGCACCAGTGGGTCTCCAGCGGGCAGATTCCCGACGCCGCCAGTTTCTTGAAGCCCGAACTGATGGGGAGAATTACGGCCATCCACGCGCACATGTACCGCAACACGCCGCGTGGGAAGCCGCAGTGGGCCAGGCCCGTGTATCCGGACATGACGGCGGAAAACATCGTCTGGAAGTCGTTTCTGGGAGAGGCGCCGGAGCGCGATTTCGACGCACACCGCTACACCAACTGGCGCTACTTCTGGGATTACTCCGGCGGCAACGTGTACGAAAATATGTGCCACCAGCTCGCGTTCTGGTACAAGGCGCTGGGACTGAAGATACCCAAAGCGGTCACCATGACCGGCGGCATCTACTTGTGGAAGGACGGGCGCGAAGTGCCCGACACCATGAGCGTCTCCATGGAACACGCGGAGGAGATCCTGTTTTCCTGGGATTCCGGTTTCGGCAACGACCAGTTGAAGGTGAGCGAGGACGCGCTGGGCGAAAACGGCTCCATTTCCCGGAGCCAGCAGATCCGCTATACGCCGCAAAAGGTGAACCGGCCCGAGGGCAACGAAATGATGGGCGCCACCCGCAGCATGCCGCGCGCCCACATGCAGAATTTTCTCGACTGCATCCGCTCCGGCCAGGAGCCGAACTGCCCGTTCGAGCTGGGGTTCCGCGTTTCCATCGCGTGCCGCATGGCGGTGGAGAGCTACCGGCAACAGCGCACTGTGCGCTGGGATGCCGCCAGGGAAGAGATCGTCTGACGCGAAGGGAGCGGAACTTGAAAGCGGAGATCGGAATTATCGGCGGCAGCGGGCTCTACGGGATGCCGGGATTTGAAACGCAGGAGGAAGCCGCCATCGATACGCCCTTCGGGTGGCCTTCGGACAATTATGTCGTTGGCATGCTGGCGGGCCGGCGGGTGGCGTTTCTAGCGCGGCATGGGCGCGGGCATCGCATCTCGCCCTCGGAGTTGAATTTCCGGGCGAATATCTACGGCATGAAATCGCTGGGCGTCGAGCGCATCATCTCGCTCAGCGCGGTGGGCTCGCTCAGGGAGGAACACCGGCCGCTGGATTTCGTGGTCCCCGATCAGTTCTTCGACCGCACGCGCGGCCGCGTTTCCACCTTCTTCGAAGAGGGACTGGTGGCCCATATCAGTTTCGCCGACCCGGTCTGCCCCGAGCTGAGCGAGGTGGTGGCCGCCGCCGGCCGGTCTTCGGGCATCAACATCAAGAAGGGCGGTACCTACCTTTGCATGGAGGGTCCGGCCTTTTCCACCAAGGCCGAATCCAACGTGTACCGGAGCTGGGGCATGGACGTGATCGGCATGACCAACCTCCAGGAAGCCAAGCTGGCGCGCGAAGCCGAGATCTGCTACGCGACGGTGGCCATGGTGACGGACTACGACTGCTGGCATCCGCAGCACGACGCCGTGACGGTGAACGAAATCATCGCCAACCTCATGAAGAACGCCGAAAACGCATGCAAGCTGGTGGCCCAGGCGGTGGCCCGCATGCCCGCGGCCCGCGGCTGCCAGTGCGGCTCGGCGCTTTCCCACGCCATCCTTACGGACCGCCAACTGGTTCCCGCAGCCACGCGCCAGAAGTTGGGGATCCTGATTGACAAGTACTTCGTGTAACGAGATCGCGCGGGAACTGCTGGACCGGTGTCTGGCGGGCCGGCCCCCCGCGGAATTGCCGCCGGCGCTGGTGGAGGAGCCCGGCGGGCAAGCGCTGTTCGGAATCCTGGTGGAGGGCTTGGCGGACCGCTTCGAGCCGGGGCTGTGCGACGTCTACGCGCGGCTGTTTTCGCAAGCGGTGGCCCAGGTCTCCGAAAACGTGGAACCCGCTTCGCTGGTGGCCCGCTACCAGCGTGTGCGCCGGCCGCGCCCCATTTCCGGCGAGCCCCGCCGCGTGTTCGTGCTTTCGCGCATCACCCTGGGCGCGGACGTAGCCGTGACCAGCGTGCTGCTGGCCGCGGCCAAGCAGCGCTTCCCCCACGCGGAGATGGTGTTTGTGGGGCCGCGCAAGAATTACGATCTGTTCGCCGGAGACCCGCGCCTCCGCCACGCGGACATGGCCTACCAGCGGGGCGGCTTGCGCGAGCGGCTGGCGGTGTGGGACGCGCTCAAAGCGCTGCTGGCCGCGCCGGATTCGGTGGTGATCGATCCCGATTCCCGCCTCACGCAACTGGGCTTGCTGCCGGTTGGCGAGGAGGACCGCTACCACCTTTTCGAAAGCCGTGGATACGGCGGCGAGACCGAGCGCGCGCTCCCCGACCTCGCCGCCGCCTGGGCCCAGGAAACCTTCGGCGTATCCGGCGCGAAACCGTACGTCGCGCTGGAGCCCAGTGGCGCCGGGCCCCGGGGTCACCCTCACACAGCCGTGAGCATGGGAGTGGGCGAGAACCCCGCCAAGCGCATTCCGGACCCGTTCGAGGAGCGGCTTCTGGCGTTGCTGGCATCTGGAGGCGCGGCGCTGGTCATCGACAAAGGCGCCGGCGGAGAGGAAGCCGCCCGCGTGGAGCGCGCCGTCCAGCGCTCGGGAGTCAAGGCCGCCTTCTGGGAAGGCTCCTTTGCGGGATTCGCCGCCAAGGTTGCCGCCAGCCGCCTGTATGTGGGCTACGACTCCGCCGGGCAGCATGTCGCCGCCGCCTGCGGAGTGCCGCTGGTGAGCATCTTCGCCGGCTTTCCCGCCGCGCGCATGTTCCAGCGCTGGCGCCCCACCGGCGAGCGGGCCACCGTCATTCGAGTGGAGCGGCCCGACCCGATGGAGACCCTCGACCGCGTCCGCGCCGCGATTAACGGTTGACTCTGTCCGGCGATTTCAATATGTTATGTTTGGTTATTGGAGGTATTATGTTCCGAAAGTCGGCGATATTCCTGGTGGCTCTAACGGCTCTTACAACCGCGCAGGCCCAGCAAAAGAAACGCGTGGCGGTAATGAATTTCGACTATGCGACCGTGCGCAGCTACGTAGCGTCGCTTTTCGGCACCGATCAGGATGTCGGGAAGGGAATCACCGACCTTCTGGTCGACAAGCTTGTCTCGGACGGCACCTACCGCGTCATCGAGCGGGCTGCTCTCGATAAGATTCTCGCCGAGCAGAATTTCTCGAACAGCGACCGCGCCGACGCCAACACCGCGGCCAAGATCGCGCGCATCCTCGGCGTGGACGCCATCATCATCGGCAGCATCACGCAGTTCGGCCGCGACGATAAGAGCACCAACGTCGGCGGCGGAGCGATTGGCGGCGTCACGGGGCGCTTCGGCATCGGTGGCGTACGCAAGAGCCAGTCCACCGCGGTGGTGCAGATCACCGCGCGCATGATCGATACCAGCACCGCCGAAATCCTCGCTAGCGCCTCTGGCAAAGGCGAGTCGTCCCGCTCGGGCACGGGCCTCCTCGGAGCGGGCGGCAGCGGCTATGGGGCGGGCGGGGGCGGGATCGACATGAAATCCAGCAATTTCGGCGCCACCATCCTCGGCGAAGCCGTTACCAAGGCCGTCGCCGATCTGGCGCAGCAGTTGAATGCCAAATCAGCGGCGCTGCCCACCGTGGTCATGCAGATCAGCGGACTGGTGGCGGATGCTTCGCCCGACGGTACCGTGATTATCAACGTCGGCTCGAAGGCCGGTGTGAAAGTCGGCGACCGGCTGGACATTCGACGCAAGATCCGCGAGGTGAAAGACCCGAGCACCGGCAAGGTGATCCGCAGCGTCGAAGATGCGGTGGGCTCGATGGTCATTACGGAAGTAGACGAGGAGTCCGCCGTCGGCAAGTTCACGGGAGCCGCTCCGGCCAAAGTGGGAGACACGGTATCCACCGCGAAGTGATCGGGCAGGCTCGCGAATGGCTGGCCCAGGCGGCCTCGGTAGCCGTGCTGACCGGCGCGGGCATTTCCGCGGAGAGCGGCATTCCCACTTTCCGCGGGGCGGGCGGTTTATGGAAGAATTACAAGCCCGAAGATCTGGCCACGCCCGAAGCTTTCGCGCGCGACCCGCGCTTGGTGTGGGAGTGGTATAACTGGCGGCGCGAGCTGATCGCCAAGGCGGCGCCCAACCCGGCGCACCTGGCCCTGGCCCAATTGGAAACCCGCAAACCGCGATTTACCCTCATCACGCAAAACGTGGATGGTTTGCACGACCGCGCGGGAAGCCGGCGAATCCTCAAGCTGCACGGCGATATCTGGAGAATGCGCTGTACGGTTTGCGGTGCCAATTGGCCGGACCGCCGCGCGCCGTTGCCCCGGATTCCGCCGCACTGCCATTGCGGCGGTCCGGCGCGGCCCGCCGTGGTATGGTTCGGCGAGCCTCTGCCGGACGGCATAATGAGCGAAGCCGAGCACGCCGCCGCCTCGGCCCAGGTTTTCCTGGTGATCGGCACATCCGCCGTGGTATACCCGGCCGCCGGCCTCGTGCCGTACGCCCGGCAATCGGGGGCCAAGGTGATTGAAATCAACCCCGAACCCACGCCATTTTCAGCGACGGTAGATTGCGCGTTACAGGCCCCCGCTGGCGAGCTACTCCCCCAACTGCTCTAAAAACCCGGTGACAAAAACCCGGTGACAAAAACCCGGTGACAAAAACCCGGTGACAGACGGAACGTTTCCCGGTCTTCCCGGCTACGCTCCCTTGGGATAGCAGCCCAGGATGCGCATAAAGTCCGCCAGTTCGCGCAGGTGGTTGAGCGCATTCTGCGCGTTGGGCGTATCCGCGCGGCCCAGGAAATCGAGATAGAAGAGATATTCCCACGGCTTTCCCCGCAGCGGGCGGGACTCAATCTTGATCAGATTCAAGTCGCGGAGAGCAAAAGCGCTTAGCGCGCGGAACAGGGACCCGGGAACGTTGCGCGTGCTGAACACAAGCGAGGTTTTCCAGGGCGCGCGCCGGTCAACCCGCATGGGATGTTGGCGCGCGTATCTGGGCGTTCGAAGAAGAAAGAACCGGGTGAAATTCCGGCGGTCGTCTTCAATCGACCGGCGGAGGATGCGGGCGCCATAAATCTCCGCAGCCACCGAGGAAGCGATGGCGGCGGCGTCCGTGAGCTTCTCTTCCGCGATCATTTTGACGCTTCCGGCGGTGTCGTAGAAGGGAATTCTTTCGATGCGAGGGTTCCGCGCAAAGAAATCCAGGCACTGATTCAACGCCACGGGATGGGAAAATACTCTCTTTATTCCGGAAAATGGCACGCCTTTTAGAGCGATCAGGTTGTGCACGATGCGCACATTGGTCTCGGCCACTATGGGCAGTTCGAAGTTTACCAGGTGGTCGTAATTCTCGTGCACCGACCCCGCCAGCGTATTCTCGATGGGCACCACCGCTCCGGCGGCGCGGCCCTCCTTCACACATCGGAAAATGTCTTCGAAGCGTTCGCATGGCAGAACGGTAACCCCCGGTCCCAGCAGGTTGCGGGCGGCTTCTTCGCTGAAGGCGCCGCGCGCGCCCTGAAAGGCAATCGCCTCCGGGGGCGTGGCCTTGATACGGCTGGTTCTCACACTCACTTTTCCGCTCCTTCCCATCGGCGCACCTGGGCGTCGGGGATGCCGATCAGGTCCAGAACGCGATCGATGCTGTGATCGACGATATCCATCACGGTTTGGGGATGGTTATAAAAGCCGGGAATTGGGGGGGCAATTATCGCCCCCATTTCGGATAAAGAGGTCATGTTTCTCAAATGTCCCAGGTGCAAAGGGCTTTCTCGGACCAGCAGAATCAGTTTGCGCTTTTCTTTTAGCGTGACGTCCGCCGCGCGCACCAGCAGGTTCGAGCTGATTCCGTTGGCAATGGCGGACATGGTGTGTATCGAGCACGGCGCGATCACCATGCCATCCGTGGGGTACGAGCCGCTGGCCAGCCGGCAGCCGATGTCTTCCAGCGGATACCAGAAATCCGCCAGTTTCCTTACGTCCGCCGCAAGCCGGCCGGTCTCCAGGAAAAGTGTCTTCTCGCCGGATCTTGTCAGAACGAGGTGGATCTCGGTGCCTTGCGGATGGCGAAGCCGTTCCAGCAGGCGCAATCCGTAAATCGCGCCGCTGGCGCCCGTGATCCCAACGATGATTCTCACGCCGGTTTCTCCGCCACAATCTTGCCTCTGTTCCGTTACCGGAACAAAAACTCACGTTTCCGCTTGCCGGAATTACCCCAGGAGGATATAATGCCGTTCGGATGCGGGGTGCACGCAACCATACAGGGAGGATCATATCATGGAGCGTCCCGGAGAAAAACTCAAGCGGATTCGCGAGCGGCTCAAGCTGACCTACCGCGACGTGGAAGGAGCCAGCCAGCGAATCGCCGAACGCCGCGGAAGCGACGAGTTCGCGATTGCGCTGAGCCGCCTGGCGGACATCGAGAATAAGGGCACCGTTCCCACCATTTACCGGCTTTACACGCTGTGCGCCATTTACCGGCAGGATTTAACTGAAGTGCTTCGGTGGTACGGGGTGCCTCTGGACCAGTTGGCGTCCGAGGCGCTGCGCGTCGGATTGGATGAGACCCACGCCATTCAGTTGAAGCCGAGCGGCACCGTTACGGTTCCCCAGCCCGTGGATCTCGAAGTCGATCCGCACAAGACAGTTTTTCTGAGCTATTTAGTCAAACATTGGGGCAGAATGCCGTTTAGTTTTCTGGGGGGGCTGGACTTGCGAGAATACCGTTACGGGTTAATCGGGCTGGAGGATTGGTCGATGTATCCCATTTTGCAGCCGGGGTCGCTGGTGGCGATCGATGAAAGCCGGCGGAAAATCGCCAGTGCGGGTTGGACCAATGAATTCGACCGTCCGATTTATTTCCTGGAGCACCGCGGCGGCTGGGTATGTGGCTGGTGCGTTTTGTCGGGCAACCGGCTGCTGGTCCAGCCGCATCCCGCCTCGCACTGCGCGCCGCTGATGTTTGAGTATCCGAAGGAGATCGACATCATCGGCCAGGTGATCGGCGTGGCTATGCTTCTGGAGTCGAAAAGGCGCCGCCATGCCCGAACTTCACCAACGCCAGGAAAGTCTCCAAACGTCTGAGACAAAACCGACCCCCATATCCTAAGAGTACTGTAACGTCCGATTGATGTAGGAGTTCGGCTGCAACAGTCCGGCTGGCACTCGACGTCATGCAAACCCCCTAGACAGGGATTTTTTCAGCGGCGTTCCAGTTTCGGAATACTTTCAATGGAATCCCTTACGACAGTACGGTTCCAACTAGTATAGTACTCAGGTTACTATCTTAAGTTAGCAGAAAGGACACTACATGAGAAAGCTCATTCTTCTCGCGTTGGCCGTATTCGCCTTTGTTGCAACTGCTCAGACCGCTAAGGTTCAGGGTCCGCTTCCAGAATGCGATCCCTGCCCGTGGGTACGCTGATCATCCCCGGGAAGGCGGTAAACCAGCGCGGCGGCCGGTGTTAGAATCGGGCTTGAGTGCCATTGATATCGAGCCACGCGCTGGTTTTATTCTTTGAGTGGGTTTCGCTGACAGGCGCCGGCTTGACGGCCCTCAAGCTCCTCAGATCCGGACTGTATCGCCGCTATCGATTCTTCTTTCTTTATCTGGTTTCCCTGGTTCCCTATGATGTCTGCCTTCTTGTGCTGGACGTGAAATCCGGTCTGTACCAAAAATTCTGGACGGTCACCGCACCGCTGTTCTGGCTCCTCTATATCCTTGTAGTGTTTGAACTTTGCGGATTGATCCTGGAGAAGCACAAGGGCTTGTACACCCTCGGCCGGTGGGCTATGTACCTGGGCATTGTGGTAGCGGTGACGCTTTCGTTGCTGAGCCTTCTTCCGCACATCACTGCGGCGATGCCGCAGCGAACCAGGATCATGGGATATGTCTATGCCACCGAGCGCGGCGTAGATTTCAGCTTGGCCATCTTTATCCTATTGATTCTGTTATTCTTGAGCCGGTACCCCGTGCCCATAAGCCGGAATGTTGCAGTGCACTCGGTGGTATTCTCGCTCTTTTTCCTCAGCAACACGCTGGGGCTTCTTCTCCATAGCGTTTTCGGTTTGCACCTGATTCAGGAGGTCGAC
>Ga0265316_10002604_pt1 | contig 18618 bp, 18 predicted proteins | sample 4522metaG_FD_202092 | JGI IMG/M metagenome (GOLD analysis project Ga0265316, IMG submission 202092) | Rhizosphere microbial communities from Carex aquatilis grown in University of Washington, Seatle, WA, United States - 4-5-22 metaG | ecosystem: Host-associated > Plants > Roots > Rhizosphere >... | reverse complement strand
TTAATCATTTTTCGCATAACAGTAACAACATAGTTTTTCTGTTTTTGAAAATGAATAAACATGGCTGCCAGGTTTATTGCAGGTTCTATCGCTTTCGGATTCCGGAAAATAATGGTAAAGAATAATTTCCAATAAAGGTATCCGGTTTGTTTATTGAATCCCAGTTTCCTGCAAACATTCAGAAAAGTTATCAAATGAACAAGAAATACCTTTAAGCTTGGTGTAAACTTATAAGCCGCTTTGAGATTAAGAACATTATAAATAATCCTGTCATAATAGTTGACAGGTTCATAAATATATTCCATCACCTTTATATAGTTATTTATTACTTCAATCCTGGGTTTTTTGGTTACAAAGTTCAATCCGCTGGTTGATTGGTCTATTTCGAGTTCACTGATGGTTTTTGAGGCATGTCGGAAAAGCCTGCCTTCAATTTCTAATCTTTTGGTAAGTTGGGTATTTGGTAAAGCATAAAGTAAGCCCAACATGGACATGCAAATTCCGGAACTTTGTATGGCTGAGATCATATTATCTGCAATCAGCTGGCTTTCGCTGTCGAAGCCAATAATGAAGCCGCCATTGCATACAATGCCGTACGACATTATTTTTTGTACAGCATCTTTAACCGATTTATTGACATTTTGGTTTTTCTGGTTGAGCGTCAGTGTCTCGTTTTCGGGAGTTTCTATACCAAGGAAAACATAACGGAAGTCAACATCTTTCATTAGTTGCAGCAACTCATCATCGTCAGCAAGATTTATGGATGCTTCCGTTGTAAAGTAAAATGGGTATTTATGTTCTATTGTCCATTTTTTTATTTCCCGCAAAAGTTCTTTGGCTTTCTTTTTATTTCCAATGAAGTTATCGTCAACAAAGTCAATATGTCCCCTATGACCCAAATCGTAAAGGCTTTGTAACTCTTTCATTACGTGTTCGGTAGTTTTAAACCGGGGAACACGTCCATAAAGTTCGATAATATCACAAAATTCGCAATTGTAAGGGCATCCACGGATGAACTGCACGCCAATCATGATATAATCGCTGAATTTTATAAGATCGTACCTTGGAATAACAGCATCAGACATATCTGCTTTATCCTCAGATTTAAAAGTTCCACTCGTTGCCCCGTTTTGCAAAGCCTTTAAAAACATAGGAATCGTAACTTCTCCTTCGCCAAGCACAAGAAAATCGGCTTCGCTGTATAGTTCGGGTTGAGAAGTAGGATCCGGACCTCCAATTACTATCTTGCAATTTAAATTATGTGCACGTTTAATAAATGCCAGCATACTATTTTGCTGCGGCAGCATACCTCCTGTACAAACTATATCGGCCCACTTCAGATGCTCATCTAAGAGTGGCTCCACATTTTCATCTACCAATTTAAATATCCAATGTTGAGGCAACAATGCCGCTAATGTGAGCAAACCAAGCGGAGCAGCCGGATATTTAGCTCCTACCATTTTACAAATATCCTGGTAATTCCAGAAACTAAATGCTGAAAATTCAGTTTGAACAATCAGACATTTTGTAAATCCTTTATAAAAATCTTTCATAAATATTTCCTATTTCTTTATCGAAATATTAATTTTTAATTTAATTAACAGGGAAATAGCAAGATAAATTTAAATTAAGTAAAGTTCGAAATTGTTACAAAATTCCTGTGAAAATTAACATAATTCACACATTCCAGAATTCGTCTCAAATAATTACCTTATCCAAAGGCAGTAAAAATTGTCGATAAAACAAAAAAAGTCCCTTTTTAAGGGGACTCAAAATTTTAAATGTTTAATATAATATAAACTAAGCTAGTTTAACATTTACAGCATTTAATCCTTTTTTTCCTGGTTCCAGATCAAAGGTTACTTCGTCATTTTCCTTGATACTGTCTTTCAGACCAGATGAATGTACAAAGTACTCTTTCGCTGAATCCGACTCTTTAATGAATCCAAAACCTTTAGAGTCATTAAAAAACTTTACTATTCCATTTTTCATTTGATAAAATATTAATTTCAAAGTGCGAATGATACATCCCGTTTAACCGGGAAAACCCACATGTTACAAATTATGAGTATATTATTTATACTCATATATTTTTATTCATCCGAACTTTGTGTTAAACTTATTTAACAGGTGGGATTCAAAATATGAATTTTAATAATGGATGCAAGGTACGCCTAATTATCGGGATATTGGCCTTAATTTTCAATAAACTGAAAATTAAAAGAACTTTTTGGATTTTTCTTCTTTTCCTAAAAACAAAAAACCAGTTTATTTATTAATTTTAAAAATTTACGTATTAATTGTAAGACCTGGCATTGCTGATTATATTGCATTAAATTAAACAAAGCAGTTTTTATGTTCGTTTATATAAATAGATACATTCAAAAAAAATTAATAAATTTTCTCAAATAAATATGAATTTCCACTATTCTTAAAATTTTATCGTAATGGCAGTTTGTATTAAAAAGCTTATATTTATTTATTAATTCGTGAAAATGCAGAATCTGTTTAATAAGTCTTATCCTTTTAATGATGATTATAAGCGCAATACCAAAATTATATTTTTCATCAGCATTGGTGTTTTTGCTTTTCTTCTGCTTTTCCAACCATTTGATATCAATTTGCTTACTACAAAGGAGAAATATTACCTGATAATCGGATTTGTGATTATTACATTTCTTTCGCTTAGTCTTAATTTACTATTTATCCCAAGTATGTTTCCAAATAAATTTTCATCTGCAGAATGGAAAATTAAAAATGAAATATTATGGAATATTTGGATACTATTTACCATCCTGGTAGGCTATTTCTTTTATTTTAAATCGCTGGGATTAATGAAATTTGATTTTAATGTTGTGATAAAATTAATTTTAACAGCTATTATTCCAATTTCAATCCTAATCATTGCAAATCAAAACAGGATGTTAAGATTGCATTTGAAATTTGCTGATGAATTAAATAAGAAATTACAGGAGAACAAAATTGTATTAGATAAAATTGTCCAATTTAATTCAGATTATCAGAAAGATAGTCTGGCAGTAAAAGTTAGTTTATTGCTATTGGTTCGATCAGCAAATAATTATATCGAAGTTTTCTGGAAAGAAGATGAAATTGTAAAAAACCAAATGGTAAGATGCACTATTGCTTATGCTGAAGAATTATTAAAGGAGCATAAATTTATTTTTAAATGTCATCGCTCTTATATAGTTAATATAAGCTATATTGAAAGGATTGAGGGCAATTCACAAGGATACAAACTGTTTATCAGGAATGTTAATTTTCCAATTCCTGTTGCTAAAAATTTTGCTGATAAATTAAAGGAACTTATCTAAATTTTTGAACACGTTTGTTGACACCTAAATTTAATTTAACCGTCCCTGAAATTTTTATTCGTACCTGTTTTCGTTCCATAATCCCTTTTTTTTCTAACCCATTCCAGTCAGTTTTAATTTTACCAGTAAATTAAAATTTTAAAACTATGGAAGCAACAAATAATATAATAAATGATAATACATGGCAAAAAGTGATCATGAAATATAACAAGCCCGACGTACGTAAAAGCATCTGGCAAATTTGTAATTCACTTATTCCTTATATATTGATGTGGTATATAATGTACCGAAGTCTTGCATTTCCTTATTGGATTACAATGGTACTCTCTGTTATTGCATCCGGTTTTCTTATCAGGTTATTTATCATTTTCCATGATTGCGGACATGGATCATTCTTCAGGTCCCAAACGGTAAACGCTATAATAGGCACTATTTTTGGATTATTTGCTTTTACACATTATCGCACCTGGCATAACCAACACAGGATACACCATGCAACAGCAGGAAATCTTGATAAACGCGGGGTAGGTGATGTATGGACACTTACTACAGAAGAATTCAAAACATCTTCTAAATGGCGAATGATACTTTACAGGTTGTTCCGAAATCCATATCTGATGCTTACTATTGGACCAATTTATGTGTTCATGTTTCAAAACAGATTAACTACCTGCCAGATGAGTTCGAAAGAAAGAATTAATATTTATTTTACCAATATCGCCTTGTTGATAATTGCTGTTTTGATAAGTATGTTTATTGGCTTTAAAGATTATCTCCTTATTCAATTACCGATACTTTTTTTCTCTCATTGTATAGGAATTTGGCTTTTTTATTTGCAACATCAATTCGGTGAAGTCTTTTGGGACAGGAACAGCAAATGGGATTATAAAACAGCTGCATTGGAAGGCAGCGCCTTTCTTAAGTTTCCTGCAATATTGCAGTGGTTCACCGGGAATATTGGCTTTCATCATGTTCATCACCTAAGTTCTATGATACCAAATTATAATTTAGCCAAATGTCATTATGAAAATGATTTATTTAAGAAAGTTAAAGCAATCTCTTTTTTAGCTAGTTTCAAGGGTCTGAATTTGGGTTTGTGGGATGAGAAATCCCGTCAAATGGTCAGTTTTAAAGAAGCCAGAATATCTCATTACTCAATCTGGCATTCATTGCTTTTTTTTCTGAGTCCAAAAGTTTCAGTTAAGAATTACTAATGACCAGATTCTAAAGGCAAAAACAACTTCAAACTTTATAGGATATCAATTTTTCGTATTTTAAAATTGGCTTTTTCAAAAGTATCACCAAGATTTAATATTTATTCTTAAATACTTTTGAAATGGCCATTTTTATTATTTATCATTCTCCATTGACTAATTTAGTATTCTACATAATCCACTTTTGATATAACCTTATATAAATTATTTCATATTTATTGCTCTTTCCATTCATAAATATTTCTTGTTGTTCACTTTCGCCAGATTTTGCGTTGCTTAGGAACTTAAAATTCATAAAATAAAGCAACAACTTTTAACTGGTTTATAGTAATAATGGGGATTACATAGAAAACAAGCAATTAACTATTTATCTAACATTTCAAAAGCAAATTGGCATAATGAGTTATTATGGTTTAGCAACATTAAGGCTACCAGTAAAAAGGAATTTATCGCTAGTAAAGAATTTCATTTTAATATTCCTTTTTTGGAATGTTAATTGTATGCAAAAATTTATGGGCGTCAATGATAAAGGCTCTTTTATCAATAAAAAATTTTGTTAGAAAATCTTGCTCCATTTGAATAAATTCTTAAGATACATTTCAAGTCGTTTAATAAATTAGCTAATAAGAGAAGTTTGCAATTAAGAATTTAACTCCCTGAGCTGATATAGAATTATATATTTTAACACTGTTTGGAATTCATTATCTAACATTTATAAAAGTATGAATAACAGTATTATAAGAAAAAAGATGAAAAAATATACTACTTAAAACCCAAAATAGATTTTATTACTTCTTTAATTTAAGTAGAAAGCAGCTTTGAAAAACTAATTTAAAAAGCAAAAAATCAAATATATACGAATAGCAGATTCACTTTTTCACTATTTAGAAAGAATATAAACAGCAGATAATTATTAAAAAAACATAATTCATCGGCAATCTTTAAAATGATTAGTCGTTTAAGTTGCCAAATTGATCAAACCTTAATATATGTTAATAAACATTTTATAGTGGTTGGTCAAAGAATAGATGAATTAGCGACATAATTTATTTACTAAAACTAAAGACATGAAAAAGAAGGCTTATCGAAACAATCTATTGTTATGTGTGTGTGGGTTGATAGTTATTATTTCTGGATGCAAGAAAGATGAATCAGATAATCCAAGTTTACCCTTAAACACTAATACGCAAACAACCAAAGCAGCAACTATGACTTTAACAGCTAATGCTGTTTATATTGATCCTCAGTATACAGGTACAAAAAATGGAACTCAGGCCCAACCTTATAATTCGTGGGCAGATCTAACCTGGAAATCAGGGTATGCTTATCTTTTTAAATGTGGCAGCACTTATACAACAAGTACAAGTTTAAGACCTGGTGCAAGCAACATTACTATTGGTTCTTATGGAACAGGAGCAAGACCAATTATCAGTTCTTCTGTTGGTAATGGTAGTAAAGTATTTGACTTAGGCTCATTAAAAGATATGACCATACAAGATCTTGAAGTTATTTCAACAAACAATGCTCAATCGTGCTTTCATTTTATTAATTCAGTTCGAGGTTCAGTTATTAACTGTAAGATTCATGGAAGTGAGTGGGGTATAAGAAATGTATCATCAACCGGGCTATTTCGCATTATCAATTGCGAAATTTATTTGACAGGCGATGATGGCAGTTACAATGAATCATACGACTCCATAGAAGTATCTGGTACCTACATTCATGATGTGAACCAAAAATATTTTGTGAACACAGCTGAAACTTATTCTGGTGGCGATTGCCTTCAATTGCATGATGTTGGACATTTTTATGTTCATGACAATATTTTGGATCATTCAGGAACCGGCAATAAATTTTGTTTCATCAGTGAAAATGATAATACTCTGATAACTACCGGGACACTTGAAAGAAATGTTTTCAAAAGAAGCAATGAAGGTAATAATGTTTATATTTATTCTTCAGTTCATAACGCTATTATCAGGTATAATAAATTTGAAAATGCAGGCATAGGCATTTATAACCTTTCCATTAGCGCTCAAATATACTATAACGAGTTTATTAATATTTCCGACAGGGTAATTGAAGGTTTAAGTCTGAGCAGTTCAAGTACCAGGTTTATGAATAATACTGTTTATAACGTAAGCAAAGTAATTGCAGAATGTTATAATGATAATATGACAATTCAGAACAATATAATAGAAAAAGTTACTGGACAGGCTTTTGAAGGACATGCAAATTTAAAACTCGATTATAATTGTTATTACCAAATGAGTACTCCAGGAACTACTAGTTTGGGTGCAAATTCAATCAATGCAGATCCACAATTAAATAATATCGCAAATTTAGACTTTACTCTAAAAAGCAGTTCACCTTGTATAAATAAAGGGAGCAATATTATGGGTTCATGTATTGACTTAATTGGATGCAGTGTACCTAAAGGTATTACAGCTGATATAGGTGCATTAGAATATAATTCAACAGGTACTCCACCTTCTAACAAAGCACCTGTGGTAAGCATTACGACACCTGGTAATAATACTTCTTTTACCGCACCAGCAAGCATTTCTCTTACTTCAATCGCATCTGATCCTGACGGCACTATCAGCAAAGTTGAATATTATAATGGTGCTGTGAAAATAGGTGAAAGTTTGACTACTCCATATACTTTAACATGGAGCAATGTTGCAGCAGGAACATATTCACTTACTGCTGTTGCAACGGACAACTTAAATTCAAAGACCACATCTGCTGTTGTAACAATAAGTGTAAATAGTCCAACCAATAGTAATACACCGCCTATAGTGCAGATTACCAATCCCTCCAATGGCATGAATATTACAAATGGATCATCATTAAAAATTACAGCAAACGCATCAGCTGTTAATGGTTCTGTCAGCAAAGTTGAATTCTATAATGGTGCTACCAAGCTTGGCGAGAGTACGACTGCTCCTTATTCATATATATGGAGCAATATACCTCATGGAACATACTCTATAACTGCAGTAGCTACTGATAATTTGAATTCAAAAACTACTTCAAAAGCAATTGCTTTGTGGGTTAATTAAAACAACAAAATTAGGTCCGGAAAAGTAATTTTTCTGTAAACCAACTGTAGAAAGAAGTTAATTGACATATATTTCAATTAGCTTCTTTCTTTATTGTATTAAGTAAAAATTAATTTGTTAGAAATATTAATAGTGTCTTTTATTACTTGTATTAGTCATTAGTAGATTCCGCTCAGGATGATGGTCATAATTTAAGACTTAGGCCTTTGAGGAAAGACATTTTGAAATTTCACGTTGCCATGATCAGATATTTCTCCACTAGCACTGGTCCCGATTTTGATAATTTAGACCCAGGCACAGCCTATACCTAAGCGGAATAAGTGACGGCAAGGTATTATTTCTCCATCCTCAATTGGACTTCAAATGTGATTTTGTAGGTTGTTCTTTCTTAACTATTCCTTTATGTTGAAGATAGATTTTAGCTTCAGCCGGTGTTCCCAAAAGTACTGCGAGCCATTGCGTTTTCTCATGCTGTTCCAGGATGATTTTAATGGTCATGGTGATGGGAACTGACAGGAACATACCCACCATTCCAAATATAAATCCCCAGAAGAGCAGAGAAAGGAATACAACCAGAGTCGACAGGCCTAAACCTTTACCCATGATTCGGGGTTCAATAAAATTTCCAAGAACATTGTTGACAAGCATAAATGAGCCCAGAGTCCAGAGTGCACCACCTAATCCGAGTTGTACTAAGGCAAAGAGAACTGCTGGAATCGCGGCGATGATGGATCCAATATTTGGAATATAATTCATCAAACCTGCAATCAATGCCCAAAGGAGAGGATAATCAACACCAATAATTAGTAATGCTATATAGATAAGAATTCCTGTTAATATACATATTAAGGTTTTTATCCCAAGGTAGTGGCGTATATTTTTTGTAATTGTAGAAAAATAAGAAATGGATTCATCCGATCCACTCAGCATTGCGCTTGCTTTAACGGAAAAACTTCTGAGTTCCATAAGAATAAATAATAAGATAAGGAAAACCAGGAAGGTATTTCCCATCATATTGAATACTTCATTCACAGCTCTTGCAATAAATTCGAAGATTTTTGCCGGTTGAATAAGATTTGATACCTGATCCTTGGGGATCTTTAAACCTTTCTCATTTAAAATCTGAAAAAATGAGTTGCTGATTGTTGTAAGTTTGGATACATATTTTGGAACATTGCTTGAAAAGGATGATAATGTTCCTCCGATCAGGAAAGCAAATCCTGAAAAAATTAAAATCAAACCCAATAATACAATAATAAGGGCAAGCCATTTAGGTATTCCCTTTTTCTCGAGCCAGAAGATGGGTTGTGCACAAATGATACTTATGAAAAGCGCAAGTAAAAAGGGTGTGATGATAGATCTTGCATAAATCGCCCCAGCAAAAATGATTATTAATGCAGCGAGCTTTATAACGGGCGAACCCTCTATTGATCCAATGCTCTTGTTGTTCATTTCAAAATAGTTTTATGGCGTTTATCATACAGGAATCAGATTGTTTTCTTTACTCCATAAATTAATATTTTACCTGTCAAGAAATCGCTCATCATACTATTAAAATAGAAACGGTCTATAAATCCACGCCTGCATAAATAATCTAGCCACCTAGCTTCCAACTTTTTTCACCGTTCTTCTGTCTTCTATCTTTTAAAATTTCACTTTCTTATAAAAAATTCTTTTTGTAATTTCTGCTACTAAAATGTATAGCAGTACTATTAGTAAAAGAAGTAAATAGGTTGAAAGGTTTAGCGGACAGAATCCAAAAATTGTTCCAAGCGGTGTAAAAGGTAAAATAAGAGTTAATGTTGCTATTGTTAGAGTTGCAATCAACAGATATTTCCCAGGCCTGCTCTTGAAAAAGGGCTTTCTGCTTCGAATAACAAGAACAATGATTGAGGCCGAAATTACTGATTCAAGGAACCATCCGGTTCTGAACTGACTTTCATTTGCATGAAGGATAATCAACAGCAAACCGAATGTAAGGTAGTCAAATATGGAACTTACCAGACCAAAGGTTATCATAAATTTACGAATAGCCTTGATATCCCAACGGCGGGGATAATCTATCATTTGTTCATCTACCCTGTCGGTTGCAATTGTCATTTCCGGGAAGTCAGTCATCAGATTGGTAAGAAGGATCTGTTTTGGCAATAAAGGAAGAAATGGGATAAAAAGAGAAACTCCGGCCATACTGAACATATTTCCGAAATTGGCACTTGTAGCCATAAAAACGTATTTCAATGTATTAGCGAAAGTTGTTCGTCCCTCCCTGACACCTTCGACCAGAACACTCAGGTCCTTTTCGAGTAATACTATGTCGGCAGCATCTTTGGCAACATCAGCTGCAGTATCCACGGAAATTCCAACATCCGCAGCATGAAGCGCCGAAGCGTCATTAATGCCATCGCCCATGTAACCAACTACATTCCCAGCTTTTCGTAAGGCAATGATAATGCGTTCCTTTTGATTTGGTTCTATTTCGGCAAAAACATCTACAGCGCCAACTTGTCTAAGTAAGGCACTATCGCTCATCTCACGTATTTCAGGACCTGTAATAATTTTATTGTCCGACAGTCCCATTTTTTTACTTATACTGGCAGCGACCAGATTATTATCGCCAGTGATGATTTTAAGAGAGACACCAAGTTTTTTTAAACTGTCAATGGTGTCGGTAATATTTGGCTTTGGCGGATCAAACAGCGTGAGAAACCCTAAAAATGTCATTTCTTTTTCCTCGCTTTTATTTATTGGGGTTTCAGATGGTAAGTTTTTGTAAGCAATTCCTATTGTTCTACAACCCTGGTTGCTGAATTCTTCAAAATGTTTCTGAATCTGATCCTTCAATGATGCAATATCAGCGATAATTCCATCTTTGGTTTCTACCTTTGAACATACTTCAAGTATATTGGTCAATGCACCTTTGGTTACCATAAAATGAGAATTACCCTGAGTTACAGCTATACTCAATCGTTTTCTGAGAAAATCATAAGGAATTTCGTCAAACTTCCGGTATTCTTGCAGGTCAATTTTCTTATCATTCCGGATAGCATCATCTATAGGATTTGTAAAACCGGTTTCATAAAAAGCATTAAGAAAAGCATACAGAAATACTTTATCGTTTGCATCGCCATTCACATTTAGTGCAGCTTGTAATTTAACAGTTCCTTCTGTAAGAGTGCCAGTTTTGTCTGAGCATATGACATTCATGCTTCCGAAATTTTCGATAGATGAAAGACGCTTTACAATAACTTTATTTAAAGCCATTTTTTTTGCTCCATGCGCAAGGTTAATGCTAATGATGGCTGGTAATAATTGTGGTGTGAGTCCAACTGCAAGTGCCAGTGAAAAAAGAAAAGAATCCAGGACTGGCCTGTGCAAATAAACATTTATGGCAAAAATAATGACTACCAATATCAATGTAACTTCCCCAAGAAAATACCCGAACCTGCGAATTCCACGCTCAAATTCGGTTTCAGGAGCCTTGAGTTTGAGCCGTTCCGAAACTTTGCCGAATTCTGTATTTTTTCCGGTAAGTATAACCAAAGCTTTTGCGCTACCGCTAACAATGTGTGTTCCTAACCAGACCATATTTGTTCGTTGTGCAAGGGCTGTATTCACAGGTAATACTGTTACAGATTTTTCAACCGGAAAAGTTTCCCCGGTGAGCATGGCTTCATCAACAAAAGTATCTTTTGATTCAAGTAAAAAGCAATCTCCCGGAACAATATCCCCAGCATTCAGGATAACGACATCACCTGGCACGATATCTTCTACTGGTAATTCCTGTTTATTCTTATCGCGAAGTATGGCGGCTTTAATTTGCACCATGGCAAGTAACTTTTCTACTGCATTGGTAGCACTATGTTCCTGCCAAAAACCAAGAAGTCCGCTTACTACAACTATAATAAGAATGATGGAAGCATCTACCAAATTGTGCAGAAACAATGATAATACAGTTGCACACAAAAGAATAAGAATAATAGGACTCTTGAACTGTGCAACAAGGAGTGTTAGTGCATCAGATTTTTTTAGGGGTTTTAGTCGGTTTGCGCCATAATTTATGAGCCTTTTTTTAGCTTCATCAGTTGTAAGACCATCAATTGAGGTCTGAAGATTGTTAAATAAATCTGCAGTTGATTTACTCCAAAAAGGGTCAGTATTTTGATCCATGAAATATATGTTTAAATATTAAATGCTAATTTAATTCCCTGGATTAGCATATTAACGCCAAGTACGCCTAAAATCAATCCCATGATCTTGCCAATGATTACAAAGTTTTTTTTCCCCACGAGCTTTACGATATAGCCACTGTATATGAATGCAAAATGAGTTAAAAAAACGATTAAAGCAAATATGACAATGGTAATTAAAACCTGAAACATATTTGCTTTAATCACGAAATTCATGGCGGTTACGATGGTACCTGGTCCGGCTAAAAATGGAATTGCTAAAGGAGATATGGCAATAGCATCATTAAATTTCTTTTTCACAGGAAGCTGAATACTGGATATTTTAGACTGAAGCATCTCAAAACCAATATAAAAGATTAGAATTCCGCCAAATATTTTAAAAGCAGGTATCGTTAATCCGAATATCTGGAATATATATTTACCAATTAATATGAAAGCTAAAACAATTATAAATGCAACAATATTCGCTGTTTTTGAAATTTTCCTCTTTTTCTTTGAGCCCAGGCCATCCGTTAGTTTTACAAATACCGGAATGTTGGCAATAGGATTCATGATAGCAAAAAATGCCAGAAAAACGGTTAGTGAATAGCTCCAGATATTTTCCATTATTTAAAATATTCTTTAACAAAAGTATGCATTTGATATTCGGTCATCTTATCAGTATTTTTTACTGAAATTTTTATATTTTCAAAAAGGTGATCGTTTTTTAACAAATTTAATAATTCTTCTTTGGCTTCAGTAGGTCCAAAGAGAACAACCTCCTGATAATTTTTGATAGCATCGCTTATTTTTTTGTAATAGCTTGAATGCAGATGTTGCTCTTTAATATGCATATGTTTTTCGCTTTTGCTCAATCCTTCCTCTTTTTCCAAATGTGTAAATTCTGAAGCTATGGTATTTTGTAGAATAGCATCATCTTTAAGTTCCATTAAAAAAGCACCTGAATGATCCATCCAGATTCCCATTTGTTTTATATTTTTCATATTATTTGTAATTATTAAGTTCAATTTAGAAGAAATAACTTTGAGATATTTACATGTCTTCTACATAAAGACGTAGGTTGTTTTTGAGCACCTTAATTTCATCCTGCAAAGAGTTTATTCGCTTTAATAAATGAGTAATTGTTTCAATTCCTTCCAGGTTAATATCAAACTCGTAATACAAACGAACAATTTTCTCTAATTGTTGAAGCTGGTTTGCATCAATAAACTCTGCTTCTTTAATTGTAGTAATTTCTATCAGACCGGTTTGCTGTAACGAACTGATAAATGAAATTTCGATGTTATGATTAACACAGAATTCATTTACGGATACTAAATTTTGTGTTTGCATTTCTTTCATTTTAAGAATTACAATCTAATAGTGTTTTACAACCATCCCTATCCCTGTTTAAAAAGGAAGGAAAACTGCTGTACTGCAATGCCATATCCCTTTTTAAAGGGTAGGGTTTAACAAATTCTCTTAATAATTTATTAAATTAAGATTTAGCCAATTCCCCAAATAAAGTTTTTTGTTTGTCTGTTAAATTTGTCGGTATTTTAATGTCATACGTTATGTATAAATCTCCGAATTGTCCTTCATTTTTATAGACAGGAAATCCTTTATCTTTTAACTTTATTTTGGTTCCATTTTGGGTTTCGGGTTTTACTTTTAATTTTACTTTTCCGTCCAAAGTATCAATTGTAATTTCACCTCCCAATACCGCAGTATACAAATCCAAATCAACAGTAGCATATAAGTTATCGCCCAAACGCTTGAATTTAGGATGATTGGAAATTGAAAAGGAAATATATAAATCACCATTGGGGCCACTATTTATACCCTGGCCTCCATGCCCGGGAATTTTAATCGTTTGTCCATTTTCAATTCCGGCCGGGATGGTAATTCTAATATTTTTACCATTTACCGTCAACGTTTGTTTGTGCGTTTTATATGCATCAATGAGTTCAAGATGTAATTCGGCATTGTAATCTTCACCCCTGAATTTTGCCTGCCTGCTTCTGCCGGAACTTGCTGAACCACCAAACATTGATTCAAAAAAATCTGAAAAATCTCCCTCAAATTGTTCCCCTGAGTGCCTTGCTCCACGCGAATTTGACGATTGTCCCTGGTACTGCTTTGCTTTTTCAAATTCATCAGCATGTTGCCAATCCTTGCCGTATTGGTCATATTTTTTTCGTTTTTCCGGATCGCTCAATACTTCATTTGCTTCATTGATCTCCTGGAATTTCTTTTTGGCATCTTTATCATTTGGATTTAAATCAGGATGATGCTTTCTGGCTAATTTACGGTAGGCATTCTTAACATCTTGTTGCGTTGCCTTTTTATCTATTCCTAATATCTTGTAATAGTCTAAGAAAGTCATGATTTATTGAATTGTTTTTATGAGACTTAGTAAAGCAGATTATCTGTATATCTTTCTTTGTCAAATTTAATTATTGTTATCCAAAATACGATAGTCTGTCCGGATTTTGGAAGAACAAATTTTGGTATAATAATGTTTGCGTTTTTCCTTACCATGCCAAATATAAGTGTTGCATTATTATCAACAGCAATTTTGTTAATGTGAATTATTGCATTAAAAAAGCTTTTCGAATTAACAGATGCGCTATTTAGCTTCAAAAGGAAGTAACCACTAACTTATTATGATTCGTCTTTAATAGTCCTTATAAGGCTAATTCCGGCAATGAAGAAAATAATACCGATTATGCTATAAATAACAAACGCTTTCGTATAATGCGTTCCGCCTGTGTTATTTACAAATAATATCGCAGCATAAATAAGACCAATTATTCCAAGGATAGTAAGTACTGCTCCAAAGATTCTTTTGATATTCATCCTTAATTAATTTAGACATAAATTAAACATGGAAATCTTTCAAATAAGTAAAAATTCCAAATACCTTAAGAATCCAAACTATAACAACAATCACTACAACAACATTCAAGATAGTTTTGATTTTGCTATCCATTGGGATATATGTATTTACAAGCCATAGAAGGATACCTGCTATAATTAATATTAGTAAGATGGTTAATAATGACATAACATTGTTTTTAAAGTTAATTTCAAAGGTATTATGCTTTCTTCTTCCATAAGTTACATAACTTTCAAAAATAGTTACATCATTCACACATTTTCAAGTGCAATGCTTTTTTGTGTTTGATTGATTTAAAGTAGAAAGGAATTAAATTCAAGAAAGAAAATTCTGTTTAGATTTAGTGTTTTATTTAGAACCGGTTAACGGGTAACAGACTCGTGTACCTTTTCGTTGGTCATGGAAGGAAGATTGGAAAATCCCCATGTTTCTGTTGCCGTTTAGCCAATCTAACAAACCGGTTAAGACTTCAATCTAAACAGAATTATACTCATAATATCTTTAAGAAAGAATATAGTAATTATGCTCACCAGTATTAAATAAACACTTAATACTTAAAAAGGAATTAACTTTAAACGTAAATTCAAGATACGTTCTTAAGCGTTTTTCAGTCTCCTTTATCTTCTTCCAAATCATTATGATCATCTCCGCCTAAACTGTAATAATTATTTTCTTCATCTTCACTTCCAATATTTTCCTGATTATCATCCAATTCTGAACCAGGAACATCTAAATCACTTCCAGAAACATCTTCAACAAATTCTTTTTCATTATTTGTTTGATTTTTGTCATTAGGAGATTTGGTTTTGGAGATGTCATCCGGATTTATATCTTTTTCTTCCTGGTATTTATTGTAAATATCTTCACCTTCAGGATATTTTGGGTAACCTTCAGTATTTGCCTTTTTATCAGCAACTACCTGACGGCCGGACCAGTTTTTATGATTGAGTTTTTCTTTCATTTTATTTATAATTAGAATTAACAAAATTGAGCATTTTAAATGGGAAATGTGTTACATAACTTTTGTTTAGAATTACATTATTCACACATATTTGGCTCAATTGCTCAAACTTTACTAACAATTCTGAATCAATGGCTCCAATCTGTTGCAGGATTGTATTGAGTAAGATTTGAATTTGTTCTACTTTTTATCATAGAGGGATTCATTGCCCTTTTCTCCTGTTCTGATTCGGATTGACTGTTCTACTGGAATGATGAATATTCTTCCATCACCACTTTCTCCGGTATAAGCAAATTTCAGAATGGCATTTATCGATTTTTCTAAATTCATGTCACGAACGATAAATGAGAGATTAATTCTGTCGATTGTACTGACTTCATAAACAGCTCCACGGAAGATGCGTTCTTGTTTTTCGGTTCCCTGTCCTCTTACATCCCACCAGGATAAAAAGTCAATGTCTGCTTCGTGCAAGGCTCTTCTTACCTCTTCGAATTTTTCTTTACGAATGATTGCTTCAATTTTTTTCATAGTCGAGATATTTATTTTGTGTTGCGATTATTTGGATTTGCTAAGTGCATCAATTTTCATCCTATCCAAGATTGAGATCAAGCATCAAATTCTCCTAAAGACCAGATATCATCAGTTACTTTACTCAAATGATAAGTTGGAAATGATAGAACCGGAATAGTTGATTTGTTAATCATTTGATGGGCATAGCTGCCTAAAAGCAAATTTGAAACACTCTTTTCCTGTTCTGTCATTATTGAAATGAGATCAGCTTTTACTGACTTCGCATAATCAAGTGTCATGTCAGTGAGGTTGTTACCCTGCAGATGTTTGACTGTGCATGGAATTTTGTGTGCCTCAATGTAAGTAGCTACCTGTTTGGCATATTGATGAAGCTTTTCTTCAATATCCGGGTAATTTGAGAGCCTCGCAGTGAGAAGGTGAATTTCTGAATTAAATAATTTTGCCAAATTAACTGTGTAAGGAACTTTTTCCCGTGTTTGAAAAGTTATATCAAGAGGCAATACTATTTTATTAATATTTGAAGGTATTTTACTTTTTCTAACGGTAAACACAGGAACCTTCGAATGAGAAGTTATTTTATAAGCATTGCCGCCAATGAACAATTCCTCAAAACCAGATTCTCCATGTGTTGACAGCACTATCACCGAGTCCTCATATTTATCGGCCAAATCTGATATTTCCTTAAATATTTTGCCTTCTTTAATTATATAACTTAAAGCACAATTATATTTGCTTTTATCTTTACAGTTTTTAAGTATATCTTCAATTTTTAATTTTACTTTTTGATGCTCTTTTTCCAGTAATTCAGAATCATTGTTTTCATTTTTTCTAATAACATTTACCATTTGGATATTTGCAGAAGTTTTATCAGCCAGCATTAAAGCCATATTCAAACCAGCTAGCGACTCATTTGAGAAATCCAGGGGAACGATAATTGTTTTCATTTTGTGCTATTATATTTTTTGAAATCCAAATCTATTTATTAGAAAATATCATAGTATTGGTTACTAATCAGTTATTACCATTGTATTAATTTTCATTTAAGCCGGGTATTGAAAGTGGAAATATAAAATCAACCAGTACATTATGGTGAGCTTTTGATACATGTTGTTTAAATGATTTCATACTTCGATGCATTTCTAGCGAATAATCTTTTCCTAATTTTAATACCATCTTTTCAAGAATCATTAATTCATTTTTAATAACAACTTCCCTGAGTTCCTTGTCTTTAGGTAAATCGTCATCAAGTTGCTCTATATTTTTTTTAAAAACTTTGTCGGCCTCCTCATAAAATTCCGTAAGAAGCGGATTACAGGAGAATGTTTTTGTATGTGAAAATTTAATGGCTGACTTTTTTTCAGTATCATCCAATTTGTCATCTAATTGAGCTGCAAGCATAGATATATATGCCGGAAATTTTAAAAGGGCCTGATTCTCCTGTGCAGAAAGCTTTTTGAATGGTAACATATTTTTATTTTTATAAATCCTTGCTCATTTATTTCAATATAGCAAATATCATCACCTTTAATCTGAAAGATGTTACATAACTTTTAATATAAGTTACATCATTCACATATTTTCGAAATATTTCCGAGTTTATACTATGAATTTTTGTTTAAAATGGTAATTATTTATATTTATATATATATATAAGCCATTAGTTTCAGATTTGAATAAAGTAATAAAAGATACTGAACAAAAACAGGACTAAAGGGGATTAACATTTAATGGTAGAAAATGTTATTAACAAAAGGAAATATATTAATAAGATATAAAAACAATGTTTCAAATCAAAGATTTATTTTCAGCTATATCAAAATGAAGTGTGTTTAAGAAAAAACAATTAAAAAAAATATTATGAAAGCATTATCAGAACAAGAAGTCGAAAATTACTTGAAACTTAATTTAAAAAACTGGGGTTTTTACAATAATACAATTAAGAGAGATTTTAAGTTTAAAACTTTCGTAGATGCATTTTCATTTATGACAGCGGCTGCATTAGAAGCGGAAAAACTTGAACATCATCCTGACTGGAGCAATATTTATAATAATGTAAGTATTAACCTAAATACCCATGATGCCAATGGAATAACAAGGCTGGATTTTGATCTCGCAAATAAAATTGACAGTATTTACAATATTTAAAGGCAATTGGTGCTAAGGACTCTAAACAATATTTCAAAATCGGGAACTTCAATATGATTTCTCTGTAATATGAATCATTATCAAAAAGAATTAATTAAGTTAGAAATTCAGGAAAATTAAGACTTATGAATTAACTATGTCCGCATTCATTCAAAAGAATTGTACAATTTAGAACTTAAGAATAATTAAGAATATTTTCCAAAAAGTGATAATAATGTAACTTCTTTCTAAAATTATATAACATACATCATGCTATATATGCATATATTAGATAAAAATTTACCGGATAATTTTCAGAAACACCT
>Ga0265316_10002601_pt1 | contig 18621 bp, 23 predicted proteins | sample 4522metaG_FD_202092 | JGI IMG/M metagenome (GOLD analysis project Ga0265316, IMG submission 202092) | Rhizosphere microbial communities from Carex aquatilis grown in University of Washington, Seatle, WA, United States - 4-5-22 metaG | ecosystem: Host-associated > Plants > Roots > Rhizosphere >... | reverse complement strand
GCCGTGAACCTTTCGGCGATGTCGCTCGTGCTTCCGAGAGCGAGCGTAGCAGCTCGTCTCGCCGGACCAGCAAGCGGCGACAGTCGCGAACGACTCCGGGGAGAAGGCCGCGTTCCGCGCGCGCGTAGATGGCCTTGCGGCTGGTACGAAGCAGCGCCGCCACTTCGTCTACGGTCAGCAAGAACGGCAGGGTGGCGTCCGAAATCGGAGGGGGGCTCAAGGCGTCCGGCGTCGCGCAGGTTCGCGGAACCGCGCCGCTGGCACTCGCGGCTCGTTTGCAGGGACGGGAATTCGCGTGGGCGCCTCGTGCGCGAGTGCGGTCATGCCCGGCCAGTAGGGCAACGGGTGTACCGGCGAGCGCGACGTGGAAAGCCTGCCTAACCTCGCGAAATCACCGGTCTCAAGTCTGCTACTGGCTAAGAATGATCCACCCACCCCCCTGGCGGATTTTTAGCCACCTCCGGCGCCGCCGGCCGACCGGCACTGCTGTTGCTGACGAGCTTGGCCGCCCGTGAGACGCTCGCTCCTCAATGGCGTCGAAGAAACCCAAGGGCCCGACCTTCCTTCGCTTCGTGGCGCCCATCGTCGAGACCCTGCGAGAGCTCGGCAACTCCGGCACCGCGAGCGAGGTCGCCGACCGAGTCCTCGACCGGCTTGGCGTATCGGAGAGGGAGCAAGAAGAAACGACTTCCAATGGTCACTCGCGCGTCCGCAATCAGATCGGCTGGGCGCGGTTCTATCTCGCCAAGGCGGGCTACCTCGACGCCTCCCAGCGCGGGGTATGGAGTTTGACCGAGGTCGGGCGCGCGGCCAGGCTCGAGCCCGACGCCGTCCAAACGATGTTCAAGGACGTTCGGAAAAAGTTCCCGCGCAAGGTGACAGAATCGGCCGATCCAGGAAGTTCCGTCGAGGAGGATGAAGAAGAGGACGCCGAAACCGCGGATGAAGTGAAGGACTACAAGGTCCGCCTGCTCGAAATTCTGCGCGCGCTCCCGCCTTCGGGGTTTGAACGCATCTGCCAGAGACTCCTACGCGAGAGTGGGTTTCAACAGGTGGTCGTGACGGGAAGCTCCGGCGACGGCGGCATCGACGGGCACGGCGTCCTCGAGGTCAATCCGCTCGTCACCTTCAAGGTCCTGTTCCAGTGCAAGCGATACGGCGATCGGCCCGTCACGCCGAGCCAAGTGCGCGACTTTCGCGGCGCGATGCAGGGCCGCGCCGACAAGGGTCTCATTTTGACCACGGGTGTTTTCACAAGCGATGCCCGTAAGGAAGCCATCCGAGACGGCGTGCCGCCAATCGAACTGGTGGACGGCGAAAAGCTCGTCGCGATGTTCGAACGCGCCAGCCTGGGCCTGCGTCAGGTAAAGGCCTTCGAGGTAGTCGATGGCTTTTTCGAGGAGTTCCGCCGAGCCTAACAGAAGCATCGATGAGCCCACAGTAGCCGCAGGCACGACCTCCCGTGAGCGCGACAGAACACGCGCGACACATAACGAGGGCGACATGGTGGCACTTCGAACTCCATGACGTTCCAGGTCTAGCCAGTTACCGCGATCGTCTGCATCGACTTGCCGACATCGCCCTTGCCACGAACTCCGAAATGGCCGCCCGGTTGCGCAGACGGGCCAGACTACCTCTTCGGCAACTGGTCTCGATTCGGATTTCGCGCCTGCTGCACGTCATGATCGCTTACTGGCTGATAGCCGGCGCAGCAGCCTCGTGCAGCCTCTTCGGTCCACTTTTGCCGCGGACCCACGATGGCGCGTACGGCGGTGCCGAGGATGACAGTCGATACGCTCGGTGGAGCGCCGTAGCGACCGCCAACCTGTGCGCATTCAGCCATGCAGCGAAAGCGCTCATCGTGGCATTGGCCTTGTCGACAACGACGATGCTCCGGATGAACTCAGAGTTGCCATGAATGCGTCACGGCGGTGCCGACTACGGCTTCACCCGAGTTCTTCGCTAAGCACGTACCCGCGTTAGCGTGCCTTTGCCGCGGCAGAAGTGCATACAGTGCTCCGCCGGCTGTGCAAATACCGGTGCCCGCGCAGCTACACGCCTGCGATGTACGTCGTGATCCGCGACGTGCTCAACGCCGCTATCAACAGATTCGCGCGACAGTGTTGCGCTGATGCCCTGCGCACTGGTTCCAGTGCGCTTGCTTCGGTACCGCACGCAGCGCAAACGGCAGCACTGTCGAGAGTGTAGAAAAGCCGCGCCGAAGAACCACCACCCTGGAGCGAAAAGCGGAAGGCAAGATAAAGGGCCGGCGTCATGGGGTCTTCAAGTTATGGATTCAATTCCAAAAAACCAGTGTCACTCGAAATCGCTGTGACGCCGACCCTCACGCAACTATGGAAATACGCATAGGAAGTCATGGCGCCGACCGTAGATGAACGCGACGATCGGCCCATTGTTCGGCCGCGTCCGGGAGGTGAGGCGCGACGCGCAGCGTGCGAGTCGCTGCTCCTGGATTTCTCGGTCGACTCGCGCGAGTGGCCCTTGCACCAGCGAGTCGGAAGATCGCAGAGAGCACGACCGCGGGTCGCGATGATCCCTCCATTCTGCTCAGGCCTTGTGCGCTACCAATCCATCACCGATCCCAGTGCGGACGCGGCCGGCAAAGCCCCCTTCGCACCGCGCTTAGACTGCGTGTGCACTGCAGGAGCGTGCGCGAATTGCGGCGCCGAGGGGTGCACCGCGGCCAGATCGCGGGTGCTCGGCCCGCCGCGAGTGCGCGGTCGATGGGCGCTGTCTGCCCGGTGAAAGCAGTTGACCGTCGAAATGTGGGCCGTTGCGAGGACCCAGATTCACCTACGTTAATGTGAGCGCCCCTGTCCCCAGCTCTGTTCAGTGTCCGTAGCCCATTAGCATTCCGATGTCTCAGCCCGCCTCGCTCCTTGCACGGTCCGACGACAGAGCTCTCGTGCGCGCGCTCCGCGAGGGTCACCCGGCGGCAAAGGTCGAGCTCTTCGACCGCTATGTGGGCCACGTGGAGCGCATCCTCGTCCGCGTTCTGGGTCAGGACGCCGAGCTCGCCGACTTGCTCCACGACGTGTTCGTGCGCTCACTCAGCGCGATCGACACCCTCGAGGCCCCCGAGGCCCTCAAGGCCTGGCTTACGGGCATCGCCGTTTTCACGGCCCGAGAATGCATCCGCCGTCGCATCCGCAGCCGTTGGCTACGCTTCTCGGCTCCCGAAGAGCTGCCCGACGTCGAGGGTGCGGCAGCCGACGACGAAGGGCGCGAGGCGCTTCGCGCGACGTACGTCGTGCTAAACCGGCTTGGCGCAGACGACCGGATTCCCTTCGCGCTGCGGTATGTCGAGGGGCTCGAGCTGAGAGACGTCGCGGCGGCTTGCGGCGTGTCGCTGAACACGGTCAAGCGTCGTTTGGCTCGGGCGGAGCGTCGCTTCTCGGCGCTCGCCGCGCGCGAGCCAGCTTTGCGAACGTGGAACGGGAGAGGAACGCGATGGTGACGCGTGTGAAGAGCTTCCAGGCCTTGGGTCGGCACGTTGCCCGCGCGCAAGACGCGTGGCTTCGCGCCAATCCCGGGGCGGCGGCTGCTGCGCGGGAACGGCTCCTCGCGTTTGACCACGAACAGTCCGTCGTGCCACGCGCATCGAGTTGGCGGCGGTGGGCCCTCCTACTGGCTGCGGCGGCGGTCGTCGTTCTCGGAATCTCGCTTTGGCCGTCGGCGGGGAAGCCGCTCGCCTTCGAGGTAGGGCCGAGCGAAGGGGAGACCGCGAGCCGGAGCGCGGCCCCGACGGGGGGAGCCGTCGGCGAGTGGATCGCGGCGCCCCAGCAGGCGGCTCTTCCCCTGCGCTTCTCCGACGGATCAGTCATTGTGCTGGACGCGGATGCGCGTGCGCGCGTCGCCGAGGTCACGGCGCAGGGCGCGCGTGTCGTGGTCGAACGAGGCGCGGCGCAGGTGCGTGTGGTGCACCGGCAGGAGACGCACTGGGACATTAAAGCGGGGCCGTTCGACGTCCGAGTGGTCGGCACGGCGTTCGAGGTCGGCTGGGATCCCTCGCGCGATCTCTTCACCCTCTCCCTGAAGCAGGGCGAGGTGGCCGTCCGGGGATGCGCGCTCCCCCGTGAGCGCGTCGTGGCCGCAGGAGAGACCTTCCGCGCCGTCTGTAGGGAGGGGCGACTCGCTTCGACCCCCGCGCCCCCGGAGATGGAATCGACGCCGGCGGCCGGGGCAAGCGCCGAGGGCGACCAGGGGACCCCACCTCCTGCACCGTCTTCGGCATCCACTGAGCGCGATGCTTCGTCGCCCGCGCCTGCCCAGGCCTCCCCCGGGGCGACGGACGCGCGCTTCCCCTCGAAGTGGCAGCGACTCGTGGCGAGCGGCCGCGATGGCGAGGCGGTCGACGCGGCGCAAGCCGAGGGTCTGTCCGCCGTGTGCAACCGGGCCGACGCGGCCTCCCTAATGGGCCTCGGGAATGCAGCGCGCTTCGCCGGTCGGGGGGACACGGCCGCGATCATCTTGAGGCGCTTGCGCGAGCGGTTCCCCGACGACGAGCGGGCGAGCGTCGCGGCGTTTGATCTCGGCCGAATCGCGTTCGACGCCTCGGCGTACGACGAGGCGCTGCGCTGGTTCGGCGCGTACCTGCGCGAACGGCCGACGGGCCCGCTTGCGCGTGAGGCTTCCGGCCGTGTCATCGAGACGCTCGAGCGAAGTGGCGATCACACCCGAGCTCGGGAGGCGGCGAGACGCTATCTTCACGACTTCCCGAACGGACCGCACGCGGACTTTGCGAGGAGCATCGGAGGCCGGTGAAGGCTCGTGGCGGTCGGCGCCGGCTGGCTTGGCACGCAGTGGCGTTCGGCTTGGCGCTTCTTGGCCCGGCGGCGCGAGCCTCCGATTCGTCGCGTGTGCTCGTCGAGGGGTCGCACGACGACCCGGTCATGCGGAGGGTCGTCGCGGAGCTGCGATCCTCTGGGCTGGTCGTCGTCGAAGTCGAAGGGTCGGCCTCGGACGCGCCCGCCGCCGCGGACCGGGCTGTGGTCGGCGCGTTGGTTGGGATTGGGCCAGGCTCCGGCATTCGCGTCTGGCGGGTTAATCCGAGCGGTGCTCGGGTCGGCGAGCCCGAGGTGTTGGGCGCGCATCCCGGCGATGACGCCGCCGTCGCCGCCGTTCGCGCCGCGGAGATCGTGCGAGCGCGTCTGCTTCCGGCCGACCTTCCCAGCCCTGCTCCTCCGGCCCTGCCAGCCGCTGGCCCGCCGGACGTCGATGCGGTGCGGTCCGCCCCAGCCCCCGCCAAGCGCTCGCGGTTCGGTCTTGGCGCCGGTGGCCTTGCCCTATTCAGCCCCGGCGGTGTTCCACCCGCCTTGAATCTGGCGCTGATGGTGCGGTGGCTACCCTCCGGCCCGCTCGTCTTTCGAGGACTCGTCGCGATGCCTGCCGCGCTGCCGACCCTGAGCTCTGCGGAAGGGCAGGCAAGTGTCAGCGAGTGGCTCCTCGGGGGGGCGGTCGAGTGGAGCCTTCTCGCCGCCGACTCGCCCTGGGACGCGACCCTCGGCCTGGGCGCCGCCGCCGCGCATATTCAAACCCATGGCGAGGCCGTTGCGCCCTTCGTGAGCGCCGGCGGCGACGGCTGGACGTCGCTGCCGTTCGTCTTCGCGAGCGCCAACCGGTCCCTCGGGGTTCCGTACGTGCGCGCGGGCGTGCAGCTCTTGGTGGGGACGACCGCGCCAACGGTCGCCATCGGATTCGCCGGCCGCCAAGTGGCCAAATGGGGAGGCGTGCTGGTCGGCAGTGCCCTCGGGCTGGAGGTCGAGGCGTACTGAAGGCGAGAGACCGCGGCGATTGGTGGGCCGTGCGCGCGCGGTCCTGTCACCTTAGCTTTATGAAGCGCGTTTCGCTGTGGGGTGTGGCGGCTGTCTGGCTCGTTGCTTGCGGCGGCGAAATCAACGAAGAGCCCATTCTCGGGCCGCCTGATTCCTCGCCCGTTATCTCGGGATCGGGCAGCGAGGGCGGCTCGAGCGGCGGCATCCCCGAAGCGAGCACGAGTCGATGCGACGACGGTGCGTGCAATGGCACCGCGACCACGGGGAAGAGCTGCCAGGGCACCGGCGGTCCTGGCCTGAGCGACTGCGGGTCAGGGCGTGAAAGCTGCTGCACCAGTCTAGAGGTGACGGGGGGCACGTACTATCGGACGTACAATCTCGATGTCCTCGACGCTTTCGGCAACCCCGCTCTTCCCGCTGACGGCGGAGCAACGGGGCTCGCCGATCCCGCAACGGTAAGTAGCTTTCGCCTGGACAAGTACCTGGTGACGGTTGGTCGGTTCCGTCAGTTCGTGAACGCCGTCTTTCGGCCGGACGGGGGCTCTGGCTGGTTGCCGGCACCGGGGTCCGGCAAGCACCTTCACTTGAACGGGGGCAAGGGTCTGAACGCAACGGCGGGTGGATACGAGCCCGGCTGGGTGGCGACCTACGACGTCAACATCCTACCGACGGACAGCAGCCTGGCGTGCGGCCAATTCGCGACATGGACCAACCCGGCAGCCGCCCAAGAGAACCTTCCGATCAATTGCGTGAACTGGTTCGAGGCTTTCGCGTTCTGTGTCTGGGACGGCGGATTTCTGCCGAGCGAAGCGGAGTGGGAGTACGCCGCGGCGGGTGGGAGCCAGCAACGGGAGTTTCCCTGGGGCTCGACGGATCCGGGAACGACGAACCAATACGCGATTTTCGCATCAGGCACCCACGGCGCCAGCATCGCGCCGGTAGGAAACGCGACGCTGGGATCGGGGCTATGGGGTCAGGTCGATCTGGCGGGAGAGCTGTGGGAATGGAACCTGGATTCGTGGTCCGATGTGGCAGTAACCGTAAACGGTTTCCCGACCGGGGGTATCGCGTACGTCGAGCCCTGCGTAGATTGTGCCGTTACGACCGATGTCGGCGCCTCCCAGGTGATCCGAGGCGGCAGCTTCGAAAGCGACGCGTTGGAAGTAATCCCCCCGAGACGCAACGTCGACGACGCGCCGAGCGGTTTCGATGTCGTCGGCTTCCGGTGCGCCCGGACTCCCTGAATGCGAGCGGGCGTTGGAGCCGGGAAAGAGCTTCTTGCATGCTGGTGGCCCCGAGAGCAGGCTCGATGCGGTCGTCGAGCAGGCGCTTCGAGCCGCGATCGAGGACGCAAGAACACGACTTCGAGGAACTGCGTCAGCAGTGCGCGTCTCCAAAATCTCTCCACGACTCAGGTCGATTCCAGGAGACTGGTGGAGACGGACGGAGACTCGGATATGCCCTGATTCCAGTGTGAATTCGAACCCCTGCGATGGAAACGCGAGCGACATCGCCTGGTTAGAGATAGTCGCTTGCAGGGGTTCAAATCCACTCGCCCCGACTGAAGGGTCGGAAAGGGTAGAAGCGGCGAGGGCTTACGAAAGCGGCCGTGCGCCGTTGCCCGCTAGTTGCCCGAAAGCTTCGCGATCGCCGCCCTAAGGTCGCCTGCCGCCGCGTGGACATAACGTTGCGTCATGTCGAGGCGGCTGTGGCCAGCAAGCAGGCGCACCGCCTCCACGCTTGCGCCCCGGCTCACGAGGATCGAGCAGAAGAAGTGCCGCAGGGCGTGCACGCAGTGCGGCGGAAGCCCGCTGCGCTTCAGCGTCGCCGTCAGTTGCGCGAGGACCGCCTGGCGCCGTGGGGTACGTCCAAGCGAGTTGAGGACGATGCGCCCCGTCGGGAGCTTGTCGCGTAGCGGCCCTTCAAGCTCCTTCGCTAGCGCCGGAGCAATCGGTACCACGCGCTCGTGGCCAGACTTGGGCGTAAGTACCTGGTCTCCCGAGAAGGCTCGACGAACGAGGATGATCCCCTTGGTCAGGTCAATATCACGGACCTCGAGCGCTCGTATTTCTCCCGAGCGCAGGCCGGCGTACACAGCGAGGGCGATGGCCGCGCGTAACCATCCGCGAGCATGGGCGAACAGGATCCGTACCTCTGCGTCACTGGGCGGGTCCGGAATCTTCCAGCCTTGGCGCGGCAGCTTTGGGAATTCCGGCAAAATGCCCAATGCTCCCGTCTCGACGGATGCTCGAAGGATCGTGCGAACGAAGTTCGCCGGCCCTCGCGGCTGGACCTTCCGTTCCCGAAGTCGCGCGACGAAGGCGCGAATCATCGGCGCGTCGATCATATCGAGGCGCTTGTCCCCGAACGCGTCGAGGATGCCCTGCCGCAGCAACGCGATGTACCGCTCGCGCGTTGCTGGCCGATAGCGCGGCATGAAAATGCTCGCGAACGTCCCCTCCACTCGCGGAATGTTGGGGAGTTGCTGCGAGCTTCCACGCTCCCGGTGCTCAGAGCGAGCGTGTACAGCGGTTCCGCCTCAGCGTGCCACTTGACTCCTCCGGTCCAACGAAGGGGGCCGGCAAGCTTTGCCGTTGGCTTATTTGTGCGGCTGCGCCGGTGGCGAATCTGTCGTCGATTTCACGTTTACCTTGTCGAGCTCCGGTAGCCAGCCACGACCGTGCGCAGCGATGCCAAGGTACACGAGGAAGATCGCGCCGACGATTAGGCGAAATGTCACGCGCTGCGAGCGGAACTTACCGCCGCGCAGTTTCGAATCGAAGTCTTGCTCGTCGCCGGTGGTCAGCGGTCCAAGCTCCTTTACGCCGAGCCACTCCTCCTGCGCCCGCATCACCGCGGCAAAGTGATCGCGAAAATCCCACGACCGCTCGCCCGAACCCCAGAAGATTGGCGTCACAAGCGCGCCGAACATGCCGACCGCCGTCTGAAGAAGTGGTGAGCCGAAGCCAGCCAGCCCCGCCGCGAGGGAGGTCGCGGCGAGGAAGCCAGCCATTCGGGTCCATAGGACGGCCTGCTCGGCGGAGAGGAGGCGAGCGCTGACCTGGTACGCCGCCGCCATCGCCGCGACGTTGCCGCCGTACAGGCGAGCTTGGGTGTCGTGCGGAACATGCGGGTCGTTCTGGATCACATACGAGGTCCCATGAAGATCTCGACGATCGTACCCGACTCGCCCTTGCGGAGGCAGCCACGGAGGTCATCGCACGCCTTGAGCGATTGAAGCGGCATCGCGTGCGCGAGCACCGCTGGTCAGACGGGGTGCTTCTCGCCTGTCCGTTGATGCCGGAGCGCGATCATGCGGTCCCCGTGTTTGGGGTGTACGACATCCTCTTTACGTGCGCGGGGCTGATGCTCATTCAGCTCGCTAGCGGGAACCCGATTCGAGGCAGCGTCGACGTCGGTACGGGCGTTGAGGCGGAAGGCGAACTGTTCGGAGCGGCGCTCGTAAAGGCGTACCAACTGGAGAGCGAGGTGGCGAAGTTCCCACGCCTGGCCGTCGGCGATGCTCTCGTTGCCTACTTGCAATCGTGTGCGTGAGCGCCAGGAGACGATCTTGAACGCCAGTTCGAGCGCGCGATGGCCGCGAGACTGCTCGGCCTGATCGTGCGCGACACCGACGGCCGTTGGACCGTCGATTACGCTGGGCCCCTTGCACGCGAGGTCCTCACGGGCAACGAGTCGATGGGGTTCTTCACCGCGGCGCGAGCATTCGCGATGGGGGCACGGGATGGATTTCGGAGAGACGGCCGCACGGTGCTCTTCGAACGATACTCGGCCCTGGTTCAGTATCTCGATCGATGCGCGCCTCTATGGGGCGAGGGGGGCTGAACCTGCTCGGGCTGGCGTGCCCTATCGCGCGACGACCACCTCGACACCGATGGCTTGCGCGACGCCTTTCCAGGCGCGATCTGTCGTCAAGCACTTCGCCCCGAGCCGTTTCGCGAGCGCCAGACATGCCCGATCGCCGAGCCCGAGTCCCGCAGCCCGTGTCGCCGGGCGCAAGCCTGCGATCGCAACGGCGTCCGCTTCCGTGAGCGGCTCGATCCGCAGAACCGCGCCGAGGGGGTCAATCTTCGCGAGTCGTTCCTCGAGCGCCGCCGCCGCGATCCCTTTGTCGACGGCCTTCGTCAGAACCTCGGCGAGGTTGGTCGCTCCGAGTACCGCTGAATACGAGCGGATCGCTTGCTCGACGACATCCGCGCCGGGTTCGTCGAAGAGCAGCGCCAGCACCGCTGACGCGTCGAGGACGACACTACTCACGCTCGGCTTCTCGCCGTCGCTCCTCGATCAGCTCGTCCGCTACACTCCGGCCGTCGCCGTATGGCTTCAGCATGCCGCGAAGCGCGGAAACCGCTTCACGAATCGTGAGCGCTCGGAGACCACCACTTTCGTCAACGGAGAGTACGACGCGGTCGCCCTCATGCCAGCCGAGGCGGTGCAACAGCGCGTCGGAGAGATGGAGCTGCCCACCGGGGCCGAGCGCGACCGTTTCGGGGGGTGGCGTGCTGTTCGCCATGATTCAAGCATACGGCGCGCCTGCCTTGTTGCCTAGGGTATCCTGTAGCAGGGCGCCGCGCTTTGCCGCTCTTGTCGAGCCGTTTTCGTCGCGGACGGAAGCCCAGCATGCACCTTCCCCGTTTCCCGCTAGAAGATCGTCGACGCTCTCCAAGGCCGGCTCACGGACCATCATCGGTTCCTGCTGCGCATGCACCTCGCGCACGTCAAACAGCTCGATGCCGACATCGAGATGCTCGACTTGAAGACGGATCAGCAGTTGGAGCCTTTGCGCACGCAGCTTCAGCTCTTGAAGACCATCCCGGGCGTCGACATGGTCGCGGCGCACGTGCTGCTCGCCGAAATCGGCGCGGATATGTCGCGCTTTCCGAGCGCCGGGCACCTCGTCTCCTGGGCGGGGCTCTGTACCCGCAACGAGAAGAGCGCCGGTAAGTCGTTCAACACTCGGATCCGCAAGGCGCTTCGAAGCGGGGACGGCGCCGAGGCCAATCGCCCTCGATGGGCGACGCGTGGTCGTCGAGCTCCGCGAAGGCGCCTAGTCGGACCTCGGCGGCCGCTACACGCTGAAGCGATGGCGGGTCACCGCGGTGGACGCCGAGGGCGCAGTCACCGAGATCGAGCTGTGCCCGGACAACCGCCGATCGGAGCTTCCGCCTTCGCGCTAGCGACGGCGAGATCCGCGTCGTCGTGGAGTTGCTCGAGGTGCTGGCGTAGATCTCGCGCGGCGGTCACGATCTCACGGCGGGCGTGCGCAAGACGTTGTCGTCGAGCACGCGCGGCTACCCTCGAGACGACGAGTTTCGCGAGCGACTGGGCTCGGCCAGCCTCTACGGGGGCGGCGACCGCAGGGAGAAGACGAAGCTCATCCTCGAACGGCTGGAGGGAGGGCTCGGGCACAAGGAGATCGTGCCGGGTGCCTCGCTCACGATCGAGCACGTCATGCCGCAGACCCTCAGCGACGCCTGGAAGGAGCACCTCGGTCCCACGTGGGAGGAAGACCAAGAGCAATTCCTTCACACGCTCGGCAACCTCACGCTCACCAACTACAACGCGGAGCTGAGCAACGCTCCGTACGGGGAAAAGAGGACGCTCTTCGCGACGAGTCACGTCGAGCTGAACAGGCACTTCGAGTCCGTGGACCGGTGGACCGCGACGGAGATCGAGCACCGCTCGGAGATACTGTCGGACCTCGCACTCTCCCTCTGGCCCTACTTCGGAACCTCGCAGGGCGATGCCGACGCCGACACTCCGGAAGACCTTCGCGTGACGGGAAAGGTCCCGCGTCTGGTCAGGGTTCGCGGCGAGGAAAGGGCGGTGCAGTCGTGGGTCGACGTGGCGTTCGTCACGATGGAGGCGATCGCGAAGATCGGCGAGGACGAGTTCTCGCGCGTCGTCGAGGAGATGCCCAAGTTCGCGAATCGCGACGCGACCGCGTTTCGCCGTACGAGCCGCCTCAAGAAGCTGAGCAACGGTGCCTACGTCGAGACGAACATTTCGGCATCGACCATTCATCGCCTCTGCGTTCAAGCCGCGCAGCTCGCCGGCTTGGACCGAGAAGACTGGTCGGTCGAATTCGCCCCAGCACCCGGCGAGGATGACGCGGACCAAACGACGCAGATCCAGAACGCCGACCTCGAGCATCTCCGAGCCTCTGCGGCTTACGCAGCGGAGCAGTTCGAGCTGCTCGCGGGGAAGGCGGGTACGGAGCCCTGCGCGCGCCTTCTTGCCGACGCCATCGAACGAGCGATCTCCAGCGACGGGCCGTGGTCGATCACGCTGCATCCGAAGCGCATTTTTTTGAATGTGGGGTCGGTCCGCCTCTTCAGTCTTTCGCCTGCCGGGCTGTGGCTGATTTCAACGGGAGACGGACCTCTTCCGACCTGGATTGAGCCCGTGGATGTCGAACCGGTCATCGTCTACGCGAGCGTTCCCGTGCTGGCCCGCTCTTTCTGGCTCCGCCCCGAGGGGCTCGGCGATTTGCCGCCGCTCCTTCGTGCCGGCTTTCTATCCTACGTCGAGGAAGCGGCGAGTCGTCGACGGGGCAGCCGTGGGACGACTTGGGCGAAGGCGCATTCTACCGGCGTGGTCGCGTTCCTGAACGATCGTCTCGGCCGCCAGCTGCCGTCGGCGCACGGTGCCGCCAGCGCGAGCAAAAGCGGTTCGGCAGCTTGAGGGCGCTGAGCCAGGTCGCCGAGGCCATTCGCCGCGTCGTCCGCGATCATCCCGCTGTGGTGTCCGCACGGGCGAGGTAGCTCGCGGGGTCACCGCGACGGGTCGCGCCGCGGACGGCCCTCGCGACCGCTACCTCGCGATGCGCACCTCGACGCCCGTCGCTTGCGCGAGCCGTGTTGCCTCATTTCGCGCCTCAAGGGATGAAAGCCAAGTGCGAGCGCCGGCGTAAGACGTTCGTCGCTTCGCGTCCCGCGACCTCGCGCAGCTCGTCGCCGTCGGACGCAGGCCGCCGCCACCTCCGAAGCCCGTCGAGCTTCGATCGGCCCGCAGCGCCGCGCGTCCTGGCTGAATCGTCGCTGAGAAGCTACATTCGCACCATGGAACGCGGCGTGATCGTGCGCGGACGGCTTCATGGCCGGCGCATCGATCTGGACGAGTCGGTGGAGGAGCTCGAGGGCGAGGTCGAGATCGTGGTGAGGCCCGTCGAGGCGGGGCGAGCGAACACGGTCGAGAGCGTCTTCGAGTTCATCCGCTCGCTTTCACCCGGCACGCGGACGAAGGACGACATCGACCGACAGATCACGGAAGAGCGCAACTCCTGGGGCGATAGGTGATCGCGCCGTACCTAGACGCATCAGCCATCATCTATCTCGTCGAGGGCACGGCCAGCGCGCAAGCCCTCGTGGCTCGTCGCATCGCCGGGGTTGAACAGGATCCGGCGGGGCGGGTATTGACGTCGCATTTGTCGCGGCTCGAATGCCGTGTGAAGCCTCTGCGGGCGAGCGATGCGGCGCTGCTCTCGACGTACGACGCCTTCTTCACACGCGCGCGCCTGGAGGTGCTCGACATCAGTGCTGCCGTAATCGATCGCGCGACGGACTCTTCGCGCGCGGTACGGGTTCAAGACCCCAGACGCGATTCACCTCGCGTGTGCGATTGGTCGTGGCGCAGACGTCTTCGTGACCGGCGATGCAATGCGCGGCCGCTGCGCGGAGATCACGATCGACATCGTGTCGCCGATGGCGTCGCCGTGATTTGAACGTGTGCGCGGGGATGGACGCGCCGCGTGCCTCGCGGTGCGGCCCGGTTCGTTTGGGCGGCCTGCGGGACCCGCTTTCGTTGCCTCCCAGTTGCCTCCCGCACCGTCACCCGCCGTTCCTTCGCGTTGCGCCGTCTTGCGCGGATCTGCGAGTTCCCCGAGGTTTTTGAGAATCCTCGTAAAACGCCGCCCGAAAATGGGGCTCTCGCAAATCCTCTCGCCCCGACTAGCGAAGCATCCGAAATCATTACCGATTCTCCCGTGGCCCCGCTGCCGCCGTTGCCTGTCGTGGCCAACCGGGTGGCCAACCGGGCCGCCTCGGCGAGCTCTGGCAGGGCATCGGCGATGTCTGGGAAGGGCGCGTAGGCGAGGTCTTCCAGCGTGGTGGCCCCCCGGTCGTAGCGGGAGATCATGTCGCCCGAGAGCTCGTGCCCGGTGCGCTCGGAGATCCACGCATCCGACTTGCCAGCGCGGCGCGCCCACGTGCAGAAAGTCGACCGCAAGTCGTGGAAGCGGAGCGGTTCGACGTTGGGCGCGTCTTCCTCGTAGAGCAGAGCCCGGCTCACACCCACGGCCTTCAAGTCGTCGCGTAGCGCCGTGGCGAGGCGCTTGCGGTCGTAGTCCACGTCGACGTCTGAGACGAGCGGTTGCTCGTCGTCGGGCTTGCCCTTGTGCACGTGCCACGCTGCAAGCACCTCGACAAGTCCGCGGTCGGCGACGAAGTACTGGGCGCGCCCGGTCTTGGTCTTGAAGCTCGCGAGCGTGCCGTGGGCGAAGTCGACGTGCTTCCAGCGGAGCGCGTAGAGACTGCCCTTGCGCTGGCCGGTGAAGGTGGCGATAGCGTAGAGTACGCGCCTGCCAAGAGGCACGACCGTCTTGCCGTCCGCGTCCGAACCGCGCAGAAGCGCGAGCAGCTCCGACGGGTACAGGAAGCAAAAGAGCTTCTCGGGGTCGCGCTCGGGGCGAACGTAGCCTATGGGGCGATTGCGGGGGCGACCGCAGGCGAGAGCGGCGTAAAACCGAAGCCAAGGTGATGCAAATTGCTCCCAGAGTCGAAGTAGACGACGAATACGAACATGTTCGATAGCTTCGCCGGATGAGGCCGTTGTGATCGAGTCGCTGACAATCGACAATCTGAGGGGGATCCGCTCCGGTGCGGTGGACAACCTTGCCGCGATCAACGTGGTCGTTGGCCCCAACAACTCGGGCAAGTCCACGGTGCTCGAGGCGCTCCTCTTACTCGTAGCTATCGCCGATCCGGGAAGGGTTCTCCAAGCGCTCCTTGCCCGAGGGGGGGAGCCGCTGGTCGCGATCCGCCAGATAGCAGGCGATGCCAGCAAGGCCGTGCGGGTGACCGCTCGACTCTCGTCTCCGACAACACGCGAGCTACTCACATCCATCGACTTCCCGACCGTGCGCACGCCGCACATTTTGGCTGAGGCGAGAGCGCAGGGTATGGAGGAGCCGTTCTCGGAGATCTACGTTTACTCCGAGCTCAAGCCGTCGGGTGGTCAGTGCAGACTCGGGATGGCCCTGAGCAAGGATGGACACTTCACGGTCCCCAGCCTACTTGCGGGACAAAGGCCGGCGCTGCCCAACGTGGGATTGGTTGCACTTTTGGCGCCGCGTGACCTCGAGACGGAAATCAGCAGGATTGGCAACGTCGGCGGCCTGAAGGACCTGACGCGCGCGTTAGCGGTTTCTCTCCCCGGACTCGCCGACCTGCGAATCCAAAAGCTCGGGGAACGGTTCGTCACTCACGCATTTGTTGAAGGCAAGGAGCCGATCCCCGCGTACCTCCTTGGAGACGGTGCCAAGCGGCTCATCGAAATCGCGGCAATGGTCTTCGCGAAGCCGGACACCACGATTCTGCTAGAGGAGCCGGAAGCCTTCCAGCACCCGCGCTACCTGCGCGAGATCGTCAACATGATCGGCACATTCGCGGAGCGAGGCGCCCAGTACGTGCTGACAACGCATTCGATCGAGCTGATCGATGCGCTGCTCGACGAGGTGCAAAGCCGAGGCGACAAAGCACCTTCTCTAGCAGTTCATCGGACCAGGTTGCTCGACGGTGAGCTCAAGGCGACCACGCTCGATGCCGCCACGGCTCGGAGGCTGCGGAGCGATCTTCTCGAGGATCTGCGGGGATGATCAGACGGCTTGTTCTTTGCGAGGGGCCAGAAGACATCGCGGCCGTACGCGCCTTGGCCGACGGACATTTCGGGTGGGACTCCTCCAACGAGGGGGCATCACCGGAGAAGCGCTTCCTGTCGGTCGGTGAAGAGCGGGCATACAACCTCGTCCAGTCCGACGTTCTGACTGTGGAGCTTCGGGCGGTCCCAGGCGCGAAGTCCGCCGCCCTTGCAGCCCATTTCGGCGACGTCCTGAGCAACAACTTCCGCGATGGACAGGTCGAGCATGTTGCGGTGCTCTTCGACCCCGACACGGACACGGAGTCCGCCGAGTTCGCACGGCTCCAAGAGGTCATCGACGCCAAGCGCGGGGAATGGCAGGTAGCCCGGCAGCAGACGCAAGCCCATGTCGCGCAGTGGTCGTTCGAACGCCGGCCGAGTGACCGCGTGACCGTCCATGCAATTCCCTGGCGCTGCAGCGGGCCACTCGTCGACGCGCTTGAGGACGCGCAGAACCTCGAGCGCCTCGAATGCGAGATTCTCACCAAGGCGTTCCCGGGGCTCACTAGCGTCGTTGCGCGCTGGATCAACGAGATGCGGGACGCTCATGGTTGCCAGCCGACCTGGAAGACTGCGATCCACCTGTGGTGCGCGCTGGTTGAGCCCAAGCAGTCGACGGCGACCTTCGCCGAGAGAGTTCTCCACCAACAACGGGAGTGGCGTGCGCACGCCAAGGATGCGCTTAGTCGAACGACCCTCGTCGATGATCTCCGCCCCCTTCTCGGGCGCTAAGCCGTACGACCCGGTGGCCGGCGCCGCCCGTTAGATGACGAGAAGCCCCTTGTCGAGCCCGTGGAGGATCTGAGCGTGCCCCGAGGTCGTGGACGGTTCTTCTTCGCTGCTTCTTGTCTCGACTTCAACTTCAATTCAAATTCGATCGGGCTCACGTAGCCGATCGTCGAGTGGAGGCGGCTTACATTGTAGAATGCATCAATGTAGTCAGCGATCGCCGCCGACGCTTCGGCTCGCGTCTCAAAGTCGCGGTCGTCGATCATCGCGCTAGGATTGCCACTCGCCGCCGACGTCGCCGAAGTGAGCCCGCGCCCGACGGGTATCGCCCGGCATCGACGCCCTCGTCGAAGCCGCGAGCCCACGCCGGAAGTGACGTCGCGGAGCGCTGGAGTTCGACGTTACGGTAGGGTGACGAGGCGGGCGCCGTGGCACGATGTGGAAACCGTGTTTGGCTCGATCCTGGCGCGCGATATCCCCTCCCGAGTACGCGCTCTTCGCGCCTGGATCGGAGCCATTGCGTGCGTTCTTCTTCCGGCCGCATCGTGGCTGGACGGCTCAGGGACATTTGCCTGGGCGATGTACTCCCGCGCAGGTGAGTTCTGCATCGACCTCGTCGCGTTCGATGCGGACGGTACACCCCATCGGCGAAATCCCACGCTGCTCGCCGGCCATGCCGATTTCGGTGCCGCGCCCCTTCTGGCCGGATCCGATCACTGGCGACAGGGGCCCTCGATGGCCATCCTTCGTCACCATCTGGGCGCCCTCGCGGAGTATGCGTGCTCCGAGACGGGGGCGGCCTCGGTCGAAGTCACCCTTCACGAACGCGTCCTCGGGGGCACCGAACGCACAACGACGCGCCGCCGCGGGTGCGTCCGGTGACGCGGCCGAGCGACGACCTCAAGATGCTCGGCGTCGCGCGTCTGGTCTTGGGCGGTCTCGTGCTGCTGAGGACGACGTGGCTGCTCGGGCTCTTGCACCTACGCTACGAGGCTGGAGCGAGCCCACTGCTCGGCTGGCCGTCCGATCGCTGGCACGTCGCTGCGTTCGGGCTGGCGCTGCCAACATGGGTGGTCGCCGCGCTCTGCGTGGGCCGGACCCTGGCCATCGTTCTCTTCACGCTCGGAGCGTGGACGACGTCGGCGGGCGTCGCGGCAACCGTCCTCGGTTACGTCGTTCTCTCGCAAAACGTCATGGGGTACGTGAACACACTGCACTTGCTCCTGCTGGGAATGCTCGTCCTGGCCTTGGGTGGGGCTGGCACTCGTTTCGCGCTCCGGCCCGAGCCGGCGGTCGATCCGCGTTCCGGCTTGCGTCTGGTGCGCGCCCTGGTGGTTTCGGTCTACGCTTGGAGCGGCTTCGCGAAGCTGAATGGGTCTTGGCTCGGTGGCGACGCGCTCCTCCAACTCCACGACACCGGCATCTTCGGCGGCGCACTTTCCGCTGTCTTGTTCTCGACACCGTGGCGGCGCGCGCTCACGTCCGGCAGCGTCGCGGCAGCGGAGCTCGCGCTCGGACCGCTGCTCCTCTGGCCCCGCACCCGACCTGTCGCCGTCGCGCTCGCGGTGCTCCTGCACGTGGTCCTCGAGGCCTCCGTACATCCGGACTTCTTCGGATTTGCGATGGCGGCGCTGTTGCTCTCATTCGTCGAGCCGAGGCCGAGCCGAGTGCTCGATGCGGCGCCTGCGACCTAACGGCCACCGCAACCGCCATTTTCGCGTGTCACAGAAGTTCTACTGACAGGGCCCCTGCCAGGTGGCCGCTTGCGCGGGCCATACGATGAGGCCATCCCCGCACATCTCGTCGTTCGTCGAGAGACCCGGGAGCACGTACTGGTCGGTCGGGTTGACCCAGGTGCAATCGGTCTCGATTCCATCGCCCGCCTCGACGTCCTGGTCGACGACGTAGGTACGTTGCTCGGCGAAGTCCCACGGTTCCACGTTCACGAAGACCGAGCGCGTGCCGTCGGCTCGAACGATCGCGCCTTGAAAGGATTGCCCCAAGAGGTGCATGTGGGGCCACGCCGACCAGACGTGCATCGGCGCCCCCGCGGGGCACGTCGTGGTCGAATGCTCCTCGGTATACGGGCGGATCGCGGGCACGCCTCCGACCGCCGGGAGCCACGCAGCCACCTGGTCGGGCGCGACGTCGGTCGTCTCGA
>Ga0265316_10002599_pt1 | contig 18635 bp, 21 predicted proteins | sample 4522metaG_FD_202092 | JGI IMG/M metagenome (GOLD analysis project Ga0265316, IMG submission 202092) | Rhizosphere microbial communities from Carex aquatilis grown in University of Washington, Seatle, WA, United States - 4-5-22 metaG | ecosystem: Host-associated > Plants > Roots > Rhizosphere >... | reverse complement strand
TCTTTCTGCTCCGTTAATAATAAAGCTTCCGTAAGGAGTCATATACGGGATATTGCCCATATATACATCCTGCTCGATGGCGTTTGAGTATTCCTTAGCCTCTTTATTAGGCTTAGTGGATAAGCGCAGTTTAGCCTTCAGAGATACGGCGTAAGTTAAGCCCTGTTCCTGGCACTCTCTTATAGAATACTGCGGCCTTTCGAGGTAGTACTCCATAAATTCAAGCAGAGCGGTCTCTCTGGAATCAGTGATCGGGAAATTACGCACGAATACAGCCTGTATGCCGGCGCTTTTCCTTTGATTCGGGGCAACATCTTCCTGCAAAAAATCCTTGAATGATTCTACCTGGACGCTTAATAAGTCGGGAGAATCAATCTGTTTACCTGACATTGACAGGTAAATCCTGTTATTTCTTTTTTCAAATTTATTTAGATCGATTGCCATAGGTTTTTGTGTTTCCTCCGCTAGTGAGGTATAAAAATGTAAAGTTAAGGCAAGCCGTATTTCAGCACGGCCTGCTTAACTAAAAAATTCGATTTGTGGGTATAAAAAACAGCAGATTTAAGCTATAACCTCTATTCTTTGTAATAGAATTATGTTGCTAATAATTATAAAAAATTATAATTAAAAAATTGAGCTTATTTTATTTCTACTTTAGCTCCAGCAGCTTCCAGGTCAGCCTTCAGTTTGTCAGCGTCTGCTTTAGAGATTCCCTCTTTAACAGGCTTTGGTGCGCTCTCAACCAGAGCTTTAGCTTCCGTTAAGCCAAGGCCGGTTGCATTTTTAACGGCTTTAATAACGTTGATCTTCTGTGTGCCGGCTTCAGCCAGGACCACAGTGAATTCAGTTTTCTCTTCGGCTGCTGCAACGGGAGCGGCTGAAGCGCCTGCCATTACCATCGGGGCGGCGGCTGTTACTCCGAATTTATCTTCCAGAGCTTTCTTCAGGTCTGCTGCTTCCATAAGAGTCAGACTACCTATTTTTTCTACTAATTCTTCGACTACGGACATTTTAAGTTTCTCCTTAAATTTATTTATTCTTATTTTTAATTTGCATTTTTTGTCTTAGCTACTTCTTCGATAATAGAAGCGAGGTCTCTAAACACGGCATTGATGGAATGAACGATACCCGAAATAGGCGCGTGTAAGCTACCAATTATGGAAGAAATTAATTCAGATTTTGACTGTAGAGACGCTAAGTCGTTTAATTTTTTGCTGTCATAAGCCACATCTTCAACAAGAGCTACCTTTAATTTCGGTTTTTCGCCCTTATCGTAGAACTTTTTTATTATTCTGGCCGGTGAAACAGGATCGTCATAAGTAAAAATCACTCCGGTCGGACCCTTCAAATGCTCTGATAAAATGTCGATTTTCGCCGAGAATTTGTTATTACTGCCCTCAAGCGCTTTTTTGATCAAAGTATTCTTCAATACTTTATAATCAACGTTTGCATTAAAAAGTTCATCCCTCAGCTCATTGGTTTCCTGAACGGTCAATCCGGCAAAGTCTGTAAGATAAATGCTTGTCGCCTTATCTAATTTTTCTTTGATCCCGGAAATTACTGTTTCTTTATCTTGCTTATTCATTGTGAAGTTTTCAGTATATTTTATTATTATTTTCTCTTAACTAGTGAACCGCTATCTCTGTTTTGCTGATAGGGAACCCTGCGCCCATCGTGGTTGCAAGAGTAACCGATTTAACATAAACTCCTTTAGCGGTAGCAGGTTTCATTTTTATTATCTGGTTGATGAACACATGAATATTTTCTTCAAGCTGTTTTTGCTCAAACGCGGCTTTACCCAAACATGCATGAACTATTCCGGCTTTATCAACGCGAAATTCAATTCTGCCTCCCTTAACTTCGGAAACAGCTTTAACAATATCGTTTGTTACGGTGCCGCTTTTGGGATTGGGCATCAATCCTTTAGGACCTAAAATTTTCCCAAGTTTTCCAAGCTCGCTCATTGTATCAGGAGTAGCTATAATTACATCGCAATCCGCCCAGCCTTCCTGGATCTGTTTTAAAACGTCTTCAAAACCGACAATATCCGCTCCTGCATCTTTAGCTTCCTGCTGTCTTTCTGGTTTAGCCACTACAAGAACCTTTACTGTTTTACCTGTTCCGTGCGGAAGCGATACAGTTCCCCTGATAAGCTGGTCAGCCTGTCTGGGATCGACGCCGAGCCTCATTGCTATATCAATCGACTCATTGAATTTAGCGCTGGCAGTTTCTTTTAGCTTAGCAACCGCTTCGCTTATTGTATAAGCTTTATTCGGTTCTATTTTTTTCAGTATTTCTTTTCTTCTTTTGCTGATATGCATTATTTTCTGATATTAAAAATTATCCTTCTACGGTAATTCCCATACTTCTTGCAGTTCCGGCTATGATCCTGGATGCTGCGCTGACTGTACGGGCATTTAAGTCTTTCATTTTGATGGTAGCAATTTCTTCAAGCTGTTTCTGCGAAACCTTGCCGACCTTAGTCCTGTTAGATTGCGCGCTTCCTTTTTCGATCTTTGCAGCTTTGAGCAGCAGCACTGCTGCCGGGGGAGTTTTTGTAATAAAAGTAAACGACTTATCTGAATACACAGTTATCACAACCGGAATAATCAGCCCGTGGTCTTTTTGCGTTCTTGCGTTGAACTGTTTGCAAAACTCCATGCCGTTAACGCCGCGCTGTCCAAGCGCCGGTCCAACCGGAGGCGCCATAGAAGCCTGGCCTGCCGGTATCTGGAGCTTAACGAATCCTACTACTTTCTTTGCCATAATGTATTATAATCTATATTTTAATTTCTAATCTAAAACGGGTAAACTACTTTTCCCTTTCGATCTGTGTGAAGTCAAGCTCTATCGGAGTCTTTCTCCCGAATATGCTTACCATAACCTTGACCTTCATTCTTTCAAGATTTATCTCGTTTATAGTTCCGCTGAAATTCACAAACGGCCCGCTTATAACTTTCACAGGGTCGCCTTTTTCAAACTGAACGTCGATCTTCTCTTTCTCATCCGAATCATTGATCCTTCCGAGGATCCTGTTAACCTCATCTTCTCTTAAAGCTATCGCTTCGGTTTTATCTCCAACCATCTTCAGAACTGATGGAGTGCGCGAGATAAAATTAACAACTTCTTTATCCAGGGCGGCTTCGATGAGTATATAGCCCGGGAAGAAATTTTTATATTTAACTTTTTTCTTACCGCCTTTTACCTCAAATACTTTTTCTTCGGGAATAAGAACCTGTGAAATTTTAACATCAAGTCCGACAATCGGAATTTCGCCGTCGAGATAATTTTTGACTCTTTTTTCATGGCCGGTAATGGTTCTTATTGCATACCATTTTTTCCCATCCGACGAACTTAATATTGTTTCAGGTTTTGTTTCTGTCATTTATATTAAAATATTGCTTTTAAACCTTCGCTCAAAATCTTATCCACCACAAACACAAATGCGGCAAATATTGCCGACGTCAAAATGACTACCAGCGTTGATTCTCTTAATTCTTCTCTCTTGGGCCATGAGACTTTCTTCATTTCCCGCACTATATCGGTGAAGAAGTTTACTATCTTATCTTTCAATTCAGAACTCCTGCAAGCGTTATGCTAAAAAGCATTATGCTTTTTTCAGTTTTATTCAACAAATGTTGCACGTCAGGAGGGACTCGAACCCCCAACCTGCGGTTTTGGAGACCGCTGCTCTACCAATTGAGCCACTGACGTATCTATTTAGTTTCTTTATGAAGTGTATGTTTGGCGCAGAACCTGCAGTATTTTTTATACTCAACTCTGCCTGAATGTTTGCTCTTGTTCTTAGTAGCGCTATAGTTGCGGTGCTTGCAATCGTTGCACTCCAATGTAATTATTAATCTTCCTTCTTTTGCCATGATATAATATACCTTTCTCTAAATTTCTTTTCTTGAGCGGGAGATCCCGCCTTGCGGGACGACCAATTATCTTGAGCGGGAGACGGGACTCGAACCCGCGACCAACAGCTTGGAAGGCTGTGACTCTACCAACTGAGTTACTCCCGCAATTGATATAATCTTATTTTAAATGAACCTGCGGCCAATCCCGCTTCGCGGCCTGCCTGCTGCAGGCAGGGATGACTCTACTCTACGAGTCTTCGACTTGAAGAGTCGTAGACCAACTGAGTTACTCCCGCAATTTTTTGCTTACTCAGTTTGTTAATACTCGAGCTGATGACCGGGATTGAACCGGTGACCTCTTCCTTACCAAGGAAGTGCTCTACCAACTGAGCTACATCAGCGCTCAACAATTTCAAAAACCAGTTTGTTTTACTAATTTTGTTTTACCAACTCAGATATAAGAAAGAACTTTTTCACTAACTGAAGTGAAACAAAAAGAGTGGGTAGGGAAGGATTCGAACCTCCGAAGGCATAAGCCGTCAGATTTACAGTCTGATGCGTTTAACCACTTCGCTACCTACCCCTAATGTGTTTTCAAACTCTAAAATTACCTAAAAATTTATCAAAAATCAAGTAATACATTAATGTACTGACAGGATTTGGCTAAGATGCGGGCACAATTCTGATATCACCGCTGTAATAAACAATTTCTTTGTTATCAATCTTCATTTTAACCCCACCATCCTCAAGAAAATCAATAATTTGAGCGTTCCTTTCAATATTTCCGTTAGTGACAAAAATTATATCCTTTCCTATGAATTTATTGTGATCTTTCCATAATTTAAAGATTTTGTTATAATTCCTGCTTGCCATTAGCTCTAAACTCTCGTCGTACAGTTTAATTATATCGATCAGAAACTCTTCGCAGCTTATGTCGTAACCAAGGAATTTCCTGAATGAAGCGGCATAATTTGAAAAATCTTCCGGGAAACTATCCTGGTTTATATTTATTCCGACTCCAAGAATAAAATCATTCTTTGGGAGCGTACTCTCTACTAATATACCGCAAATCTTTCTCCTGTTGAGTAAAATATCATTGGGCCATTTGATCGTCAGGTCAAAATTATCAGACCCGGCGCGGGACCTTAAGCGTATATCAATGGCTGCAAACAGTACGCAGCAGGTAAAAAAATTTACATATTGTATCTTATTGTGTTCTATGTCGAAGTGTTTTTTTATGCTGAAAGTAAGGTTGCTGTATTTCTCGGACGTCCACGTTCTTTCCAGTCTTCCTTTTCCGCGGGATTGATAGTCTGTAATGACTAAAACATTATCTTCATCAGCGAGCGTTTTAGCAAAATTATTGGTTGACTCAATTTCATCAAAGTAATATACCTTCTCAATGAAAGTTGATCCAATTAGTTTTGATTCAATTTCCTTAACGTCTAACAATATTGAATAAATAATTTATGAATTGAAAAAAGAAGAAAAAATTATTCCGGAAAAGGAATTCTAGTGGTCTACTTTATGGGCGCGTTTATCGTCATCGTTTCGGTCTTTCTTATTAGGATCCAAAGCCTTTGCCTGTTTGTTATCTGAATCGTCGTTATCTTTATCTTTTATTCCTCTGTTGTCGTTATCCTTATCCCTGTTATCTTTATGATAAACAGGATTGCCATAATTCAGAGCTGCGTACATATCAATTCTTCCGTACCCGTAATATTCATCCCATCCGGCTGCATCTTCTCTCGGGTCTCCCACTTCATCCTTCGCGGTTGAAATAATGATCTCTTTCAGTTGTTTATTTGTACGCGATGGGTCCTGCGCCACAAGCAGCGATGCAAGGCCTGTAACATATGCCGTGGCCTGTGAAGTGCCGCTCCAGTATACCTCGTAATTATTGTTGTCTTTGAAATCCAGTCCGTATATTCTGTTTCCGGGCGCTACCACCGCTATATGCTTTCCCCAGTTGCTTCCGCCGCCCCATGTAAACTCGCGGCATCTTCCGTCGTCTGTATCGGTTGCGCCTACGGCAAGCACATTTGAAAGGCATGCCGGATAATAATTATCGCCGTTATTTTTATTCATCATGCTCGCCATTATCAGGCAGCCGGCATCGTAAGCAAAATTGATTGCGTTGGAAAGCGTTTTGGAAAAGTCATACCCGCCTTCGCTCATATTGATCGCCCTTGCCCCGTTATTTGCTGCGTAATAAAGCGCAGCCGCCCACCATGAATATTCTCCCAGGTTTTCTTCATCAAGATCTTTGCAGATCATTAACTTGCAATACCTGTCTACTCCTGCATATCCTATCGAGTTATCGGTATTGGCTCCGATGGTGCCTGCAATATTTGAGCCATGGCCGCCGTCGTCTTTAACATTTGAATTATCGTAAGCGAAATTCCATCCGTTAATATCGTCTACAAACCCGTTTCCGTCATCATCGCGTCCGTTATGGGATTCTTTTGGATTTACCCAAATCCTTCCGGAAAGCTCTGGATGATCAAGCTTCACGCCTGAATCAAGTATTGCAACTATAGTATTTTCGCTCCCTTCTTCAGTTTCCCACGCTCTTAAAACATTCATATCGGCTCCCGGTTTCCCGTTCAGGCCGGTAGTAGTTTTAACGGAGCCATCATTATATAAACCCCATTGCCTGTTAAAGAACTCATCATTGGGTTTTTTCAGGCTGAATTGATTTGAACTAACGCCGGCTGCCTCGCCGATGAAATCCGGTTCCGCAAAATCCACAAACTTTGATCTTTCAAATTCTTCGCAAACAGAAGGGATATCCTTTTGATCGCCTGTTGATACAATGAAATACGTATCCGTCTCATACTTTTTACACAGAGCCGGGTTTTGATATGTTGCAGGAAATAACCTGTGAATCTTATCAGCGCTAAGGCCGATCTGCCGGGAAACTTCTTTTATTCTTTGAGTATAATATGTATTAGATATTTCTCCGGCTGCTCCTGTAAGCTGCTCCTTTAACTTAACAATAAAATGATCTTTAGCATATCTTGATTTGTTAACATTTTCCTTTGTCTGCAAGCCAACTGAACTGAACATGATTATCAAAATAGTTACGCAGAAACCGAATAATATTCTTCTTACCATTTATGTTTTAAAATTTGATTGGGGTTAAAAGTTGTATTTTAACCCAAGCGAAATTCTGACGCCATCAACAATGATCCTGTTATATGAAGGATTATCCAGAGACAGAGTTGTACCTCTTACATTTATGAAATCAACGTCGTAGGAGCTCTGAACGTCAAACCAGCCTTCCCTGAATTTCAGTTCAAGATCTGCGCACAGGTTTCTTTCCAGGTAATATTGAAGCCCTGTCAAAATATTTACGCTGAAACCGGGTTTAGTTGAAGTAGTATGAGTCTGCAAAAATCCGCCCAGCGTGCGGGTTTTATCGCCGAAATAAATCCCGGCGCCGCCTCCAATATATACTTTGAAGCTGTTTGTGCTCACCGGCAGGTCCCATTTAGCTCCAAGCTCAAGCGGAATCATATAAAAATTATCTGTCATTGAAACATTATAAAAGGAAGTATCCTGTTGGAACTGAAGCACCAGGTCGTCTTCGTTCAGATGGAAATATTCTGTAGACAAAAAAAAAGTCAGGTCCAGGTTCCAGAGAGAAGGTTTATAATCAAGTTCTACTCCGTATCCGTAACCGCCTTTAAGATCTACCAGATTATTCGATTCAAACGGGTCAAGCGATTTTGGATCGTTCTGAAGCGAAGAAGAGGAAATATACGTCCCGTAAACCTGTACCGAGAATTTTTTGCTCGCATCGTAAGGTTCAACAAATGCTTCTTTCTTTTGAGAATAGGAGAAACGAGCAGTCAATAACATTGCCAGCGCAAAAGCGATTAGTCCGATTTTAAACTTTGAAAGCAAAGCTTTTTATTATATTGAGGCAATAATGATACTACTGCATTTCAGTATCAACGGAAAAACCTTTCCCTATTATCCACAATTACAGCTCTATCTTTAAGATTTGTGATCCAGTCCTGTACAATGGTCTGTTTCTTTTGAGTCAATAAAGCAGTTCTTATTGATTCGCTCTTTGCGGTAAAGCTGTTTTGGTCAAACGGGGTGATGTTCTTCATCTGTACAATATAGTATCCCCTCTGAGTCCTTATGGGATCGGAAAGCTGGCCGTTTTGCATCTTATACACAACATTATTAAATTCCTGGTCAGCGCCGATCTGCGGGTTTGGTTTCCCAACGGATACGCTATCTGCCGTTATAATATTGATTTGCGCGTTAACATTTTTCAATGAATTCAGATCGTTCCCGGTAATTTTGCCTCTCAGGTCAACAGCCTGTTGTTTCAGCATGTCAAGTTTCTTTTCCATCTTAACCTTAGGTAAAACAGCGGTTGTCTTTATTTCCTCAAAATTCATATACCCGGCAGGAATCTTATCAGCTATATAATATACGGCATAACCGCCCTGAATTTTGATAGGGTCGCTGATCGTTCCTTTCTTTTCATTGAATGCGAAATTTGTTACAGTTTTATTCTGCCCCGCTCCCGGAATAAATGATGTTTTCGTGATAGGAGGGACTTCAACTACTTTCAGGTTGATCTTCGCCGCTTCTTCGTCGTAGTTTCCTTTTTTCGTAATGAAAGTGAAATCCTCGGCTCTCTTGCGGACAGCGTCGGTTGTTTTGGAAGAAGCCTTAACGGTTTTCTTGATATCAACAACCTTGAAAAGTTTTTTCTGCCTGTCAAGAACCTTAATTATATGATAGCCGAATTGTGATTTTACAGGGGCCAGCACTTCGCCCACTTTTCCGTTCATTGAAGCTTCTTCAAATTCTTTTACCATGGCTCCTTTTGTAAACCAGCCAAGGTTCCCGCCCTTTACTTTAGAACCGGGGTCATCTGAAAGCTGTGAGGCTAGAGTTGCGAAATCTTCACCGGCTTTGAGGCGCTTATAAATAGCGTCAGCTTTAGCTTTCGCTCCGTTTGTATCGGTTCCGAAATTAATCAGAATATGCGAAGCATTAACGAAAACATCTTCTCCTTCTTTTGAATCAAGAAGCCTGACAAGGTGATATCCGTCGGTAGCTTTTATTACGTCTGATACGCTGTCTTTCTTTGCATTGAAAAGAAACTGCGTAACTTCCGCGGAGAGCTCGTTCGGTTTTACAAAATTATCATTATATTTTGTAAGCGAGTTTGAATTAACAAATGAAAGCGAATTGGAATCTTTTGCGTCGAATTTTTTGAGCTCTTTTGTGAGCGCTCTTAGCTGTTTCTCGGTCGAAACAGAATCATCCAGAGTCGAAGCATCCGAAAACAGAACATATTTCAGCTTTGCGGCTTCTTCTGTTTTGAACTCATCCTTATTCTTGTCAAAATATGCTTTCATTTCTTCATCGCTCACCTGCACCGTCGCATCCTGAACTGAGTTTGCGTCAAGAAACACATAATTGAATGAAGCAAAAATATTATCGTCTTTATATTTTTGAAGCACGTCAGCTTCCGGCACTCTAACAGCGCTTGTTATTACACTTTGCAGTTTCTGAGATAACAGGATCTGGCGTAAATAATCCTCTACCTGAGCCCAGAATTTCGTAACCTCGGGAGTTTTAGTCGCAAGCGCCTGCTGGTATACCTGCATATTAAACTGTCCAGTGGAATCTATAAAATTCTTTCTGATCTGTTCGGGCAGAGTTTGCGGGGAATTGTAAACCCAGTTCAGAATTTCCTGGTTAGTGACTCTTATCCCCAGCCTTTCAATTTCCTGCTGAGCCAGAATTTCAGTCACCATCTGGTCCCAAACCTGGTCCCTAATCATGCCGATGGTAGCTTCATCCGGGTCCTCGCCGCCTTGCTGCTTTTGCTGATCAAGCGCAAACTGCAGCCTGTTTTCAAAATCGGTATAGTTGATATCTTTACCGTTCACCGAACCGAGCGGGACGTTTTGTTCGCCCTTCAGGCCCAGATAGTTCATACCCCATTCGAATACTATTGTAGCCAAAAACGCAACAACAAGTATTATTAATATAATATGCGTCTTATCGCGCAGCTTATTCATTAAGCCCATATAACTCTTGCGATCTCCTTTACGATTATAATTTCCGTATTAATGTAATTAGAAATAAAGCCGGGGAAAAGAAAAATGTCAAAATTTTTAACAAAATTAATATCCTTCCGGATGAAACAGACTACAAATATAGGCTTATGTTAAGGAATAATCAATGATTTGTGCAGTATTGTTGCAAATGGCTGAAAATATAGAGTGTTTTGAGTGTATAGAGTGAGTAGAGTGCATAGAGTGTATAGAGTGTATAGAGTTGATAGAGTGTATAGAGTTAATAGAGTATATAAAGTTGATATAGTGAATAGAGTGGAGGAAGCGTTATTGAGGATAATATAAAAATAAATCAGGGGGACAATTTGAAGTTATCCCCATGATATTAATTGGCTGCTCTATGGGTGGCTATGACTACTTAGAATCTTCTTCGTCTTCTTCTTCTTCTTCCTCTTCTTCTGATTCTTCAACTGTTGACTCTTCATTTTCTGACTCTACTTCTTCTTCTTCCGTCTCAGACTCTTCGTTTTCTGATTCGTTTTCATCATTCATATAAATAGTACCGCCTGTTTCATTAACGGCTCTGTACATTTTTGGACCTAAAAAAGATAACGGCATGATAACCTCCTTTGATTTTATTACAAAAGTAAGCGTTAGTTGTTGCCGTATTATTTGAAGACTGTTAAGATGTGTGATAAAGAGGTTAGAACATGGTTACAGATGATCCAAGCGTTCTTTCGCTAAAAAAAATTTCAGCTTAAAAGCCTTTCGTTATTTTGGCAATTTTAAAAACATTTAGTTTTTTTATTGTGAGGTTTTCTATATAAAACAGCAATATTATTAAAGCAAACCTTCAAACCGGGAGATTGAGTCAAAAACAAAAGCAATTATATTTCTTTGGTTTCGCTGAAACGATGTAGTAACTTGAAGACGAAAGATATTTTTAACTTAAATCAGAAAGAAATTAAAAATGAAAAACCTTGGTTTACTTTTTTTATGTTTAACAGGTTTGCTTATATTTTGTAAATCTTCAAACTCCCAGATGTTCTGGAACCAGGCCGCTTATCTGAATAATGTTTATACCTTTGACAGCGCCCACATTTCAACGCCAAATTCCTCTTCCCTGAATATCACAGGAAGTTTTACTGAAGAAGCATGGATAAACTGTATATGGGGGGGCGGCGTAGCGTGGCCTATCATAACTAAGTATAATGGTTATGATATGTATATTTATTGGTATGGAACCGGTATGAGAATCTTTCTTGGCTCAGGCAACAATTGGAGGCTTAATACAAGAACCTATATTCCGTTTAATACATGGACCCATGTTTCATGCGTATATGATAACCCAAGCAACAGATTCTCGATTTACCTAAATGGCGTACTTGATACAACATGCGTTATTGCCGGAGCTGCGCCGATTTCAAATACGCAACCGCTGCTAATCGGCTGGGATAACTCAAAGGTTTATTTTCCCGGCTATTTAGACGACATCCGTATTTGGAACAGGGCTCTATCTGCTTCTGAAGTTGCCAGTATGAATTATATTTCTGTCGGGGCGCCCGGTACAGGATCTTACAACGGGTTGGTTCTTTCATATACTTTTCAAACAAGATCAAGCCAGGGCAGCACATTTTCATTATATGACTGGACCGGAAACGGCAACAACGGAACGGGTCATGTTTTGTCTACGCTTGATATGAGCAACAAACCATCTCATATAGAGTCATACAATACAGCGCTTTCAACCACGACCAGCTCATGGTTTGCGGTTCCGAACAGCAGCGCTATAAATATTTCAGGAGGTTTTACGGCTGAGGCATGGGTTTTCACTACAACTCCCGCCAGCGGACACTACTCCCCGGTAATTTCCAAATGTAAAACAGCCAGCGGACAGGGATACGCGATCGGTATTTCAAGCTCCGGAACAATTCTGGCCGAAATAAATTCCACCGGACTTTCCGGCAGCGCTGCGCTTCCTCCTAATCAGTGGAACCATATTGCAATGTCAGTGACCGCGGCCGGTTCTGCAAGTTTTTACATTAACGGCAAGTTTGATTTCTCATATAATTTTGGAGCCCCTCCTATAGCTCATAGCGACTCTCTTTTTATAGGTGCACGCGATTACAAAGATTATTTCTTCAATGGATTAATAGATGAGGTCAGAATTTCGAATTACCCTAAAACCCAGCAGCAAATACAGGATTATATGTTTGTATCAGTTGACCAGGTGAATGATCCGAATACTTTTGGCACAGACGCGGTTTTTAACTTTGACGGAAATGCAACAACCGGCTGCGATGCAAACATAACCGGTTATTTCAGAGGAGGAGCAAAATTTACAACCGCTACTAAAATATCAGGTTATTATCCGGTTTCTCCATTATTAAGGGAAGATAATTTTGCCTATCCAGCAGGGTGGTTTTTAAAACAATCTTCAAGAAGGATCCCGCAGACGGGAACATCCGGTTATATGGTTGATGATAGTTTGAATGTGAGCGATACTCACACTATAAACGACCTGAATTTTATGATAGCGCTTAATCATACTTATATGCAGGATCTGACCATATATCTTATAAGTCCGTCTTCTGATACACAAAAAGTTTACGACAGAAATTATCCGATTGGCAGAGACAATCTGGTTACCATTTTTGATGACCAGGCTGATAGCACAATGATCAATGCATCATACGTGACATTTTCCCCGCTTGTAAGACCTGTGAATAGTCTGAACGCGAAGTTTGGAGGTAAAAGTCCGTTGGGAATCTGGAAGCTGCGTATATTGGATAATGCCGGCGGCGATACGGGTATTGTTTATAACTGGGGGATACAGGTTAACAATGAAATTGTAAAGGGCGTAATGGGTAAGCCTAAATCTGAAAATACCCTGCCGTTTAAGTTTGCATTGATGCAGAACTATCCAAATCCGTTTAATCCTTCAACGAACATTAAGTTTGTGGTTCCTTCAAGCGGACTGGTTACTTTGAAAGTTTACGATCTGTTGGGACAGGAAGCGGCTGTGATTGTAAATGAGAATCTTACAGCAGGCGAATATTCCAGAACATTTGATGCAAGCATGCTCGCCAGCGGCGTTTATTTCTATAAGCTCGAAGCAGGTTCTTATGTAGATACAAAGAAAATGATATTGATAAAATAAAGCAGCTGAGGAGTTTTTCGGTGTCAAATGATGCTTTAAGTAAATTTAAGACTTCAAAAGTGTAATACTTTTGGAGTCTTATTTATTTGTACTCCCCGGTTTGATAGCTTTTGAACCTGATTTACATAAAGGGCAATCATCAGGCTGGTAAGTAACAACCTCCATTGTTAAAAGCGGTTTGAAGGGGACATCGAATTTAGCACGACCGGAACTGCGGTCAACTAAACAACCTATTCCAACTATAGTTGATTTATTTTTACGCACTTCATCAATCACTTCCAGAACGCTGCCGCCGGTTGTAATTATATCTTCTACTATTAATACTCTGTCAGCAGGAGAGAGTGTGAATCCGCGCCGGAACTGCATTCTGCCGTCAACACGTTCTGTAAATATCGCTTTTGTGCCAAGTTGTTTGCCGACTTCGTGAGCAAGTATTATGCCTCCTGTCATTGGTCCTACTACAACAGTCACTTCATCGTCCCTGAACTTTTCAGCAAGTTCTTTGCAAAGTAATTCGGTTAGTTTAGGCTGTTCCAGCAAACGAAATTTTTCAATGTATTGTGGACTGTGAAGTCCGGAAGTGAGAACAAAGTGTCCTTCAAGTAATGCATTGGAGTCTTTGAGGATTTGCAAAATTTCTTTTTCTGTCATTATTTTAACTATTGGTTTTTGTCCTTTGTCTCCCTGCCTGCAGCAGCAGGCGCACAGGATGACATTCAATCATAGCGTAACTTTGTGAACATGTTTTAGTTCTTTGCCTAAGAACCGCTGACTAACCGTCTTAAACTTATGCGGAAAATCAGAAACGTAAAATACTGAGTGATTACGTTCCGACATTTTTTGAATGCTCAGCAATCCTTTTTTCCCCAAAATTCTTTTTGCTTCTTTGGCGGTCTCAACGCCGGAATCAATTAACCTTACTCTTTTCCCAACAGAGTTCTGTATGACTTCTTTCAGCATGGGGTAATGTGTGCAGCCAAGTATCATTGCATCAATGTTACGCCCCTTGAAATTTTTCAGATATTCATCAGATACAGCCTGTGCGATATGATTTTTATTCCATCCATCCTCCGCAAGCTGAACAAATAAAGGGCAGGGGAGCTGAGTAATTTTTACGCGTGAGTTTATCTTTTTTAACGCTTTCTTATATGAGTTGGAGTTGATTGTGCCAAGCGTTCCAATTACACCAATATTTTGGTTCTTTGTGTTTTCAATTGCTGCTTTTGAGCCGGGCTCTATAACTCCAAGCACCGGTATATGCAGATGGCGTTTTAATGTAGGCAGTGAAACTGACGATGCAGTATTGCATGCCACAACAAGCATTTTAATCTTCTTTTTCATAAGGAAATACGCGATCTGCAGCGAGTAATCAATTACAGTTTCCTTTGATTTATTTCCATACGGCACTCTTGCCGTGTCTCCAAAGTAGATTATACGTTCATTGGGAAGAAGCCTGTTGAGCTCTTTGACTACAGTCAGCCCGCCAATTCCGGAATCAAATACTCCGATAGGCCTCCCGGCTTCTTCAGTTTTTTGGTTAATATTCATTTAAAATTATCCCTGTTAACGGGGTGTTTAATCTTTTCAAAATCTGTTTTATAAACAAAATCGTTTGTCTGGAAAGGGCATATATTTTCAGTCAGCTTCTGCTCCTTATTTCCCTTTATAGAATGACACTTAATGCACGTCGGTTCATCCCCGTGCGAGCCTCCATATTCTCTGAAAAGCTGCCAGCTTTTCATAATCTCATCGGGTGAGTATTTAGAGCCGGCTCCGTGACAAGCTTCGCATCCAACTCCCTCCTCAATCTTATAGGAACTGCGAACCGGTTTATCCTCTAGAAAATACTGAGTTGTGTGGCATCTTAAACACAGTTTATTCGTTTGCGGCTGTTCCAGTCCGTTTTTAGATGTAAATGAGATTGATTTATCAGTAAGAAGCGTCTTATACGCCTGCGAATGTTTTGAATATTCCCAAATAGCCTGCTGGTTCCCGTTTAACTGCAAGCTGTGGCATTCGCCGCATTTTACTGAACCAATAATTGTAACAGGCACAGCTTCCGGCTGAAGGGCGTTCTTCAGGAAAAATATCGTAACAGCGATAAACGCAATGAATATGAAATATGTGGCATACTTCATAAGATCCCGTTCACGTGTGTTTTATTTTTCGTACCGATAGTATTCTTTAACTTCTTTAACCCCTGAGCCAAACAATTTATTGATTTTATTTTTGAATGATGACCTTTTATCGTTATTCATATAAACGCTTCTGGCCAGCTCGATGAAAGAGACGTCAAAGTCTTTTTCAGACTCATGCCTGCGAATTTTATCTTCGATCAGCCACAATCTTTTGTTAACATTTGAAAGCCCCGCTTTAAGCTTATTGATATCGCTCTTTTTAGCGCTATGTTTTTTTATCATGCTCTCAAATATTTTGAGAAGCGTATTCAGCTCGCGGACAATAATTACCACATTCGCGGAATCTTTCACCTTCGAGGCTTTAAGCTCAAGAATTGTAATTTTGTCAACAAGTTCGCCGGGCGTTACAGGAATTTTAATGTTCATATCAACCGTTAATGCAGATTCGATTTTATTTTATCCAATATTAATTCAAAGTGTTCCGGGTTATGCACAAAATCAAGATTATCAGTCTCGATCGTAAGCAGGGGGCCAAGGCTGTACTCGCTTACCCATGAAGTATAACTTCTGTTTAGTCTAAGCAGGTATTTCCGTTCGATGCTTTTTTCAAAATCCCTGCCCCTTGACTTTATCTGGTTCATCAGAGTCTTGATATCAGCTTTAAGATATACCACCAGGTCAGGCGCCTTCAGATACGAGATCATTTCATAAAATAAATTACGGTAATTGTTATAATCGCGTTTTTCCATTCTTCCCATGAGATACAGGTTGCGGGCGAAGATCTCTACATCTTCATAAATAGACCTGTCCTGTATTACCGATATTGCCGAATTAATTATTTTCTTATGAGTGTTAAATCTATGCGACAGAAAGTACACCTGCAGCTGGAAGCTCCAGCGTTTCATGTCTTTGTAAAAATCCTTCAGGTAAGGATTATTCTGAACCGATTCGAAATAGGGGAGCCATTCAAGCTTATCAGCAATAAGGCGCGTCAGCGAGGATTTGCCTGAGCCGATGTTCCCGGCAACCGAAATGAAGTACTTCTTATTTTTTTTCAAAGAGCGTCCGGTAGTTTAAAATAAAAAAACCGTTATTAATACTTAACGGTTTTTTTGTTCAGGATTCGTTTATTCAATAAATTCTTTGTTATGACTGTACAGGTTCCTCAGTCTTGGTTTCAACTATCGCGAGTTTCTCTTTTATCTTGGTTGCCGATTTGCCTGAAAGTTTTCTGAGATAATAAAGTTTAGCGCGCCTTACGCTGCCTTCTCTTATTTTCTCGATCTTTGCGATTATTGGCGAGTGAATAGGGAATATTCTTTCAACTCCAATGCCGTTAGATATTTTTCTTACCCTGAAAGTCCTGCTGATGCCCGAGCCTTTTATTCCCATAACGATACCCTGGTATTGCTGGATCCTTTCTTTGTCTCCCTCAAATACTTTTACGTGAACGCTGATGGTATCCCCCGGGTGGAATACCGGCAGGTCTGTTCTCATCTGCGCCGATGCAACTAAGCTTAATTTGTCCATTTTTTTTTATTATCCTTACTGTTGAATATAATTAGTATAATTTTTTTCTCTTTACTCTGTTGTATTTTTTCTTTCCCTGAGCCGCTCTCCACTCTGAAATTTTTTTATGGTTGCCTTCCACCAGGACTTCCGGAACTTTCATCCCTCTGAACTCCGCGGGCCGTGTATAAACCGGCGCATCGAAGCCTGATTCAATCTGGAAGGAGTCTGTCAGCGCTGATTCGCTGTCTCCAAGAACTCCCGGTATTAATCTTACGATCGCATCTATCAGAACCAAAGCGGCTAGTTCGCCGCCGGTTAAAACATAATCTCCGATCGAAATTTCTTTCGTGACAAACGAATCTATTACTCTTTGATCTATCCCTTTATAATGGCCGCAAATAAATAACATGTTCCTGTTGAGGGAAAGGTCGTTAGCCGTTTTCTGCTTCAGTTTTTTTCCCTGCGGCGTAAGATAAATTATTTCGTCATAAACTCTTTGACCTGTGAGTTCATCCAGGCATTTAAACAATGGTTCGGGCTTAAGTACCATGCCTGCCCCGCCTCCGAAAGGCCTGTCATCTACATGCCTGTACTTTCCGGCGGAATAATCTCTAAGGTCATGTACAAAGATCTCTACAAGTTTTTTCTTCTGCGCCCTTTTGAGTATGCTCTCCTGAAGAGGAGAACTTACAATTGCAGGGATAGCAGAAATAACATCAATTCGCATATATCAGTTTGAGCGCGGGGCTCAAGAAACATATTTTCAGTTCAGCAAAATGAGCGTTGTAACGCTTATTCTGCTTTTGGCGGTTGTCCGTCTTTACCTTCGTCAATTTCGAGCTGCCCGCTCATGTTGTGTTTGGCTGCAACAGCGGTCAGAAGCACTCTCATCGATTTTGCTGTCTTTCCCTGTTTGCCGATAACCTTACCCAGGTCAGTTTTGGATACATGAAGCTTCAAAGTAACTTTATTGTTTTCTTTGTTTTCATCTACCCTTACGTTATCCGGGTCATCTACCAGGTTTCTGGCGATAAATTCAATAAATTCCTTCATAAGATATTCCTTTGGTTAGGTTGTTGAGTATTGAATAATGAATTAAAAAATATACTCGTCTATAAAAGAAAAGTAAAAGAAAACCGCGATAAAGCAATTTCCGAATTTTAGCCCGCTACAGGCGCAGTAGTTTCAGCTGCCGGTTCTTTGGCTGCCGCTGCGGCCTTTTTCTTTTTATCTTTTCTTGCCAGTTTTTTCTCGTGTTCCTTTTGTAACTTTGCTTCCTGAACAGACGACCATTTAGCATGTTCATCGTTTATCTTAGCAGCGTCAGCTCCTTTTTTGCTAAGGTGCAGCTTCAGCATCATACCTTTTCTTGATAAAAGATTTTTAACCGTATTAGTAGGCGTCGCCCCGTTTTTTAACCAGTGAAATACGCGGTCCTCTTTAACTTCTACAACCGCGGGATGAACCCCGGGGTTATATGTTCCGACAGATTCAATAAAACGCCCGTCTCTTGGCGCGCGTGAATCAGCCGCAACTATTTTATACATTGGCGCTTTCTTTCTTCCGGTCCTTCTCAGTCTTAATTTTACCAATTACTTTGCTCCGTTATTAATGATAGTTTAATTTTGCTTATTTATTTCATTTGGAAATTTGCCGGCAGGTTGAACTGCCTCATCAGATTTGAAAGATTTCCCTTCTTCATCTGTTTGATCATTTTCTGCATATCGTAATACTGCTTAACAACTCTGTTTACCTCTTGTATACTTGTACCGCTTCCGGTCGCGATTCTTTTTCTTCTCGAACCGTTGAGCAGGTCAGGCTTTTCTCTTTCTTTATTTGTCATTGACCTGATAACCGCTTCAAGCAGCCTGATTGGTTTCTCGTCAATTTCTTTTCCTTTCAGCATCCT
>Ga0265316_10002597_pt1 | contig 18637 bp, 9 predicted proteins | sample 4522metaG_FD_202092 | JGI IMG/M metagenome (GOLD analysis project Ga0265316, IMG submission 202092) | Rhizosphere microbial communities from Carex aquatilis grown in University of Washington, Seatle, WA, United States - 4-5-22 metaG | ecosystem: Host-associated > Plants > Roots > Rhizosphere >... | reverse complement strand
ATTTGTAAAAAAAACTATGACAATGCTTTAAATTCTGGATTTACTGATTTTGAGGATGCACTTCAAAATTTTTCAGCTTTAAAAAACGGAGTAATAAATGTTATTATAACTCGAAATATCAAAGATTATAAAACGAGTAAAATTGGAGTACTCACTCCAGATAATTATTTAAAGACGAAAATTAACAGCCGCTAGCATCGGCTGCAGCCAATGCGTTCCGCCGCGGGGTTCAAAGGGTTATCAGAGTTTGTGCTTAGCACAAGTGTGTTTGTCGGGGAACATCCCGAGTAATAGGGACGCTCAAGCATCCGCCGCGGCGGACCGCACTGAAAGTAGCCGAGAACGTTACCCAACATAAAGACAAGTAGTTCTAATTTAATTTCAAGAATTTATCAAATATTTGTAACTTTAAAATTGTAACAAAATAAAATTGAAAAAATCATGAAAAGCAATTATTCGTTTTTCAAATTTCTTTATACTATTAGTATGCTATTTAGTTCATACTATAACTTTTCTCAAAATCATTATTCTGCAAGGATAATACAACCTGATCCTCTTTCAGTACCCTCAATCTATATAGTCAGTGTAACTCCTGATACTAAAAATATAGTTGTTTGGGATAAATCGGTCAATAACTTTATCGATTATTTCAAAATATATAGAGAATCTACTGAACAGACTAATGAATGGGATTCAATTGGATTTAACGATTATTCTAAACCTTCTGTTTTTATTGATTCTTCATCTAAACCTTCTTAACAATTATGACCATTGCATTTTCTAAAGAATTGCTATTTTTGTTTTGGCAATAATTAAGGTATTTAGTTTATAATATTTTAAAATTGCTGCACTACTTAACAAAATTCATAACAATAAATAAATAAAACTCATGAAAAAAATTGTATTTCCACTTTTAATATTATTTCTGATTTCATGCCAGAAACAAATTGAAAAACTTCCAAATGGCGTAATTATCCGGTTTAAAGTAAGAACTGAAAATCAGGTGAAAGCTATAAAAGTTCAGGCTTTATCTGATAAAATTATCCATGTTCTTGCCAGTTCTGAAGATACCTTTTCCTCGGAAAAAAGCCTGATGGCGATCATCAATCCAGATGAATTAAAATATAAGTGCCAGGTTGAAGAAAAAGGTGGTTTCATTATTGTACATACACCTTTAATTAATACAAAAGTATCATTAATAACCGGTGAAATTTCATTTTCAGACTCAACGGGAAAACCTGTTCTGATGGAAAAACAAGGAGGTGGTAAAACCTATATTCCATATAAACTGGATGGCAAAAAGTGTTTTAAAATTCGCGAAGAATTCGAATCGACTTCCGATGAAGCTTTTTACGGGCTTGGTGAAAATCAAAATGGGTTGGTTAATTTAAAGGGAAAAGATTTAAATCTTTATCAAATCAACACCATTGCATTTATTCCTTACCTGGTTTCTTCAAAAAACTTTGGCATTCTATGGGACAATAATTCTATTTCTAAATTTGGGGATATCCGCGATTATAAATCCATTTCTCATTTGAAATTATATTCACCGGAAGGCGCACAGGGCGGTTTAACTGTAGTTTACACCGAAGTTGCAAATCCCGAAAAAGTTTATGTAAAACGTACAGAATCTGAAATTGATTATGAATATCTCAATTCAATGAAAAAAATTCCATCGGGTTATAATTTAAATTCGGGACTTGTAAAGTGGGAAGGTTCCATCGAGTCTGATACTTCAGGTTTGCATAAATTTATATTATTTACATCGGGTTATACGAAATTGTGGTTAGACGGAAAGCTCCTGGTGGATAAATGGAGACAATCATGGAATCCAACGAGTTCCAGGCTTTATTTATCAATGGAAAAAGGTAAAAAGTACAAATTAAAAATTGAATGGATTCCCAATGGAGGTGAAGCTTATATTTCGCTGAAGTACCTTCCGCCGTTAAATCAGGTTGAACAAAATGAACTCTCCTTATTCTCCGAAGCTGCAGATCAGATCAATTATTATTTTGTTTATGGCAAAAATACCGATGAAGTTATTAACGGGTACAGGACAATAACAGGAAAAGCCAATATAATGCCCAAATGGGCTATGGGATTCTGGCAAAGCCGCCAGCGATATAAAACGCAAGAGGAATTATTATCTGTTGTAAAAGAATTCAGAAAAAAGAATATCCCTTTGGATAATATTGTGATGGATTGGTTTTACTGGAAAGAAGACAAATGGGGAGACCATGAATTCGATTCATCCCGTTTTCCAGATCCTGAAGCCATGATTAAGGAATTACATCAAATGAATACCCATTTCATGATTTCGGTTTGGCCAAAATTCTATACAGGAACAAAAAATTATGATTACATGAATAAAAAAGGCTGGCTTTATAAAAGGAATGTTGAAAATAAACAAAAGGACTGGGTCGGCTATGTTTCAACATTCTACGATGCTTATAATCCGGAAGCAAGAAAGTACTTCTGGGATCAAATGAATACAAAGCTTTTCAGCAAAGGTGTGGATGCCTGGTGGCTCGATGCCACGGAACCGGATATCCTTTCAAATATTTCCACAGACGACAGGAAGCAGTTAACAGGACCCACGGCAATTGGTTCCAGTACAAAATATTTTAATTCATTTTCCCTGGTCAATGCAAAAGCAGTTTATGATGGTCAGCGTGTTACCAGTCCCAATCAAAGAGTGTTTATTTTAACAAGGTCATCGTTCGCAGGATTGCAGAGGTATTCGGCGGCAACATGGAGCGGCGATATTGCCACGCGCTGGCACGACATGGAAAACCAGATTGCCTGTGGACTGAGTTTTTGTATTTCAGGAATTCCTTATTGGACAATGGATATAGGTGGTTTTTCTGTTGAAAACAGGTATGTGAATGCCAAAGGCGACGATTTGGATGAATGGAGGGAATTAATGGCACGCTGGTACCAGTTTGGCGCTTTTTGTCCTCTTTTCAGGGCGCACGGGGAATATCCGTTTCGTGAAATGTTCAATATCGCTACTGAAAATCAACCTGCATACGAGGCAATGCTTTCTTTCGATAAACTAAGATATCGCCTGATGCCTTATATATATTCACTTGCAGGCAAAGTTTATTTTGATGATTATACCATTATGCGCCCTCTAATTATGGATTTTGAGTCCGATACCAATGTTTATAACATAGCCGATCAATATATGTTTGGCCCGGATATTCTTGTAAATCCGGTTTACCGGTACAAAGAAAGATCACGAAAACTTTACCTTCCTTCTTCTACAGGATGGTACGATTTATTTTCAGGAAAATATTTCGAGGGAGGTCAATCTATTGAAGCCGCTGCTCCGCTTAATATTATTCCAATTTATGTTAAGGAAGGATCAATTATTCCGGTCGGACCGGAAATTCAATATGCTTCTGAAAAGATTGATCCAATTACATTATATGTTTTCACAGGCAAAGACGGTTCATTTAAATTATATGAAGATGAAAATATTAATTATAATTATGAAAAGGGGGCATATTCGGAAATTCCTTTTACTTATAATGAACAGAATCGTTTACTTACCATAGGTAACAGAATAGGAACATTTCCCGGGATGCCTGAATCCCGTACATTCCAGATAATCTGGGTTGGAAAAAGTAAACCAACAGGATTAAATTTCAACGTCAAACCGAATAAGGTTATTAAATATAACGGCAATGAACAAATTATTAAAATGGAATAAATATTAAAAGGCAAGGTTAAAGGCAGTTTAATTTCAGTCTAAGGTTAAACTTCTTTATTATTTTATTTAATTTTAAGTTGAAAATTCTAAATTCACTGAATAAATTAAGACCAAATTAAAAAATGAAACTATATAAAAACATCATTTTTTTCGGCTTTATAATAATTCAAAATTCATTTGCCATGACAGCACAAACCTCTTTTGGCGTATTTGATAATTCTTCAGATATAGGAAAAGTAAAAACAAAAGGTTCCTGTCTATATGATGAGGATTCTGAAAAATATTCCCTGAAAGGATCAGGAAAAAACATGTGGTTAAATGATGATGAATTTTTCTTTGTCTGGAAAAAAATGAAAACTGATTTTATTCTTTATTCATGGCTCGAATGGATAGGAAGTGGAGTGGAACCTCATCGTAAAGCAGGACTTATAATACGCGAAAGTTTTGAACCGGGAGCTCGATACGTGAGTATTGCGAATCATGGTGATGGCCTTATTTCTATGCAATACAGGCAGGAAAAAGATTCGACGACAAAAGAAATTCAGTTTAACTCAAAATCATTTTCAATACTGCAACTTGAAAAAACAGGAAATTTTGTTTTCTCAAAAGTGGCAAAACCCGGTGATCCTTTGCAGAAAGTCGGAGAATTGGAGATGCAATTCGATACAGGCGGTTTTTATGTCGGTCTGTTTGTTTGTGCCCATAATCCCGAAGTAGTTGAAGAAACTGAATTTACAAATACGAGGTTAACAGTTCCCGCTAAAAAGGATTTCGTTCCATATAAAGATTACATTGGCTCCCGGTTGGAGATATTGGATGTGGAAACAGGCTTACGTAAGATAATTTATCGATCAGAAATTCCGTTTGAAGCTCCAAATTGGACTAAGGATGGGAATTATCTTATTTTTAACAGTAAAGGTTTAATCTATCGAATTCCGGTTGAAGGTGGCAATCCGGAATTGATAAATACCGATTTTGCCAATGCAAACAATAACGATCATGGTATTTCCCCGGATGGGAAAAATATTGCAATCAGTCATCATGCAAAAGACCGTACGGTTGGGGAAAATTCAGTTATTTATACATTGCCCATAAACGGCGGTATTCCAAAACTACTTACGGATAAAAGCCCTTCATATTGGCATGGATGGTCACCAGATGGAAAAAACTTAATTTATACTGCAAAACGAAACAATCAATGGGATATCTATAGAATTCCGGTAACAGGTGGGGAAGAAACACAACTGACAAATAATCCATTTCTCGATGATGGTTCGGAATACTCAACAGATGGAAATTTAATCTGGTTTAATTCAAACCGGTCAGGTACAATGCAGATTTGGCGAATGAAAGCCGATGGTTCAGATCAGGCGCAAATTACATTCGATGAATATCAGAATTGGTTTGCACATCAATCCCCGGATGGTAAAAATATAATTTATTTATCCTATCCTCCTGAAGTAAATTCATGGGACCATCCCTATTACAAACATATTATGTTAAGAATAATGAATTCTACTGATTTCAAGCCAAAGGTTATTGCCCATTTATATGGAGGCCAGGGCACAATTAATGTACCTTCATGGTCGCCCGATAGTAAAAAGGTTGCTTTCGTAAGCAATAGTGAATAGAAGATCTGGATTTGATAATTGGCGATAATTGACAAAAACTTTCTATTATTGGCTGATTTTCCCATTAATACGAATCTATTTTCACATTAAAAATCCCTCAATAATATTAATTTTCTATATTTGGTGAATATTTTGATCAAGCTCTTTTAAGTAATATTTTTAAAATGGATTTTTCTGATGTTATATTAAAACAGAAACTTAAAGAGGGCGATTATTATGCGTTTGAACATCTTTTTAAAATCTATCATACAAAACTATTTTCATTTGCACTCAGATTTATAAAGGACAAACAATTGGCCCTTGAAATAGTGATGGATGTTTTTCTGAATTTTTGGAACCATAAAGAAAATGCCGTTAATATTAATAACATTGAATCTTACCTGGTAATCAGCACAAGAAATCAATGCTTAAATAAATTGCGCTCAAAAGATAAAATCTTAAATTATTATACTGATTCCGATCTTCAAATACTGGAATATGAAATTGATTTTTATAATAATGACAGGATAACTGAAAAAATATTTTCAACAGAACTGCAGCAGGAATTGGAAAGAATTATTAATCTGTTACCACATCAACAGCAATTGGTTTTTAAATTAAGCCGGATTGAAGGGCTCTCTTCTGAAAAAATAGCAAAAGAACTCAATTTATCAAAACGTACTGTTGAAACCCACATTTATGTTGCACTAAAATTTATTAAAGAAAAATTAATTTTTTTTTTCTCTTAAATCAGAAACTTTTCATTTTCAAAAAAAATATTTACTTTTTATCTAAGTAAGGAAAGTAATTTCTGTGTCTATAATATTAGAACTTAATTTGCATGGAAAATTTAGAAAATTTAATTATCAATTACCTTGAGGGCAATCTGGATGAGGTATCCAGGAGAATATTATTAAATGAAATTAAAGAAAATGAAAATACCAAAAAACTTTTTCTTGAATTAAAATTTATCTGGGATTCGACAGGCAATTCATTAAATTTCAGGATAAATGATACAGATAATGAATTCGGGAAATTTTCAAAAAAGGTTTTATTATCGAACGTAAAGGTTTATAAATCTAATAATAATATTATTATCCTCCGGTTCTTAAAATATGCAGCCATATTCATTATAGGTTTCAGTATTGCATTTTTACTTTTTAATAACTATTTTATTTTTAAAAGTAAACAAATTGCAAAATACAATGAGTTAATAGTTCCAAAGGGCCAACGCTCAGAATTGGTATTGGCGGATGGTACAAAAATCTGGATAAACTCTGACTCGAAATTAAGTTATCCTGAAAAGTTTACAAATAACGAACGCAAAGTTTTTCTTGAAGGCGAAGCTTACTTTGAGGTTGCAAAATTTAAGAAACAGAAATTTATTGTAAGTGCAGGTAAACTTGAAATAATGGTTATGGGTACAACATTTAATGTCAAGAATTATCCTGAAGACAAAAAAATAGAAACTATTCTAATAGATGGAAAAGTAAGCTTAAAGAAAGTATTCGCCCGCAATTCCATAGGCAGAGATTATATTCTCAAACCAAATCAGAAAGCTACGTTTACAGAATCTGACAATTTATTAATAATTTCCGATGTACATAAAAAACCAATTGATAACAAGAATATAAATCTTGTTTCCGTTGATAAGAAAAAATCAATAGTTCCTGAACCAATTATACCATGGAAGGATGAGGTTCTTAGTATTGACAATGAATCATTACAGGATATCAAAACAAAATTAGAAAGATGGTATGGTTATGATATAATAGTAAATGATTCAACTTTATTACAGCAAAAATATAAGGGAAGGTTTGGCCACCATGAAACAATATTTCAGGTGCTGGATGCTATCCGCCTTACAACACCTATAAAGTATAATTTAACAGATAAGCTGATTATTATAGATAAAAGATAAATATTAAATTCTAACTTAAAATCTAATACTAACTAAACTATAAAACCATGAGAAGTCCATAAGTTCATTTCTCCTTAATAAAAACGGAAAATGCTGAGCATTTCCCGTTCTATAAATAGTCAACAGCTAATGCCTGTATTTCCAAACTATGCATTAGCTAAATATTAACCATCTAATTACAAAGATATGAGTAAAACTAACTCGAATGGAATTATTTTATCAAAATTTTTCCTGCCAAAAATTCCGCTAAATATGAAATTACTAACTATTTTAATAACAGTTACAACCTTAAATATATCCGCTACGGTTTATTCGCAATATGCTAAACTTACGGTGGATATTAAAAATGGAAACCTGGAAGACGTTTTTAATGCAATTGAAAAACAAACGGATTTTAATGTATTTTATAATGTCGATCAGATAAACCTTAAACAAAAAGTATCTGTTAGTGCCAATGAAGAATTATTAAGTGTAATTCTTGATAAGGTATTAGCAGAAGCTGGCGCAACATATACTGTTTTGGATAAAACTATTGTTATAAAGAGCAAACAAAGTGCGCAACAACAGGGAATTGCAATAACCGGGTTTGTAAAAGCAGAAGATTCCGGGGAAACACTGCCCGGTGCAAGTATTGTTGTAAAAGGCACAAAAACTGCTGTGGTGACAGACATGAATGGTAAATTTTCAATAACTGTTGATAACGAAAATGCAGAATTGGTGATTTCCTATGTTGGTTACAATTCACAAACAATTGCAGTAAAAGGACAAAAGATTTTTAATATTATGTTATCACCTGAATTGACATCTTTGGATGAAGTAGTAGTCATCGGTTATGGCACGGTTAAGAAAAAAGATTTGACAGGAGCGGTTGCATCTGTTAAGTCCGAAGACATGAAGACCGAAGGTTCCAACACGGCAGTAAAAGCTTTACAGGGTAAAATGGCAGGTGTGGAAATAGAAGCTTCAGGTGGTTCGCCCGGAGCCCGCAACCGGGTATTAATTCGTGGGGTAAGTTCTACAAACAATGTAACAGATCCATTATATATTGTTGATGGAGTCCCTGCCGGATATGCTGATGGTAATGGAAACTTTATCAGTAATATTGATAATATTCTTCCTTCAGATATCGAAACGATTACAGTTTTGAAAGATGCATCTGCCGCTGCAATATATGGAGCCAGGGCATCTGCAGGTGTGGTTCTTGTTACTACTAAAATGGGGAAAAAAGGCGATAATAAAATTTCTTTCAATATGAGTTACGGTTGGCAACAAATTGTTAAAAAAATGAATGTTTGTAATTCCGTAGAATGGGCTAAGGTTGATAATGCTGCACATGATAATGATACTACAAACAAAAAACCATTGCCTCGTCTTGGTATTGCCAAAAATTTACCTGTTGACAAGAATGGGAATATCATAAATACTGATTGGCAAAATGAGATTTACCAGATAGCCCCTGTTCAATCTTATGAATTGTCTGCAAACGGTGGAGGTGACAATTATACTTATGGTGTTTCGGGAGGATATTTCGGTCAGCAGGGAATTATAAAAGAAACCGATTATGATCGTCTGAACCTGAGGTTGAAATCAGATTATCATAAAGGACGATTCAGGGTAGGTGAAACTGTAATGCTCTCGAATGAAAATTGGAGGACCATGCCTGACGGTTGGGGAGGTCAGGGAGGAGGCCCTGCAGCAGCGGCTGCAAAAATGATACCTGCTTTTCCGGTTTATAATGATACTTCAACTTCTCCAGGTACCCGTTATGCTGGCGCTTCCGGCGATGTTATAAATGTGGCCAGCCCTGTCGCCCAATTATTCTTACAGGTACCAAAGGATCAATATTACAAAGTGTTTGTAAACCTTTTTGCAGAACTTGAACTACTTAAAGGATTAAAGTACAAATACAATGTGGGTTATAATACTACCTTCAGGTATAATAGCAATTACACCTATGATTATACTGTAGGGGCATTTTTTACAAGTCTCACAAGCTTATCCGAATCCAGGGAACAAATTAATTATTTTCTCCAGGAACATACACTAAATTATGACAGGTCAATCGGAAAACTAAATATAAATGCTTTGGCAGGTTTTACTTTAGAACAGAATAAATGGCGTGGAATGACCGGGTCAGGTTCATCTCTTCCGGAAGGGTTGGGTGTCCTTAATGCTGCAACGGTGGGAGTAACTGCAAGTGGATCCGAAGATGACTGGGCTTATTTATCATATCTGGGCCGTATCGTTGCTTCTTATGATGATAAATACCTTTTGACCGGTACTTTCAGACGTGACGGATCGTCAAAGTTTGGTGCGGCAAACAGGTTTGGTAATTTCCCTTCATTAGGTTTAGGTTGGAATATATCACGTGAAGTTTTTTTCGAAGGCCTGAAAGATGTAGTTAACGATTTAAAATTAAGGGCCAGTTATGGTTCCTTAGGTAATTCAAATATTGGCGATTATCAATATTCTACCGGGGTTTCAACCAATGACAACTATGTTATTGGAGTCAACCAGCATAAATGGATAGGAACAATTCAAACAACCTATGCGGCCAAGGATATTAAATGGGAAAGTGCAACAACCAGAAATGTCGGTACAGATATAGGGTTTCTTAAAAATCAACTTACTTTTTCAACTGATTATTTTATAAAAAGAAACTACGATGTACTTGTTTATGTCCCACTTCCGGCTTCAACCGGAACTACCAGTAATCCTCCTGTCAATATTGGCCAGATAACCAATAAAGGAATTGAATTTGCAATAAATTATAAAAATAACATTGAAAATTTTCTTTATAATATTACCGGAACATATACGCATGTCACAAATATTGTAGACCATCTTGGTACCGGTACACAGCAACTCAATGCAGGGCAGGCAACACATCATGGCGGGAATACGACTATAACAATGGCAGGAACTGAAATTGCCTCATTTTACCTTATTAAAACTGCAGGAATTTTTAATTCGCAACAGGAAATAAATGATTATACCGCGGTCGATTCTGTAGGTAATCCGATTCTTGATAAAAAAGGCAATAAGATTCTCATACAGCCCAACGCAAAACCGGGGGATATTAAATTTGTCGATGCCAATCATGATGGGAAAATAGATGATAAGGACAGAATGGTCATGGGTAGCGCCCAACCAAAATTTGAATATAGTTTCAACATTAATTTGTCATGGAAAGGAATAGATTTTACAATGTATTTACAGGGAACCCAGGGAGGTAAATTATTTAACGGGTTGCGCCAGGATCTTGAAAACACTGCCACACAATGGAACTATTCAAAAGATGTATTGAATTTCTGGACACCGCAAAACCATAGTAATATACCCCGTCCAACGACACTCGATAAAAATCATAATAATACAGAATCTGACAGGTATTTGGAAGATGGTTCGTATTTAAGGTTTAAAACAATACAAATTGGTTTTACTATTCCAAAGAAAGTTACAAATAAGCTAAAAATTGATAAAATCAGAATCTATGCCAGTGCTGATAATCTTTTTACATTTACCAAATATAAAGGTTTTAACCCTGACCTGGGAAGAAATGAAAACGATTGGCAGGCCGGAATTCTTAATAGAGGCGTAGATTATGGGCATATAGCTTATCCATTGCCCAGGACATGGCTTTTTGGTGTTCAAGTTTCACTTTAAAAATTTAATAAAATGAAAACATACAGAAAAATTATTTGTATCCTATCCTTGTTAATACTTTTTTTTGGATGCGAAAAAAAATTAGAATTGAAAAATCCTAATACGTTTACAACAGATTTATTTTGGCAGACAGATAACGATTTTCTTCAGGGATTGGGTGCAACTTATAAAGTATTTGATACACCCTGGCATGGCGGCTACTGGGGTATCAAAGGGATTGAAATCGCAAATGGAAGGGGTGATGATATGTTTATCCGAAATGATGTTCCGTGCTTATACGCTTTGCAATCCTTTACCAATGATCCCAATTGTACAGAGGTTTTATGGGTATTTACCGAATTATATGACGGAATATTCAGGTCAAACCAGATAATTGAGAGAGCCCCGGGTGCGCCTATTTCTGATGCCTCGAAGAAACAATTTATTGCTGAAGGAAAATTTCTCAGGGCATTGAATAACTTTGGCCTGGCTATTAATTTTGGATCAGTGCCTCTTCGGCTAAAAGTACCTGGTTCAAAAGATGATTATTTCCTGAAAAAATCCCCTGAAGCAGATATTTGGAATCAGGTCATCAAAGATTTACAGGACGCCCAGGCTGATTTACCATTAGTTTATCCATCTGAATGGGTTGGACGTGCTACTAAAGGCGCTGCAACAGGTTTCCTGGGTAAAGCCTATTTATATACAAAACAATGGGCGTTGGCTGAAACTGAATTGGCCAAATTATTACAAGCGCCATATACTTATGATCTTATGCAAAGTTTTGCAGATAATTTCAAACCAGAGACCGATAACAATATCGAATCGCTTTTTGAAATCGAGTTTCAACATGTAGGTGGAACAGGTCCATGGCAATTTAATGGAACCGATCAGAGCTTGGGTACTGCTGCAGGAAAAGAATTTGGCCCCGCAGAAGCTGGTTGCTGGTATGAATTGTACCCGACAAATAAAATATATGACGAATTTATGAAGGAAAAAACCACGACCGGAGATTTCGATCCACGCGCTTATGCTTCTATTGTATGGGATGGTGGTCCCGACACTTTGTTCTATTATCAGAAGCCTTATAATCTAAAAAACTATCCAAACTCCTATGGATTCAAATGCAGGATCCGTAAATACCTAAACTGGTGGACAAAAAATGAACAACCGGTTGGATTGGATCAGGTTTCGGAGATAAATGAAAAATGTTTACGTTTTGCAGATATCCTGTTGATGTACGCCGAAGCACTTACCATGCAAGGGAAAGTAACAGATGCTTATACACCGGTAAACAGGATAAGGGCAAGGGCCAGTTTGGCTCCTCTTGCATCGGGATATACCCAGGATCAGATGATGGCAGAAATACGTCACCAGAGGATGATAGAATTTTTCAGGGAAGGACAAAGGTTTTACGATTTAAAACGCTGGGGTTTGTTAACCCAGGAAATGGCTAATACCGATAAACCGGGACATGAAAATTACCAGTCGCCCAAATATGATTATTATCCATTACCACAAGCCGAACTTGACGCAAATCCCAATTTGACACAGAACCCACCCTGGTAAAATAATTAATATATGAAAGATAACCTTCCATGATTCTCAAAATCCCGGAGGGTTATTTTGAATATTGATAAATTAAAGTAAGAACCAATTAAAATTATTACTTGTTTTCAACATCCAGATACAAATGATTGTTAATTGCATTTATTAAAATTACCAATAACTATTTTTTAATTTAAATTAAATATAATTAAAAACTAAACATCATGAAAAAACAATTACTACTCCTAATTTTTTGTGCAGGCTTAACCAGGTTAATGATTGCACAAACAAATGTACCTATTATCAATGCGAGCTTTGAATATCCTTCGAGTCCTGCCAAAATTCAATGTAATTTCAACGATATTAAAGGTTTCGGGTGGAGAATAGACACATGTGCTGATGCAGGCAGGGAGGACTCTACTAAGTTCGGATATGATCCTGCAAACAGTGTAAAAGTTGCTTTCGATGGTAACAATGTCGGGTATTCTCATAACCAGGATCCCCATATTTATCAGATTGTTGATGTTGTTCCTGCAGAAGGTGCAACCTATTCTCTAACAACTCAAGCCCAGGCATCATATCCATTGTCAGATACCACAGATGCCAGGATATATTTCAGTGTGTTTAGCGGAACAGATACTACAAAAAGAACCCTGGTTGATTCAACCAGTTACATGCTTAATACCGCAACCCCATTATGGGAATTAGTAAGTTTGAATCATACTTTTCAGGCCAGTTCTGCAGATGCAGGAAAACATTTATGTATTGAATTTTGGAATTATTATAGCACAGTTACTTCGGGTTCATGGACATATTGGGATATGTTCATATTAAAAAAATCCGGAGCTGCCGCTATCAGGTCTGGTATTCTTGCAGAATCGGCTTTAGTGTTTCCAAATCCTTCCAATGGAATATTTAATGTAAAAGCTAATTTTAATGGAAAATATAACGCTGATGTTTATGATGTTTTAGGTAAAAAATTAACATCAGTTGAACTGAAACCACAGGATGTCCTGAACTTATCCGGTTTTAGTAAAGGTGTTTATCTGTTAAAATTAAATTCTGCTGAAAAGAGTTGTTTAATTAAACTCATTATAAAATAATACTATTGTTTAAATTAAAGCTTCAAACTAAAAGCTTTAAGATTTAAGCGCATTTGCTTCGATTTTTTTAGTTTAGTTTTGAAAAAAAATCTCTGAGATATTTTTGGTTTCAGAGATTTTTTTCTTGTGATTAAATAAATGGTATTTTTTTTACAAATACTAACAAAATTGAACATTTTGTACCTAAAATATATACTTATACTGTAATTTTTTCCAAATACATATTATAATTTTGGCCATAGATATTGCTATTCCAATTATCTGATATTAAAATAACATATTGAATACTTTAATACGGAGTTTGGTTTACAATTATAATGAGTAAATTGAGGATAAATGCCATCTTAAATATTTCAACTAATTATAGAAGAATAAATTGCAAGAAGCATAGGGTTTTATTTTTTTAAAATCGCATTTCAATTAATATAATATTTAATGTTAAGAATTTTATTTATTTCGATTAATTAAATTATCAATTAATATTATTAGCATGAAAAAAATAATAATTATCTGTTTAAGTATTATTCTTTTGGCCGGTTTTCAAAATAATATGCTTTTAGGCCAATCGATAATTCCTTATAAATATAAAAATGTTGTAATGCTTGGTGGCGGCTTTGTTACAGGTATTATATTTAGCCCGGTAGCAAATGGTTTAGTATATGCACGTACTGATGTGGGAGGCGCATATCGCTGGAACCAGCTTACAAAAAGTTGGATTCCTATAACCGATGAATTTAGCAGGGATAGTGCAACATTTCAGGGAATTGAAGGCATAGCCCCTGACCCTTTAGATTCTAATATTGTTTATGCCGCTGTTGGCATGTATGAATCTGCAGGAAATGGGCTCATTCTGCGTTCCACTAATCGAGGCGATACATGGACTAAATATAAAATTGCGGTACCCATGGGTGGCAATAACGATGACCGCAATGCCGGCGAGCGCCTTGTCGTTGATCCAAACCTTACCAGTACGCTTTATTTTGGATCGCGTAGTAAAGGACTTTGGCGAAGTACAAATTCAGGCGCAACTTGGAGTAATGTAACAAGTTTCCCTGTAAAAGGAAATGCGGGTTATGGATTAAATTTCGTGCTTTTTGATAAAACTACCGGAAAACCCGGGAAGAAAACATCCACGATTTATGTTGGAGTCAATGCGACAACAGCCGGAAGTAATTTATATGTTTCAACAGATACAGGAATTTCATGGAGTTTAGTTCCGGGTGGTCCTACAAAACAAATGGCTCCTCATGCGGCTTTAGCTTCTGATTCAACTTTATACTTAGCTTATAATAACGGGGCTGGACCAAGCAATGCTTCGGGTGGGACAGTCTGGAAATATCATATTCCCGATGGAATCTGGACAAAAATTACCCCAACCGGTGCAGGAGGTGGTTTTGGTGGTGTAACTGTTGACGCTTCAAATCCAAAAACAGTAATAGTTTGTACAATTGATTGGTGGAATCCAGATAAAATTTATCGCACTACCAATGGTGGTACAAACTGGACGGCTATCGGATACCCTGTTTCATCACACGATAAAAATGGAGCAGAATATTTATGTTGGGGACCTCCCGGTTGCAATACTGCAGGTTCAGGTTGGATGGGAGATATAAAAATAGATCCTTTTAATCCGGGTACAGTTATGTATACTACAGGTCAGGGTATTTGGGGCAGTACAAATGCAAATTCTGCCACTCCTTCACAAATTGTTTGGAAGTTTATAGACAATGGACTGGAAGAAACTGTTGTTGCTGATATGGCCAGCTCTGTTAACGGGTCATTTTTTACTGAAGTTTATGATATTGGCGGAACCCGTAATTCAAACCTCGATAAGGCTTCATCATTGGGGATGTATTTAAATCCAATATTTGGTGCAACTACCGGTGTTGATTTTGCCGCTCATAACCCATCAATAGTTGCACGTGCAGGGACTGCAAGTACACCGCCTTACGCAGCTTATTCAACAGATAGTGGTAAAACCTGGAAACCATTTCCGAAGTATCCTTCAAATATTAAGACAGGTGTTCTTCCTTCAGGTGGAAATTCCATTGCTGTGTCATCTGATGGTAAAACTATTATTTGGTCACCTCCAAATTTAGCTGCTGAATATACCAGGGATTATGGGAATACATGGTATCCATGTACTGGTTTTCCTGTAAGTTTAATCGTGGTATCGGATAGGGTAAATCCAAATATTTTTTACGCAGGAACCAGTAAAATATTTGTAAGTACAAACGGAGGATATAGCTTTAGTGCTAAAGCTACGGTAACCGGAGGACTTGGTATAAGAACGGTTTTTGGACAGGAAGGGGAAATTTGGATACCTTCAAATTTCGGATTATACCATTCAACAGATACCGGGAAAACAGTTACCAAAATTGCAAATGTTACAATCGCGTATAGCGTTGGATTTGGAAAAGCTGCCCCCGGGAAAAAATATCCCACATTATATATAGTTGGTAAAGTAAATAGTATCTATGGATTTTATCGTTCGATAGACAAAGGTATTTCCTGGTCTAAATTGAACGACTATATGCATCAGTTTGGTTGGGTAAATCAAATTGCAGGTGATGAACTTGTTTTCGGCAGATTTTATATCGGTACAGGTGGTCGTGGAATAATATATGGTGAACCACAATTCGATTGCAATGGAGATTTAAATGGAACTGCTTTTTACGATAATTGCGATTCATGTGTGGCTGGAAATACCGGTAAAATTGCCTGTTCTGACTGCAATGGAGTTTCAGGCGGGAATGCATACAAAGACAGCTGTGGAAATTGCGTAAGTGGAAACACAGGTAAAATTGCCTGTACAACAGATTGTAACAAGGCTTTAAATGGTACAGCCACGATAGATCTTTGCGGTATTTGTGTTAATGGAAATACTGGAACAGACTCATGTAGTGTAGCTCTTGACTGCAATGGAGTGCCAGGTGGCAAAGCATTTATTGATAGCTGCAAAAAATGTGTAGGCGGAAATACCGGAAAAGTTGCTTGCAAGGATTGCAAAGGGGTTATTGGCGGTTCAGCCTATTTGGATAGTTGTAAGATATGCGTTGGTGGGACAACCGGAAAAATAGATTGTGCAACCAGTATACAAAACGCTAAGATTGAAACATTTTCTGTTTATCCAAATCCTTTTTCAAATATTATTTATTTACAAACAAAAAATCCTATAACATATAAAATTATCGACATACTGGGAATTCAGTTTGAATCAGGGAAATGTATGAATTCATGTCCTTTAGGCAAAGATTTGAATAAAGGAATATATATATTAACAATAAATGATCAAAAGGAAACAAAGACTTTGAGGATTATAAAACAATAAAATTAAACAGTACTATACATTTCTTATAGAAAGAGGTTAAAAATAAAATTAATAAAATATAAAACAGAGATTAAGGTTTAATGAATTGTTTAACTATTGTTCAAGATATTAAATTATAATATTTGAAAATACAAAAATAATTTGTAAAGAATCCTGAACTTTCAAGTTAAGAATGAATAATTCTTTAAAGCCAAATCTTATAAAGTTTTTGATCTAATTATTTAATAAGGATCATGAAAAATATCATTTTTATTTTAACTCTTTCTTTAATTTTATTATCCGAAATTTCAACATTTGCACAAGACTCCCAGGGATTTTTCCTGGATGATTTTCAACCTAAAATGTCATATAACCCGAAATACCAAAATTGCGAACCGCCATCCGTCATTCCTACTATAAAAGTGTCGATAAATGTAAACGATACAATCGCTAAAGTTTCAAAATACATTTATGGCAATAACGCTAATATTTATATGACCCAGATGGTAACTGAGCCAAACCTGATTAAATATATCAGGGATTTATCGCCAAAAATAATTCGTTACCCTGGCGGAAACCTTACCAATCAATTTTTTTGGAATGAAAAAAAAGGAAATCATCCTCCAGATGTTCTCGATTCGGTTATGATTAACCCGAAAATGAAAAAGTCCGATTTTTGGTATGGCATGAGCGACGATACTTTGACATTGTCGTTAGATAATTATTATCTTATGTTGAAACAAACTCAAAGTACAGGATTGATTTGCGTAAATTTTGGTTACTCGCGTTACGGCCGAGGGCCAACTCCAGTGCAGACTGCAGCGCATCTGGCTGCCGATTGGGTTCGGTACGATAAAGGCCGGACGCGATTCTGGGAAGTCGGGAATGAAAACTATGGTCCATGGCAGGCAGGATTTATAATTGATACAACTGCAATTAAAAATGGTCAGCCTGCAAAAATCTCAGGGGAACTTTATGGCACTAATTTTAAAATATTTGCCGATTCTATGCGTAAAGCAGCAAAAGAAATTAATTCAGATATTAAATTAGGGGCTGTCATTGTAGAATTGAATAAAGGAAAATCATGGTACAACCCGGTTGAATCTAACTGGAACGAAGGCTTTTTTAAGACTGCCCGCAACGCTGCCGATTTCTTCTCTATTCATAGTTATTTTACTCCTTATAATGAAAATTCTTCTCCTGCCACCATTTTAAATTCTTCTGAATCAGAAACCCGGGCAATGATGGACTATATGAAAAAAATGTGCAATGATTATAATGTTCAATTCAAACCCGTAGCGCTTACAGAATGGAATATTTTTGCTTTACATTCTAAACAATCGTGTTCTTTTATTAATGGAATGCATGCCGTATTGGTATTGGGAGAATTAATTAAAAACCAGTATGGGGAAGCCTCCCGGTGGGATTTAGCAAATAGATATAATTATGGAAATGACCATGGAATGTTCAACTGGGGGGACGAACCTGGAGTGCCAAGATGGAACCCTCGTCCGGTGTATTTTTATATGTACTATTTTCAAAAATTCTTTGGAAATTATTTAATAAATTCTCCAGTCGAAGGAAACAAAAATGTTGTGGTTTATGCTTCCAAATTTAAAAGCGGACAATTAGGAATTGTAGTTGTTAATAAAGATTCACTTGATCAAACTATCAGTTTCGATTTGAAAACCTTCAAACCGGGAAAACGATATTATTTCTATTCTCTCACTGGAGGAAAAGATAACGGAAAATTTTCTCAATGTGTTTTTGTTAATGGAGTTGGCA